>Ga0207875_100046_pt1 | contig 97399 bp, 87 predicted proteins | sample CeladaPassage60A_FD_187476 | JGI IMG/M metagenome (GOLD analysis project Ga0207875, IMG submission 187476) | Cellulose-adapted microbial communities from the Joint BioEnergy Institute, USA - Passage3 60A (SPAdes) (version 2) | ecosystem: Engineered > Bioreactor > Continuous culture > Unclassified... | reverse complement strand
GCTTCGAGATCCGTTTTTGCCCTTTGTGTTGGCCGGAGGAATGTTCCCGCAGCGTCAGGCCCGCTAATTTGATAAGCTGCCGCGGATCCTGATAATGGGAGAAACTCCCGATCTCTGATAACAGTTCCACGATGGTCGCATCGCCTAAGCCCGGAACGGTCTTCAGCCATTCGTACTCGACGGAGGTCTGAACGAGTTCAATCAGCTGTTCTGTCAATGCCTCGATTTCTTTTTCCAGCTGGCGATATCGGCGGACAAGCGTGGCAATTTCGATACGGGCCATCTGTTGTCCTTCCGTTACGCCAATGGAGTGTTGGGCCAGTTCTATGAGCTTCTTCGCTTTCGGCCTTTGTGGTGATTGTAATCCCTCGCTTTGCCGGTAAAGGGCGAGAACCTCTTCTAGCTCTTTTCCTGCCAGATCACTCGGAAATGGCGTATATTCCAGCACCGCGAGCGCCATTTTCCCAAACGACGGAAAGACTTGCGTAAACTCTGGAAAATACCGATCGATCCAGCGAATCATCTGATTTCGAACTGCTCCCTGTTCTTCCACCAATTTGGAGCGAAATGTCGCCCCTACGCGCAGCTCCGCCTCCACCCCTTTCAGAATACGCGGATAGCTGAATCGGCCGTCTTTCACTAACCGGGCAATGACGAGCGCATCTTTCGCATCATGCTTGGTTGGAAGGTTATCATCCAACTCTTTGGATCGCTTCACGTGCATCGGGTTTGTCATAACGAGAGGGATGCCTTTCTCATCAAGAAAATAGGCGAGATTCAGCCAATAATGTCCCGTTGGCTCGATGCCAACGATCACCTCGGTTTTCCCGAATTCCTTCATGGCTTCCACGATGCACTGGTACAACCATTCCAATCCTTCTTTCGATTGCAGAACGGGAAACGGCTTTTTTAACACCCTTCCTCGCTCATCCACAAAGCAGGCATAATGTTTTTTCTTTGCGATATCCATCCCAACAACCAGCGTTTGATCGGTGACTTGATTAATCTTCTTGTTTGAGATAGAATGCATGTATAGTCCTCCTTGGTATTCAAATTAGGGGTCAATTCACAGATTGACACCCCCGAATCATACCAAGAGGGCTTTTTTTATTCAAGTCCCCGCAAAAACTTCTAACAGGAATGCTCCTTTTTTTATGGATAGGGCAAAATCGACGGATTCAAAGTTCCATTTCCCAAATATTTTTGATATTTTTCATGTCCGAATGCAGGGGTGCCTGAAATAAACGCAGGAGTGTATTCAAGCAAATACGTTTTACTGATAAAAATATGTTTGAATTGTTTGCTCATTTCATGTTCCATAATGATTGGCCGGATCTTTTCCTTTTCGATAAATTGTTCAACGCTAAGTTTTTCTTGCTTGTCCCTGATTTCGGAAAGATTGATTTTCGAATTGTTTTTTACATACCAATCCAATTTGTTCCGATTCGCTTTTAGTCCATAATAGGAGACGGATTGATAGAACGTTTTAAACTTTTTTGGGTCGTCTCCTTCATTAACGTTCAAAACATAGTTAGAAAATTTGGAAGTGATCCATTCGGGTGCATATACTATCTTTCTCGTATTACTCACTGATTGGCTATATTCTTCCAATGATGCCAATACGGCTTTTTCGATATCATTGCTGATGCCCCCTCCTGTATTGAATGCGTATTTCGTTAAATCCTCATCAAAGGATTTGGCAGTAACAACATGGAAGTTTTCCTGGTCCACATTATGGAGATAAAACTTGATTCCGTTCTCATTAATATGATCTTTATATTCTTTTAACAATGGATGGCGTATATCGTTCAACACAATTTCTTTCGGTTGCCTGTTGGTATACCAACATAGATTGATTTCATTTCTTTCTAATATCTCCTGTATTCCATGTTCTATCCCCAATTCTTTTCTATAATGTGAGGTTAATCCTCCCGATGTTGCATAACCGATCCGGCCTTCATCTTTCAATTGGGGCCGATAAAACATGAGAAGGATTACCGCTGGAAATAATAGTTTTTCTCCGCTGATATAATCATTTACTTCCACCCAACTGGCCACGGTATCTTCGTCGAAAGGATCAAACAAAAAATTGTCTTCTTCTAGCTGTTCCCTTGAAAATAATTGAAGTTGTTTGGGATTTACGCAGCTGTATCCTTTAGTGACCAATTCTATATAGCTGCCTTTAATCAATTGATCCTTCCGTAAAAAAAACTCTAAGCAACCGACCAGTCTTTCAAATGCCTCACCTAAAGAAGAGCAAATGGCCTTATACATACTGAAACCTTTACCGCCGGCAAAAATGGATTCATTCAATTTGATGGACATGCTTGTTTGATTCAACAAATAATTGATTAAATAATTGACATTTAGAAATTCACAATTGCCAATATAAAGGGATAGTTCATTTGTCGGTGTGAGGACTAGATCTAATTTTTTAATTAAATTGAAATACCCGAGATAACTGATCATTTCTGAATAATTGATATAATCATCATACTCCATGAGGGGAGGTTCTGAAATTTTACGTTTATTGATGATTTGTATCGACAATAATCTGCCCTTTTTCGTTACTGATCCCATTTCAGTTTCCTCCATTTCACAATGAATGTGAGAATGATAGCTAGACAGATTAAATAGGCGAAATCCGGCAGCCGGGCGGAATAATGGATGGTGTTTGTCCATAAATCTTGCAAGACGCGGATGGAGTGGGACATCGGCAAAAAGTCGGCAGCCTTTTGTATGTATGCGGGAAGAGAATCTAGGGGAACCGCAATACCGGAAGTGAATACCATCGCTAAAAATGTCACGGTCGATACAATATTGGTCGTTCTCGCATTTTTAATATTGATGGCGATGATATAGCCGCCGATGAAAAAAACATATAATACGAGCAAACTCGTGATAAGGAAGACGGTGAGATTGACTACATTCATCCAAAAAGTTGCATGATAAACGAAAAAGGAAATGGACATGAAAATGATCAACGAAAGGAAACTGACAAAAGCAAAAGTAATGCCCAATGCAAAAAAGTATTGAAGGTAAGAGATGGGCAAAGTGAAATACCTTTTTAACGCCATTTGGCTCCTTGCTTCGCTGATGGTAATGGGGATGCCCATTAAACCGGCATTGGCCAGTAAAAACACCAGATTGATCGGAACAACCACGTCAATTCCTTTTAACCCGGATCCTTCCGCCAACGGAGAGTCACCGAAAGTGCTCCCGAAAACGACAGTAAGAATAACGGGTAAAATGATCATAAAAAAGATGGTTACCGGTTCCCGCATCAATGCACGGAGCTCCATCCGGAAAAACGCTTGAATTGCATTCATTAGCTGTCCTCTCTTTCATAGATTTTTTTATTTCCGGTTAAGTAAAAATAGATATCTTCAAAATCGACGGTGTGATAATCGATGATGATATTCGGATTCGGTAGCAGATCGAAAATTTTTCGTACTGATTCCTTCTCCCGGACATTGACAAATACGTGGCTTAATCCGTCCATGACGATCGTTGCGTGTTTCCCGTCGATGTTTGCCAGATAGGGGGCGGCTTTCTCGTAATCTTCCGCATTCATGTTGATCACATGGGTTTTATCAAAATTTTGTAAAATCTCTTTTTGCCATCCTTCGTAAATGATTTTCCCTTGATTTAAAAAATAAATATAATCACTGTAATTGGCCGCTTGATTGAGATAATGATCGGACACGATGATTATCTTTTCTTTCGAAAACTTTTTTATCGTATTCCAGATGACGGAACGGCTTTGAGTATCCAGGCCTGAAGCGGGTTCATCCAAGATGAGGATCGGATAATCCGGCATGAAGATAAGCATAAGCAATACCCTGCGTTTCGTACCGCCGGATAGTTTCTGCGTTTTTGTCTGGTAATACTCTTCCAAATGAAAGGATTTAAGGTATTCCCGGTCATTGATTTTCAGATGAAACAAATCTTTCATTAAGCCCATTTCCTCTTTGACGGTGAGATTTTTCCGCAGACTATTGCCCTGCAGTAAAAATCCGACCTTCCGCTTTAAATGAAGTGGATTGGTAATTCCATCAATGGCGATCGTGCCCGAATCCGTTTTTCTTAATCCAACCAGCGATTCAAGTAAAGTTGTTTTTCCGGAACCGTTCGGACCCGCAATCAAATAGACGCCCGGCCGGTCGATCCTCAGGCAGATCCCGTTTAAAACCGGTTTATCTCTATAGGATTTATGGATCGTTTTTACTTCCAAATAATGTTTCACCCAGTTTCCTCCATCCTATACTTTTTTAAAACAAATAGGTTATATACGCTGTGGAAAACGATCGGAACCAAGAAATGATGGGAAACAAATAACAGCAACATACAAATTGCCGCAAGCGCCGTTTTAGAGAAAATATTATAGATTCCGTAGCTGTAATGGGTGATGCCAAATAACAGGCAAATGAAAATGTAAATAGAAAAAGAAATATCCGCGGCACTCGTAATATAGAAAAAATTTAAGCGCCAAAATAACTCTTCAACAACTACGATCACTGTACTGATCAAGTTGGTTTTAAACCGAACTTTTCCTGTAAAGTAATAATTGATATCCAGCAAGATGATTTTGTTTATAAACAGATTTGCAAAGAAAAAATCCATAACGAAAAATAAAATGGAAGTGAAGGTAGCTAAAGGAATCCACCAATAATTTCCAGAAAAATACTCAGTAAGAAAATGAATGTATGCTTTACCCTCGGATAAATTAATGCAAAGGAAGATTTGAAACAGCGTTGTAATGGAAAGGATGAAAAAGTATTTTAAGCCGATTTTTTCAAATCCATTCAGTTTTCCCTTCATTCCTGCATTCTCTAACGGAAGGGAAATGGGCAATGCGTATAACAAAAAAGGGAGGATAATATACATTCCCAACAAAAATACTTGGTCAAAAGCTGACATATTGGTTTACTCCGTTTTCTTACCGAATGCAATCGATAATATCGGAATTTCGTGTTCATTTAAACCTAAGAAATTTTCCAGTTCATGCTCCAAATAACCAGCAACAGCACATGAACCGATCTTATGATAATTTGCCACAAGCTGTAAATAGGCAAGCAAAATTCCGGTATCAACATGACTAAATCTGTATGCCCTTTTTAAATATTTCCAAACTACTCGTTCCAAATCCAATATGATAAAGATGTTGAAGGCTGCATATACGACAAATTCGCTCTGATAATGAATTTTGGCTAATATCGTCCGCATTATCCCTTTGTCCAAACATACAAGTTGATTATAAATAAAATCATAATAGTATAGACCTTCATTAACGTCTTCCACGTTGTTTACCACTACATAAATGTCTAAATGGTTTAGCCCGCCTTGTGTGTTCGAAAATTTCAAAGGATAGTTTCTTTGATCATATATTCCCCTTATATGTTCCCGTTTTCCAAAAGCGTAGAACAAAATATTGGAAAATTGTTCAAAGGAAACTTTTTCGGAGCTAAAATCCCGGATGCTTTTCCGCGTTACAATCACTTCATCCAACGGCAATCGGTTAAGGTTTTCACTCGGAACAAGTTTTATTCTATCTAAATGCTTATTTCGGATGATTTCTTCCTTTTGGTGTTTGATATAGTATTCATCTAAATCGTACTGCATGTAATTTCCGGTTTTATAGGGTGTATCGTCAAGGAGTTCATGAAGTATTAAAATCTTTTCCATATTTGTTTTTTCTATCAAGATTTCATTTATTTGACTTATTTCTTCCGCAAATTGATTGATCCGTGTACCGTTTGCCAAGGTCTTTACGCTCCTTTCATAAAAATGATGGAGAGGATGCTTTTCTCGATGCCGTCGATTCCCATATAGTGATGGATAGATCGGTGGAAGAATCTTGAAAATTCTAAAAACTTAATTTTTTCTTGTTTCAGAAAAGAAAGAATTGTTTCAATGCATTTTCCGTACTCAATGAGACTACTCCGATAGCCGAACTCTCCCAAAAAAATCATTTTTCGAATAGGAACAAAAATGGGAAACAGTAAATAATCATAGTCGGAAAGGGAATTTAATGTAATTTCGTCCTCTTCGATTAAGTAACAACGATTTTTTATCAATTCCCGATGCCGTTTATGTGCCTCTTTTTTCCATTGGAATACAAAATTCCGCCTCGGCAGGTATTGAAAAAACTTTCCGTCATGATAAATGATCAAATCAACCGTAAAAAAATTTTTGCTCTCCCCCTTATTTAACCATCGAATTAATTTTTGGAGTAAGCATGGAACCTGATCCAAAAATAGATATTTCTCACCTTTTAAAACATTGGGGGAATTTTCCGGATGAACGGTAGTGTAATACCATTCAACTGCCTTTTCATAATATTTCCAGTTCTCTTTCAATTCATCGGAATAATAAAGATTGGCATTGGCATGAAAGAATTCAGCGGGTGAAAAATAGTCGGCGCTCGTGTACCTTCCGGAATAATAGGACATATTGTTTTCCAGATATTCAAATTGATTCTCCGGATAATAAGTGTTTTCTTCTAAGTATCGTTTAAATATGGCCAATTCATCGGATGAAAAAAACTGTTCTTCTTCAGTTTTTTCCGGAACATGGAACATATTTATTCTCCTTTCGATTTTTCCATTAACAAATATTAAATAAACGGGTGTTTTATATTTTTATCTCCTTGGCAGGCTGGACATTTTGGAAATTTCAGTAATCTCGTTTTACTTAGTACCATGCGTTCAAAATCAAAGGAATAGGCAAATGCATTCAAACTTTTGTAAGAAAGCATTCTATTTAGCAAAATGGCTGTATGATTGATTAAGGTTTCAAAATATATTTTTCCTACGCATGAATTCTTGATCGGATTTTTAATTAAATATTCTTTCATAGTTTGATAGTCTAAAAGATTATAAAAGGAAGATTCCCTTAAAATTTCAAAATCATTAAAACATGCACTTTCAGCCATATTTAACAAAGGTACGAATATCCCTTCGTCCCCATCAAAATAACTAATTGCCAGAGGTTTTCTTATCGATAAACACAGACTATTTATTTTTCGGAACAGGCTTGGCGAATAATGGTCCCATATAACGATGATGATATCGAATCCAGAAAGTAATTTCTCTAATGATTCATCATTGTAATCATCAACAAATAGGACATTTTCAACAGGAGTAGTTCCAGATGGATTTACTTCATCACGTGACAAGATGAAGCAACAGGAAAATCCCATTTCTTTAAATCTTTCATTGATGATTTCTGTATAATGGCTCTTCGTAAGGATAGCTGCTTTTTGTGAAAGGTGTTCTTTTTCTTCGACTAAAATATCAAGTTCTAAAAACTCTTCTATGATGCTTTCCAATTCGTTCTTTTGATCCCCACTCATGTTTTTACCTAATCGATTTAAAAGTTGTTCTTTATGAATAGGATATGTTTCATGGTGGAAAAGGGTCTCCAATACACCTAGTTTCTTTTCATCAATGATGTTGTAAGAATAATTGGAAATGGAACCTTTTTTAACGAGATATTCGTATGTTGAACATTTGATATACATCAATTTTTCATTGAGTCTCAACATATGTTATTACCTCCTGTGCTCGGCATTGTAAATACAAATCAAACCCAATCACATTACCGTATCGGTCGATTTTGGAAACCTCAATTATCGGTTCGATGGTTTCCAAATTATTCTTCTTCGCATATGAAAGCATTGTTTGTACGGCTTGTTGAAAACTTTTCGGATTATTGGGGATGCTCACTTTTATCGATGGATCGATAACAAAAAGTTCTCGGAAGATAAACTCACTTTTGGATAAAGATTCTCCGCTAATTTTATTGCTGCAGGAAATCATGACTTCCATTTTTAAGACGTTTCCGCGGTCTCCTTTCTTCTTTTTCAAGACCTTTGAAATTACTCGGTTGCTGTGGCCAATTCCCAGCTTTTTCAGGAATCGAATCATCCCGTTCACTTTTTCCTTAACTTCATACGGATTTGAAAAATAACCGGTGCAGCAGAGGGTATTTTTAAAAACGACCCGGTCCTGTAGTTCAATCTCCATTTTTTTCCCCTTTCATTTAGAAAATTTTCACAAGTGATTCTGGGAATTACGCATTCTTGGAGCAATTCATGTTATCCGATGGACTTCCGTTTGAAAAGATCGGGAACAAAAACTGGGGCGGAGACTCTACTAGAGGTGGAATTCCAAAGTTGCGGGAATTGTATGGGCGAGTAATGAAACTTGCTGAGGAGTATGAAACTTAATGTCGAGGTTGAGGAAGATGTTAAAATTGATTTTAATTTTCAATAAATATTGAACTTCCTTAATTTATAAACTATCATTTCTATAGTATCAGGTAAAAGGGACAGAAGAACTAAAAATACATTTAGTAAAAATTTCCTATTTTTTCGTAGAATGGTGCATGCGGTATTGCTTTTCAACTTCCTTCCGCGGAGAACCTCCGGCTGCTTGCGGTTCGGACGGAACTTGTTCAGCCGCATAACGCCCCCTTGCTCTCGTCTTTTCTGAGGCGAGTTCATCATGCAAATACAAAGGGCCATGGGTTTCCTCCCGTTCCGGTGACGGGAGAAGGAAACCATGGCCCTTTTCATGTTTTTTATGAACATCGGACAAGTTTTATGCTCCTTTTATACCGTATAATGTTTTTCCTCTTTTTTCATCCGTTTGTTCTTAATGATGAGAATGATTCCTCTTTTGTTTTTATGAAAGAGGAGGAGGAAATTCCCCAGCCAAATCCACTGGATGTATGCCGGATATGTTTGATGATAGAAATAAATGTACAAGAACAGCATTCCCAGGGTGGTCTGGAAACCGTCTTCCTCGCTGGTTACCGGATTCCCCTTTTTCATCCATTTTGTGATCACGGCCAGCACGGCCAAAATAACCGCATACATGAAGGATGCGCGAAATTCGGTCAAGCCGCTCCAGACGCCGAAACTGACCGCTATGCTTTTTCCTCCCCTTCCTTTCATAAACGGCGAAAAAGCATGCCCGTAAATCGGGGCGAGGGCAATGGGGATGAATTGGTAATTTTGTGCCATCTCCCATTCTTTAATCAGGACAATCGGGATATAACCTTTCATAAAATCGAGGAAAATTCCCGTCAGCCCGTATTTGTAACCGGCCGCCTTCCATAAATTGGCCGCGCCGGGATTCCCGTCGCCGACCTCGGTAATGTTTTTCTTTTTCAAAAGACCCAGCCAATAGGAAAACATGAGCGAACCGCTTAAAAAGCAAAGGATGGTTAACAGGAGGATCATTTTATTTTCTCCTTCCCACATCGACATACCTGCCCTTCCAAACGACGGACTTGCGAAAAACCGCCTGGTACATGGAATACATCAAGACGACGAGAAAAAAGATGACGGAAAGAAAATGAAAAATCGGATGAATGAGTCCGAATTGGCCGACAAATTTGTTGATATACAGGATAAACAGAACATTGGCCAAATATCCCAAGAAAAACGGAAAAAAGTAAGGCGTGTGCAGGAAAAATGGAAAGAGTTCGGACAGGATGACGCCGGCCAGCCACAAACCGCTAAACACCAAAGTCGGCGCCCGCAGCAAGGAAGTGCTTAAGATCGCCCCCTTTGCGAACCCCTCCAGTTCGCTTTTGATTCCGCCGGGATACATCCGGAAACTGACAAGACCCTTTCCGATATAATTGGCCACCGGGATGCCCGCCCGTTGGAATCTTGCGCCCAAATTCAGATCATCCAGCATCTCCGACCGGACGCTCGCATGTCCGCCGATCCTTTCATAGTCGCGGCGGGCGGCCACGATGCAAGCCCCGTAAAGCCCTTTATTTCTGTTATGCCTTTCAAAGGGAGAGGTGAACGCGAAGACCCCCAGGATATTAAGAATCATCGCAAACCGTTCATAAAACCTTTTCGTGATGTGGTAGGGAACAACGGAGATCACGCCCCCCGTCCGTTTTCTTTCCGCGATTAACGCCTGCAATGCTTCCGGTTTGAGGCGGATGTCCGCATCCAAAAAGACGAGGATATCCCCGGTGGAATGGAGATAGCCGTTCCAAACGGCCCAGTTTTTCCCCGTCCAGCCCTTCGGCAGATCGCTGAGATGGATCAAATCCACCTGGAATTTTTCGGCGATTTCCTTCGTGTTGTCCTCCGAGTGGTCGTTGACGACAATGATTTCGTCGGGCAAAAGGGTTTGTTTCTTCAATGATTCCAAAAGGTCGGGAAGATTCTTCGCTTCGTTTCTGGCCGGGATGATGACGGAGATTTTTTCATCCTGACCGGAATGCGTGCGATCCATTGGGATGGCCGTTCTCCGGAAAAGGAGAACACCGGAAAGAATACCGATACCGATCACCGCTAAGGGTATCCACTTCATTTTTTCACGACCTTTTCCGGAAAATGCAAGAATATGCGTTCTTATTTAAGGTGTCTGCCGCCAAGAAGCCGAAAAAAGCGAAAAAAAGAAGGATATGCCTACGGATGATGCAATCCCTCTTTTTTCCACGATGCCTCCCATTCCAAGAAGAAAAGGGATGTTGTCTATTTACCACAGATAGGAAAGGATGATCCCGATCGCCATGAGCATCCCGAATTGGGTGTTGGTTTTGGCGGTTGCCTTCATGGCCGGCAGCATTTCTTTCGGAGCGGTTTTGCCGATAAAGTTTCTGACGGCTTTGTACGCGGTCGGAAGGCTTAATAGAGCCAATAAAATCCAGGGCGTCATCCCTTCCGTCGCGATCAACAGAAACAGCCATAGATAGGAAACGGCAAACATGGCCGCCAAAAGGCCGATGGCCCGTTTTCTCCCGAGCAAAATGGCGAGGGTTTTCCGGCCGCTCTTTTTGTCGCCGTCCATGTCCCGGATATTATTGGCCAAATTGATGGCCCCGATCAGAATGGCGACGGGAACGGAAACGAGGGTTTGGGCCGTTTGAATCTCCCCGGTTTGGATGAAAACGGAAATCAAGATGATGACAACCCCCATGAAAAATCCGGAGAACAATTCCCCAAGGGGGGTGTAGGCGATGGGATAAGGCCCTCCGGTATACAAATAGCCGACCGCAATGGAAAGGGAACCGATGACGGCGATCCACCAGCTGGATTTCATGCAAATATAGGCCCCGAGCAGGAGGGAAACGCCCACCAAAATAAGGGCGAGCCGGTACACGGTTTTCGGTTCGACGCCTTCCCGGACGATCGCGCCGCCGATGCCGACGGAATGCTCGTTGTCCAGCCCCCTTTTGAAATCGAAGTATTCGTTGAACATGTTGGTGGCGGTTTGGATCAATAAACAGGCGATGAGCATGGCGAAAAATAAACCGAAATGAATCCGGGTATATTCAGCGGCCAGAACCGTCCCGACGGTGACGGGGACAAAGGAAGCGGTTAACGTGTGCGGCCGCGTCAACTGCCACCAGACCCGCCATCCTTTCCTCCTGTCAAGGGTTTCCAGCGGCTTTGTCTTCGGGTCAGGCTGCATAACACTCTCCCCTCTATAAAGATATTAAAATGGAATACAGAAATAATATCAAATTCAGTTTATGTAAAAAAATCAGCAGCTGTCAAATCAATGATATCAGAAATAAGATTCCATATCCCGGAAAAAAGCCGGCCGAACCAGAGCAGAGGAAAAAAGGAAAGGAATCCCTTTCCCTCGGGGTTACCCGTGATTTTCATCAATCACAAAGTTTTGCCGGGAATAACAAAGCCCGTTCTGGATTCCCATCGATCATAAAGACGGATTGGGGATGGGCTGGAGATGAAAGGGTACCGGACGATCCGTCGGTTTTGATAAAAAAGGAAGGCCGCGCTTGACCTTCCGTTCCGATTTCTGCCGTCGGCAATCAAGATGGATTTGTCCCGGTTTTTATGGATGCGTGAGGCCATCGGCAGACTCACCCGGGGAAACGCCACCCGGTTCCGGCTTTGATCGCCTATGACGCGGCTCCTGATTGTCCGGCGGGAACCCGTTTTTTTCGGTTCCGCCCCGGTTTTCCATCGGGCAGAACCGGATCCCGGACGGCCGCCAGTATCAACGGGACCGCGGCGGGTGATCCAGCCGCAGCCCTTCGGTAAAGCGGTTTGCCCGGCTCCGTGCCCCATTGGCGAAAAATTCGGTACCCGCCTTCGCTCAGAGGTACCCGCCTTCGCTCAGACCGCTTTTGCGACGATTTCGACGTCGATATTGCCGCGGGTCGCTTTGGAATAGGGGCAGAATTCATGGGCGGCGTGCGCCAATTCTTCCGCCTGTTCCTGGGTGACGCCCCGGATTTCCACTTCCAGGACGACGCCGATTTTATACCCGTTGTCTTTCTCATCTTTTAGGAGGCTGACGTTGGCCGTCACCGTGGAATCGATGTTCATCCCCTTTTTTTGCGCGATGAAATTCAGGGCTCCGTCGAAGCAGGCGGAATATCCGGCGGCAAAAAGCTGTTCGGGATTGGTCGCGGCCGGTTGTTGATCCGGCTTCGGCATGGCCAATTTCAAATCGAGAACGCCGTCGCTGGATTTAACCCTTCCTTCCCTTCCGCCCTTTGCGGTAGCGGATGCCGTAAAATAAACCGTCATTTTCCTCATCCCCTTTAAAAAATGTATTTTTTTAAAATTTTAATCGTTTTGCTGCCAATTTGCCAATGATCCGGTTCCAATCCGCGGTGCGCTTCCCGGACCGTTTCCGCCTTTCAACCGGCGCCCTTTGGGGGGATATAAAACCCGGTCTTCTCCGCACGACGAACCAGTTCACCGATCAGAATGGTTAACTGGGGGATAAAAACGCAGTCTTCTTCGAACGCGGAGGGTCCGACAAAGGGAGGAATCCGCTTTCACGGAAAATTTTCTTCGATCGTCAGCGGGGCCGGAACCGATCTTTACACGGCTCCGCTCTCGGCGACCCGGTTTTTTCAAACGCTTCAAAGTCTCGGGCGCGGCGGACAAGATCATTGGGGGAAAAAATTTTCCGTGATATAATGAATATTAGTGTTGAAACTTTTTAGACCATCGGAATCTTTTGACCGTTTTTTCGTCCCCCTCGTTTTGCGGAAGCCTTTCAAAGGGAAAGGGACGAACGGTTGTTTGATCGAAACAAAAAGAGGTGCAACCGGACATGAATGGGCCATTTGCTGCAGAAAGAGGGGCCGATTTTTCTTCATCCGAAAATGTTCTTATAAGCAAGGTTGTTAAGGTGAAAAATATCGATCCCTTAAAATTTTTCCTTGAAAACCGAAGATTTTTCCCCGGCCGGAATTTCTTTTGGAAGGAAAAGGATTCGGATTTTTTTATGGCCGGTTTTGGCGCTGCGAAAATCATCCGTTTTCGGGAAAAAAAGGACCGCTTTTTGGAACTGAAACGTTATTGGGAAGATATATGTGAAAAACTAATCATTAATAATCCCTATGGACCGGTCCGCGGAACGGGACCTTTGTTGTTCGGCGGCTTTTCTTTCCGGCCGTTAAAAGATGGGGCGTTATGGGGGAATTTTCTGGACGGCTTTTTTTATTTGCCCCGTTATTTGTTGACGAAGGCGGACGGGGAAACCTATTTGACGGTTAACGGCGGGGAGGAGGAAGCCGTCCCGGAATGGGTGAATCGGTTTTCGGAGGAAGCGGAAGGATCCGGCTTGGGCGAAATGTTCCCCGATGAAAGCGGTTTTGGCGCCGGCGCTTACCCGGCAAGGGGCACGGAACTTCAGCCGGAGCGGTGGAAGGAACATGTCGGGAAGGCCATATCCCTTTTAAAGGAAGGCTATGGGGAAAAAGTCGTTTTGGCCCGGGAAATGAAGGTTGCCTGCGAAGGCGGGATCGACGCGGGCATGGTGCTGGCGAATCTATTCCGGAGCCAAACCGCCAATTATCTGTTTTTGTTGGAAAACGGCGGGGAAGCTTTCATCGGGGCGTCCCCGGAGAGGCTCGCCAGAAAAGACGGGGAACGGATCTTTTCCGAATGTGTGGCCGGTTCGGCGCCGCGGGGGAAAGACCCGCAGGAAGACGAACGGATCGGCCGGGAATTGTTAAGCGATGAGAAAAATTTGCAGGAGCACCGGTTCGTCGTGGAGATGATCACCGGGGCCATGGCCCGGTATTGCCGGGATCTTCGCGTCCCCGAACAACCGGTGATTTTAAACAATCCGGATATTAAACATTTATATACCCCGGTTGCCGGCATATTGCGGGAGGACGGCGCCTTCTTCGACGTTCTCCGTTCCCTCCATCCGACCCCCGCTTTGGGAGGGACCCCCCGGGATGTGGCGCTGGAATTGATCGGCCGGTTGGAATTGTTTGAACGGGGATTGTACGGCGCGCCGATCGGATGGGTCGATCACCGGATGGACGGAGAGTTTGCCGTGGGGATCCGGTCCGCCCTCATCCGGGGCAATGAGGCCCGCTTGTTTGCCGGCTGCGGGATCGTGAAAGACTCCGAAGCGGAAAAAGAGTTTGCGGAAACGAGGGTAAAATTCCGTCCGATGTTGCGGGCCCTTTGCGGAAAGACTTGGGATGACGGAGGGATGTTCGATGAGCGGGAATGAGGCATTAACCAAATATGCGGGGGCATTTATCGATGAATTGGCCAAATCGGGGGTAAAAAAAATCGTCATCAGCCCGGGGTCCCGGTCGACGCCTTTGGCCTTGCTCGCCATGGAACATCCGGACTTGGACTGTTACGTTCTCGTGGACGAGCGTTCGGCGGCTTTTTTCGCCATGGGCGCCGCGAAAGCGGGGAAGGAACCGGTGGCGATTTTGTGCACGTCGGGGACGGCGGCGGCCAATTATTTTCCCGCCGTCATTGAAGCCTGCCTGTCTCGGGTGCCGCTCGTGGTCATCACGGCGGACCGCCCCCATGAATTGCGGGATGTCGGGGCGCCGCAGACGATCGATCAAGTCCGTTTGTACGGGAATTTCGTCAAATGGTTTCAAGATTTGCCGCTGGCGGAAGTTTCCGGCACGATGCTCAAATTCGTCCGGACCGTTTCCGCCCGGGCCGTTCATACGGCCAAGCAGAATCCCGCCGGCCCGGTCCATATCAATTTTCCCCTGCGGGAACCGCTTCTGCCGGAGGAGGATTTCTTTTCCGGGGAAATGCCGGCGGCCCCGCGGGTCGTCTTTCGCGATCCGGTGATGACCTTGGACGAAAGGGAGTTTGCCGCCTTGTCTTCCCGTTTGCCGGAAAAGGGGCTGTTCATCTGCGGTCCGATGGAAATGGCCGATGACCGGTTTTTCCGATCCCTTCTCCGTCTGGCCGAAGCCTTGCATTATCCGGTCCTCGCCGATCCGTTGTCCCAGCTGAGAAGCCGGGCGCCCGAACATTCCCCGTTGGTCGATAGCTACGATGCCTTTTTGCGGAATCCGGATGTGCGCCGGTCGTTAAAGCCGGAACTGATCATCCGCTTCGGCGCGATGCCCGTTTCCAAAGCGCTTCATTTTTACCTCCAGGAACACGGGGAAGTCCCCCAATGGGTCGTCGACTCCGGGCGGGGTTTTCGCGATCCGGCGTACGGCGGAAGCGAATGGATTTATTGCGACGAATCGGTCTTTTGCGAGGAAATGCTGAAACATCCGGCTCCCTTCCGCACCGCGGGCGAATGGGAAGGGACCTGGAAAAGCATGAACGCCAGGGCAAAAAAAATCATGGCCGAAATCGGCGGCGAAGAAGGGATAGCGGAAGGGAAGATCTTTTACCATTTGCCGGAATTCCTTCCGGATCATGCCGCCCTTTATGTCGGCAACAGCATGCCCATCCGCGACATGGATTCGTTTTTCTTTGCCTGCCAAAAGCCGGTCCGGGTCTACGGCAACCGGGGGGCCAGCGGCATCGACGGCGTCGTATCTTCCGCCATGGGGGCGAGCCTGTTCCATCCGCATACCTATCTGTTGATCGGCGATTTAAGCTTTTATCATGACTTGAACGGCCTGCTGGCGGCAAAGCTGTACGGCTTAAATCTTACGGTTGTCTTGATCAACAATAACGGCGGCGGCATCTTTTCCCTCCTTCCCCAGGCGGAGCGGCCGAAGCATTTCGAAGCGCTGTTCGGGACGCCGACGGATCTCGATTTTAAGCATGCGGCGCGACTATACGGCGCTTATTACGCCTGCCCCGAAACGTGGGAGGAATTTTGCGGGACGATGGCGAAGGTAAGGGACATGGACGGATTGAAGATCGTCGAAGTCCGCACCTGCCGGAAGAGGAACGCGGCGATCCGCAAAGGGCTGTGGGCAAAGGTTTCCCGGGAAATCGCCGGACTTCCGCGGGAGGATGGGCGATGATTTTGACGATCAACGGCATGCCCTATTCCTTTATGCAAACCGGAGAAGGGGAACCGTTGCTGCTTTTGCACGGTTTTACAGGGGACAAAAACGATTGGGCGCCCTTTTTTCCGCTCTGGGGCGAACATTTCCGCGTCATTGCCGTAGATCTTCCCGGACACGGGGAGACGGGAAAGCCGAAGGATGTCAGCCGGTACAGGATGGAATCCGTCGTCCGGGACATCGACGAACTGCTCGGCAAACTGGACGTCCGCCGGGTCCATGTGTTGGGCTATTCGATGGGGGGAAGGACCGCCCTCGCCTACGCGATTCTCCGGCCGGGACGGATCCGTTCGTTGATTTTGGAAGGCGCCTCTCCCGGATTGAAAACGGAAGAAGAAAGGGAGGCAAGAAAAAAATCCGACGAGCTTTTGGCCGAACGGATCCTGAAAAATGGGCTGGCGGATTTCGTCGATTATTGGCGGGAGCTCCCCCTTTTCCGGACCCAGAAGGAATTGCCGGAACCGGTTTATGAAAGGCTGTGGCGGAAGCGGCTGGCCAACGACCCTTACGGGCTGGCTTACAGCCTCCGCGGCATGGGGACGGGGGTGCAGCCTTCCTTTTGGGAGGATTTGCCCAGGCTCGATATCCCGGTTCTGCTCCTCGCCGGGGAAAGGGACGGGAAATTTCTGCGGATTGGCCGGGAGATGGAAAAAGCGATCAAGAAGGCCAAATTGGTCGCCGTCCCCGGGGCGGGCCATGCGGCCCATGTGGAAAATCCGAGTTTTTTTGGTAAAATTGTTATGAAATTCATCAAGGAAAGTGAGGGTGAACCGCTTTGCCGAGAGAATGGGTGAAGGTGAAAGATTATGAGGATATAAAATACGAAACCTACAACGGGATCGCCAAAATAACGATCAACCGTCCGGAAGTGCGCAACGCCTTCCGTCCGAAAACGGTCGCCGAGATGATTGACGCCTTCAGCCATGCGCGGGATGACTCGAGCATCGGCGTGATCATTTTGACCGGGGAAGGCAAGGAGGCCTTCTGCGCCGGCGGGGACCAGAAGGTGCGCGGCCACGGCGGGTACGTCGGGGAAGACCATATTCCCCGCTTGAACGTCCTGGATTTGCAGCGGCTCATCCGCGTCATACCGAAACCGGTCATCGCCATGGTCGCCGGCTACGCCATCGGCGGAGGACATGTGCTGCATGTCGTTTGTGATTTGACCATCGCCGCCGACAATGCCATCTTCGGACAATCCGGTCCGAAAGTGGGAAGCTTCGACGGCGGATACGGCGCCGGATATTTGGCGAGAATCATCGGCCACAAACGGGCGAGGGAAATGTGGTATTTGTGCCGGCAATATACCGCCCAGGAAGCTTACGAAATGGGGCTTGTCAACAAGGTCGTCCCCCTGGATCAGCTGGAAGAGGAAACGGTGAAATGGGCGGAAGAAATTTTGGAAAAAAGCCCGACGGCGATCCGCTTCTTGAAGGCCGCTTTCAACGCGGATTCGGACGGCCTCGCCGGCCTTCAGCAATTGGCCGGGGACGCGACCTTGCTGTTCTATACGACCGATGAGGCGAAGGAAGGCAGGGACGCCTTTAAGGAAAAACGGAAACCCGACTTTACCAAGTTCCCCCGTTTTCCGTGATGCCCGGCTGGAAGCCGGTTTGGCATGGAAAAGAAAAGCCAATTTTGGAAAAACAGCTGCGTGAATCCGTCACGGCTGTTTTTCCTTTATGGCCGCCGGGGGATGCGCCGGGCGCCGGGTGCCGCCGCGCCGTCGCGTCTTCTCGGCGGAAACTTTGCGAAGGTCAAAAATCAGCACAGGATAGGAAGGATCCGATGATGGATGAACGGTGGAACGAGAAGATCCCCAACTGGACGGCCAAACGGGCCTTTTTGACGCCGGACCGGACCGCCTTCATTTTCCATGATGAAAAGATCACGTTCCGGCAATTGTTCCAGGAAGCGAAAAAAACGGCCGAAAAGCTGTTCCGCCTCGGTTGCGGCAGCGGGAAAAAAGCGGCCGTCCTTCTGAAAAACCGGCCGGAATCCCTTTATTTGCTTGCGGCCCTGCAATTGTGCGGCACCGTTACCGTATTTTTAAATCACCGTTTGACGGCGGGGGAACTTCTGTTTCAATTGAAGGACAGCGGGGCGGATCTGCTGGTCGCCGATGAAACGTTTCGGGAGAAATGCGAAGCGATCCGGACGGAGCTGTCGGCGTTGAACATCGTATATTTGCGGGAGCTGGACGGCCTGGAAGGAAAACCGGACCCGCTCAAAGAAGAATTTGCTTTGGATGATGTTTGTTCCGTCATGTACACTTCGGGAACGACCGGATTTCCGAAAGGGGTTTTGCAAACTTACGGCAACCATTGGTGGAGCGCCGTCGGATCGGTCATCAACCTCGGCCTGGCTCCGGAAGACGCATGGGCCCTGGCCGTTCCGCTTTTCCATATCAGCGGTTTTTCCATTTTCATCCGCAGCCTGATTTACGGGATTCCGGTCGTTTTATACGAAAAATTTGAGCCGGAACGGATCAACCGGGATTTAAGGGAAGGGAAAATTTCCATCATCTCCCTCGTTCCGCAGATGCTTTCCGCTTTGATCGAGGGCCTCGGTGACGGAACGTATCATGAAAGGCTCCGCTGCGTCCTGCTGGGGGGAGGGCCGGCGCCGGTCCGTCTGCTGCAGATCTGCAAGGAGAAAGGAATCCCCGTTTACCAAACGTACGGCCTGACGGAAACTTGTTCGCAAATCGTGACTTTGGCCCCGGAAGACAGCCTGGAAAAAATCGGATCGGCGGGCAAACCGTTGTTCCCGAATCAATTGCGGATCGTCTCACCCGACGATCCGGAGACGGACCTCGCTCCGAAGCAAATCGGGGAAATCGCCGTCAAAGGCCCCGTTGTCATGAAAGGATATTACCGGAGGGAGGAAAGCAATGCAAAAAGTTTTTTGCCGGGCGGATGGTTTTTGACGGGGGATCTCGGATATGTCGATGAGGAAGGGTTTTTATATGTGGTCGACCGCCGCGCCGACTTGATCATATCCGGAGGGGAAAACATTTACCCGGCAGAAATCGAAAATGTCCTGCTTTCCCATCCGTCCGTTCAGGAGGCTTGCGTCGTCGGGGTCGACGATGAAAAATGGGGCCAGGTCCCCTTCGCCTTTTATGTCCGGAAGAAAGGCTGCGAAGTCGGCCGGGAGGAGCTGGAGCAATATTGCAGGAAGCATCTGGCGTCCTATAAGGTGCCGAAAGGCTGGGAGGAAGTGGACCGGCTTCCGAGAAACGCGGCCAACAAGCTGATGCGAAGGGAATTAAAAAAATTGGCAAAGGAGCTCCGTTAGAAAGCGGGAGCTCTTTTTTTTTTCGGGTTTTGCAGCCTGAATCCCGTTTCCTTCAGGGGAACCGGCACGATGCCGGGCTTGGGGCCATGAATCCCGCCATTTTTCTTATGGGTACCCCGTCCGCTTCCCGGGACGGGGCCCGTCTTTTCGCATTACCGCTTTTCCCCCGTTTTTTTCGGCCATTCCAAAGGAACCGGATCGAAGCCGCCCTTATGGAAAGGATGGCATTTTAAAATCCGTTTCACCGTCAAATACCCGCCCTTCACCGCTCCGAAACGGCGGACGGCTTCGAGTCCGTACTCGGAACAGGTCGGTTGAAAACGGCAGGTGGGGGGTTTTAAAGGAGATACGAACTTCCGGTAAAATCGGATGAGCCCGATCAGGATTTTTTGGCCCATTGTCATCCCTTGCTTTCCGTTTTCCGTTTATTGACAGGGTTATCCCTCGGCGACGGGAGGAATATTTTACAATTTTTCCACACATCTTCATCTTATTATAACATGGGGCGGAAAAGGGTTTATAATTTTATTAATAAGGGGAATGATAACGGAAGAGAAACGGACGCGCGGAAAATGGAAAAACATTTGAAGGAGGGGTTGACATGTCGAAAGCTTTGGCGGACGGCATGAACAACATCATCGCCAATCTTACCGTATTGTACATGAAGATGCACCATTTCCATTGGTACGTCAAAGGGACGAATTTTTATGTGCTGCACGAGAAATTTGAGCAGTTTTACAACGATTTGGCGGGCTACATCGACGAGATCGCCGAACGGCTGCTGACGTTGAACGAGGCCCCGGTTTCCACGCTGGAGGAATGCTTGCGGCGCGCAACCGTCGAGGAAGCGAAGGGCGACCTGTCCGAACAGCAGATGGTGGAAGAGACGATCAGCGATTTTGCCAAAGTCATCCAACAACTGAAGGAATGCCTGAAAGCGGCTGAACAAGAAGGCGATGATATCACCAACGACCTGCTTTTGTCCATCGCCGCTCAAATGGACAAGAATATTTGGATGCTGCGGGCGTTTTCCGGAAAAAACGCCGTGCCCCCGCAAAAGGCTGAACCTGTCGCGTGGCTGAAAAAGAGAGGATAATATGGAAAAAAAAACCTATTATGTCGATCTGGCGAGCGGCTCCATCAGCCAAAGCCGCTCGTCAAGCGCATGGAATTACGAAATCGAAGCGACGGATGAGGAGATCATCCAGCTCCGGAAGCTGTTCGACCTAGCCTTCGAAAAGGACGGTTTCAGCTTCATCCGGGCGCATGTGCCGTACGTACCCTATCATTACGACCGGGAAAACGACGCGTATGACAGGCTGCTGGCAAAAATATTCGCCATGCTGCACCATCTGGGCGACGAAGCGGCGAAAAAGCATATTGAAAGCCTGGGGATTTTGGGACAGGAGAGTGCCTGGCCCGGCGAAGAATAGGCGGGCCGGGTCGGAGTTTAAGGGCCGGATTCGGTATCCGGCCTTTTGCCGTTGACGGCCGGTCCTTCCTTTCCTACAATGGGGGTTGGATTGACAGCAAGGGGAAGGAGCATGGAAGTTGAAATCCTTTTTTGATTTGCGCGGCCAACTCGTCCGGCTGGCCTTCGGGGAAAACCCTTTTCCCCAAGAGCCGAAACATGTCTTTGTCCTTTGCCGTTACCGGGATCGCTGGCTCTTGACCGACCATAAAAAGCGGGGATGGGAATTCCCCGGCGGAAAGATCGAGGCGGGGGAGGACGCCAAGGACGCGGCCGTGCGGGAAGTGTATGAAGAAACCGGCGGGGTGGTGGACCGCCTCGTTCCGATCGGGCAATATCAGGTTTTTGACGAGCGGGAAGCTTTTGTCAAAAAGATTTTTTTTGCCACGATCCGGGAAATCCGGCAAAGGCCCCACTATCATGAAACGAACGGTCCGCTCCTCGTCGACGAGGAAACCTTGGCGAAACCGTTGAACGACCGGTTCAGCTTTCTCATGAGGGATTCGGTCGTGGCCGAATCCATCCGCTATTTGAAGGAAAACCGGCTGCCGGACATTTTGTCTCCGGAGGGGAGCGAAAACGGGAAAGGATGAGGCTGCCGCAGGAAGGGACTGCGCCAGCCTTTCCTTTTTGGCGAAACGGCCCGTGTTGCGGATAACGGGACGGTCTGCCGGCCCGTACCTGATCGATGGGTCATTTTCCCGGTTCCACGCCAGCGGCCGGGAAACGAATGAAGTCCAAGAATTTGTGCAAAAGGCAGCGGGCACAAATCTGTTCCCTTACCGGAAGGCTATGTTTCCTGGACTGGGAGCCGGATTTTATACAAACATTAGGACTTGGCCGGGAAACGGGCCAGGTCAGCCTTATTCCGCCGCGGATAAAAAGGCCGGCAGCGGGTCAGGTCCGGTTTTTAATCAGCTTTTTTTCCAGGAAATCGACGAATTGGTACATGATCGTTGCCAAGAAGGCGATGATGACGAGGGCCAGGAAAACCAAAGTCAAATTGAACACTTGGAATCCGTAGATGATTAAATAGCCCAGCCCCCTCTGGGACGCGAGAAATTCCCCGACGATCACCCCGACCCAGGAAAGGCCGACATTGACTTTTAACGTGGAGATGATCGCCGGGAAAGAGGCGGGCAAAATGATCTCCCGGAAACGGTCCAGCCGGCTCGTGCCGAAGGTTTCCAAAACCCGCAGATAATTCGGGTCGACTTCTTTGAAGGATGTGTAGACGACGATGGTCGTGATGATTACCGAGATGATGGCGCCCATGGCGATGATCGAGGTGAAGTTCGGTCCGAGGGCGACGATCAGGATCGGTCCGAGGGCCACTTTCGGCAAGGCGTTAAGGACGACCAAATAGGGATCCAAGATTTTTGCCAGCCGCTCCCACCACCAGAGGGCCGCGGCCAGCAAACAGCCGGCCAGGGTGCCGAGGAGAAAGCCGGATACCGTTTCCGTCAGGGTCACCCCCGTATGGACAAGGAGCGTACCGTCCCTGATGTTTTCCATCAATAAATGCCATACCTTGGAAGGGGAACTGAAGATTAACGGATCGATCCATTTGTTTCGGCTTGCCGTTTCCCAAAGAAGGAAAAACAAAAGAAAAATGGCCGCCTGAAAAAAGCGGACGATCCTTTTTTCCCGGCGCAAGGCCTTTTTGTATTTTTCATGAAGGAGTTCGCTGTTCACTCGGCTCAAGGTTCTCCAACTCCTTCCAGATCATATCGAACAGCCGTTGGAAATCCGGATGCTGCCTTGCCAAAAAGGGAGGCAGGGCCCTTATTTCCTCCGGTATCGCAAAAATTTTCCGGACCGTACCGGGGCGGTTGGACAACAGAATCACCCGGTCGCTCATGGCGATGGCTTCGCCGATGTCATGGGTCACCAAAAGGGCGGTTTTGCGGTAATGTTTCAGCGTGCGGTAAACCAATTCTTCCATTTTCAATTTGGTTTGGAAATCCAGCGCCGAGAAGGGTTCGTCAAGCAGGAGGATCTTCGGGTCGGTCGCCAGCGTCCGCACCAGGGCGGCCCGCTGCCGCATGCCCCCGGACAGCTGGGCCGGGTATTGTTTCTCCACTCCCCGGAGCCCGATTTCGTGCAGCAGGGAGAGGGTTTTCCGCCTTGTTTCCTCGTTCAATTGACGGGTCAGTTTCAGGCCGATCAAGATATTTTCTTCCACGGTCTTCCAGGGGAACAAATAGTCCTGTTGCAGCATGTAACCGATTTTCCGGCTTTTCGGGTGAACTTTTTCATCTTCCAACGTGACTTTCCCGACAGTCGGCTCCATCAGGCCCGCCATAATGGAAAGCAGGGTCGTTTTCCCGCATCCGCTCGGCCCCACGAGGGAAACGAACTCCTGCTCGCGGACGGAAAAAGAGATATCCAGGAGTGCCGCTGTTTTCGCATCCTTTGAAAAATAAATATGGGAAACATCCCGGACGGTTAAAAGGCTCATAGGCAAGTCTCCCTCATTCTTTCATGGCCTTTTCCGCAAAGGAAGGATCGACCAGTTCCCCGATGTCAATGCGTTTCGGCAGTTCGCCGGCTTCTTCCATGATATCTTGGAGGTTCTTCCATTCCTCTTCGTCGAGCAAGGGATTTTCCGCGTAGGTTTTTTGCGACCGGTAGCGGTCGACGACCATCTCAATGACGGAAAGCTCCGTGTCTTCGAAATACGGCTGGATCGCCTTCGCCACTTCCTCCGCGGAAGATTCATAAACCCATTTTTGCCCTTCATAAAGGGCGGCGGTAAATTTTTCGATGATATCCTTGTTGTTTTTCATATAACTGCTTTTTGCCATAAAGCAGGTATAGGGCACTTTTCCGCTTTCCGCGCCGAAGGATGCCACGATATGGCCGATTCCTTCCAATTCGAACAGGCTTGCCTGGGGTTCGAACAATTGCACGAAATCGCCCGTTCCCGAGGCGAAGGCGTTCGGGATATTGGCGAAGTCCACGTTTTGCAGGAGGTTGAGATCTTTATGCGGGTCGATGCCGTTCTTTTTCAGCACGAATTCCCCCACCATCTGCGGCATTCCTCCTTTCCGCTGGCCGAGAAAGGTTTTTCCCTTCAGCTGTTCCCAGGAAAACCGGTCCATTTTTTCCCGGGAGACGAGAAAGGTTCCGTCGGTTTGGGTCAATTGGGCGAAATTGATCACCGGATCTTCGGAACCTTGGGCATACACGTAGATGCTCGTTTCCGCCCCGACGAGGGCGATATCCGCGCCGCCCGTTATGAGGGCGGTCATCGTTTTGTCGCCGCCCCATACCGTCTTCAATTCAACGTCGATGCCGTGTTTTTGGAAGAAACCCTTCTCGATCGACGTATAAAGGGGGGCATAGAAAATGGATCGGGTCACTTCCGCCAGGCGCACTTTCTGCCGCCCTTCTTTTTTCGTCCCTTCGCATCCGGAAGCGGCTGCGAGCAGGAAAAGGCAGAGGAACGGCAATAATTTTTTTCTCCAGCTCTTTTTCATGGAGCATCCTCCCCAAACCATCTGGTATGAAAATTTACGTTTTATTCTATGTGCCATGGGGAAAAAAGGTGAAAACGCCCATATCCGGAAACAGGAAAATTACCGCGCGCGGGGCGGAGGGTCGGACCGGCAATGATGCAGCCATAGGAATGGGGAAAACCGTTGCCCTTTCCCGGCCGCTCCAGCCTGTCCGGAAATCTTTTCGCCCTTATTGAGAAACTGCAACGTCCAGACTTAGAATGCCGCCAATATCAAAACGGCTTTGCCCCCTTATTGAGAAACTGCAACCCTGTCGGCAGGATGTCGGACAAACCGCCTTTGATGTTGGACATCGGGAGCGATGATGGACATTTTTCGCGTGATGATGGACGTTTTTTCCGCGATGTTGGTTATTTTTCCTTTCATGTCGGACAAATTTTTTTCCATATTGAACATAAATTTTAAAATGTTGAACCAATCGTTGAAAATGTTGGACAGTCTTATGCGGTGTTGGACGTTTTTTTGCCGATGTCGAACCATCCGGCGAGAATGTTGGACATTCCGTCGTTAAGGCCGTATCCGATGTTGAACGTTCGACTCAAGATATTGGACAAACGGGCCGTTTATCGGACGTTTTATAAAAAATGTTGAACATTTTTCCCCTGATGTCGGACCATCCGGCCGCAAAGAAAAATGAAATGTTGGACATTCCGGCCCGGAAAAAGGGAATGGGGGATATGCCTGATCCGGCGAAAGACCATGTTGACAATCATTCCCCCTAGTCGGCCGAACCGATTCTGTCCTGGAATGCACGGATTGGCATCGGGGCAGGCTTTCGATGCCGCCGCATGAGCGGTTTCCGTTTCCGGGCAGGGAAAATCCCCGATTGTTCAGGGGGAACACGGGAAAAGCACATTTCGAGGAAGATTTCCCATTTGTTCAGGCGGAATCCAAGATTTCCGCATGAAAAGCCATTTTTGCCGGGGACAGTTCCGCGGGCGGTCGGCGGAAAAACTCGCGGCTTCAAGCTTCCCTTCAAAAGGTAAAGGCATCTTCCCTTTTAACGGGCTGTTTCGCCGAAAGGTTAAACATTATATAATGGATGTAAAGCATGCCGGGAATCCGGCATCCCCGCTTCCGGGTTCCGAAAAAAGGACAAGAGAAGGGCAAAGACGGAAAGAGAAGTCCCCTTCAACAAGGAGCGGGAAGGGCGGGGTGCCGGGGACGGATCACGATCTGGCACGGAAGGGAGGTTCGGGGATGCAGCTGGAATTGAACACGGTCATCGAAACGGAAGGAAAGGAAAAAAGATTGGAAGGGAACAACTTCCTCCTTGAAAAAGAAGGGTATCACCTATATCCGTTAAATACGCAAGTTTACGTTTACGGTTCGAAAGGGGACGAGCCCATCGGACTGGGCACCATCACCAAATTAGTATTTGAAGGAGGAAAGACGGTGATCACTTATCAGCTCGTGAAACTGAAAAACACCAACTGACCGCGGCCGCCCGATGCCGGGGTTTTTTTATCGGCAACTTTAATCTGAAAAATCAAAAAACATTCAAAAACAATCAAAAAAATGATTATTTATGATGGATTTTGATTGAAAATGATTGATTTTTGGAATCGTTTTCGGTATGATGAAAATGAAGTCGGATAGGAGGGTTGATTTTGTTAACTCCGGAACGGCATCAAATCATCCTTTCGCTGTTAAAGGAAAAACAAACGGTAAAAATCCAGGAACTGGTGGAATTGACCAAAGCGTCGGAATCCACCATCCGCAGGGATTTGATTCAACTGGAAAAAGGGAAGTTTTTGAAGCGGATCCACGGCGGCGCCGCCCGCCTGCAAGGAAAATTGCAGGAACCGAGCATGACCGAAAAATCTTCCAAAAACCTTCAGGAAAAACGGCTGATCGCCAAATACGCGGCAAGCCTCGTGGAAAAGGGAGATTGCATCTATTTGGATGCGGGCTCCACGGTCATGCAGATGATTCCCTATCTTCCGGAGGATATCGTCGTTGTCACAAACGGGCTGACGCACATCGGTCCGCTCTTTGAAAAAAGGATCGAAACCTATGTCATCGGCGGTTACGCCAAGCATAAAACCAACGCCGTCATCGGCAGGGGAGCCTTGGCCAGCTTGGGCATGTACCGGTTTGACAAATCCTTCATGGGGGTGAACGGCATCCATCCGGAATACGGGTTTACCACCCCCGACCCGGAGGAAGCCCTCATTAAACAGACGGCGATTTCTCTATCGCGGGAGGCCTACGTCCTCGCCGACCATACGAAATTTTCGGAGATCGCCTTCGCGAAGATCGCCGACATTCATGAGGCGGCGATCATCACGGACGGCCTGGACAAAGAGGTTGCCGGGCAATATGAAAATAAAACAAGGATCGAGGTTGTGACCCCATGATTTACACCTTGACATTGAACCCTTCCGTTGACTACGTCATCCAGCTGGAAGAACTGAAGCTCGGGGAATTGAACCGGGTGTTGCGGGAAGCCAAATTCCCCGGCGGAAAAGGGATCAATGTTTCCCGGGTTTTGCAGCGGATGGGCGTATCGAGCAAGGCCCTCGGCTTCGTCGGAGGATTCACCGGAAAATATATCGAAGAACGCTTGAAACAGGAAAAGATCAGCTGCGATTTTGTGCACGTCAAAGGGGATACGCGGATCAACGTGAAACTGCAAGCGGGAACGGAAACGGAGATCAACGCCAGCGGTCCGCCCATTTCCAAAGCCGATTTTGAAGCTTTAAAAGAAAAAATCGGCGCTCTCACCGGCCGGGATGTGCTCGTTTTGGCGGGAAGCGTCCCCGCCGTCCTGCCGGAGACGGCCTATGAGGAACTGGTGAAGATCTGCGTGCAAAACGGAACGAAATTCGTCGCCGACATGGAAGGGAGGCTGCTGGAAAAAGTCCTGCCCTACCGTCCTTTCCTGATAAAGCCGAACCATCATGAACTGGGAGAACTTTTCCATACGGAAATCGCCGATTTTGCCCAGGCGGTCGCCTGCGGCAAAAGATTGGTCCAAAGGGGAGCGGAAAATGTCATCGTTTCCATGGCGGATCAGGGGGCTGTCTTTGTCAGCCGGCAATCCGCCTTTATGGCCGAAGTGCCGAAGGGGGAGGTGAAAAGTTCGGTGGGGGCGGGCGACTCCATGGTTGCCGGCTTCCTCGCCAAATATGGAGAGACCGGAGACGTAAAAGAGGCCTTCCGTTACAGTGTCGCGTCGGGATGCGCCACGGCGTTTTCGCTGGATTTGTGCACGAAGGAGAAGGTGGAAGAAATATTGCCTCATATTATCATTAAAAATTTCGGAGGAGATAGCGGATGAAAATCACGGAGCTTTTAACGGAAGCGACGGTCACCATGACCGTTTCCGGCTCCGGCAAAACGGAGGCCATCGGGGAGCTGGCAAAGCTCCTCGACGGGGCCGGAAAATTGGCTGACGTCCAAAGGTTTATGGAAGCGGTTTTACGAAGGGAAGACCAAGGAACGACCGGCATCGGCGACGGAATCGCCATTCCCCACGCGAAATCCAGCGCGGTGAAGGAGGCGGCCATCGCCTTCGGAAAATCGGAAAAAGGGGTGGATTTTGCTTCCCTGGACGGGAAGCCTGTCCATCTCATCTTCATGATTGCGGCTCCCGAGGGGGCGGACAACCAACATTTGGAAGCCCTTTCCCGCCTGTCGGAACTGCTGATGAAAAAGGAAGTCCGGGAGGGATTGATAAAGGCCTCCTCCCCCGATGAAGTATTGGAAGTGATCGGACGTTATGAAGAGGAGAGGAATGAAGGGAAGAAGGATCCCGGAAAGAATCGGGAATTCATCGTGGCCGTCACCGCCTGCCCGACGGGGATCGCCCATACTTACATGGCCGCCGACGCCCTGAAAACGAAGGCGGAGGAAATGGGTGTGGACATCAAGGTGGAAACCAACGGATCCGCGGGCGCCCAAAACGTATTGACCAGGGAAGAAATCGAAAAGGCGAAAGCGGTCATTGTCGCCGCCGACACGATGGTGGACATGGAGCGGTTCAAAGGAAAACATGTGATACGGACGGCCGTCGCAGAAGGGATACGCAGGCCGGAGGAGCTCATCCGGCGGGCGCTTCTGCAGGATGCTCCCGTTTACGAAGGGGAAAAGCGGAAAGCCGACGAGACGGGGACCGAACAAGGCAAAACGGGCATCTACAAGCATTTGATGAACGGGGTTTCCAACATGCTCCCCTTCGTCGTCGGGGGCGGGATCTTGATCGCCATCTCGTTCCTGTTCGGCTATAAGGCGGCCGATCCGAATGATCCGTCCTATCATCCCCTCGCCGAGGCGCTGATGACGATCGGAGGAGGAAACGCGTTCGGATTAATGGTTCCGGTTTTGGCCGGATTTATCGCCATGAGCATTGCCGACCGGCCTGGATTCGCGCCGGGCATGGTCGGCGGGATGATGGCTACAAGCGGAGGCGCGGGTTTCCTCGGCGGGATCATTGCCGGGTTTTTGGGCGGCTACATCACTGCCGGTCTGAAAAAGGGACTGGCCGGCATGCCGAAATCCCTGGACGGAATCAAGACGATCCTCCTTTATCCCTTGCTCGGAATCGCGGCCACCGGATTTTTGATGCTCTATGTCATCAACAAGCCGGTCGGCGCCTTAAACAGCGCGATCACCGACTGGCTTTCCGGCCTCGGCACGGGGAATGCGGTCCTTTTGGGCATCGTCCTTGGGTTAATGATGGCTTTCGATATGGGCGGCCCGGTCAACAAAGCGGCCTACGTGTTCGGCACCGGGCTGATCGCCAACGGGGTTTATGAACCGATGGCCGCCGTGATGGCCGCCGGAATGGTTTCTCCCCTCGGCATCGCCCTCGCCACCTATTTGTTCAAAAATAAATTTACGAAAGCGGAGCGGGATGCGGGCAGCGCAAATATCATCATGGGGCTGTCCTTCATTACGGAAGGGGCGATTCCCTTTGCCGCCGCCGATCCGCTCCGCGTCATACCCTCGATCATGGCGGGTTCGGCCGTCGCCGGCGCCCTTTCGATGCTGTTTCATATCGGTCTGCGCGCTCCCCACGGCGGCGTGTTTGTCGTCTGGCTCGTTGAAGGGAGCAAAATCCTGTACCTGGCGGCCATATTGGCGGGTTCCATTGTCACCGCCCTGTTGCTTGGCTTGTTGAAAAAACCGGTCGAACCGGCCGGAAAACAATAATTTTCAAAAGCGATCGCGGCCGGTTTTTGGCGGACTGGACGGAGAGAACGCCGCCTCCTTTCGCGGCAGGCCTCCGGGGTTCCGCCGCTTTTCGGGAAGGGTTGCCGGGGTGCCTTCCCGGTTTTAACCGTCCCGTCGATGGCCATCCAAGACATTTTCGGAAAATATGGAAGGGGTTCAACTGCGGCGGAGCGTTCCGCCGCTTTCTTTTTCAAAATTTTCCCCGCCTCCATTCTCCCCGTGATATAATGGAAGAAGTTTACGATGGAGGATGTTTCGAATGGAAAAATCCCGATTTTTGCTCGTCGACGGAATGGCGCTGCTGTTCCGTTCTTATTACGCGACAAGCGTAACCGGACAATTCATGGTGAACGGGAAAGGCATTCCGACAAACGGCGTCCAAGGGATGCTGAAACATTTTTTTCTTGCCTTGCAAACCTTCCGGCCGACCCATACGGCCGTTTGCTGGGACATGGGGAGCCGGACGTTCCGCAGCGAGCTTTACCCGGCATATAAATCCAACCGTCCGGAGCCTCCGGAACAGCTGATTCCCCAATTCGACCTGGCAAAAACCGTCATGGATGCTTTGAATGTGCCGAATATCGGCATCGAAGGATACGAGGCCGACGATGTGATCGGGACTTTGGCGAAAAGGCATTGCCGCGATTCGGAAATCCTGATCTTGACCGGCGACCGGGACATCCTGCAGCTGATCGGCGGGAATATTTCCGTCGCCTTGCTGAAAAAAGGCTTCGGAAATTACCAGGTTTATTCGGAGGAGACGTTCATCCGCGAAATGGGGATTCCGCCCGCCGCCCTGGCCGACGTCAAGGCGCTGATGGGCGATCCGGCCGATCATTATCCCGGGGTGAAAGGGATCGGGGAGAAAACCGCCTTGAAGCTCGTCCAACAGTTTTCCTCCGTCCAAGGATTGCTGGAGAATTTGGACAAGGTGGCAAAGGGGGTCCGGGCAAAGATTGAAAGGGACCGGGAAATGCTGCTTTTGTGCCGGAAACTGGCGGAAATCCGGTGCGACGCCCCGGTACATTGCCCGCTGTCTGAAGCGAAAATCCGGATCGATTGGCAAAAGGCTTCGGCCGTATTTCTCGAGCACGGCTTCACCGGTTTCGGCCGCTTTCTCCGGTACGGCGAAGCGAGCTCCGCGTGAGGCGGAAACGGTACCTAGGAAAAACATGCAAATCTTTCTGCCCGGCGGCAGACGTTCACCGCGCGGGCCCCTTTCCTGGGAAGGGCAGCCTTTCCCGCTCTTACGGCCTGGACTTTTTCTCTTCGTCCGGAAAAGATGAAACGGCTCCCGGTCCCTTTTTTCGGTCTTGATCATCCGCCGAGGAAAGGGAGGACGTCCGGCCTTCCGGAACTTTCCGGCCGACGTCCCCTGATCATCGCTTTTAAAATGCCGGATCCTGACAAGGCAATCGGCCTATCGGCGGAAAAGAGACCGGACGGCCGACATATTGCACCGGATCCTGACAAGGGTATCGTCCTTTCGGACCGTCTTCGCCCCCGATCAGTCCGCGAAAGGGAAAACCGGCGGTCCCCGGAAATCCTTCCTACAGAATCTTTCGGATGCGGAAATTGTCCCGCAGCAGGAGCCAATTTTGCGGGAACGGATAACCGAGCACCCAGTAGCTGATTCCCCGCAAACGGTAATTTTTGACGGTATCGAATTTCGCCTGGGCGCTTCGCGCGTCCTCGAACCAGACTTCATGGAGCCTTCCGCTTTCATCCCGGTAGCGGAAAAACGGGGTTTGGGAAACCGGATCGAACTGGATTTCCGCGCCGTAGCGGACCGCCCGGCGGACGGCTTCCTGCATGTCGAAGGTTTCCGCCTCCATCCCTTCTTCGTGGGGGAGGAGCCAATCCCGGGCATACAGCTGGAACCCCATGAGGATTTTATCCCGGGGGATCGCCGTCACCGCAAAATCCAGGACGCGGCGGATTTGGTTGAGGGGAGAGATGGCTTGCGGAGGGCCGAGCCGGTAGCCCCATTCATACGTCATCAAGATGACAAAATCAAGGATCCTGCCGTGGGCGGAATAATCATGGGCTTCATAAAGGAGCCCTTTTTGGTCCGGGCTGATTTTCGGGGCGAGGGAACTGGATACGAAGTAGCCGTAAGGATGCAGCGTTCGCACGGCCCTTTCCAAAAATTGATTGTAATTCTGGCGGTCCGCCGGCTCCACATTTTCAAAATCGATATTTAACCCCCGGTAGCCTTTTTGCCGCATCGTGCGGACGGTTTCCTCCAGCAGCCGACCCTGGAGCCGGGGATCGGACAAAATCGTGTGGACGAGCCTCGTCCCGGGATCTTCGGCGGTAAAATTGGTGATGCACATCATGGGCGCGACCGAGCCCGAAAGCATGGCCTGTATGGCGGGGCCGTCGTTGATCTCCCGCAAAGTCCCGTCTTCCCTGATGCGATAGGCGAACGGAGAGGCGTAAGTCAAGGCGCCGGCGAACGGACGGACGTCCTCCGCCCCTTCCTCCCCGGTGCGGATGATGAAGGCGTTCACTTCGATGACCGGTTTCGGAAAGGGAATGACGATTAGCGTTCCCGGAAAAATCCGGTCCGGGTCCTGGATTTGATTGATTTCCGTCAGTTCCGCCACGGTTGTGCCGAACCGTTGGGCGATTTGCCCCAAGGTATCCCCGGCTTGCACCCGGTAAGTTTTCGCGGGGATATTTAACACCATGCCGGGAAAAATGAGGGCGGGATTGGCGATCCGGTTGTTTTGAATGAGCGCGGCCGGCTCCAGGCCGTATCTTGCGGCAATATTCCACAAGTTTTCCCCGGGCTGCACCACATGCCGGCGGCCGGGAACGGGGATGACCAGCGATTGGCCCACGGCCAGCCGGTCCGGGTCGGGCAATTCATTGGCGGAAACGAGCCGGGAAACGGGAAGCCCGTAAAGATCGGCGATCCTTTGCAGCGTTTCCCCCTTTGGACGGTGTGAATAAGCATGTCGATCTCCCTCCATCGCTTTCTCACCCATTTTATGCCGCTGGACTTCAAATAGGCACAGGAATAAGGAAAAACCGTTTTCGGACATGATAAGAACATCGCCCTTTCCCTTTCGGCCGCTGAAACGGGACGGACGGAAAAGCGGTGAAAAAACGGGATTTGAAAAAAGAAAGAATCCATATTATTTTTATTTCCAGCAGTTCTTTTCAATACTCCTTTCCGGGATTCGGGTGAAACACGATGGACAAACATAAACGGTTAATCTTGTATTCGGAAGCGGATAAATGGATGGAGGACTATTGCCGGGGCTGTTTCCTGCACAAATATTTCTCCAAGGAAAAGGGAAGAAGATACGCCCACAATTTTTGCATCAACAAGTGCACCGTGGGCGAACGTTTGCGAAAAATCGGACAGGAACTTGAAAATTCAAGCGGGAAGTAATATCCGGGCTGATCAATTATTGAACAACCGGCCGGGATGCCGGCCGTGAAACGCGCCTGGGCAACAGGAACGGGAAAGGACTGCCCGTTCCATCGGACAACCGGGGGCTTTTCCCCCGCCCCGCTTTCACCCGGGGTGAAGCCCGTTCGGCGCATTGATTTTCCGTCGGACAGACGACATTTCCCCGCTATTTCACGGGCGGTTCCGAAAATGTTTTTTCCAACCCCATTGACAACGGGTCGGTTCTTGTTGTAAAAAATTTTTATAAGAAAATAAATTTGTTCTCTTTACTCTTATTTTTTTGAATTTTTCTTTTATAAATTGTTTTAGGACAAATGTTTTCTTGAAAAAATTTGAAAGAATGTATTGCAATAGCAATCTATTTGTAATATTATTGAATTCAAACATAAAATAAAGTATTCAAACATGTCTAAAATCGTTTATCCGATTAATAAATTAACAGATTAAAAGATAGAATATTGTAAATATTTGTAGTATTTTGAAGAGGAGGCATCATTTTGACAAAGCAGCCGCTACTGGAGATCAAAGACCTGACCACGTCTTTTAAAATCGGCGACGAATACTATGCGGCGGTGGATCATGTTTCATTGACCGTGAATGAAAACGAAGTGGTTGCCATCGTGGGAGAGTCCGGATGCGGAAAAAGCGCATTGGCTCTTTCCGTCATGAGGCTGCATCAAGAAGTGCGGACAAAGGTGGAAGGGGAAATCCTGTTTAAAGGCAGGAACCTGCTCCCCCTGTCCCTTTCCGATATGAACAAAGTCCGCGGAAGCGAGATCGGCATGATCTTTCAAGACCCTTTGACGGCGCTGAACCCGCTGATGACGGCGGGGAAGCAGATCGAAGAAAATATGCGGAATCACATGAAACTTTCCAATAAGGAGTATAAAGAACGCGCCATCGAACTGCTGAAAAAGGTCGGCATTCGCAATCCGGAACGGGTATATGCCATGTACCCCCATGAATTGTCGGGAGGCATGAGGCAACGGGTCGTCATCGCCATCGCGATCGCCTGCAATCCCTCGCTTTTGATCGCCGACGAACCGACGACGGCTTTGGACGTGACGATCCAGGCGCAAATCATGGATCTTTTGCGGGATCTGCAGGGACAGATGAAGACGGGGATCATCCTGATCACCCATGATTTGGGCGTCGTCGCGGAAATGGCGGACCGGGTCGCCGTCATGTACGCCGGCGAAATCGTGGAGATCGCCGATGTCCGCACGATTTTCAACAATCCGTTGCATCCCTATACCCGCTCCTTGCTAAACTCGATTCCTTCGACGACGGAAGTGAAGGATCGTCTCCACGTCATACAAGGGATCGTTCCTTCGCTGAGCAAATTGCCGCGAGCCGGCTGCCGTTTCCGGCACCGGATCCCGTGGATCGATGAATCGGTACACGAGGAAAACCCCGTGCTGCGCGAAGTGGAAAAAGGGCATTGGGTCCGATGCACCTGCTATCGGCATTTTCACTTTCCAGATACAGTATCGGAGGCACTGAAACATGACATTACTTAAGGTGAATCATCTGAAAGTGTACTATCCCGTCCGCGGAGGCTTTTTCCGCCGGGTGGTGGATTACGTAAAAGCGGTGGATGACATCAGCTTCGAGATTCGGGAAGGGGAAACCTACGGACTGGTCGGGGAGTCGGGCTGCGGAAAAACGACGACGGGAAGGACGATCATCGGCTTGCTGAAAGCCACATCGGGGGAGATCTTATTCAATGATGTGGATTTGACGAAATTGAAGAGAAGAGAATTTTTCCAATACAGAAGAGATATCCAGATGATCTTCCAGGATCCCTATTCTTCCTTGAACCCGAAAAAACGGATCTTGGATATCGTCGCGGAACCTTTCCGGAACTACGAAAAGTTTTCCCCGCAGGAGGAGAAACGTCGGGTTCAGGAATTGCTGGAAAGGGTGGGGATCAGCCCGGACTCCATCTATAAATACCCCCATGAATTTTCCGGCGGCCAAAGACAGCGGATCGGCATCGCCCGGGCACTGGCCCTGAAGCCGAAGCTGATCATCGCCGACGAACCGGTTTCGGCCCTGGACGTTTCGGTGCAGGCCCAAGTATTGAACTTTATGAAGGACATCCAGGAAGAATTTAAATTGTCCTATCTTTTTATCAGCCACGATTTGGGCATCATCCGCCACATGTGCGACCGGATCGGCATCATGTACCGCGGCCGCCTGGTGGAAGAAGGAACGGGGGAAGACATATATACGAATCCCCAGCATATATATACAAAAAGGCTCATTGCGGCCATACCCGACATCAAACCGGAAGAACGGGATAAGCATAAAGCCCTACGGAAGGAAATTAACCAAGAATTTTCGGAGCATTTTGATAGATATTTGGATGCTGAGGGACGGATCTTCGATTTGAGGCCAGTTACGGAAACCCATAAAGTCGCGCTACCGTTGGAGTCGTAGGAGAGGAGTTGTCTGCAGATGCTGAAGTTTATTTTGCGGCGGATTTTAATTATGATCCCTCAGTTGATTCTTCTCAGCATTTTGGTTTTTTTGCTGGCGAAAATGATGCCCGGTGACGCGTTGACGGGGAGGATCGCCGGCAACCCGAACATCGATCCGGAGACCATCGAGAAATTGCGGGAAGAGCTCGGATTGAACGATCCGTGGCACGTCCAGTATTGGCATTGGATACAAAATGTGTCCCATGGAGACTGGGGAATTTCGTACATCCATCAGGTCGAAGTGACGAAATTGTTGGGAAACCGGCTGCTAAACACGGTGAACTTGGGAATTTTTATCCTTGTGCTCACCTATATCATCGCCATTCCTTTGGGCATTGTCGCCGGACGCTGGACCAATTCTTGGGCGGACAAGGTGATCGTCGCCTATAACTATTTGAGCTACGCGACGCCATTATTCATTTTTGCCCTGTTCATGCTGTTCATTTTTGGCTATGTCTTGGGATGGTTTCCGACGGGAGGCAGCGTGGACGTCCGCCTGGAAAAGGGAACGCTGGATTACTATATCAACAAATTTTATCATTTGATCCTTCCGGCTTTCTCGGCGGCACTGCTTTCGACGACGACGACCATTCAATATTTGCGCAGCGAAATCATCGATACGAAGGTAAGGGATTTTGTGAAAACGGCACGGGCGAAGGGAACGCCCGAAAGGAAGGTCTACACGAGGCATATTTTGCGGAATTCCTTTTTGCCCATCGCAGCTTTTTTGGGTTACGAAATTACCGGAGTCATCAGCGGATCGATTTTCATTGAATCGATTTTCAGCTACCCCGGAATAGGCCAGTTGTTCGTTGATTCCATTTCGCAGCGGGATTATCCGGTCGTCACGGCTCTCGTCATGCTCACCGGCTTTGCCACCCTGATCGGGACATTGCTTTCGGACATCATCTTGAGCGCCGTCGACCCGAGGATCCGAATCGACTAGAAGAAAAGGCCTGTTGAAAGGGGGATAAACGATGAAGCCGGATATCGCCAATCCGGAAATGCCATTTGCTCAGGAAGAAAAATCGCCATCCAGCATGCGAATCATCTGGAGAGAGCTCCTTAAAGATAGAGTTGCCCTGTTTTCACTCGTCTTATTGACGATCCTTCTCATCATCGTTTACGGAGGTTCCTTGCTGATCGATGAAAAAGAAGTGACGAGAATCGATTTGTTGAACATGTATTCGCCGCCTTCGCCCGATAATTGGCTCGGCACCGATTACGGCGGCAGGGATATTTTCGGACAGCTGATCATCGGCGCGAGGAACTCCTTCACGATCGGTCTGTTGATCACCCTCCTTACGGGGCTGATCGGACTGACGATAGGATTGATCGCCGGCTATTTCGGCGGAGCGGTCGACAACGTGATCATGCGGATCATCGATTTTATTCTCATCCTTCCCACGTTGATGCTCATTATCGTATTCGTCACCTTGGTGCCGAAATTTACGATCACCAATTTCATCCTGATCATGAGCGCCTTTTTATGGACGGGGAAGGCGAGGCTGATCCGTTCGAAAACGCTGGCGGAAAAGGAAATGGAATACGTGAGTGCCTCCCGGACATTGGGCACTCCCCATTGGAAAATCATTCTCTTTCAAATTCTGCCGAATTTAAGTTCCATCATCATCGTCAACCTGACCTTGAATCTCGCCGGAAACATCGGCATTGAAACTGGTTTGAGCTATCTCGGATTCGGACTTCCGGAAGACAAACCGAGCTTGGGGACATTGATCGGTTACGCGCGAAATCCGGAAGTCATGCAAGGAAAATGGTGGGTTTGGTTGCCCGCATCATTGCTGATCCTGGTAATGATGCTGTGCATAAATTTCATCGGCCAGGCGCTGCGCCGTGCGGCCGATGCAAGGCAAAGATTAGGATAAAAAAGAAGGGGGATATTGGATGAAAAAACTTAAGCTGTTGAGCCTTTTCATCGCCTTTGCGCTGCTGCTTTCCGCTTGCAGCTCCTCATCCGGCGGCAGCAAGAAAAAGACAGCGGAAAAGGTCGACACCAGCCTGTTCCCGCAGACCGTCAAAAACGACAAGGAGATCATCGAAGACGGTACGTTGAATTACGGGCTGGTCACCGACACGCCCTTTAAAGGGACGTTGGATTACGCCTTCTATCAAGGGGCATACGACGCTGAAATCCTGCAATTTTTCAGCGAACCGCTTTTCAGCTACAACGCCGACCATGAAATGACCAACGACGGTCCGGCGACTTTCGAGTTGTCCGATGACTGGAAAACGATCACCATCAAGATTTCCGACAAATTGAAATGGCATGACGGACAACCGGTAACCGCGGAAGATTACGAATATTCCTTCCTCGTCATCGGCCATCCGGATTACAAAGGTGACCGCTATGACGCCCTCATGGAAAACATCGTCGGGATGGCGGAATATCATGCGGGCAAAGCGGATAAGATTTCCGGGATCGAGGTTCTCGATGAGCATACGCTGCGGATCCAATTTAAGCAAGCCAACCCGTCCCTCTTGACCGGATTGTGGCCCTACGCCATGCCGAAACATTATCTCGGGGACGTTCCGGTAAAGGATCTCGCCCAATCTGATAAGATCCGCACGAAACCGATCGGTTTCGGTCCGTTCAAAGTGAAGAACATCGTTCCCGGCGAATCGGTCGAATTTGAACGGTTCGACGATTACTGGAAAGGCAAACCGAAACTGAAAACCGTTATCGTAAAAGTGGTCGATCCGTCGGTCGTTCTGGAATCGCTGAAGAAGGGCGAAATCGACATCGCCTATGGATTCCCGACCACCACGTATCCGGACGCCAAAAACCTGAAAAACGTCCAATTCCTGGGAAGAATCGAAGATGCTTACACCTACATCGGATTTAAACTCGGACATTGGGATGCCAAGAAAAATGAAGCGGTGATGGACAATCCGAAATTCCAGGATGTCCGCCTGCGCCAAGCCATCGCCTACGCCATCGACAACAAGACGGTTGCCGAAAGATTCTATCACGGTTTGCGCGAACCGGCCACGACTTTGATTCCGAAATTCTTCAAGACCTGGCACAACGACAAGGTGAAAGGTTACAACTACGATCCGGAAAAGGCGAAGCAATTGCTGGATGAAGCGGGCTATAAGGATGTAGACGGCGACGGCTTCCGTGAAGATCCGAACGGCAAAAAATTCGTCATCAATTTCGCGTCGATGAGCGGCGGAGACGTGGCTGAACCGTTGGCCAAATTCTACATCCAAAACTGGAAAGATGTCGGCTTGAATGTGCAGCTGACGAACGGCCGTCTGATCGAATTCAACTCCTTCTATGACATGATTCAAAAAGACGACCCGAATATCGATATTTACCAAGCGGCCTGGGGCACCGGTACGGACGTCGACCCGTGGGGCCTGTATTCGAAGAAAGCTTCGTTCAACTTCAGCCGTTTTGTTGACGAAGAAAACGAACGGCTGCTGGAAGAAGGACATTCCGAAAAGGCCCTTGACAAAGAATACCGCAAGAAAATCTATGACCAATGGCAAGAATATATGGCGGAAAAAGTACCGGTCATTCCCACCCTTTACCGCTATGAACTCTGGCCGGTCAACAACCGGGTGAAGAATTTCACCATCGAATGGGGCAAGAACAGCTTCATGTGGTCTGATGTCGGCGTAACTTCCGACAAACCGGAAGTTGCCAAATAAAAAAGAAGGCGGCGAAAGCCGCCTTTTTCTTTTTAGACCCTTTACGGTTTGTTGGGTTCTCATTCAATTACAGATGGGCCGCTCTGTCCCGGCACGAAAGCGAAGGACGGGATGGGTATGGATTCAGGAACTTCGAGCGGGCAAGGGCCAGGATCCTGCTTCCATACAAGTATAAAAGAATCGGGGTCCATGTGGGGTAAGGACGTAGGCCCCCACCCCAACAATTGACAAAGGACCTTTTTCACTAGGCTGCGGTGCATTGCTTTTGCGGGTGGTTCGGCAGATTCCTGCTGTTATCGAAAAGTCTTTCCTCACCAAACCGAAATGCATGCCCACATTTCTTTGAAAAGTACAGCCATTTTTTGCGCGATGTTTCCGTTGCAATGCCTGTTTTTGATGCTTTCTTAAACGAAGGGGAGCCCGTTAATCCCCCTGAAATCAGTTTTTCCTCATCCGACAAGCCCTCCATTTCATCCCCGGTTTTCTTTCCTTCCTTTACGGTGATCCGATAGGAATACTATGCGAAACAAATCGTCTATAAAATTAAGAGCAATAGCGTCCCGGAGAAAATCACAAAATCGGCATCGTTACCTCATCCTGCTTCAAACCGCTTGACTTCTGCTCCCCTTTCATTTGTTTCCCTAATGGACAGCATCAATAACCGGCGTAGTTCGTCATGGCTGATGCCCGTCAAAAAAGTCCTTTGAATCCATCGAAGGTCGCACAAGAACACAATTTCTTGGAAAACGCGTCTTTAGGGATAATAATTGATATAAAATGGAGACGAGAATGTTCTTTTTTCTTAAACCTTTGTTGTCATGCCCCATGAACTTATGGATTTGTTTTTTCAATGATTTACAACCGGAATAGTCCTGGCGTATACATCCTGTCTCTTCTCACCGAAGGCTATCCGAAAAACGGTTCTCTTTTGGTTTTGAAAATCGGGAATGACTTTGGAAGCCATTAAGGATCTTGAAATCCGGAAAGATGATAGACGCGAAGGGGAAGAAGTTTCGCTGACAACATGCCGGAAAATATCGACCGATGGGTGGGGGGCGATGCGGATGAATAAGAGGGAAATATGGAAAAAATTGAAAAAACAATTAAAAGCCAATCAGCATTTAATAGGTGTAGCTGCCGGTTCAGGATTAACTGGCCGGTATGCTGAAAAAGGCGGCGCCGATTTTATTTTGGCGCTAAGTTCCGGAAAATTCCGGCAAATGGGTGTCAGTTCTCTTGCTGGATATCTGCCCTTTTCTAACAGTAATGAAATCGTCATGGATTTCGGGCTAAAAGAATTATTGCCGATCATCAAAAATATTCCGATCATTTTCGGTTTGATGGCCACTGATCCAACGATTGACCTAAAAAGCTATATCGCTTTGATTAAAGAAAAGGGCTTTGCGGGGATCAATAATTATCCGACGATAGGGTTAATCGACGGAAAATATCGGGAAGCTCTGGAAGAAGCAGATATTTCATATGATAAGGAAGTGGAAGCCATTTCGATCGCCAATGGGTTGGATCTCTTTACGGTAGCTTTTGTCTTTAATAAAACGCAAGCCATACAAATGACAAAGGCCGGAGCCGATGTCATTTGTGTGCACTTTGGCTTGACCAAAGGCGGAATGTTGGGCGCCAAATATGTTCAAACCCTGCAATCCGCTAAAAATTTGGCGACCGAGATTTTTGAGGAATGTCAAAAAATTAATCCAAATATCATTAAGATGATTTATGGCGGTCCCGTCAGCAAACCTGTAGATGTCCAATTTATGTATAATGGGACGGATATACACGGATATATCGGCGGATCAGTTTTTGAACGGATTCCTTCTGAACAGGCCATTCTGCATGTTACCCAATCATTTAAACAAACCAATGATATCAAATATGAACAACTCATTCAAAGGATTATTGACGGATTGAACACTCAAAAAGAATATATCGATTTTGTCAAGAAATATATCAGTTTACATTACAATGAGGATATTACCTTACATGAACTGGCCGGGATGTTGGGCTTGTCCAGACCCTATTTAAGCCTATTGTTCAAAACAGAAGTAGGGATTTCTTTTCGTGACTATTTGATCGATTATCGGATTAACCGTGCCATTGAAATTTTAAAGGAAAAGAAAGTCCCGTTAACGATTGTATCGGAAATGGTCGGTTATCCCGATTATGCCCAGTTCAGTAAAATATTTAAGAAACGAACGGGGATGTCCCCGAAAGAATATGTAAAAACAAACATAAATCCATAATCTTCAAACAAAAGAACATATATTTTCAATGATGGAAGCGGTATCATTTGGGTGAAAATAAATTTTCACCCATGGGAAAGGAGTGATACGGTGGACAAGACGATCGCTTTGGCCGGCACGTTCGATACAAAGGGTAAAGAGTTTTTGTTCGTTAAAGAATTGATCGAATCATTGGGTTTTCGCACGTTTACGATCCATACCGGTGTTTTTGAGCCGGTTTTTGAACCCGATGTTTCGAATCGTGCAGTCGTTGCAGCTGCGGGAGGGGATATTGAAGAAATCGTTGAACGTAAAGACAGAGCCTATGCGACAGCTACGCTTGCAAAAGGAATGGAAGTGTTATTGCCCGAGTTGTTTAAAGAAGGGAAATTTGATGGGGTTTTATCTTTCGGCGGTACGGGGGGCACTTCCATTGCAACAGCAGGCATGAGAAAGTTGCCGATTGGTGTTCCGAAAGTGATGGTTTCCACCGTTGCATCCGGAAATACGCTCCCTTATGTTGGAATGAGCGATATCGTCATGTTTCCGTCCATCGTAGATATCGCAGGCATCAACTCGTTTTCGATTAAAATTTTTTCAAATGCTGTTTTTGCCATTGCCGGCATGCTGCAATATGAGCAAAAAACGACAAAGGAACAAAAACCATTAATTGCGGCGACCATGTTCGGCCTTACGACGCCTTGCATCAATTATGCAAAAAAATACTTGGAGGATCATGGATATGAAGTTTTGATCTTCCACGCGACGGGTATTGGCGGGAAAACGATGGAAAGCCTTATCGAAAACGGGTTTATTGAAGGAGTATTGGATATTACAACGACCGAATGGGCAGACGAGTTGGTGGGAGGAATTTTGGCGGCCGGCCCACATCGATTGGAAGCCGCAGCATTAAACCGGGTTCCTCAAGTAGTATCCCTTGGGGCGATTGATATGGTCAATTTTGGACCGCGTGATACCGTCCCTGCAAAATTTGCCGGAAGGAAATTTTACCAGCATAATCCATCCGTCACCTTGATGCGGACGACCGTGGAAGAAAACAGGAAAATTGGCGAAAAGATTGCGGAAAAGTTAAATATGGCTTCCGGCAACACGGCATTATTGTTGCCGTTAAAAGGTCTTTCCGGTTTGGATGCGGAAGGGCAACCATTCTATGGACCGGAAGAGGACAAGATGCTATTCGACACAATTAAAGAAAATATTGACCAAAGCAAAGTGGAGATCATTGAAATTAATGCGCACATCAATGAAAAAGTATTCGGAGAAACTGCAGCTAAAAAACTGATCGAATTAATGGAAAGAAAGAAAGGAGAAAATGAACATGCCTTCTAGACAAGAAATTTTAAAACGATTTAGAGAAGAAATCGCCAAAGGAAGAATATTATTAGGGGTTGGAGCAGGTACAGGTATAACGGCAAAAAGCAGTGAAGCCGGCGGTGCGGATATGTTAATCGTTTATAATTCTGGCCGTTACAGAATGGCTGGACGCGGGTCATTGGCAGGTTTACTTCCATATGGTGATGCGAACCAAATTGTCGTTGAAATGGGCAATGAAGTGTTGACCGTTGTGAAAAATACGCCTGTGCTTGCAGGGGTTAACGGTACAGATCCCTTTCGAATCATGGATGTATTTTTAAAACAATTAAAGGACCAAGGTTTCAGCGGAGTACAAAATTTCCCGACGGTAGGATTGATTGATGGGGTGTTCCGGCAAAACTTGGAAGAAACAGGAATGGGTTATGACTTGGAAGTGGATATGATTCGGAAAGCCCATGAATTGGACATGCTCACAACTCCATATGTTTTTGATGAAGAACAAGCAATAAAAATGGCAAATGCAGGTGCTGATATTTTAGTCGCTCACATGGGCTTAACGACGAAAGGTACTATTGGAGCCAAAACGGCTTTATCCCTGGACGACTGTGTTGAAAGAATCCAAAGAATCGTTGATGCCGGACGATCCGTTAATCCTGACATTTTGGTAATTTGCCATGGAGGTCCGATCGCGGAACCTGAAGATGCCGAATACGTCATTAAAAGGGTGGACGGCCTGGTTGGATTCTTTGGAGCATCCAGCATCGAAAGATTTGCTGCTGAGAAAGGGATTAAAGCTCAAACGGAAGCATTTAAACAGATAAAAAGATAATCAAAAAATATGGAAGGATCATTCCATCATCGGGTGTCCCAAGATAAGGGCACCTTTTTAATATTTTAGTAAGATTAGAGATGGGTTTGATTATTTTATTATCGGGAGGATGATTTTTTGCGGACGCTTGTTATCAGCGACATTCACGGTTGTCTGAATGAGTTCTTGGTGGCAGATTATCAAGCCGGTAAAGACCGGTTGATTTTGCTCGGGGATTACGTGGATCGCGGCCCCAAAAGCAAAGAAGTTGTACAAAAAGTAATGGATTTGGCGAAAAACGATAATGTCGTCGTTTTAAGGGGAAATCACGACCAGCGATTTGTAACATTAGTGGAGAATCGTAATCCTGAGATGCAAAAAATTTTTATAAAATACGGCGGTCTAGAGACGCTGAAAAGCTATTGCCCCTTTCTTGAAGATAACGATTTGGTTGGGGCATTCGAATTCATCCGCAAAGCGTATAGCCATCATATTGATTTTCTGAAAAAAACAAAACTTTATTATGAAGATAATCATTATATTTATGTCCATGCCGGTTTGAATCCAAATTATGAAAATTGGAAAAATCAACCGGAGGGGGATTTTTATACGATTAGGGGAGAGTTTATCAACCATAAAACAAATACCGAGAAAAAAGTGGTTTTTGGGCATACAGTAACGGTATTCATCCATGGTTCTGCGGATATTTGGTTTTCCGAAGATAAAATAGGGATCGATGGGGGATGTGCTTATGGGTATCAATTAAATTGTCTGGAAATCGGGACCGACCATAAGCTTAAGCAGTATCATGTACCTTGCAGAAGTATTTCATGAGGGTATGACGGAAAGGTTTCGTTTGATAAGGGCAATAAGAATCCGATGCGATGTCTACAGAACTTTTGATTGTCAAACCGCTTTAGGGGATCTAAACCTATTTTGAATGTTTTCATGAATATGCCAATAGGTTTGTGGGTTATGGGGGTGTTAAGTTTTGGCCAACGGAGAAATTTTTTCGAAAACATGTTAGTGAAAAAATTCTAAACTTCTCACCATTTTTCCCGTGCTGAAGATTTTGATCGTTAACTTACCATGCCGCATTTTACATCATAAATTTGAAAATTGAACGGTTGAGGATGATCGGGATAGATCATCCTTTTGATCGTCGTATTCGTCCCCCGGCAAAAGAGCTCGGGTATCCGGTGGTGGACGCGTCATCTCATTCGCCAGGAGCAAATCCGCTGTCCCTTTTCCGGGGCGTCCTTTCCGCCGGAAAGTTGCTAGGATGGGAACAAGAAAGGGAAAAACCCGAGTGCATTGGTGCATGACTCGGGCTGGTTTTATTTGCAAAACCGAGGAAAAATTTCCCCATCCCCTGCCGGGCGGTCCGCTCCGGAGAGGAAAGATCACGGTTGAATGAGCGGCCCGCCTTTTTTGCGGATCTCCTCCGGGATGCCGGCGAATTTATTGAAGTTTTCCATGAATTTGCGGGCCAAATCGGCCGCTTTTTTCTCATAATCTTTTTCGTTTCCCCATTGTTTTTTCGGATTCAGGATTTCGCGAGGCACACCGGGGACGGATGCGGGGATGTGCAAGCCGAAGATCGGATCCTGCACCGTTTCGATCCCCTGCAGCCGATGTTCCAAGATCGCATGGACAATCGCCCGGGTATGGGGCAGACTGATCCGTTTTCCGACCCCGTATTCGCCGCCGATCCACCCCGTATTGACGAGGAAAACCTCCACCCGGTGCTTGTCGATCAGATTTCCCAACATTTCCGCATATTTGAGCGGCGAAAGCGGGAGGAAGGGGGCCCCGTAGCAGGCCGAAAAGGTGGCCTCCGGCGTGGTCACTCCCCGTTCCGTCCCGGCCAGTTTGCTCGTATACCCGCTCAAAAAATGGTACATGGCCTGCTCCCTGGTCAGTTTCGCCACGGGGGGCAAGACGCCGAAGGCGTCGGCCGTAAGGAAGATGATGCTGGACGGATGGCCGGCGACGCTCGGCTTGACGATATTCTTCACCGCTTCGATCGGATAGGCCGCCCGCGTATTTTCCGTGAGGCTGGCATCGTCGTAATCGGGGACCCGCGTCACCGGATCCACGACGACGTTTTCCAAGACGGAACCGAAACCGATGGCGCGGAAAATCTGCGGTTCCTTTTCTTCGGACAAATGGATGCATTTCGCATAGCAGCCGCCTTCGATGTTGAAAATCCCTTCATCGGACCATCCGTGTTCGTCGTCTCCGATCAATTTGCGGCGCGGATCGGTGGACAGGGTCGTTTTTCCCGTTCCGGACAGCCCGAAAAACAGGGCCACATCCCCTTGATCCCCGACGTTGGCGGAGCAATGCATGGACAGGATCCCCTGTTCCGGGAGCAGATAGTTCATCACGGTAAAGATGGATTTTTTCATTTCCCCCGCATATTCGGTCCCGCCGATCAAAACGAGGCGGTGTTCAAAGGAAATGATGATGAACGTTTCCGAACGGAGGCCGTCCTCCAGGGGATCGGCCTTGAAATTCGGCGCAAACAAAAGGGTGAAGCGGGCTTCGTGATGTTTCAATTCATTTTCGTCGGGGCGGATAAACAGCTGCCGCGCGAACAGGCTGTGCCAGGCGAATTCGGTATACACGTCGATCGGCAGCCGGTATTTCGGGTCGCTTCCCGCAAAGCCTTTAAACAAAAACAATTCCTTATCCTTCAAATAATGGACCATCTTTTTGTACAGATTGAAAAAGCGGGAAGGCGGCAGGGGCTGGTTGACGGCCCCCCAATCGATTTTATCCTTTACCGAGGGCTCCTCCACGATGTATTTGTCTTTCGGGGATCTTCCGGTATATTTCCCGGTCATGACCCTTACGGCCCCCGTCGACGTTAAAATCCCTTCCTTCCTTTCCAAGATTTTTTCCACCAATCGGGGGGTGCTCAATTGGACATGAACATTCCCGAAATCTTTCAAGTCCTTCGTCAAATTTGGCCGGCTGACGGTATTCATACAAAACCTTCCTTTTTTCATGATTTCGTTAAAAAGTATAACACATATATGCTATTAGTATATAATATTTCCGCGAAAAATGGAATAGGTTTTAACGATGATATTTAAAAACACGGGAATGGGAAAATCGTTGACAGGCTAAAGCCGGTGTTGTATGATTGTAACTTGAACGGATACTCTTATTGCGAGCAGGCGGAGGGACTGCCCCGAGGAAGCCCGGCAACCTGCTTATTGACAAATAAGTAAGGTGCTCAACTGAGCAAGGGAATTCCTTGAACGATAAGAGTGAAAGGTAAAATCACACCCTTTCCTCAGCGGAAAGGGATTTTTTTTATAACCTTCCATGGGATCCAGGCATAATTTACGGAACTAGGATCGATATTTTCGTGCAAAATATGAAATAAGGTATCCGTGACAGTCAGCAAAGGAACCGGAAGGAGGAATTTTTATGGGAAGAAGATTGTTTACATCAGAGTCGGTCACGGAAGGGCATCCGGACAAAATTTGCGATCAGATCTCCGACGCGATCCTTGACGCCATCATCGCCGAAGATCCCGACGCCCGCGTGGCGGTGGAAACGTCCATTACGACCGGGCTTGTTTTCGTTGCCGGGGAAATTTCCACGTCATCCTATGTGGATATTCCGAAAATCGTTCGGGACACCGTCCGCGAAATCGGTTATACCCGGGCCAAGTTCGGATTTGATGCCGATACATGCGGAATCATCACATCGATTGACGAGCAATCCCCGGATATTGCGATGGGGGTCGACCGAGCCCTGGAAGCCAGGGAAGGGAAGATGACCGACGAGGAAATCGAAGCCATCGGCGCGGGGGATCAGGGATTGATGTTCGGATTTGCGTGCAACGAAACGGAAGAGCTGATGCCCCTTCCCATTTCATTGGCCCACAGATTGTCCCGCAGGTTGAGCGTGGTGCGGAAAACGGGGATCCTGCCCTACCTGCGTCCCGATGGAAAAACCCAGGTTACCGTGGAATATGACGGAGAAGGAAAGCCGGTGCGGATCGATACGATCGTGATCTCCGCCCAGCACCATCCGGAAGTGAGCCGGGAGCAGATCAAGCGGGACTTGATGGAACACGTCGTCCGTGCCGTCGTCCCGGAACAAATGCTTGACGGGGAAACGAAATATTTCATCAATCCGACCGGAAGGTTTGTCATCGGCGGTCCGCAGGGAGATGCGGGGCTGACGGGAAGGAAGATCATCGTCGACACTTACGGCGGTTACGCCAGACACGGAGGCGGCGCCTTTTCCGGCAAAGATCCGACGAAGGTGGACCGTTCCGGGGCTTATGCGGCCCGTTACGTGGCGAAAAACATTGTCGCCAGCGGATTGGCGGACAAGTGCGAAGTCCAGTTGGCCTATGCCATCGGCGTTGCCCGGCCGGTGTCCATTTCCGTGGATACCTTCGGCACGGGGAAAGTCAGCGAGGAAGTGCTGGAGGAACTGGTGAGAAGGAATTTTGATTTGCGGCCTGCCGGCATTATCCGGATGCTCGATTTAAGAAGGCCGATTTACAAACAAACGGCGGCCTACGGCCATTTCGGCCGGACGGATCTGGATCTGCCCTGGGAAAGGGTCGACAAGGCGGAATTGTTGAGGGAACAGGCGTTCCGCCGGGCATAAGCGGAAAAAGAAAGGCGTTTGGACGTCTTCGGAAAAAAGGAATCCTATAAAGATTGACATCCGGCCAGGCACAGGCGGAAAGAGGGGCGTTTCTTTTCCGCCGGAAAATGCGGAATCACAAGAAGGGCATGGGCGGCCGGGGAAAAGCGGGGGGATGAATGGCCCCCTTTTTTCTTGGATCGCATGTGCAAAATTTTTCTCGGGATCGGATCCTTCAATCGGCAATAATCGGAACCTTCAACTGGCAAGTAAAAAGAGAAGGCGCCCTGTCATCCCGCAATTTTATTCGACAACCTTTTTTGATAAAATAATGGGGTGATCATTCGCGCCGTTTCCCATCCGGATCATTGGTTTTCGGCGTTTCAGGATTTCCCCGTTACGGATTGCTCCTTTTCCACGTCTCATGGAAGTAAATCGGATTTTCGGCATTAGGAAAGGAAAAGAAGGTGAATGGAATGTGCGGATTTATCGGCTGTGTTCATGACCAACCGAAGGAGTTTTCCAACGAAGATCGGGATGCCTTCAAAGAGCGGAACCATCTTTTGACCCACCGCGGTCCCGATGACGAAGGGTATTATTTCGACGAACATGTCCAGTTCGGTTTTCGCCGGCTGAGCATCATCGATCTTGAATCGGGCAGGCAGCCCCTGTCCTATGCCAATGAACGGTATTGGATCATCTTTAACGGGGAAATTTACAACTATATCGAACTGCGGGAAGAATTGCAGGAAAAGGGAATGGAATTTGCCACCGAATCCGATACCGAAGTGATTTTGGCGTTGTACGACCATTATAAAGAAAAATCGGTGGATAAATTGCGGGGGATGTTTGCCTTCCTCATCTGGGACAGGGAAGAAAAGCTCCTTTTCGGCGCCCGGGATCCTTTCGGCATCAAGCCGTTGTACTATTATGCGGATCCGGACAAAGGGTGCACCTTTTTTGCCTCGGAAAAGAAGGCGATCCTCCATGCCTTGGAAAATCCGGCGCTCAACGGAAGATCCCTCCAGCAATATTTGACGTTCCAATATGTTCCCGAACCCTATACCATGCATGAAAAGATCGAAAAATTGCTGCCGGGGACTTATTTCAAGAAACGGCCCGGAAAACCTTTGGAAATTTTTACATATTGGAAAGCGGAATTCCGCCCCGCCTTACAGCCGGAGGAAAAATGGGTCGAAGAAATCCGGGAAGCGATGTTCGATTCGGTGAAGGTCCATATGCGGAGCGACGTGCCGGTCGGCTCTTTCCTGTCCGGCGGAATCGATTCGACGATGATCGCGGCGATCGCGAAGGAATTCCATCCGAGGATCCAAACCTTCTCCGTCGGTTTTGAACGGGAGGGCTACAGCGAGATCGACGTGGCCAGAGAGTCGGCGGAAAAGATCGGGGTGGAAAATATCAGTTACGTGATCACGCCGGAAGAATACATGAAGGAATTCCCGAAAATCATGTATTATATGGACGATCCGCTTGCCGATCCCGCCTGCGTGCCCCTCTATTTCGTCGCCAGGGAGGCGCGGAAACATGTGACCGTCGTCCTTTCCGGGGAAGGTTCCGACGAGCTGTTCGGCGGCTACAATATATACCGCGAACCGCAAAGCTTGGCCGTCTTCCAGAAAATCCCCTCCCCGTTGAAAAAGGCGCTGTACTTTTTGTCCCTCCTTTTGCCGGACGGGGTGAAAGGGAAAAGCTTCATCCAGCGGGGAGTGACGCCGCTGGAGGAACGGTACGTCGGCAACGCGAACATCTTTTCCGAAAAGGAAAAAAGGAAGCTGCTGGTCCATTATGATTCGGGCATCGACTACAAAGACATTACGCGGCCGTTTTATGCGGAAGCGAAAGATTATGATCCCGTCGAAAAGATGCAGTATATCGACATCCACACGTGGCTTAGGGGGGACATCCTGCTGAAGGCGGACAAAATGACGATGGCCCATTCTTTGGAATTGCGGGTGCCTTTCCTGGACAAACGGGTGTTTGAAGTGGCTTCCCGCATTCCGGCCTCGATGAAAACGGCGGACGGAACGACGAAATATATCCTGCGGAAAGCGGCGGAAGGCATCGTTCCCGATCATGTGCTAAACCGGAAAAAATTGGGCTTCCCTGTGCCGATCCGCCACTGGCTCAAAGAAGAAATGTACGACTGGGCGGCGGGGATCATTAAGGAGAGCGGAACGGATGAATATCTAAATAAGCAGGCGGTCTTGGCCATGCTGGAAGACCACCGGAAAAATAAGGGGGACTACGGCCGGAAGCTTTGGACGATCCTCGCCTTCATGGTCTGGCACCAAGTATTTGTCGAGAAAAAATATTCCTTTGATCGGTCCGATGAAGCGGCAAAGGTTTATGTCTGAACGGGCCGCATCGGAAAAAAGCGCCTTGAATCCGGATTTCAAGGCGCTTTTTCAACGGTCTGCGGGACTGGCCACGGGGGAGTCCGGCCTTGGCGTCCGCGGCTGCGACGGACGCCGGGGCCTTCAGGGGAAGCGGTCTGGACGGATTGCGATTTCCTGCTGGCCGATAAAGGCGTCGACGACCACTTCAGAGGAAGCGGTCTGGACGGATTGCCCGGGTCACGCCGGACAAAACCGTCCCGGGGGCCTTCAGTGGAGACGGTCCCCGTAGGTGATCGCCTGCCGGCCCATTTGCTCCCAGGAAGCGATGAAATCATGCAGGGGGGCCTTTCTTTTTTTCCCGGTCAGCGGGTCGTTAAAATAGACGTACTGCGGATCGTAACCGGTGAGCAAAACGGAATGCTCTTTGTAGGTAATTTTGATTTTCCCTTTTTCCGTGTTCCATATCCGAAAATAAGAGTCGGGCAGTTTCCGGTATTCGGTGTTCGTGATCACCCAAACCGGTTTGCCGTGGGAAAGGTAAAGTTTCACCTTTTCGAAATTTTCGCCCGTCAAATCGATCGCTTGTCCGGGTTGAAGGTACCGGGCGGCCAATTCATAGACCGGCCGATGATACGCGCCCAATCCCGGCTTTTTCCAGGAACGGATGTCCCCGACGAAACCGTCGTTCGGGTGCCCGGAATATATTTGGCCGCCCTTCTTGTAGGTGAAGGGGACTTTTTTGATTTTTTCCGCCAGTTCCATTTTATCGACATCGGCCCCGGCGAAATTCAGGAGCATCGCCAGGCTGGTCACCTCGCAGCCCCGCTGGAGCCCCGGCAATTGGGAAATGACGGGGACATCGATGAAAACGTCGTCGGCGATCCGGAACAAATCGGAAACCGGAACGGGATCCTCTTCCCTGCCCTGGACTTCAGGGATTTTTTCGGGGAGGACGTTGACGGTTAAAACGAGGACGATGATGGTCAAAATAAAATAGAAAAGGCGGACGAACCGGTTTTTATGAATGATGGCGATGAAAGAAAACAGGAGAACGGTAATGGGCAGGATGATGATTTCCATGTTTTCACCTTTCATCTGTTGTGGATTCGAGTTCGTTTTGCAGGCGGCGGTAGTATTCGCCCTTTTCCCGGTAGCTTTTTACGATCCGTTCCATTTCTTTCCGGTCCCGATCGGCGACCGGACGGATCACTTTCGCCGGCCTTCCGAAAGCGAGGGTGCCGGGCGGGATCTTCTTCCCGGGAGGAACGAGGCTGCCGGCGCCGATGAAGGCCCCTTCGCCGATTTCCGCCCCGTCCATGATGAGGGACCCCATGCCGATCAGCGCCCCTTTGCGGATGACGCAGCTGTGGAGAATCACTTGATGCCCGACGGTCACTTCATCTTCGATGATTAAGGGCAGCCCCGGGCTCTGATGAAGCAGGCACAGGTCCTGGATGTTGCAATTTTTCCCGATTCTTGTCGGGGCCACGTCCCCGCGGATCACCGTTTGAAACCAGATGCTCGTATGGGGGCCGATTTCCACATCGCCGGTAATGGTGGCGTTGTCCGCAAGGAAGCAGGTTTCGTGGATTTTGGGCCAGATTTCCCGGTAGGGATAAATGAGTACCATCTTTTGCTCCTCTCCTCGCGCTTTTATTTTCATTGTACAACAAAAATTTTGTGCTGCCGAAAAAGAAGGGACCGGAGGTGTTCCTGTGGCGAAAGCTGCGATTCCCGTTCGTTTCATCGCTCAAATTTATCGGAAAATTTTTCCGGAAGTCCGAACCCAGCTCCTCTACTGGGAAAAACGGGCGGAGGAAATCCCGAACCGGGAACTGCGCAAACAGGCATTGGCCAGCATGAGACAGAAGCGGTTCCACTGCCAGGGAGGTGCGGTCTTCGCGTTATTGGCCGGGGAAAATTACCGGGAAGCCGTCCGTTTTATTGTCGCCTATCAGACGATCAGCGACTATTTGGATAATTTGTGCGACCGGAGCAACTCCCAGGATCCGGGGGATTTCGCCGCCCTCCACGAGGCCCTTCGGCATTGTCTTTCGCTTCATGCCGAGATTCCGCCCGGCAGCGAGTATTACCGCTTCCGGAACGACAAGGAAGACGGCGGCTATTTGTGGGAGCTTGTCCAGACCTGCAGGGAGGTTTTAAGAAAAACAAAACATTACGGTTCCATGGAAGAGGAGCTGCTGCGGCTTTGTACGCTATATTGTGCCTTGCAGATCCATAAACATGCGCCCGTATCCGAACGGGTTCCCCGTCTCCGATCCTGGTTCCGGGAGCATAAAGAATGGGCTTCGGACATGGACTGGCACGAATTTTCCGCCTGCGCCGGATCCACTTTGGGAATTTTTTCCCTCGTTTCTTACAACCTGACCGGAAAGATGACGCCGGAACTGGCGCGAAAAATCGCGGAGGGCTATTTTCCCTACATCCAGGGATTCCATATTTTGTTGGATTATTTGATCGATCAGGAAGAGGACCGGGCCGGCGGCGATTTGAACTTTTGTTTTTATTATGAAAGCGAAGAAATCATGCTGCGGCGGCTCTTCCATTTTTTTCGCATGGCGAAGCTGCAGGCCGGGCAACTGCCGGACGCCGCTTTTCATCTATGGATTGTAAAGGGGCTCCCCGGCTTGTATTTGTCCGACGGGAAAGTCAGCCGGAACGCCGGGTTGAAAAGGCTGGCAAAACCGTTGATCCGAGAAGGCGGTTGGACGGGGAAATTTTTTTATTGGCAAGCCAAGCTCTACCGCCTGATCTTGAACCGGAAGGGAAAGCCGTTCAGTTAATGGGTTTTTTCGGATTGCCGGTTCCCGCCTGCGCGGCCGTCCCCTTTTTCCGCCGGGCCGAAAAGAAGAGGTTGTCCCTTTCCTTTCGTTGATACACGGGGCGTTTTCCCCGCAGCGGTTATTTTCTTTGACGGGCGGCCCGCGGGAAAGGACGTTCTTGCGGACAGCTTTTCTTCCCAAGGATGGCCGGCTTTTCCCATTCGGATGGGGTACCTCTATCTATCCTTCGCCGACGGGCCTTCGTCCTTTTTCATCCGCCTTTGGGAGGCGGACGGCCGTGCGAGTTTCGCTTCCGATAAGGATTTCCGTCCCGGGGGCGGACGGCGGATTGGTTCCAACGGCCGGGAAACTTCCCCTTGAAAACTTTAAGGAATATCCATAAAATGGGTTTATCTGCATTTGATCAAAGGGAAAAGGAGAAAAAACATGCCGCGGAAATTTTGGCTGCTCATCCTCGGTGCCGTTGTCAATGCGACCGGTTCGGCTTTCCTATGGCCTTTGCACACCATCTATATCCACGACTATTTGGGAAAATCCCTGTCCGTTGCCGGCATGGTCATCATGCTGAATTCGGCCGCCGGTGTCGTCGGCAGTTTGGCGGGCGGCGCTTTATACGATAAGATCGGCGCCTTCCGGACGATCGTCCTGGGGATCGCCATCGACCTGCTGTCGTTGGCCGGCCTCACCATTTGGCACGGATGGCCCCAATATCCCTTCTTTTTACTATTTATCGGCTTAGGTTTCGGAATTGTTCATCCCGCGATGTACGCTTTCGCAGGCGAATTGTGGAAAGAAGGGGGAAGGAGGGCATACAACGCCCTTTACGTGGCCATCAATTTGGGGGTCGCCGTAGGATCCGCCTTGGGCGGGATGATCGCGTCCCTTTCCTTTGATTATATTTTTGTCGCCAATTTGCTCCTGTTCATCGTATTCTCCATGATGGTCGTCATCGGATTCCGCGATGCCGGCGGGCAAGGGAAGGCCGGCGGCGTCCGCCGGCAGGGCCCGGAGACCGGCAACGACCACAAATATTTTGCCGCCCTGCTCATCCTTTGTTTCGGGTACTTGCTTTGCTGCATCGCCTACTCCCAATGGACGACGACGATCGCTACCTATACCCAGGAGCTCCGTGTTTCCTTGAAACAATACAGCCTTTTGTGGACCATCAACGGCCTCCTCATCATCCTCGGCCAGCCCTTGTTGAACCTTTTCATCCGGGCCTTCATGCGGACGATTAAGAAACAAATGGTCGCAGGCCTGGTGATATTTATTGCGTCCTTTTACATCGCTTCCATCTCGGAACATTTTTACGGTTTTGCGGCGGCGATGGCGGTTTTGACCGTCGGGGAAATGCTCGTATGGCCGGCGATTCCGACCGTCGCCGATCAGCTGGCGCCGAAAGGAAAGGAAGGTTTTTATCAGGGGGTCGTCAACAGCACGAACACCGGGGGAAGGATGATCGGCCCGCTGTTGGGGGGATGGCTGGTGGACAGGTTCAACATGCAGGTGTTGTTTAACGTTCTCATGTTTTTGTTCGTGATCGCCATCGTCACCTCCCTCACTTATGATAAAGGGTTGAAAAAAGGGGCCGTGATCCGCGCCAAGGATGCGGCTTCGATGAAGGATTAGACAAAGCGGAAGGTTACCCGCCTTCTTTTCAGTCGCGGTATACGCGGCTTTTTCTGAAAAAATGGAAAAGGGGCTGTCCCGCGGTCCTTGGGCTGACGGGCGCCCCTTCCCATTTTTTAGGTGCTTGCCGCTTGCGGCTTGCGTTTGGTTTGTCTACGGAAAACCTTTGGGACTGCCGTCGCTTCCGGCTTTTTGGAAGGATTTAAGAAAAGCGCCGCCCCGAAGGAGCCGCCGGTCTCAGCAGACGGCCGGGATGAAGAAGGCGGAATGGTCAGCCGGGCGGACTGATCGATCCATCTTTTTTTAACTTCCCGCCTATCCAGATGGAAAAGAAAAGCCAAGAAGCCCCGGCCAAATATCCGCCGGCGACATCGCTCGGATAATGAACCCCCAAATAAATCCGGCTGACGCCGATCAGAAGGATCATTGCGGCACTGGAAAAAAGAAGAAGCCCGCGGCCGGCGGCGGACCGGATATGCCGCCAGAGCAAAAAGGCGAGCGTTCCGTACAAACTGAATGCTGCCATCGAGTGGCCGCTCGGAAAACTGAAGCCGCCGATGGCAATGATCCGGTGAAAGGCCGGGCGGGAACGGCGGAAGATCTGCTTTATAGTTTCGTTCAACAGCACCGATCCCGCAAGGAGCCCGGCAAAGAAAATCCCTTCCGCGCTCCGGCGGAAAATGACGGACAGCAGGATGAAGGCCATCGCGGAAATGCAAGCCAGGGGAACGGGATTCCCCAAATAGGTGAAAAATTTCATGATTTTTGTCAACAGCGGGGTTTCAAGCCCCTGGATGAAGTTGATCAGCCGCAAATCGAAGGAAACGGTCCACCCGAGGGCGACAAGGAGGGAAAACCCGCCGAAGCCGAAGAGGCAAAGAAGGCAGATCAACAAAGGACGGAAAAGGGAAATTTTTCGGCACATACCCAAAATCTCCTTGTTCTCTCATTCTTTTTTTTTCCGTTGATGCCGAAAATCCGGGAAAGGCATTTCCTCGTTAGGGGCTAACGCTTGCGGGGAGAAAATCGGGAAGGCCTTCCCGTTTGCGGACACCTAAGGAAAAACCGCCCGGTCCGTCCGGTCCATTCCGGCGGCCATAAAGGCGCCGCCGGTTCGGTTACCGGTCCGGGGCGGGGTCCGTTTTTTCAATGGCAAGGCAGAAGGGCGGGTCATTTTTTTGGTTGATGAAACGGTACATCAGCACCCGGGCCCGGGTTTGGTCGATTTTCTGCACATAATCGAGCAGCGCTTCCTTTTCCGCCTTTCCCCCCGGATGGCCTTCGTAAACGACGATGGAGATCACCCCGCCGGGAGCCGTGATTTGGAGCAGGCCCTCAACCGCCTTCAGCGTCGTCTCCGGTTTTGTTATGATGGTATGATCCCCTTTCGGCAGATAGCCTAAATTGAAGATGGCCCCGGAAATCTTCCCGTGGTCTTTCTCCGGGATGCGGTGCAGCAGCTCTTCGTGGCCGCAATGGAAAAGGACGACGTTTTGACCGGCCCGTTCTTTTTCCAAACGCTCCTTTGTCCTTCGGATCGCGATTTCTTGGATGTCAAAGCCGTACACTTTCCCTGCCGGGCCGACGAGCTTGGCTAAAAACAACGTATCATGGCCGTTCCCCACGGTGGCATCGACGACGATGTCCCCGGGCTGAACCCGTTTTTCCAAAACCGAGTGGGAAAAGGCCAGAACCGGTTCCAAGATCATTTTTCGTCACCCGAATCTGTTGTGGATTTGGGAAACGGTCTACCGGAAAGTTCTCCCAATCTAACATTTTATCAGTTTTCGCCGGAAAAATCCTGCCGGTTAAAGGAAAGGGTTTTTCGCGACGGTCCTTTTGGGAGAGGCCGCCTCTTGAAAGGTTTTGCTCATGTTTCGGGGTTCGAAAAAGGGAAGGTCCTCCGGTCCGCGGGTAAGCCCGTTCGGGCCGTTTTTTTCACGGTCTGGGCGGTTCGTGGTATATTTCCGAAACATGTTGAACAATCCAAAACCGATGTTGGACACCCCGATCGATGATGGACATTTTTTGCCGGATGATGGGTAAATTTTTTGCGGTGATGAACATATTTTCTTCCAAGTTGAACAAATTTTTTCCCATGTTGGACAAAAATTTTAAAATGTTAAACAAAACTTTTCTTATGTCGGATACTGACATGCGATGTCGGACAATCCATTCCGAATGATGGATCGCCCGATCCCGATATCGGACTCCGGACGAAGGAGATGTCGGACCATTTTCCCGGAATATCGGACAAACCCGGCCGGATGTATGTTGGCCATTAGGAAAAAATTCCATGCCGGAAAATCCGATCGCAGGGACAAAAGGGATACGGGATATTCCAACCGGCGGCCATGGGCATTGTTTTTCCGCCGGGCCGTTTGTTCCTATCCCGGAACGGGCAGAATGAAAATGGGAGCGAAGAAAAAGTTTTCCGGCGGAAACGGCCGTATTTCGCGAAACGGACGGGGAAAACCGGCCGTGCGGCCGATTGCCGGCATAACCGCAGCGCAGGCCGGATCCGTACCGCCAATTGCCGACGAAGCATGGCGTTCCGCGCCGGCGGCGGATTTTGCCGGACAGACGGCGTTAATGAAATACTTATGCAAAAAGATCGGAAGGCATTCCGATAATTGTTGAATGTTTATTTGGGGGCTGATCCTTCCATAAGCAAAAAGGATCAGGCGGCCCTACTGCCGACACCTCTTCCCAGACACGAGGCGCCTCCTCATGGACAGCTTCTTATAATTTTACGGAATCCTGAAGGATCCCGCGAACGGATGGAAGCTCAAGAAAAAATCGTATTGCTTTTTCGTATATGAATTGACTCTGCCGCAAACGTGCTTTCATACGCCGAAAAACCGCCTCTTGCTTTTTCGCATTTCCTTTTTTATAATATTTCATACAATATCCAAAGGCTGTGAAAAGGAGCAGTAGCAGGCGGATTCCCGTCACAGAGAGCCGGCGGTCGGTGCAAGCCGGACGGTTACGCTTGCGAACTCGCCTTGGAGCCGCAAATGCGAAGGGAAGTAGCATTTGCCGCATCCCTGCGTTACGGGAAATGAAGGGAACGCCGTCCCTGAATATTCAGGAGGCGTTAATTTGGGTGGTACCGCGGGAGATTCGCCTCCCGTCCCAAGATTATTGGGACGGGAGGTTTTTGTTTTTCAGGATAAAGCAAAATCAGAGAAGGGGTGAAACCATTGAGTTACAATCACCGCGAGATCGAGAAAAAATGGCAGCGCTATTGGGAAGAAAATAAAACCTTTAAAGCCGAAGAGGACTATTCGAAGCCGAAGTTTTACGTCCTTGACATGTTTCCCTATCCTTCCGGGGCGGGCCTTCACGTAGGGCATCCGGAAGGCTATACGGCGACCGACATTTTGGCGAGAATGAAGCGGATGCAAGGGTATAACGTCCTCCATCCGATGGGCTGGGACGCCTTCGGGCTTCCGGCGGAACAATACGCCCTCGACACGGGAAACGATCCGGCGGAATTCACCAGGAAAAATATTGAAACCTTCAAAAGGCAGATCAAATCCCTTGGCTTCTCCTACGACTGGGACCGGGAAATCGACACGACCGACCCGAAATATTATAAATGGACCCAGTGGATCTTCACGAAGCTGTTTGAAAAGGGGCTCGCCTACATCGACGAGGTTCCCGTCAACTGGTGCCCCGCTTTGGGGACGGTGCTCGCCAACGAGGAGGTCATCGACGGGAAAAGCGAACGGGGCGGATACCCGGTCATCCGCAAGCCGATGAAACAATGGGTGTTAAAAATCACCGAATACGCCGACCGGCTGTTGGAAGATTTGGAAGAGCTCGACTGGCCGGAAAGCATCAAAGAGATGCAGCGGAACTGGATCGGCCGTTCGGAAGGGGCGGAGATCACCTTTAAGATCGACGGCAGCGAACATACCTTCACCGTCTTTACGACGAGACCGGACACCCTTTTTGGCGCAACCTACGCGGTATTGGCCCCGGAACATCCCCTCGTGAAAAAGATTACGACGAAGGAACAAATGCCCAAAGTGGAAGCCTATCTGGAAGAAGTCCAGTCGAAGAGCGACCTGGAACGCACCGATCTGGCGAAGGAAAAAACCGGGGTGTTCACCGGCGCTTATGCGATCAACCCGGCAAACGGGGAAAAAATACCGGTTTGGATCGCCGATTATGTGTTGATGAGTTACGGTACCGGGGCGATCATGGCCGTCCCCGCCCACGACGAAAGGGACTATGAATTCGCGAAAAAATTCGGTTTGCCGATCAAAGAGGTGGTGGCCGGCGGAAACATCGAAAAGGAAGCGTACACCGGCGACGGCGAACATATCCATTCCGGTTTTCTCGACGGCCTGAACCGGGAAGAAGCGACGAAAAAGATGATCGAATGGCTGGAAGAAAACAAGATCGGCAAGCGGAAGGTTTCCTACCGGCTGAGGGACTGGGTTTTCAGCCGGCAGCGTTATTGGGGGGAACCGATCCCGGTCATCCATTGGGAGGATGGGACGATCACGACGGTGCCCGAAGACGAACTGCCTTTGGAACTTCCGGTCATGAAAGAAATTAAGCCTTCCGGAACCGGCGAATCTCCCCTGGCCAACGCGAAGGAATGGCTGGAAGTGACGGATCCGAAGACGGGCAAGAAGGGGCGCCGGGAAACGAACACGATGCCCCAATGGGCGGGAAGCAGCTGGTATTTCCTGCGCTACATCGATCCCCACAACGACGAAAAGCTGGCGGACCCGGAAAAATTGAAGTACTGGCTCCCGGTGGACATCTATATCGGCGGAGCGGAACATGCGGTCCTTCACTTGCTTTACGCCCGCTTCTGGCATAAATTTTTATACGACATCGGCGTCGTCCCGACGAAGGAACCGTTCAAGAAACTGTTCAACCAAGGGATGATCTTGGGCGAAAACAACGAAAAAATGAGCAAGTCGAAGGGCAATGTCGTCAATCCCGATGAAATCGTGGAAAAATACGGGGCGGACACGTTGAGGCTGTATGAAATGTTCATGGGACCGCTTGAGGCTTCCGTCGCTTGGTCGACGAAGGGGATCGAAGGGGCGCGGCGCTTTTTGGACCGGGTATGGCGGCTCTTCGTCAACGAGGACGGCACGTTGAATGAAAAAATTTCGGATAAGGCCGATTTAAAGCCGATGGAAAAAATCTATCACCAGACGGTGAAAAAGGTGACCGAAGACTATGAGGGAATCCGGTTCAATACCGCCATTTCCCAGCTGATGGTGTTCATCAACGAGGCCTACAAGCAGGATGAACTTCCGAAGCAATATATGGAAGGCTTCGTCAAACTGCTCTCCCCCGTCTGCCCCCACATCGCCGAAGAATTGTGGGAAAAACTCGGGCATCAGGGGACGATCGCCTACGAATCCTGGCCCGCTTACGACGAGTCCAAAACCGTTGAAGAGGAAACGGAAATCGTCATCCAGATCAACGGAAAAGTCCGGGCGAAAAAGACGGTGTCCCGGGGCATTGACAAAGGGGAGCTGGAAAAACTCGCCCGCGAAGATGAACGGATCCGGCAACTCCTCGAAGGAAAGACGGTGCGGAAAGTCATCGTCGTTCCGGACAAATTGGTCAACATCGTCGTCGGATAACCGGATGCCGTCCGGAGGCTGCCGATCCGGAGGCTGTCCGTGAAGGGCTCATGAACGGATTTTCAAACCGTGCTTCGTTCCCCTATGTCATCCGGAGACTGTCTGCAAAAGGTCTTTTTGCCGGCCTTTTGCGGCGGTCTCTTTCCTTTTTTCGGGGGCAGGATGCCATCTTGCCCGGGCGGATTGCGAAGGTCGAAGGGGGGATTGCCGCCGCCGCACAATGGAGGGCGAAAAATAGTAAAAATGTTTTGAATAAACTTATAAAACAAAAAAATACCGCCGATACTGGAAATAGATCTTTCCATGGAAAGGCGGTGTTTCTTTGGTTCAAGTCAAACTTTTCGACTATGAACATGAAAAGGATTTGGAATGGGCGGTTAACCGGTTTTTAAAGAACATTGACGAAAACGACTTGATCGATATCAAATACCATATCGCCGCGATGAAGGAAGATGAGGACGAGCAGATCTACTGTTTTTCCGCCATGATCATTTACCGGGATTGAGTATGCCCGCCCCCGGCGTCTTTAGGGAAGGGGATTCCCGGAACCATGCCGCGGAAGGCGGCCCGCCGCAGGCTCCCCCTGTCTCCCGCGGTTCGGCCGGAAGATGGACGGGCAGGGGTCGCTCCCCGGGCCGTCCTTTTTTCACAAGATTCGGCATGGTCGGCTTTCCGGACTGTGCTTTTCGCAAGATTCGGCATGGCCGGCTTTCCGGATTGTCCTTTTCGCAAGATTCGCATGGCCGGCTTTCCGGATTGTCCTTTTCGCAAGATTCGCATGGCCGGCTCTCCGGCCCGTCCGCTTCGCAAGACTCGTATGGCCGACTCTCTGGCCCGTCTTTTCCGCAAGGTTCCCGAGGCCCGATCCCGGGCCCGCCTTTTTCGCAAGATTCCCAGGTTCCGCCCCGGGCCGGCCCATTTCGCAAGCCCTCCCCCTTATCCCTTCGCATAGGTTCCGGCGCTCATCCCGGCGAGCCTGCCCGTGACGAGGGCGGCGGTAATGTTGAACCCGCCGGTATAGCCGTGGATGTCAAGAATCTCCCCGCAAAAATAAAGGCCTTGCATCTTCTTGGAAGCCATCGTTTTCGGATCGATTTCTTTCACGGACACGCCGCCTCCCGTTACGAAGGCCTTTTCCAGCGGTTGGGTCCCGCTTGCAAAAAAGCGGAAGTTTTTCAGGATGCGGCTGAATTCCCGGCGTTTTTCCTTTGAAAGGGAATGGAAAGGGGTTTCGGGAAGGATTCCGCATCGTTCCAGCAGAAAGGCGGCATATCGTTCGGGGACCCATTCCTTCGCCAAATTTTTGACCGCCTTTTTCGGTTGTTCCCTCCCTTTTTCCTGGAGGTCAAGGAAGATTTCTTCTTCGGTCCGTTCGGGCAGGGCGTCCAAGTTCATTTCAATCCGGGAAAGCTTCCATTTTTTCATCCCTTTCACGACGAACTGGCTGCATCTTAACGCTGCCGGACCCGAGACCCCGAAATGGGTGAAAATGAGGTCCATCCGGTGGGTGATGACCGGTTTCCCCTTCGGGTCGAGCACGGACAAGGCCGCGTTCCTTAAAGAAAGACCTTGGAGCTTCCGCTCCTTGATAAAAGGTTCGTCGGAAACGATGGGCACCTCCGTCGGAAAAAGTTCCGTAATGGTGTGGCCGGCCTTTTCGGCCCACGGATAGCCGTCGCCGGTGGAACCGGTATGGGGGACCGATTTTCCCCCGACCGCGACCACGACCGCCTTCGGCCGGATTTCTCCGCCGTCCTGCAAAAGGACCTTCGCGACCCGGCCCTTTTCATATTCGATATCGATCACTTTCGTCCCCGTTCGGATGACCACTTTCAATTCCTTTAACCGGCGGATGAGGGCGTTGACGACGGATTTGGCATCGTCGTTCGCGGGGAACATGCGCCCGTTGTCCTCCTCTTTGAGCTTGACGCCGAGCTTTTCAAAAAAGCGGATGATGTCTTCGTTGTTGAAAATGGAAAAGGCGCTGTATAAAAATTTTCCGTTGCCGGGGATATTTTTTACGATTTCATCGACGGGGAGCCGGTTGGTGACATTGCAGCGTCCGCCCCCGGATATGGCCAATTTCCGGCCGAGTTTATCCCCCTTGTCGACGATGAGCACCTCCGCCCCCGTTTCGGCGGCGGCGATCGCGGCCATTAAACCGGCGGGTCCCCCGCCGATGACGAGCACTTCCGTTTTCCGTATCATGGTTCTCTCCTTTCTTTTCCGAAGCGGATTGAATGGGCGAGGTAAAATCTTCCGAATGATTGCCGCAAATCCGGGAAACTCCAAAACGAAAGGTTTTGGCCAATAACCGTTAGTGGAAAACATCGACCGGGAAAATGAGGGAAAACAGGCGGCTGATGGCTTTAGCCAATAACCGTTAATGGAAAAACGCTCGGCCCCGCAGCCGGCCGGTCCGTCAATCCCATTTTGTCCAAAACCGCGGCGGATGAAAATGTATGTACAGAACATTTATTCCCAAGAAATGTTTGATCGCGGAAATCCCGGAAAAAAGCGGCCTCTGGCGCTCGGACCGGACGTTTCGGAAACGAAGGGAACGTTTGTCAAAAGCGGATGATCGGTGTAAACTACATGTAGCCGTAATTATTTTAAAAAAAATGGAAAAAGAAATCGAGCGGATTCGCGGGATGCAAAAAGAAGGGGTTTTATGTCGAAACTTTTGCGAGGCACCTTTATTTTAACCCTGGGAAACTACATATCGAAAATTTTGGGCGTTTTATATGTGATCCCCTTTGCCGCCCTCGTCGGCAGCCATGGGACGGTTTTGTACAATTACAGCTACGTTCCTTACTCGATCTTCATCAGCATCAGCACGGCGGGGATTCCGCTCGCCGTCTCCAAATTCATCGCCAAATACAATACGCTGGAGGAATACACCGTCGGCTACCGGCTGTTCAAATCCGGGCTGTTGGTGATGACCCTGTCTGGGCTGGCTGCCTTCTTGACCCTGTATTTTTCCGCGCCTCTTTTGGCGGACATCATTCATGCGAGCGACGACCAGATCACGACGAAAGGGGAAGTCGTGGTCGTCATCCGCTCCGTCAGTTTCGCCCTGATCATCGTTCCCGTCATGAGTCTGCTCCGCGGTTTTTTCCAGGGGCATGAATCGATGGGGCCGACGGCCGTGTCCCAGGTGGTGGAACAGATCGTCCGCGTCGTCTTCTTGCTGGCGGGCGCTTTTATTGTATTGCACCTCATGGACGGGACCGTCGTCCAGGCCATTCAGGTGGCGACCTTTGCCGCATTCGTCGGGGGCGTCGGCGGTTTCCTCGTCCTGATCTGGTATTGGATCAAGCGGCAGCCCTATTTGCAAAGCCTTTTCCGAAAGGACCGGGGGACGAAAAAGATTTCCTACAGAACGATTTACAAGGAAATCCTCAGCTATTCCATCCCCTTTGTCATCGTCGGGATCGCCAACCCTTTGTTCCAATTGGCCGATATCTTCACTTTCAACCGGGCCATGGCGGCCGTCGGATTGGCCCGCCAATCCGACGTGCAATTGAACTACGTCAATTTTTACGCCCATAAATTGGTGACCATTCCCGTCTCTTTGGCGACGGCCTTTTCTTTAACCCTGATCCCCCTTGTAACGGGCGCCTTTGTCCGCGGGGACAGGAGATCGTTAAATCATCAGTTGAACCAAACCTTTCAAGTCCTTCTCTTTTTGACTTTGCCCGCCATATTCGGCCTGATCGTCCTGGCGGAACCGATCTATACCATATTTTACGGGCATGATCCGGCCGGTTCGGAAATATTGGCCTTTTATTCGCCGGTTTCCCTGCTGTTCGCCTTCTTTTCCGTAACGGCGGCGATTTTGCAGGGAATCGAGAAACAGAAATACGCCATACTAAGCTTGCTGATCGGTTTGCTGATAAAATTGCTTTTGAATGTTCCGTTGATCGAATGGCTGGCGGCGAAAGGGGCCATCCTCGCCACGGCTGCGGGGTATTCGGCCGCGGTGCTGCTCAATTTGGCCGTCATCGGTTTTTTTGCCGATTATCGCTATCATTTGGTCTTCCGCCGGGGCCTGCTGATGGTCATTCTGAATTTCGCCATGTATTTTTGCGTCTTTTTGGCCCTTCGCCTGCTGTCTTTCGTTTTCGATCCGGCAAGCCGGCTGCAGGCCTTTCTGCTCGTGATCCTTTGCGGGCTGATCGGGGCGGCCGTCTACTTTTATCTGAGCAAAAAATCCAGGCTCCTTCATCTTCTGTTCCGCGAACAGATGTTGAAAATGAAAAAGCGCCTTTCCACGGAATGAAAGGGCGCTTTCAGCCGGACCCGTTTAATAGGAAATGCCCAGCCGCCGCTCGATGCGGCTTAACCGCTGTTCGAGCCGCCGAACTTCCCTTTCCAGCTGATTGACCTGTCGCTCCAGCCTTTCGATTTGCCGTCCCAGGTTTCCGCCCGGAAACGGAAAGGAGCCACCGGGGAAAAACGGAATCTGAGTTCCCTGGGGCGGTACGTACTGGCGGTAATCGTACACGGCATACCCTCCTTATGATCGGTGATGCTTTAGTTTATGCGGGATGTTCGCGGAGGGTCACCGTCGGGCTTTGCTTCTGGAAATTCCGCGGCACCCGCATCGTGTTTCATCCTTTCGTCCGTCACCATCGGGCTTTTGCGGCGGGAAATGCCGGAGAGGGGGAAGGACTTTCCCGTCCGGTAAAAGATTGGCTTTGAAAAGGCGGCCGGGGCCCTTTTTCGGCTTGGCGGCCGGGGAACCCTTGTCCGAAAGGCGTTTTGAACCGGTCGGAAGTCTCGGCGGCACATAACTTGGAATTTCCGACAATAAGGGTTTCCTTTAAGGGGCCGGGTGGCGTGCATGCCGCTTTCCCTTCGAGGCCGGCCGGAGGGATTTTCCCGATGCGGCGGGGACTCCGGGGAAAGGGGCCTGATCCCGGCCTTTTTCCGGGAGAGGGCGGGATCTCCCTTGGGGAATGGAGCTCCGCAAAACAGGGACAGGAATCGCGCCGTATTCGGTGCGGAACGGTCGGGTTCCGCTTTCGTCCTTCCGTTGATTTCACCACTGAATCGCACCATATTCTTATTCTGTATGACACCCCCGTTTGGGAAAAGGAGGGCATGTTGATGAGGCTTGATAAACTCCTGGCGAACATCGGCTACGGGAGCAGGAAAGAAGTGAAAAAATTATTAAAGGAAGGCTTCGTCCAAGTGAACGGCGAAACGGTCAGCGACGGAAAAACGCATGTGGACCCGGAGAAGGACGAAATCTACTTCGGAGAGGAAAAAATCATCTACAGACCTTTCATTTATTTGATGATGAATAAGCCGAAGGGGGTTTTGTCGGCGACGGAAGATCCCGGCGGCGAAACGGTGATCGATCTGTTGGAAGAGGCGGAGGCCGCCTACCGGCCGCATCCCGTCGGAAGGCTGGACAAAGATACCGTCGGCCTGTTGCTTTTGACGAACGACGGGAAGCTGACCCACCAATTGTTGTCCCCGAAAAAACGCACGCCGAAAACCTACTATGCCATTGTCGAAGGAACGGTGACGGCGGATTTGGTTCCCAAGTTCAAACGCGGGATCCGCCTCGATGACGGATATCAAACGATGCCTGCCGAATTGAAGATCCTTCGTTCCGGGGAAGATTTCTCGGAAGTGGAACTCACCATTTTCGAGGGAAAATTTCATCAAGTGAAGCGGATGTTTCTTGCCGTAAACCACAGGGTCCGTTATTTGAAAAGGCTCGCCGTCGGCCCGATCGTCCTGGACGAACGGCTGCGGGAAGGGGAATACCGGCATCTTACCGAAGAGGAGATGGGGCTTTTAAAAGAATATGTCCAAAAGCAAAAAAAAATCGCGGACAGCGATTGAATTTCCGATTGCGGTTCAATTAGGAAGAGATTTTCACTTTTTTGTTTGTCGTCGTCCATTTGCCTCTGCTTGGACTTTTCACCAGGTTGTTGTAAGCCAATACATTCAAGTCCCTCTGAACGGTTCGTGGAGTGATGCCAAATTCGTCGACCAGCTCTTGCGTCGTCACGGTACCCTTTTCCTGGATGAACAGGTAGATCGACTTAATGCGCGTCAACATCCGGTCCGTTGAATGTTTCAAAAAACCACTCCCTGAAATTTTCTTAGAAGGAGACGAATTCGTTCGAGTCTTCGATGTATCCGGCTTTTTCCGTTTCACCCGGGCGGGGGTGAAATGGATTGTATATATTATAATCAATCTGATTGAATATTTCCAGTGTAAAAAATTTCCCGATTCCTCGAATTTTGCCCGTAGCGGCCGTAAAATCGAAAAAATTCAAGGGGAATCCGCTCCCCTGAACTTCCTTTATAAAAAATCGACGGATAAAGGCGGGATGATGATGAATGATTGGCCGAGACCCCATTACTTTTTCGCCGTGAAGCTTCCCGATGAGACGAAATCGTTCCTTTCCCGCTGGGTGGGCGGGGCGTTCCCGAAAGACTGGTTCGGGCGCTGGGTTCATCCCCTCGACTATCATATTACGATGGCATTTTTGGGAAATGTGAAGGAAAATAAGGTAAAGGACTTTTCCTTGAGGATGGCCGATATGCTGAAGGAGGAAACCGCCTTTCCCTTGACATTGGGAGAGACGGGGTATTTCGGGAAAAAAGATTCGCCGAGGGTATTTTGGGCGGGGGTGCAGGATTCCCCTCCTTTGGCGGAACTGCAAAGGAAGATTTTCCGGCTCTGCCTCGATGAAGGGTTCCGCTTGGATCAAAAACCTTTCCGGCCTCATATCACCTTGGCAAGGAAGGGGACGGAACACTTGGAACCCGGCTCCGTCGTCAAGCCGATCCATCATCCGGAAGGCACCCCCCATACCTTTTTCGTCGAACAGGTCGTCCTTTATAAGACGGCAAGGCGAGAATCCCCGAAATATCAAGAGCTGGTGGTCATGCCTTTGAAAAAATGACCCCGGGGAACCGAAGGAAACTTGCGGACATCTTTCGGAGAATCGGAGAAAGGGGCAGGACAGAGAGGGTTTTGAAGATGGGGCAACTGATTAAACTGCAGGATTATATTTCCCGCTACGAAGAGGATCTGGCCGCTTACACGACCCGTTTTATCCTGTTCAAGCGGCGCCGCTGGGAGCGGTTGAAACAATGGTGGGAATCCGCCCGGGAAGCGGGGGCGCCGGGCGCCGGAAACCGGGCGGATGGGCATGCCGGTTTTTCCCCGCCTCCGTTTCCGGAAGAAAGCGTCATGGCGCAAAGACCGGGGCGGCTGGCGGCGGATCCCGGCACAGCGGAAAAATCCGCCTCGTTGGAGGCGTTGAAAAAGGCTTTTTTAAATGATCTGTTCGAACTGCAAATCAAATGGGCGAGCTCCACGGCGGCGAAAATATCCTATGTCGACCGGTCCTATTACCGTGACGGCCATTTGAAGTTCCTGATGCAGCGTTTTCCCGATACCTTTTTATGCCTCTACAAGCCGGTTTTTCTGCTGAAAAAAGCGCCCGTGGAGGCGGAGATCGTTCTGATCACCCCCGTGGAACTCCTTTGCTTGAGCTTTTTGGAAGAAGAGGAGGATGCGATTTATATCGCGTCATCGGAAAAATTTTGGCTGAAGCGGGCCGGGGAACGGGAGGAGAAAATCGTGAACCCGTTTTTGGCCTTGAACCGGACGGAAGCGATTGTCCGCCGCCTGCTGAAAGAATACGGGATCGGATTCCCGGTTACGAAAACGGTCGTCGCCAGCAACGGTTATATCGATTATCCGTCCGCCTCCTTCGGGCAGGAGACCGTCGACCGGCTCAATTACGAATCCTGGTTCCAGCGTTTGCGGAACCTCCGTTCGCCGCTGAAGCACGAACAATTGAAAGCCGCCCGGGCCCTCCTCCGGCACTGCCATTCCGTCTATTTGCCGCGGCAAAGATGATGGCCGGGGCCGCTCTCCGTTTTTTCCGCCGCGGCGGCGGACCTTTTGCCTTGAGGGCGGGATTTCGCTGTGGCAGGGCCGGTCGGTTCTTCAAACAAGGGTGCGGGCCCGCCGGATATTTTGTCCATCGCATCCATTTGCCAAGAATGTATGAGACGCCGCGTATTACCAAATTTCCGTTCATCATGTCCGCCATCCGTGCCGCGCGTGCGGGCTGATCGGACCATTTTCGTATTTTGCAAGGTAAAGAGGGAAGAAGATGAAACTATATTTTATCATCAATCCGGTTGCAGGAAACGGATTCGGTTTAAAAATCTGGAAAAAAATCGAAAATCTATTGATCCAACAAAATATTTCCTTCTCCGCCTTGTACACCAAATTTGCCGGACACGCCTCCCTATTGGCCGAGGAAATCGCCAAAAGGAACAAACAGGCGGTGGCTGTCGTTGCCGTCGGCGGGGACGGAACGATTCACGAAGTCGTCCAAGGGGCGAACCGCTATGAACATGTCTCCGTCGGCTACATCCCGGCCGGTTCCGGGAACGACTTTTCCCGGGGCTTTGCCATTCCGAAAAAACCGCTGCAGGCGGCGAAGCAGCTGATCGGCCTGTTGGACCGGAAGCATTTCCCGAAATTTGACATCGGCCTTTTCCAAAACAAAAAATTTGACCGGGGGACCTTCGTCAACAATTTCGGATGCGGATTCGACGCCGCCATCTCCATGAAGGTGAACCGGTCGAGGCTGAAACGGATCCTCAACCGCCTGGCTTTGGGAAAATTCGTTTATGTCTGTTATCTATTGCAGCAATTGTTCCTTTATAAACCTTCCAAGGTGACGATACAAATAGATGAAAAGTCCTATGAATTCGAGAAGGTCTGGCTTGTGACGGTGTCGAACCAGCCTTATTACGGCGGCGGAATGAAAATCGCGCCAAGCGCGAGTTTGTCCGACGGGAAATTGGATGTGATCTGCGTCCACAACATTTCCCGCATGAAGATCTTATTTCTGTTCATCACCGTTTTTTGGGGCGGACATATCAAAATGAAGGAAGTTTCCGTCCTGACCGGGAAGAGGATCCGGATTTCGCCCGCCCGGGAATTGCCCCAGCATGCGGACGGGGAATTTGCCGGGTACGGTCCGGTGTCGTTGGCGGTAAAACCGCGGGGGATCGCCGTGTTGACGGAGGGTTCGGCAGAAGATTTTGGTGCTTGACGAATCCGTTTTCAAAACTGTACAATCATGAGGTGTTTATTTTTCCGACGGATAAATGAAGGTGAAACCGGTGGAGCATATATTGGGAAGCGGATGGCAGATTGAACCGGCAGGCGGAGTGACCGGTGAAGCTTTTTTCGCCAAACATCAAAACGATAAACTGTTTTTGAAGCGGAATTCTTCCCCGTTTTTGGCCGTGCTTTCGGCGGAAGGGATCGTGCCGAAACTGATATGGACGAAGCGGCTGGAAAACGGCGACGTCATCACGGCCCAGAAATGGGTGGAGGGCAGGGTGCTGGAGCCCCGGGAAATGAACAACCCGGATGTGGCGAAGCTCCTGAAAAAAATCCACGGTTCCCAGCCGCTCCTGACGATGATGCGCCGCCTGGGGAAGAAGCCCCTGTCCCCGGACACGATGCTCCGGCAGCTGGCCGAGCGGCTCCATCCGGATCTGAAAAAGGAAAAAGCCGCCCTTGCCGCGTTGGATGAACAGCTCCCGCTTCTGCCGGATGACCAGTGGGCGGTATGCCATTCGGATGTTCACCACCAAAACTGGCTCTTGACGAAGGACGGAAGGCTGTATCTGATCGATTGGGAACAGGCGGCGATTTCCGATCCGGCCCTCGATCTCGGCCCGCTTCTCTACTGGTATATCCCCGAAAGCGGCTGGGAAAATTGGCTCCGCCATTACGGGGCGGAATTGACGGATCAGCTAAGACACCGGATGAAATGGTACGCCATCTACCAAACGATATGGAACGCCAATTTTTACAAAAATAAGGGAGAAGAGGAAATCTCCCGCTTTTGGTCGCAATATTTGGACAAGATCCAACCATTCTCCTGAAAGGGAGAATTTTTTATTTTACTCCGAAATTTGTCCGAGCAGGCCGATCCATTCGGCAAGCCGTTCCCGATGATTCTGGATATGGGATTCCGGCCGGTTCGTATTCTTCCCCTTTTGGCCGTATTCGTAAACGTCCATTAAAACGGCTTTGAAACTTTCGTCGATGCTGCCGTCGGCCAAGAGGGATTTCACGGTCCGTTCGATCTGTTCGTATTCCGCCACCGTGCCGGCGGCATCCGAATCATGATCTTCCAAAAGGTCCTTCAACAATTGCATCTGATGGATGTGGTCGAGCGGCATCGTCTTTTCCTCCCGGTGCAAGGATTTCAGGTGTTATTATTTTTTCCCGGGCCGCGGGAAAAGTATGTGTCGGCGGAAATTTCGGCCATGATCCCGGCGGATCGGCGGCGGGCGCGGTTTCGGATGCCGGGAGACGTTTCCCCGGGCGAGAAACAAAGCGCGTTTGAGTCGGCGGGAGGCTCCCCGTTCCCGCTGATGAACGGCGAAAGAACATAGCGGGTCTTCGGGGATTTTCTCCCGTCGGCCCGGCGGATGGACAAGGGTCATGAGAAAACCTGTACGCCCGCGGGAATTTCCTTGCGGATGAAGGCGTCCGGATCAATTGCCGGCGGCGGCAGCGGGCCTTTTTGCCTTGCCGTGAACAAGAAGCCTCCGCCGGCCCGATCATCCTTGCCAAGCGGGGGCAATCGTGGTATGGTGAAGAGCAGGAACACGGGATCTTGACGAATCAAGGTTTTAAACTGCCCGAAGACAAAAAAATGACGGGGTGATGGCATGCGTCTCAGAAACAAACCATGGGCAAAGGAAAAAATTCTCCAGCATCCCCAACAGGTCATTCCCGAACCGGAAAAATATGCGGGAAAATGGCGGGAACTGTTTCAAAACGAAAACCCGATCCATCTTGAGATCGGAACGGGAAAGGGAAAGTTCATTACCGAGATGGGGAAAAAATTTCCCGAAATCAACTTCATCGGGATCGAAGCCTATGATTCGGTCATCGTAACCGCCCTGGACCGGCTTTTGGAATCGGGGCTGGAAAACGTCAAATTGATCCGCATGAACGCAAGGATGCTGACGGAAATCTTCGGAGCGGGGGAAGTGGAGCGGATCTATTTGAATTTTTCCGATCCGTGGCCGAAACGAAGGCATGAAAAAAGGCGCCTGACCCATAAAAATTTTTTGCAAATGTACGAACGGATTCTCGTCCCCAACGGGGAAATCCATTTGAAAACCGATAACCAGCAGTTTTTCGAATACTCCCTCGTCAGCTTTTCCCAATACGGATTCGTTTTGAAAGAGGTGAGTCTCGATCTTCATCAGTCCGAATTCCAAAAGGAAAATATCATGACCGAATATGAAGAAAAGTTTTCCCAAAAGGGAAACAAAATCTTCCGCTGCGCCGTTTATTTGCCCGAAAAAGCGTAACGCCTCCCCTTCGGCTACGCGGACGGTACGGAACAACGGAATGGCCATTATAAAAAATATTCTGTAAAATGGAAGGGGAGGTGGAAAAATGGAATCGCTGAAAATCGGAAAAATCACGTTGACATGGTTAAACGGGGGAGTCACCCATCTGGACGGCGGGGCGATGTTCGGCGTCGTTCCGAAGGCGCTATGGTCCAAAAAATACGCGGTAAACGAAAAGAATCAGATCGAACTGCGGACCGACCCGATCCTTGTCCGAACCGCCGGCCGGAATTTTCTGATCGAAGCCGGCATCGGCAACGGCAAATTGACGGAAAAGCAAAAGCGTAACTACGGGGTGACGGAAGAATCCAAGGTCGAAGAGTCCCTGCGTTCCCTCGGGCTGACTGTGGAAGACATCGACGGGATTATCATGACCCATCTGCATTTTGACCATGCTTGCGGGCTTACAAGGCGGGAGGGGGATGAGTTTGTCCCCGTTTTTCCGAACGCGAAGATCTACTGCACGGAAAAGGAATGGGCGGAGATGAGAAATCCGAATATCCGCTCGAGGAATACATATTGGGAAATAAATTGGAAGGGGATCACGGACCGGGTCGTCACCTTTTCCGACGAGGCGGAAATTGATCCGGGGATCCGGATGATCCATACCGGCGGACACAGCGACGGGCATGCGATCGTCCTCATCGAATCGGAAGGGGAGACGGCGATCCATTTGGCGGATCTGTTGCCCACCCACGCCCATCAGAACGTTCTCTGGGTGATGGCCTATGACGATTATCCGATCGATTCGATCCGCCAGAAACAAAAATGGATTCCCTACGGGGTGGAGAAAAATGCCTGGTTCATTTTCTACCACGACGCCGTGTACCGGGCGCTGAAGTGGGACAAGGACGGAAGCATCACCGAAAGCCTGAACCGGATCCGGACGTCTTGAAAACCGGGCGATCAGGCGAAGATTTTTGAAGGGAAAACCGATTTTTCGGGTTTTGGACGGCCGGCGGTTCCGGAAAAGGAAAAAGGGGCGGAGGCGTCCGATCGCGACGTGCATCGTGGCGGCGGAATGGCCGCCGCAGAAATGCCGCCGGATATGTCAGTACCGACCGCCCGCAGCTCCGGCGGCCGCTTTCGGGAACGGCCCTCCGCCGAACGGCATTCCCGGTTGCGGAAGGCCGTCCCGGATCCCTTGCCCCTGCCGCCGGGGACGCTCCCAGGCGGGCCGAAGGCGGTTCCATTCAAAGGGAAGCAGCTGCGGCTGGCAGCAACCGGGTCGGTTTGCCGGAACCGGGGCGGCCGCGGAAACGGCCGATTTCCCCAGCGGTTTGCTGAGGCGATGAGCCGGCTAAACTACCGCGGCGGCAAAAGAATCTCCGGCTTGCCGGCGGCCTTTATCCAGGAACGAAAGGCGAGGGCATCCGTTTTCCCTTTCGGTTTACGGGTCGATTTCCTCCAGTTTCAAAAGGTCCCCCGTTTTCGCATCCGCCAAAAATTCATAGGTGACCGGTTTGCCGCCGCGGATTTGGGTGATTCCTCCCCGGTAGACGGCGGCATTTTCCGTTTCGCTTGCCAAAACTTCCGGGATGGAAACGATCCAGGAACCGGTGATTTTCCCGTCCTTTTGCAAAGCGGCTTTCGCCTTGCGCAATGCCTTTTCGGCGCCGATCAAGGTTTTGCCGGAACGGATTTTCCAAAGATAAGCCGCTGCGAAACCGGCCCCGGCGCCGAGGAAAAAATGTCTCCATTTCAACGAAATCTCCTCCCGTCTTCTACGACCATAAGTATACCCGGAATGGCTTCCGTTTTCTACAGCTTTCGCGAATCAGCCGGCTGCGGAAGCTATTTTTCTTTTTCTTATAGTCAATGGCAAAAAATTTCTGTAAAATAAACGGTGAACGTCATTGTTTCGGTAGACTGATGAAAAGGGGAAAGACGATGAATCAGGAAACGCTTGATTTGTTTAAGACCTTGACAGAACTGCCGGGTGCGCCCGGCTTTGAACACCAGGTCAGGAAGTTTATGAAAGAACAATTGGCCAAATACGCCGACGAGGTGATCCAGGACCGTTTGGGCAGCATTTTTGGCGTGAAACGGGGCAAAGAAGGCGGACCGGTCGTCATGGCTGCCGGACATATGGACGAGGTCGGCTTTATGGTTACGTCCATCACCGACAACGGCATGATCCGTTTTCAGCCCCTCGGCGGCTGGTGGAATCAGGTGCTGTTGGCCCAGCGGGTGGAAATTATCACCGACAACGGGCCGGTTCCGGGCGTGATCGGTTCCATCCCTCCTCATCTCCTGGACGAGGAAAAGCGGAAAAAGCCGATGGAAATGAAGAACATGCTGATCGACATCGGCGCCGACGACAGGGAGGACGCGGAAAAAATCGGCGTCAAGCCCGGGCAGCAGATCGTTCCCGTTTGTCCCTTCACTCCCCTCGCCAACCGGAAAAAGATTATGGCGAAGGCCTGGGACAACCGTTTCGGCTGCGGCTTGGCGATCGAATTGCTGAAGGAGCTGAAAGACGAATCCCTCCCCAACACGTTGTACGCCGGGGCGACCGTGCAGGAGGAAGTCGGTTTAAGGGGGGCCCAAACGGCGGCTTCCATGATCCGGCCCGACATCTTTTTCGCCCTCGAAGCCAGCCCCGCCAATGACATGACCGGGGACAAACAGGAATTTGGCCGCCTGGGAAAAGGGGCGTTGATCCGCATCTACGACCGGACGATGGTCTCCCATCAAGGCATGCTGGAATATGTGCTGGATACCGCCGAAACCCATCGGATCCCCTATCAATATTTCGCTTCCCAAGGGGGCACCGATGCGGGACGGGTCCATACCGCCAATGAAGGGGTCCCGAGCGCCGTCGTCGGCATTCCGGCCCGCTATATCCACACTTCCGCCGCCATCATCCATACGGACGATTACGCGGCGGCGAAGGAATTGTTGATCCGTCTGGTGAAGGGATGCGACCGCACCGTATGGGAAACGATAAGAAAGAAAGGATGACCGGTTCCGATTGCCGTTCCGTGCGTTGCCGCCGGCGGGATGGCATGAGGCAGCCCTTTTCTTTCCAATGCCGCCTTCTCCTTTTTCCAAACCGAAACTCGGCATGACAACGTTCGAGAGGAGTGTAGCCGTATGCCCCGACGCAAGCTCATGATCGGTCTCGTTCTCCTTTGCCTTCTGCTGCTTTTGCCGGCCTGCTCCAAGTCGCTCCGGAAAGAGAAGGAAGCCGCCGCAGAGGGCGTTGAAGAAGCGTTCCGGCAGGAAGCCAAAGAAGCGAATCAAAAAACGGAAGACATTTCCTTTTATTTGCCGGCGGGAATGATCGTAAAAAGCGAAGACAAATACAATCACCTGATTCAAAAAGGCTCGAAGATGTTCATTTTGTTCATCAACCCGAATGAAGATTCAAAAAGTAAAGTGCTCTATCAAACGGCGAAGGAAGGGTCCAAGGATTACCTGTTGGACAAGACCTTCCGGGCCGACGGCCGGTTCGGATATTTGCTCATTCAAAAATTGAAGGATGATCTGTATGAAGTGGTCGTCGGGATCGGGGGGATCAAAATGACCACGGAGACGGAACTTTCCGGCCTCTCGAAGGATGCCAAATCGATGATGGAGATCGTCCGTTCCATCAAGATGGAAAAGGAATAATCGGGGAAAAGACTGTTCCGGATGGGGAGGGACAGCTTTTTTCTTGTCCGTGTCCCCCGGCGGAAGATCGTTTCCGCATTTTGCCGGGCAAAATGATGGGGGAAAACCGGAGGTGGCAGGAACCTTCACCTCTTTTTGACAGCGGCATCGGCACCCGGCGGCCCCGCCGTTTTTAGCGGAAACGGCAAAGGTTTGCCCGTGGCGACGGCAATTCCTTGCCTCTGCAAAACAGGCCGCCGGCAGCCGCATGATTGCGTTCTTCATTGGAATTCGCCCGGCTTTTTCGGCTGCCGTTTCATGCGGTTGACCGGGTCCCGCTTCCAACCGCCTGCGGGTTTCGCCGGGCCTTGTCGGACGGTTTTTTCTGCAAAAGCGAAAAGAAAGTGGATGATGGCGATGAAAATGACGGTAGAAAAATTGAAAAAATTGCTGACGGAAAGGCTGGAAAAAGAAGGCCGCAACATCGCTTACAACCGGGAAAAGGATCAGCTGCGCGTGGAAAACGCGGAGAGCGGGAAGGGCGTCACCCTTTCCCTCGGCCCCGTCCTGGCCAAATGGGAAAGGAATCGGGAAAAAGCGATCGACGAAATCGTTTTTTACGTGGAAGAAGCCTTAAGGGCGATGGAAACCGAGGTGAAGATCACCGGCAACGAAAGGAAGATCTTTCCCGTCATCCGTTCCACCTCCTTTCCGAAAACGGCCGGCGGGAAACCCCTTGTGTATGACGAGCATACGGCCGAGACCCGGATCTTCTATTCCCTGGATATGGGAAGCAGCTACCGCCTGATCGACGAAGAGATGCTGGCCGACGAAGGGCTGGACGCCGGCCGAATCAAGGAAATGGCCCGATTTAATTTGCGCTCCTTGGATCATCCGGTGAAAAAGGATTCCGTATCCGGCAACGACTTTTATTTTGTCAATACGAATGACGGGTACGATGCCAGCCGGATTTTAAATGAATCCTTTTTGAAGGAGATGGAAAAGAAAATCAAAGGGGAGATGGTCCTTTCCGTTCCCCATCAGGATGTTTTGATCATTTCCGACATACAAAACAGCACGGGGTACGATGTGCTGGCCCATATGACGATGCATTTCTACACGTCGGGCCGGGTGCCGATTACCCCCCTTTCCTTTTACCTGAAAGACGGCGAGCTGGAGCCGATCTTCATCATGGCAAAAAACAAACCCGGAAGAAAGGAGTAAAACGATGATCGCCTTTTACAACCCGGAAGGTGTCGGAGATATTTTGCTGATCACTTTGGAACCCTTCGAAAAACAAAACGTCCGAATTGAAAAAAAGGGAGATGTCGTCCGCATTTTTGACGAAAAGACGCGAAAGACGGTCGGGTACAATATTTTTCAAGCGTCCCGGCATTTTTCCCTGAAGGCGGAAAGGGGCCGGGCTGCCGTCGACGGGGAAATGATCGATGCGGTCAACCGGCTTTTGCGGGAAAACGGGTTTGAGGAAATATCCGCCGATCTTTCCCCCAAATTCGTCGTCGGTTTGGTGAAAGAGAAAAAGAAACATCCGAACGCGGATAAACTGAGCGTTTGCCAAGTGGATGTCGGCGGGGAAGTTTTACAGATCGTCTGCGGCGCCCCGAATGTGGAGGCGGGGCAAAAGGTCGTCGTGGCCAAAGTCGGGGCCGTCATGCCGAGCGGGATGGTGATCAAAGAGGCGGAACTGAGGGGTGTCAAGTCGATGGGGATGATTTGTTCGGCGCGGGAATTGGAATTGCCAAACGCCCCGCAGGAAAAGGGCATCCTCGTGCTGGATGATGCCTACCGGGTAGGCGAACCCTTCGAATTTCCGGGACAGTAGGGGCCTTGCGCGGCGCAAGACCGGAGGAAAAGTGCGGGTTCCCCGGGATGAAAAAACCTTTTTTGGGACCTTTGGCCCGCGACCGGATGAATGCGAAGCATGCGGGAGGGACGGAAAACCGGCCGTTTCCTTTCCGCTTTTTTTATTGATCGGCGGGATTTGCCGGATGGGGGTTTTCCCCGCTTCTTTTCTTTGGGCTGTTTTCCATAGGTAAATGTTCGGGGGGATCTTCCTTGTTTTTGATAGGATTTGTATTGGAAGGCGGCGTCCTTCAGGATCCTGCGAAGGCGAAAAAATTACTTATACGATAAGCTATTTTTATTAAAGAAAACGCTTTCCAATACAGGTTTTTTTTATTAAAATTTATAGGGACGGGAGGTGACGAGGAAGCATGGATCGGAATTTGCTGAATACGAACGTTGTCGCGCAGATCGGGGTGGTGGTCAAAGACATCGAAAAAACGTCGCAAGCCATTGCCGATTTTTTCGGAATGGACAAGCCCGAAATCATCATGACCCCTTCCCGGGAGAAGGCGAAGACGGTCTTCAGGGGACAACCGACGGAGGCGCGGGCGAAGCTGGCATTTTTTCAATTGGGAAACCTTCAGCTGGAATTGATCGAACCGGATGGCAAACCGAGCACATGGAAGGAATTTTTGGATGAGCGCGGGGAAGGGGTTCATCATCTGGCCTTCCGAATCACGGGCATGAAGGAAAAAATCGAACGGTTGAACAAGAACGGCATTCCCTTGATCCAGTCCGGGGAATATCCCGGGGGGCGTTATGCCTATCTGGATGCCGGCGATGTTTTGCGGATGATCGTCGAATTGGTGGAAAATGACTGAAAGGGGAAGGAAATGAAGATCTTTATCACCGGTGCCAATCGCGGACTGGGGCTGGCTTTGGTGAAAACAGCCCTGGAAAGGGGTCACGAGGTTTTTGCTGGGGCAAGATCGCTCGATCCGGAAAAACTTTCACAGTTGAAAGATCTCCAAAACCGCTTCGGAGCCAAGCTGATCCCGGTGGAAATCGATGTTTCCGACGAATCTGCCGTCATCCGCGCTTTTCAACAGGTGAAACGGCATACGGAACGGCTGGATGCGGTGATCAACAATGCCGGGATTTTGATGGGAAGGGAACGTTCGATTGCGGATACGGATCTCGACGAATGCATGGATACGATGAATGTCAACGCCTTCGGACCTTTGCGGGTGATCAAGCATTTTCTCCCCCTCCTGAAAAAAGGAGACAATCCGACCGTCATCAATGTTTCCTCCGACGCGGGAAGCATTAGCAGCGCATACGGCGGGGATTATGCCTACGGCCTTTCGAAAGCAGCTTTAAACATGCTGACGGCAAAGGCAAAAAAGGAGTTGAAGGCAAGTGGGATCCGCGTATTTTCCGTTCACCCCGGATGGATGCGCACGGACATGGGCGGGCCGTCTGCTGAAATCGAACCGGAAATCCCTGCGGCGGGCATTTGCAAAATGATTGAATTCTCCGATTTTCCGGAACAGGATCTCATTCTTGTGGATTATGAAGGAAAACCGATGGATATTTAGGCCTTCTGTGAAAGGGTGAATGGAAACCCGTTCCATGTTCAAGGATGACATCGGGAACCCGTTCCATCCGTGCAGGGAAGCTTAGCCTTCCGCCTTTTCCCTTTGCCTTTCCGGAGAAACATGGTTTTGCTCACTGCGACGAACATGCCCGCGTTTTTTCTCTTCCTGATCCTCGGGGGTTCATCAGACGCCTGCTGGCCACGCCGGTTAAGAAAAGGGCGAGCCCTTTTCTTGACACGGTTTTACGGGAGGACTTTTCCCGGTTATTCTTTCCGTTTAGCGCTTAATGAATAAAAAGCGATTTTCATAAAATCACAGGATTGCCGGCCATTCCAAGCCTGGAATAGAGAAAACCGTCATTTGAAACGATGCGGCCGGATATCCTTAAACCGCGATGAGGATAAAAAAGAAAACCTTGAACTGTCGAGGAGGAATGAACATGCATGTGGACATGCCTTTGGAGGAGCTGAAAACGTACACGGGGAAAAGCCCGAAACCGGACGATTTCGATGAATATTGGCAAAGGGCGATGGATGAGCTGGAACGGCAATCCTTTGATTATGAATTGGTCCCCGCATCGTGCCAATATCCGAATGCGGAATGCTTCGATCTCTTTTTTACCGGCGTGGGCGGCGCAAAAATCCATTGCAAGCTGGCAAAGCCGAAATCCGGGAAAAAGGCGGGGCCGGGACTCGTCCTGTTTCATGGCTATTCCAGCGGAAGCGGCGATTGGTTTGACAAGGCGGCTTTCGCCGCATTCGGTTTTACTGTCATCGCCCTCGACTGCCGCGGCCAGGGCGGGTTGTCCCAAGACAATTTGACGGTTGCGGGAAATACGTTAAGGGGACATATCATCCGCGGGCTGGACGATCCGAATCCGGACAAGCTCTATTACCGGAACGTGTTCCTCGACACTGTGCAGGCGGCCCGGATTTTGATGTCCATGGAGGAAGTGGATGAGAACCGGATCGGCGCCTTCGGGGTTTCCCAGGGAGGGGCGCTGGCGACGGTGTGTGCCGCCCTTGAACCGCGGATCAAAGAACTGGTGGCCGTCTATCCCTTTTTATCGGACTATCGAAGGGTTTGGGAAATGGATATCGCCAATTCCGCCTACGAAGAGCTGGCCTATTATTTCCGGCAATTCGACCCGAATCATGAAAAGCACGAGGAGGTTTTCCGCCGTCTCGGCTATATTGATATTCAAAATTTCGCCGACCGGATTCGAGCGAACGTCCTGTGGGTGACCGGCTTGAAGGATACCGTTTGTCCGCCCTCCACCCAATTTGCCGCCTACAATAAAATCCGGGCAAAGAAAGAAATGCTTTTGTACCCTGAATATGGCCACGAATATTTGCTCGGGCTTCAGGATAAGGCGATGGAAAGGTTTTTGAGACTATAGGAAAATGGGAGCTTCAAAGGCGATTGCATTCAATGAACATTCACCGTCCGAACCGGCGTTTGCCGGTTTTTTCTTTGTAAAAAAGGCCGGCTGTTTTTGCGGAAGGGCCGGATCCGGTCTTTCATCAAAGGATCGGGATTTCCTGATCCAGGAAAACAAAAACAGCTTGGCGCGGCACCGGAGATGGTGCCGCCCAAGCCGAGGACCGGGCGGATGAGCGAATCCGAAAGAACAATCTAAAGAGCAATCCGAAACGTCAAGCCGAAGGTTGGCTGCCCGAATCGGTCCGGTTCCGGAGAAGGGCCTGAAAACCGCAAGACTCAAGTGGCCGCACTCAGTTTGAATAGGAGGCTGGTAAAGTCCTCCCGAGGCAAGCGCAGGGGAATGCCGGCACCCATTAATTGATCGCCGGCAAAGTATTCCGCTTTTTCCCCGAGCCGGTACACCCGGTCCGGATCCAGCCCCTTCAGCAGCAGCCGTTTCCGGGGAGGATGGGGTTCGGATAAAACCCGGAAATAAAAGACGACGGCCTCTTTTTTGTCCTCCGAAACGAACATCCATGCCGTTTCGTTTCCTTCAAAGGGGCTTAAAAGCCGGTAAAAATCCCCCTGCTGGACAAGCCTGCGAATCTGTTTATAACGGGCAACCTGTTCTTTCACCAATTTCTTCTCTTTTTCGGTCAATTTCGTCAAGTCGAGCTCGTAACCGAAATTGCCGCTCATCGCCACATGACCGCGGGTGGCGAGGGGGGTCACCCGCCCCACCTGATGGTTCGGCACGGCGGATACGTGGGCCCCGATGGCGCTGATCGGGTAAACGAGGCTCGTTCCGTATTGGATTTTTAAGCGTTCCACCGCATCGGTGTTGTCGCTGGTCCAGGTTTGCGGCATGTAATAGAGCATTCCCGGGTCGAATCGTCCCCCGCCGCTGGAACAGTTTTCGAACAGGATGCGGGGGAAGGCCGATGTTAACCGTTCAAGGATTTCATAAAGTCCGAGGATATAACGGTGGGCGATTTCCATCTGCCGGTCCGCCGGCCATTTTTCGGAACCGATCTCCGTCATGTTCCGGTTCATGTCCCATTTCACGAAGGACACGGGAACCCGGGAAAAAATGCCGCTGAACGTTTCGATGATATACTCGCGGACATCTTGGCGCGAAAGGTCCAGGATCAACTGGTTCCTGGCCAGCGTCCTCCTTCTCCCTTTGACATGCAGACACCAATCGGGGTGCTTTTTGTACAGCTCGCTTTCCGGGGATACCATTTCCGGTTCCACCCAAAGCCCGAATTTCAAACCGAGATCGTTCACCCGTTTGGCCAAGCCTGCCAGGCCGTGGGGCAGCTTTCGCCGGTCTTCCTGCCAATCCCCGAGGGAAGTGGTGTCATCGTCCCGTTTCCCGAACCAGCCGTCATCCAAGACGAACAATTCGATCCCGAGTTCGGCTGCGGCTTTGGCGATTTTCACGAGTTTTTCTTCATTGAAGTTGAAATAAGTGGCCTCCCAATTGTTCACCAAAATCGGCCGTTCTTTGTCCCGGTAAACCCCCCGCGCCAGCCGGGTCCGGTACAACCGGTGAAAGGTCCGCGACATCTCCCCGATCCCCCTGGAGGAGTAAACCATGACCGTTTCCGGGGTTTGGAAGGATTCCCCGGGAGCAAGCTTCCAGGAGAAATCAAAGGGATTGATGCCGACCGATACCCTCGTCGTGAAAAATTGGTCCACCTCCGCCGCGATCAGAAAATTCCCGCTGTAAACGAAACTGAACCCGTACACTTCCCCCTGATCCTCGTCCGCATTCGGGGAAAGAAGCGCCATGAATGGATTCAGCTGGTGGCCGCTGGCGCCGCGCCGGCTTTCGATGGCGGTGATTCCCGGGCCGATCGGTCTTCTCCGGATATGGGCTTCCCTGCTCCATGCCCCGGAAAGATAAAGGACATCAAAACGGTTATCGGGAAAATCGACGGAGGCGCTTAGCGCCCGAAGGAGGCGGATCGTTTGTTTCCCTTTGTTCGTGAAACGGACCGAGCGGGCCAGACAATCGAAATCTTTAAATACGGTATAGGAGAGGATCGCTTCCAGTCCGGAATATGGATCGGTTAAAACGACTTCCAAGGTCTCCGCTTCCTTGTCCGTTTCCGTGTAAACCGCCGGAAGCCCGTCCAGTTTGGGTTTCCCTTTTACGATGCGGTGATTTTTATAAACCAGTTCGCTGATGCGGCTTCCGTCCTCTTCCAGCAGGATTTGATAGGCGGGGTTCCGGTGGTCCCCGGATCCGTATTGGGGATATTCCTGCGGGAGCCGGTCGAGAAAATCCTTTGCATAGGGTTTAAATAAATGGGCAAGCCCGCGCTGGTGGTTCAATTTTTTCCCCCAGTACCCGTGAACGGGATAGCCGTTCATGATTCGGAAAATGTAGCTCATGTTTTTCGCCTGCAAGTGAAACAAGGAGGCTTTTTCATCTACAAAAATCGGCACGGCAAATTCCTCCATTTCCTATGATTATTAAAAAAATGAAACATATTAAAAATTACCTAAAAAATAAAGTAATCGTTTACTATTTTTTTCTTTTTATTATAATAAAAGTATGGGAAGGGGTTTCTTGCCATTCCACGCATGTCGGGCTTCCCTTTCTCCCTCCCTATTATATCGGCAAATGGAAACGATTGCAAAGGGATCCGAAAAAATGTCTTCATTATCGAATAGTTACCGATAAAGTTAAAATATCTGTGGAGGATCTCCTGGGATATTTTTTTCAAAAGGAGGCGGCCGATGTGGATGATGTAGTCATGAAGGAATACCGGTATCAAAGAAAGGCGGATAACGAAGGAGGATACAGGATATGAGCGATCCCGTCAAGATAGTATTTATCGGAGACAGCATTACCGAGGAAGGACGATTCGATGATCCGGAAGGGATCGGATTCGGCTATGTCAGGCTGATCCGGGACTACCTGATCACCGAATACCCGGATAAAACCATCGAGGTTTTCAACCGCGGCGTCGGCGGAAACCGGATCCCTGATTTGGAGAGAAGATGGAAAGAAGATGTTTTGCGTCTCAACCCCGATTATGTTTCCGTATCCATCGGAATCAATGATGTTTGGCGGCAGATCGACCAGCCGGATTTGGAGCAGGTTTATCCGGAAACCTTCAGAGAAATCTATAGCCGGCTTATTGAACAAACGAAACGGCATACGAAGGCGGAACTGATCCTGATGGAACCATCCGTGCATCAGGAAGATCTCTCATCCGAGGGCAACCGGCGCCTAAAACCTTACGTTCAAATTGTCAGGGATTTGGCCGGCTGTTATGGAACGCTTCTTGTCCCGATCCACGAACGGTTTGCTGGATTTTTAAGTAAAACAAGGAGGCATCGGTTGACGACCGACGGGGTCCATATGACTTCCCTCGGGGATATGCTCATCGCCAAAACCTGGCTGGAAGCTTTTCTGCAGAAGGTCCGCTTGTAACGGAAATCACTTTTCGTTTGGAAAAAAGTTCAAAAAGATGTTTGCGGGGGATGCCGGTGAAAACTTCTCCCTACGATTTAACGGAAATCTTTCAAAACGAGGAAGTCGGAAAGGCCAAACCTTCAAAAATCCTTTTCAAGCTGTATAAAGGCCATTGGGGAAAGCTGGCTTTATCCGTGTTTTTTTACATAATCAAAAGTTCGCCGGTTTGGATTTTGCCGATGATCACCGCCAACGTGATCAACATCGCAACCGAACCGGAGGACCACCGTTTGTCGGATTTTTTGGTTAACTTCCTCATTATTCTGATCGTGATTTTGCAAAACATCCCGATGCACACCGTCCATGTCCATTTTTACAGCCGGGCGCTGCGCCATGTGGAAGCGGGTTTAAGAGCCACGCTGGTGCGAAAACTTCAGCATCTTTCCATCGGCTACTACGGTGAACTGGGCGCGGGCAGGATCCAGTCGAAGGTGCTGCGGGATGTGGAAGCGATTGAGATGCTTTCCCGGCAAATTATGCTCGGACTCATGCCCGCCGCCATCAATTTGCTGATTGCCGTTGTTTTGACAGCTGCCCAGAGCTTGACGGTGACCATCTTTTTTGTCTTCACCGTCCCGGTCTCCGTCGGTTTCATTTATCTTTTCCGCAACAAAATCAACAAAACGAACCGAGAGTTTCGCACGAGCATTGAAGAAATGTCGGGAAAAGTTTCGGAAATGGTCGAGATGATCCCCGTTACGAGGGCTTACGGCCTGGAAGAATGGGAAATTCAAAAAATGGATGCCAAGTTGGACAAGATCAAAAAGAAGGGCTATCAGCTGGACATATTGGAAGGATACTTCCAATCGTCCAACTGGGTGACTTTCCAAGTGTTCCAAGTGTTTTGCCTGTTTTTTACCGCCTATTTGGCCTATCAAGGAAAAATGCCCGTCGGCGACATCGTCATGTATCAAGGGTATTTTACCATGATTCTCGGCGCCGTCGGCGGAATTCTCAACGTGTATCCGATCATTATGAAAGGGTTCGAATCGATTTATTCTGTCACGGAAATTTTATTGTCCCACGAGACGGAGAATTTCCGCGGGAAGAAATTCCCTTCCGAATTGAAGGGCCATATCCGGTTTGATCATGTTTCCTTTAAATATCCGAACTCGGAAAGGCACGCAGTGAAAGATTTCCATTTGGAGGTAAAACCGGGCGAAACCGTGGCCCTTGTCGGCGAATCCGGGTCGGGAAAATCGACCTTGCTGCATTTAATCATCGGTTTCTATAAAGCCCAGGGAGGAAATGTATACATCGACGGGATACCCATTCATGAAATCGACATCAAAAAATACCGCCGGTCGTTGGCCATCGTGCTGCAGGAAAACATCCTTTTTTCCGGAACGATCCGGGACAATATCACTTACGGTTTGCCCGGTGTCGACGAAGAGAAATTGAAGTCGGTGATCGCCATGGCCAATCTGCTGGAGTTGATCGAAAGGCTTCCTGCCGGTTTGGATACGAGGGTTGGTGAACACGGGAGCAAACTTTCCGGCGGGCAAAAACAAAGAATTGCCATCGCCCGTGCCTTGATCCGCGATCCGAAAATCATCATCTTGGACGAGGCGACTGCCTCCCTCGACAACAAATCGGAAAAGCTGGTCCAGGACGCCATTGAAAAGTTAAAAAAGGGAAGAACCACCTTTATCGTGGCCCATCGGCTTTCCACGATCCGCAGTGCGGACCGGATCGTCGTGATGGATAAAGGGAGAATGGTAGAAACGGGAAGTTACGATGAGCTGATGGAAAGAAAAGGGAAGTTTTACGAGCTGCAAAAAATATCCATGGCTTAACATCGAAAAAAATAGCGAGGAGGAAAACGATGGATTTTTTCATTAAGGGAGTTACATTTGGCTGGTTGAGCAAAAAAGGGGAGCTTTCGGCTCCGGAGGCGAAGGAATCTTTGCGAAAAATGAAGGACCGGACGGCCTGTAATACGGTCATTTTTGCCCTGGCCGCCTTGCAAGACACCCCCTTTTCCACCGAGATCGATTACAGAGGAAATCATATGCCCGATGACGGCGAGCTCAAGACGATGATGGATTTTGCGCGGGAGCTGGGGTTAAAGATCATTTTAAAGCCGACAGTAAACGTCAGGGATGGATCGTGGCGGGCCCATATTAATTTTTTTGATTTCGATGTACCCGGAGAACCGACCTGGTCCGAATGGTTTAAAAGCTATACCGAATATCAGCTCCATTACGCCCGCATCGCCGAAGAACAGGGTTGTGAAATGTTTGTCGCCGGCTGCGAAATGGTCCAGTCCGAGCGGAGGGAGGAAGAATGGCGGGCGCTGATCGGGGAAATACGGAAGGTCTATTCGGGGCTAATCACCTACAACACCGATAAATATCAGGAGGACCGGCTCGGCTGGTGGGATGCCGTTGACGTGATTTCTTCCAGCGGCTATTACCCGGTGAATGATTGGGACCGGCAGCTGGACCGGATTGAAAAGGCTGTGGAAAGATGGCAAAAGCCCTTTTTCTTTGCCGAGGTCGGGTGCCCGAGCCGCACCGGTTCTTCCCTTATTCCGAACGACTGGAAGCATAAAGGGAAAGTGGATCTGGAGGAACAGGCAAACTTTTACAAAGTGATGTTTGAGAAGACCCTGGCCCGGAGCTGGGTGAAGGGATATGCCATCTGGGATTGGAGCGCAAGGCTGTATGACGAAAAGGATGCGAATGAAAACGGCGGCTACGGGGTTTACGGCAAGCCGGCGGAAAAAATCATATTCCATTATTATTCCCGCATTTAAGTGAGGGGAAAGAAGGGGGATGAACGGGATGAGAAAAATGGTCGTTGAAGTTCAAAAGGAATTGGAAACTCGCATTTTGCCCTTTTGGGAAAAATTGAAGGATGGGGAAAACGGGGGTTTTTACGGTTGGGTCGGTTTTGATTTGAAGGCGGATCCGGAGGCCGGGAAGGGGGGCATTGCCACGGCCAGGCAGCTGTGGACTTTTTCCGCCGCCTACCGGGTGCTCGGGAAGGAGAAATATTTGGCTCTGGCTGAACATGCTTACCGATTTTTAACGGAGAAGGTTTACGACCCCGAATACAAAGGGCTGTACTGGATGGTCGATTGCCGGGGGAACCCGCTGGATACGCGAAAACATGTTTACACCCAATCCTTCGGCATTTACGCCCTCAGTGAATATTACCGGATAACGGGAAAAAAAGAGGCTTTGGATAATGCGTTGAAATTATACGAATTGATCGAATCCGCCGGTTTCGACCGGGAGAGAAACGCCTACAAGGAAGAATTCACCCGAGACTGGCGGGAACAAAAGAACGAAATGTTGAGCGAACATGGCGTCACCGCCGATGTGACCACCAATACCCACCTTCATGTGCTGGAGGCCTATACGAACCTGTACCGGGTTTGGAAAAACAAAGAATTGAAGGATCGCATTTTCAATCTGTTGACGATTTTTTATGAAAAAATTTACGATCCGGATACGAAGTTTTTGCGGGTCTTTTTCAATAAAAACTGGGAAAGCCTGCTGGACATGAATTCCTACGGCCATGACATCGAGGCGAGCTGGCTTTTGGATGAGGCGATGAAGGTGACCGGCATCGATGAAGCGGAATTCCGGCAAATGGTCGTCGACATCGCCCGAAACATTGCGGCCCATGCGGTATTAAAAGACGGTTCATTGGCCAACGAAATGGTTAATGGAAGGATCGATGAAACCCGGGTTTGGTGGGTTCAAGCGGAAGGAGCGGTCGGTTTTTTCAACGCCTATGAACGGACGGGGGATGAAAGATTCAAACATTTGGCGGAAGGACTGTGGACGTTCATCAAAAACTTCCTAGTCGACCAGCGGACCGGAGGCGAATGGTTTTGGGCGGTGGATGCGGACGGAAAGCCGGAAGAGAGGGAGATCGCCGGGCCGTGGAAATGCCCGTACCATAATGCAAGGTTTTGTCTGGAAATGATGGAAAGGGGAGGAAATAAATGATCCATGAAAAATATTTTCAATTGTTGGAAAAACAGGAGGAATTGTTCAGAAGGAAGAACGAGAAAAATATGGAATTTTATAATGGGGTGTACGACCGGTACAAATATCCTGTGCTGACCCGTCACCACATTCCACTGCATTGGCGCTTTGATTTAAACAAAGAAACAAATCCCCATTTCATGGAACGTCTCGGTGTGAATGCGGTATTCAACGCGGGGGCGATCTATTTGAACGGCAAATATTATTTGATCGCCCGGGTGGAAGGGACGGACAGAAAATCCTTTTTTGCCATTGCCGAAAGCGATACCGGCATCGATCAATTCCGCTTTTTGGATGACCCGGTTTGTTGGGAAGACAAGTATCCGGAAGAAACGAATATTTACGACATGCGCCTCGTCCGACATGAAGACGGTTGGATTTACGGCATTTATTGTTCCGAAAGCAAGGATCCGGAAGCACCGGAGACGGATACGTCCAGCGCTGTTGCCCAGGCTGGCCTCGTCCGCACAAAGGATTTGAAGAAATGGGAAAGGCTGCCGAACATCCAAACGCCTTCCCCGCAACAGAGAAACGTGGTTCTTCACCCCGAATTCGTCAACGGAAAATATTTGCTCTACACCCGGCCCCAGGACGGATTCATCACAACGGGGACCGGCGGCGGCATCGCCTATGGTTTTTGCGAAAGCATGGAAAACCCGGTCATCGAAAAGGAAACCTTGCTGCATGAAAAAAAATACCATACGGTTTATGAACTGAAAAACGGCCAGGGCCCCGCACCGATCAAGACGAAAAGGGGATGGATCCATATCGCCCACGGCGTCAGAAATACGGCGGCCGGTTTCCGCTACGTATTATATCTGTTTGCCACCAGCCTGGAGGACCCGACCAAAATCATCGCTATGCCGGGCGGCCATTTCCTGGCTCCCTACGACGGAGAACGGGTCGGAGACGTGTCCAATGTTGTCTTTTGCAACGGCGCCGCCGTTAATGAGAAGGGAGAGGTATTCATTTATTATGCTTCCAGCGATACGAGGCTGCATGTGGCCACGACGACCGTGGAAAAACTGGAGGATTATGTCTTCAACACCCCCGAAGATCCTTACCGTGCCTTGGATTGTGTGAAACAGCGCATCGCTCTGATCGAAAAAAACAGGGAATTATTAAACCGTTACGGGAATCCAACGAAATAATTATTTAAGAAAAATGTTTATTAAGTTATTTTTTTAGGTAAAATTACTTAATCCTTGTATTCATCTTCCGTTTAATGTAAAAATAGGAAAGTGAGGTGATGATATTGAAGAACAAGGTGACGATGAAAGATATCGCCAACCGGCTCGGCGTAAGCAGCGTAACGATATCCAAAGCCCTGAACGATAAAGAAGGGGTCAGTGAAGAATTAAAGGAAAAAATCAAAAAGGTCGCCAATGAAATGGGATACCGTTACAATACATTGGCCAAATCGATGAAAGAAGGATTGTCCTACAATATCGGCGTCATCGTCGCAGAACGGTTTACCGGCGATTTCCAATCCTTTTATTTGCGTTTTTACAAACATATTACGAAAGCTTTGGAGGACTATAATTATTACGGCATTTTGCACACCCTCAGCTACGAGGAGGAAAAGGAAAGGATTCTGCCGAGAATTTATAAAGAAAACCGGGTCGACGGGATCATCGTTTTGGGGCAGTTGGAACCGGCTTACATCGACTTGTTGAAGGAGATCGATATCCCGATCATCTTCCTTGATTTTTACGATTATCATACTGATATCCAGTCGGTGAATACGGACAATTTTTACGGGGCCTACGAGATCACCAATTATTTGATTGACAACGGCCACCGGGAAATCGCCTTCGTTGGCAACATCTATTCGACCAGCAGCATCCAGGACCGGTTCCTCGGCTATTACAAGTCCCTGCTGGAACATCACATTCCCTTAAAGGAAGAATACATCATCAAAGACCGGAACGAAAAAGGACAGTATATTGAACTGAAATTTCCCGAGGTCATGCCGACCGCCTTCGTATGCAACTGCGACCAGGTCGCCTACAATGTGGTTAACGCTTTGAAAAAGATGGGCTATAAGATTCCGGATGATTGTTCGGTGGTTGGTTTTGACAACGATATTTACGCCTGCTTAACCGAACCAAATTTAACGACGGTGGAAGTGGATATGAACGAGATGTCACAAACGGCCGTCCGCTTGCTGATCAACCGCATCCAGAATCAAGCGGGCTCCCCTACGCGGGTTTTAATCCCCGGAAAAATCATCATCCGGGATTCCGTCAAAAATTTGAACGGTAACCGCGGGAAAGGGAACCGTCCCGGGGAAGATGGAAGATGGATGAAATTGAAACATTCCTCGCTCTCCTAATAAGCCCTTTTTGTTTTTCCTAAATGGTGCCGTACGGGTGAAAATTCCGCTTTTCCCATGATTTCAAATCGGGGGAGATTGCTCCCCCTTAGGGAGGGAATATTTTGGTGTACCAAGCAAATGAAAAACGCTATGAACAGATGAAATACAATCGTGTCGGAAGATCGGGGCTGCATTTGCCCGCCGTTTCCCTCGGGCTGTGGCATAATTTCGGCGGCGTGGATGTATTCGAAAACGGCCGCGCCATCCTGCGGCGCGCCTTCGATTTGGGGATCACCCATTTTGATCTTGCCAACAATTACGGTCCGCCGCCCGGATCTGCGGAGGAAATGTTCGGGAAGATTCTGAAAACGGATTTTGCCCCTTACCGGGATGAACTGGTCATCTCCACGAAGGCCGGATATACCATGTGGCCGGGGCCGTATGGTGACTGGGGCTCCCGGAAATATATCATTGCCAGCTTAGATCAAAGCTTAAAACGGCTCGGTTTGGATTATGTCGATATTTTCTATTCCCACCGCCCGGATCCGAACACTCCGATGGAAGAAACGATGATGGCGCTGGACCATGTCGTCCGCCAGGGGAAGGCGTTATATATCGGGATTTCCAACTATGACGCCGAGCAAACCAAACAGGCGATAAAAATTTTAAAGGAACTTGGAACCCCGCTTTTGATTCATCAGCCGAGTTATTCCATGTTTAACCGCTGGGTCGAGGACGGGCTGTTGGACGTATTGGAAGAAAACGGAGTCGGCGCTATTTGTTACAGCCCCCTTGCCCAAGGTCTGTTGACGGATAAATATTTGCACGGGATTCCTGCTGACTCGAGGGCCGCCAAGCCCCACGGATTTTTGCAGGAAAAAAACGTGGACGAGACGATCGGGAAGGTCCGTCTCTTGAATGAAGTGGCGAAGGAAAGAGGACAGACCTTGGCGCAGATGGCTTTGGCTTGGGTGTTGAGAGATCGGCGGATCACTTCCGTGCTGGTGGGTGCAAGCAAGGTCAGCCAAATTGAAGACAACGTAAAAACCCTTGAAAATTTGACCTTCACCGACGAAGAATTGGACAGGATAGAAGAAATTTTAAATGGAGACAAAAAATAAGTTCATTTCTTTCCTCCCGTTTGTTCTGCCGTTCATCGGAGGCAGAACAAACGGTTTTTTTGTAAAGTAAAAATTACTTAAAATATAACTTAATGAAACTTAAAAATTTATATTAAAAATTTGAAGTATATGTTGACTTGCAAGCGCTACCATTATATAATTTGTTTGAAAGATTAACGTTAAGTTAAAAAATGGGAAGGGGTCTGTTTCATGAAGGCGAAAAAGCTATTTTCGTTGTTGGCCGCAGTGCTGCTGATCTTCTCATTGACGGCATGCGGCAAAGAAAAGAGTTCTGGTTCCAGCGAAAAATCGGAAGGAGGCGGCAAAGGGGACGTCAGCGGGGAAATTACGGTAATCATCCAGCGAACGGACATTGTCGACACGGTTTTTAACGATATTTACGCGAAAAAATTCAATGAAAAATATCCGAATGTCAAAGTCCATTTTGAAGCCTTGGCCGACTACGGCGGACAAATTACCCCGCGGATGAACACGGAAGATTACGGGGATGTGCTGTTGATCCCTACGCAAATCCCGATCGAAGATATTCCTGATTTCTTCGAACCGCTCGGCAGCCTTGAAGAAATGTCCGAAAAATACATGGGCGTTGAAGAAAGGGCTGTGGACGGCACCGTTTACGGAATTCCGATCGCCATGAACTACACGGGGATCATCTACAACAAAAAGGTGTTTGATGAAGCGGGGATCACGAAGATTCCCGGCACCATTGATGAATTTATGGAAGCCCTCCGTAAGATTAAAGAAAATACCGACGCAATTCCGTTGTATACGAACTATGCGGCGGGATGGCCGTTGACCCAATGGGAAGGGACGATTACCACCGTGGCGGGCGATCCGGACTATTATAACGTGAAAATGATCCATGAAGACAATGTTTGGGATCCGGGCACCCCCCATTACGAACTTTATAAAGTCCTGTATGATGTGGTGAAAAACAAGCTGGTTGAAAAGGATCCCCTGACGACCGATTGGGAAACTTCGAAGGCGATGCTGGCCAGGGGTGAAATCGCTACCATGGTTCTCGGTTCTTGGGCGATCCCGCAAATCAAGCAGTTTGCCGACAACCCGGACGATATCGGCTTTATGCCGTTCCCGACGAACGCGGAGAAAAAATACCTTGCTTTGGGCGCCGATTTTAACATGGCGATCAATAAACACAGCAAACATAAAGAAGCCGCGAAAGCATTCCTGAATTGGTTCATTGAAGAATCCGGCTACGCCGTGGAGTACGGCGGCGGAATCAGCGCGGCGAAATCGGTGCCGCTTCCGAAAGACTTGGACCAATTAGTCAAAGACTACGGGCTGGAACTGGTGTTAATGACGCCTGCTAAACCGGGAGAAGAAGGACTGGTGGATAAGCTGGATAAAGAAGCGGAAATCGGATTCTGGCTCGAAGACCAGAAAAAACGAATTGTGGAAGCGGCCATGGGCAATCGGAAAGAATCCTACGATGATATCGCCAAAGACTTAAGCGAACGCTGGAACAAGGCAAGGGATAAAATCATGAAAGAATAACGATTGTAAAAAGGGACGGTTTCACCTATTCGTCCCTTTTTTATCGGGAACGGCCGATGTTAGAATGGAAGACGGAAGTCCGCGTACAACGTCTGACCATTGGGACTGCCTGACAAAAAGAGGATCCGCAACACCGGTAAACCGCGAAAAAATGGAGATGGTACCGTGGAATCGAAAATTATCACTTATGTCAACATGCTCTACACGTATTTTGTAGCCAGTATTTTCTTTTGGCTGTATGCGGCGAAGGGTGTTTTAGTGTACGGGCTCGTCCCCTCGGCCTGTTCCCTGTTCAGATTTTTTCATTCGGAAATGGAAAAAAAAGGGGCTGCGAATATTCGGGAGGAACTGTCTTTCGGTTACGGCCTGTATAAAGGGAAGAAATTTGCTTCCTTTCTCTTTTCCTTTGCCATCGCCTCCTTGTATGCCGGATTGTTTTTCGTCATCAAAAGCCAACCGCCGCTGGCGCCGATGTATGTGATGATCCTGCTTTATATCCTGGCCCTCGTTTTTCTTTTGTTTACGTATTTCTGTTATTTTACCGCAGTAAAACAGGCGGGGGACAAGGAGGCATTTCTTTATTCCTATTTGGCCGTTTTCCGCAAGTTCAAGGCGAGCTTTTTTATCCTCCTCTTCCTGTGTTTGTCCTTCGCCTTAGCCATGATCAACCTCCCGTTTTTTCTCGTCGCCGCGCCTTCCCTTTATGTGAAAGCGGTTCTTTCTTTACTGAATAAGGAAAGGTGGTTCGAAAAGGGAAAAGGCAGCCTCTGTTAATCGGGGAGAGCGAACTTTGCTGAATCAAGCGGTTCCGTGTTTTTCCTGAGCCGCTTATTTGCTGTACGGTCGGATCGCTTTTGGTTGTAGGAAAAGAAAAAATTGACAAGAAAGCGTTCCCATCCTATAATTAAGATGTAAGGTTAACGATAAGTTAATATATTTAGTTTACCGTCAACTCTTCGGTTCGTTTGGGAGGGGAAAAATATTGAAAGCGGCGGGTGCGGTTTTGCAAAGATTCAAATTTTCCAACCTGTCTTACAAGGCACAAAAAAGGCTGATTATTTTTTTGTTTTCCCTTGTTCCTGTCCTGCTTCTTTTAACTTTCGCTTATTTGCCTTTATTGAACATGATTTACTACAGCTTTACCGATTGGAACGGCTTCAGTAAAACGAAGCATTTTGTCGGATGGGAAAATTACCGGCAAATTTTTACCAATCCCGAGTACTTTTCCGTGTTCAAAGTTAGCCTGTATTATTTCTTCGCGTCTTTCGTTCAGCTCGGCTTGGCCCTGTATTTCGCCACGATTTTAACATTTAAAGTGAGATTTCAAAACTTTTTTAAAGGCGTTTTGTTTTTTCCTTATCTTTTAAATGGCGTAGCCATCGGGTTCATGTTTTTAATCTTTTTTCGGCCGGGAGGAACGTTGGATACGGTCTTAAACTTCCTCGGCCTGGGGAAATACACCCAATATTGGCTGGGAAATCCGGATATCATCAACATCTCTTTAGCGAGTACTTCCGTTTGGCGGTACATGGGTTTTAATTTCATTATCTTTTTGGGAGCGATTTCTTCCGTTCCGCGGGAAATTTACGAGGCGGCGGCCATTGACGGCGCCAACCGTTGGCATCAATTCCGCTACATCATCTTGCCGAGCATTAAACCGATCATTTTGTTGAATCTGATTTTGTCCGTCAGCGGTTCGATCAGCGTGTTTGAGATCCCCTACATCATGACCGGCGGCGCGAACGGAAGCAAAACCTTTGTCATCCAGACGGTGGATATCGCCTTTAAATACGGGAAAATTGGCTTGGCGTCTGCAATGGCGGTAGTGCTTTTGATCATCGTTATCATCGTCACCCTCATCCAACGGATGGCTGTTCGGGAGGAGCGTTGAAAATGAGCAAGTTGAAATCTTTCTTGGGCGCCGTTTTCAAGTATCTTTCCCTGATCCTCGGCGCCATGCTGTCCCTTTTGCCAATCGTGGTTGTGTTGTTCGCCTCCTTTAAGTCCAATGACGAATATTTTCGCACGAGCCCGTTGGCACCTCCGGAAAATTGGCTGAACTTCGAAAATTATATTCGGGCCTTCCATGAAGGAAATATGTTAACGGGATTTATCAACACCTGCATCATCCTGGCGATATCGCTGGTCGGCGCCACGCTGACCGGGACGATGATGGCTTACGTGTTGAACCGTTTTAAATTTAAAGGAAGCAAGATCATCTTATCCTTATTTCTGTTCGCCGTCCTGATCCCCGGGGTTACAACGCAGGTGGCAACCTTCCAAATCATCGAAGCGTTGGGACTGTTTAATACGAGATGGGCGGCAATCATTCTCTATCTCGGCACGGACATCATCGCGGTTTACATCTTTCTGCAGTTTTTGGAGTCCATCCCCGTTTCCTTGGATGAATCGGCGATGTTGGACGGCGCGTCTTATTTTACGATTTTCTTTAAAATCATCCTGCCGCTGTTGAAACCTGCGATCATCACCGTCATTATCATTAAAGGCGTCAATATTTACAACGATTTTTACACGCCGTTCCTTTACATGCCGAAGACGGAATTGCACGTAATTTCAACGGCGCTGTTCCGATTTAAAGGCCCTTACGGATCCCAGTGGGAAGTGATCTCGGCAGGGGTTATGCTGGCCATCATCCCGACTTTGATCGTCTTCCTTTTGCTGCAAAAGCATATTTACAACGGCATTATGCAGGGATCGATAAAATCATGATTCCTGTTTGCCGAGCTTCTTAAGAAATTTACTGAAAAGGAGAAAGCGCATGGAGACTGTAAAAATCATTGGAGAAAAACTGCCCAACATTCCTTGGGAAGATAAACCGAAAAATCATCCCCATCCCGTCTGGCGGCATTCCGCTAACCCGATTATCAAAAGAAATCCCGTAAGAGGTGTCGCCCGCGTATTTAACAGCGGGGTTGCGCCCTTCCAAGGGAAATTTGCCGGGGTGTTCCGGGCAGAAACAGTGAACGGCCGCCCCCATCTTCACGTCGGATTCAGCGACAACGGAATCGACTGGGATATTCACGAAGAAAAAATCGCCTTTATCGATGAAAACGGCAGGCCCTTCCAGCCGCTGTACGCCTATGACCCCCGTTTGGTAAAAGTGGAAGATACCTACTATATTATCTGGTGTACCGATTTTTACGGGGCTTCCATCGGTCTGGCGAAAACGAAGGATTTTAAAACGTTTGTTCGCCTGGAAAATCCATTTTTGCCTTTTAACCGCAACGGCGTCTTGTTCCCGAGAAAGGTCAACGGCAATTATTTGATGCTGTCCCGCCCGAGTGACGGCGGCCACACGCCGTTTGGAGACATCTTTCTCAGCGAAAGCCCCGACTTGATGTACTGGGGAAAACACCGGCACGTCATGACAAAAGGCGGTGAAGGCTGGTGGAGCAATGTCAAAATCGGGGGAGGTCCCGCCCCGATTGAGACGACGGAAGGCTGGCTGTTGTTTTTCCATGGGGTAACCGGAACGTGCAACGGATATGTTTACAGCATGGGCGCAGCCATTCTGGACATCGATGAACCTTCCCGGGTGAAGTATCGTTGCAAAAACTTCATCTTAACTCCCGAAGAATGGTATGAGGAGAGGGGATTCGTCGATAATGTCGTTTTCCCTTGCGCCGCCTTGCATGATGCGGAAACCGGGAGGATCGCCATCTATTACGGGGCGAGCGATAGCTATGTGGCGCTTGCCTATACGACGGTCGAAGAAGTGGTGAAATACATTAAGGAAAACCATGAGGAAGTCGCCGATGACAGAGAGATTGGCAGGAGATGATTTTCTCCGGAGAGGAGCAGTCCGCAAGACGCGAAGGGAAGTTTCTCCATTCTGCCATTCAAACGCGAAACCTGCCGCAAAGGATTTTTCCCCCATGCCTTTGCGGCGGTTTTTATTTTTTGGGAGAAATTTTTCGCTGGCCTTACCGCCGGGAGAAAGGCGGAAGATTTAGGAAAACGGCGTGGAAACGGCGGGACCTTTTTTTCCAAAGAAAGGGCTGAAAGATTTACGGAACCGGCGGGGAAACCGGTATTCCGCGATCCGGGCCGAAAAGAGGAACTGCCGGAGAAGGGACGCAAAAGGACAGCACGGTTTTTTCAAATGCTCCGCCCGCTGCCGAAAAAATTTTGCGGAGATACCGTCCCGGCCTGGAAGTTTTGCGCAAGGGACCGTTTCGGGAAATAGTTTTTTTCTGCAAGAAGTGCTATAATCATTAAATACGGAACATCCCCTCCGGTTTTTGTGAAAAGAAAAGAAAATATACACATATACTAATTTACATAGGAAGACTGTTGGAGGTTCTTGGAATATGACCGTTTAT
>Ga0207875_100038_pt1 | contig 105523 bp, 106 predicted proteins | sample CeladaPassage60A_FD_187476 | JGI IMG/M metagenome (GOLD analysis project Ga0207875, IMG submission 187476) | Cellulose-adapted microbial communities from the Joint BioEnergy Institute, USA - Passage3 60A (SPAdes) (version 2) | ecosystem: Engineered > Bioreactor > Continuous culture >... | reverse complement strand
GTACTTTCGTCGATACGCTTCTACGCACGGATTTCGCCGTACGCAGGCATCCTAGCTACACGGGGGCTTGGCCCCTCCCGTGGCCGGACTTTCACCGGCTAGAAGATACGTGCTTTCTGGGCACGCCGCACAAACGAAAAGGGCCGAGGTCAACTCGGCCCGTCAGGGTTACTGCCTGATGATCTCGTCCCATTTTCGCTTCAGTTCCTCGAAAGCTTCTTCAGGCGACAATTTATCGAAAGCCACCGCTTGGGAAACCCTCGTCCACTCGTCCGTCCAGGTTCCGTAACCTTTCGGACGGCTCGAGAACGGGTTGGCGTTCATGGCAACCCGGTCGATGATGTCGATCTGCGCCTGCGCCGCCGTATCCAGATTCGGCGCCAGATCATCAAGCACCGGCTTGGACACCGGAACGCCGCGCACCAGCTGGAGCGTCTGGCCGGCTTCCTTGTCGTTCACGAACCAGTCGATGAATTTCTTGGCCTCGTCGAGATGCGCGGATTCCTCGCTGACGGTAAAGAACTGCGACGGCAACAGGAAGCCGCCCGGATTCGAATCCGAAGGAACCGGCGACATCGTGAATTGGCCGGGATGCACGCTCTCGAAAGTCGGGAAAGCGGCCGAATATTCACGTTGCACCAGGATGGTTCCATTCATGAAGAGGTCAAGCTGCGGATCATACTGCTTGTGTCCGGCCGTCACATTCGCCGGCGGCACGATGCCTTCTTTCCGCAAATCCGAGAACAACTTGTTGAACTCCAGGTACGTGTCCCGATCGATGTTAAATTTGCCGTCAGGCGTATGAATGAACCCTTTGCCCTTCGCCAGTTGATAAATCTCATATTTGTCCGATTCCGTCGTGCCCGTCGCCATGGACAAATCCATCATGAAATATTTACCCTTTTCCAGCTGCGGCTGCACTTCCCTGGCGATTGCAAGCAGCTCGTCCCAGGTAAAGCCCTGTTCCGGAATCTCGATCCCCAGCTTGTCAAATGCCGTTTTGTTGTACATGAACGTCATGGAGTTGGCGCCCAGCGGAATGCCATACTGCTTGCCATCCACCACGCCGGCGAACAACAGCTGGTCGTTGATGTTGGATGTGTCGATTCCGTCGGAAAGGTCCGCCAACTGGCCGCGCAACGCGTAGTCCATCAAATTCCCCGTATCAATCTGCATAATGTCGGGAAGGTTGTGGGCAGCCGACAACGTGGCCAGTTTGGTGAAATAGGTATCAAACCCCATATAGGACGGCTCGAACGTCACGTTCGGATTCTGGCTGGCGTACAAGTCAAGCGCGGCGAGCGTGGCATCGTGGCGGACTTGCGAACCCGCCCAGGTGACGCCCAGTTTCACAGAGGCCGCATCCGATTTCGAGCCATTGGATGAATCCGCTTTCTCAGATGTGTCTTTGTTGCCGTTATCCGCGCTTTTGCCTGTACCGTTGCCGCCGCAGGCCGTGATGGCCAGTATAAGGGAAATCGCAATCATACTTAACCATTTCCGCTTCGCTTTCGACATGGACAATCCCCTCTCCTTATTTTCTCTTCCGATTATAAGGACCCCCTGTCTGACGCTAAATGAGATAAACCAACAAAAGCTTCTATAAAACATGAAACCCTTCATTCAAGTTTTGCTTTTCAACACATCCGAAGGATTGACGCCGATGAACTTCTTGAACTGGCTGCTGAAGTACGGAATGTTGTTGTACCCGACTTTCTGGGCGATCTCGTAAATGTAATACCTGCCTTCCAGAATCATCTGACGCGCTTTCTCCATCCGAACCCGGGTCAAGTATTGAATGAACGTTTCCCCCGTGATGTTGCGGAAGATCTGGCCCAAGTAGTTTTGGGAAATATGAATCTCGTTCGCAAGAAGCCCCAGCGTAATGTTTTCATGATAATGCTCGTGGATGAAACGAATGGTAAAATCTACCATTTTCCAATGTTTCACATTTTCGACTTTATGCATGCCGCCGATGATGGTTTCCGCCAGATGCTCCAGCCACCGCCTAAGCGATTCCCGGGCGCCGTCTGCATCCAACCCGGCAAGCGCTTCGGACTTTGACACGAAATGATCCAGTTCAATGCCAAGTTCATACAGCGAATACGCGAGCGTCGTCCACAACTCCGAAGCCCACATCCGCAGTCCGTGCTGGTCGTATGGACGTCCGGCGTCGTGCCCCTCGACATACTCGGCGATCACCCGACGCGCCTCCGATTCGTTGGCGTTGCGGACGGCTTGCGCCAACTTGTGGTAAAACTTGATTGAACTGTCCGAAAGCGCAAACGGAAGCCGGGCGGCATCGGGGGAACTGAACATCTCGTTGAACGTCCCGGCCAACTTCCGCCAATCCCGGACGATCGGCCCCAATTCGACATGCACCGGCAGTTTCAATCGGGTGTTCAGATAAGCCGAGAGCGCTTCCCGAAGCCGTTCGGCTTCGCGTTCGCGGCCGCGAAGCGGCTTGTCCGTCTCTCCGTGCAGCACCACCGCGTACCGGCGGCTGCGCAATTCGACGTAATCGAACAGGGTGAACGTCTGCCGGACCATCTCGCAAGCGACGTTCTGCACCGCAAATCGCAGCAGGTTCCGGTCCTTCTCCCAGGCCCTCCAATGCTCTTCCGACGAAAGATCGAGTCCGATGATCCGATGATCCCGACCGTCCCAATCTTCCGTAATCTCCCGGATATCGGGCAAATCGTCGGAGAAAGCCGACGGGCTGCCCGTCACCACCGATTTCAACCATTCCTGGATCACGAACGGTTTGTAATGTTCCAACCGCACCTTCAACTGCCGGAACTCGTTCTCCTCCGAACGTTCCTGCTCCAACCGTTCGGACACGCGGGACAATACCGATTTCAGGTTGTCCAATGTCACCGGCTTGCACAGATAGTCGTCCACGCCGAGCCGGACCGCCTGCTGCGCATACTCGAAATCCGCGTAACCGCTCAATATGACGAATTTTCCGTCATATCCCTGATCCCTGAGCATGGTGATCATATCCAGGCCGTTCATTTCCGGCATGTGGATGTCCGTCAACACGATATCCGGGCGAAGCTGACTCACGATCCGGAGTCCTTCCTTGCCGTCAACCGCTTCGCCGACCCAACGCACATTGAACTGTTCCCAAGGGATGGACTCCCTCATGCCTTCCAACAAATTCAAGTCGTCGTCGATAATGACGATGCTGTTCATGTCGACCCCTCCATTCCGGCTGTCTCGTCATCCGGCATTTCCGGAAGATGCAGCGTCACGATCGTTCCCTCCCCGGTCCGGTTGCGAATATCGAGCAGCGCTCCTTCTCCGTAGAAGGCTGACAATCGCTGGCGGACGTTGTGCAGCCCGAAGCCGCCGCGGACGCGGGAAGACAACGGTTCGGAGGACAACCCCTTGCCGTCGTCCTCGATGGTGATTCGCAGCCCGTGCGCGTCCCGGCTGCAGCGGATCACAATTTCGCCATGCTTGCGTCCGTGAAATCCGTGCCGAAAGCAGTTCTCCACGATCGGCTGCAGGGTCATCTTGGGAATCGGGTTCTTCATGAGCTCCTCCGGAACGTCCAATGTATAGCGGATCCGGTCGCCGAGACGGATTTGTTGAATTTTCATGTAACATTCGACGAGTTCCAGTTCATCGGACAGCGGAATCAGCGATTTCCCGTTGGATAAGCCGATGCGCAGCATTCTCCCCGTCAATTCCAGCACTTGGCTCATCCGGTCGTTGCCGTCCCGAATGGCCATCCAATTCAATTGGTCCAACGTGTTGTACAGAAAATGAGGATTGATCATGGCTTGCAGCGCACTGATCTCCGATTCTTTTTGTTTGCGATATTGGATGCGGAGCGACTCGTAAAGTTCCGCAATCCGGTGAAGCAGTTTCTGGTATCCGCGGAACAATTGGCCAAATTCGTTCTGGTAGTCGTTCGGAAGATTCGCCTTGTCCTGATCCGCCGGGAAACGGTTCATCGCCCGCAGCAACAGATAGATCGGCTGCGTAAATTTGCGGTTCAGAAGCAAGAAGTACAAGATGAGCACGCAGACGGTCGCCGCGCCGATGCCGATCAAAATTTCGGCCATGTGCGCGCTCCCTTCGACCAGTTCGCCCCAAGGGGTCGTCTCCACAAGCAGCCAGCCGGAGCCTTTCAGGTAAGTCCACACCTCAAGCGCCTCGCCGGCAATCAGCCGGTATCCGTTGCCGGTCGGCAAAGCAGCTGCCGCCGCCTCACCCGGTTTTCCGCTCCGCGCACTGTAAAGCACGGAATCTCCGCCGATTCGGGTAATCAACCGGCCGCCCGAATCAAACAGCTGCCGGTTGGACTCGACGCCTTCTTCCGCCAATAACTGCCGGATCTCGCTGGCCTTCACGTTGACCATGACGATGCCTTTGTAATCGCCGCTGGTGGAATAGAACTTCCGCGCGAAACTGACGACCGAGACTTCCCCTGCATACGAGTGGATCCGATGTTCGCCGATCCAGGCGAAATCCGAATGTTCAATTTGCGGATACCAGGCCTCGCGTTCGGCATCGTGGATTTCCAGGAACCGCACGAGATCGTTCTTCCCGCTCTGCGGGGCATCCCGCACATAAACGTCGATGTTCAGGATCAAGGATGTGCTGAAGGTTAACGTTTGCAGCGAGTTTACCACGTTCTGCACCGTAATCAGACTTTCATAGGACTCCTCGGGCCGGCTGAACATGTTCATCAGCTCGTTGTTCCGGACGGCCGACAATGAGATGGACTCGATCAGGGACAAGCGGGCCTGCACTTTTTCGCTGAGCTGCCGCAAAATCCGCTCCTGATGGGACGAAGTCGATTGGATGATGCCTTGAACCGAGAAGTAATAACTGATCCAGATCACAATAGCAAAGAGAAGCACGACGAAAATCGTCATGCTCCAAAAATAGAGATAGCGGATCTGCAATTTCTTGAACAATCGGTCAATCATGGCCAGTCATCCCTTGAGACCGGTCGTCGCAATGCCTTCGACCAGAAATCGTTGGGCGAAGAAGAAGACGACGGCGCCCGGCAGAATCGACAGCAACGCCATCGCGAACAATTGCCCCCAAGGCGCGGCAGACTGGGAATCGACGAACAACTTCAACGCTTGTCCCACCGTGAATTTCCCGATGGACTTGATAAAGATCATGTGGCCGAAGAAATCGTCCCAATTCCACAGAAAACAGAAGATCGAAACCGTGACGAGCGCCGGAACGAGCAAGGGGACGATGATGCGCGTGAAGATCTTGAACGATCCGCATCCGTCGATTTCCGCCGCTTCGTCCAGTTCCCTCGGAATTCCTCTGATAAACTGGACGAGCAGAAAGATGAAGAACGAGCCCCCGATGCCGCCTGCAAGCGCGTGAGGCACCACAAAAGGCAGATAAGTGTCGATCCAGTCGAACGTGTCAAACAGAATATATTGCGGAACGATGGTCACCTGATTGGGCAGCATGAGCGTCAACAGGACGATCGAGAACCAGAAATTTTTCAGCGGAAAATTCATTCTCGCAAACCCGTACGCCACCAGACTGCAGGACACGATCGTTACCGCGACGACCGAAATCGACAATAGAATCGTGTTGCTGAAGAAAACGCCGAATGAGTAATTCGTTATCGCATACCAGCCTTCGGTGAAATTGGTTAAGGTCGGACGGAGCGGAAGAATGCGGGGTGACGACAGTTCTTCCACAGGTTTGAATACCGCGCCGAACCACCATAGCACCGGATACAGCATCACCGCGCAAAGGATGAGCAGCATCGCATGCGAGGCGAGCGATTTTCGTCTTGCGGCCCCCACGTTCTCACCTTCCTTCCGTCTCGTAATGGACCCAGGCTCTGGAAGTCGCAAATATGAACGCCGTCACTGCGGCAATGATGGCCAGCAAAATCCAGGCCAGCGCCGATGCGTACCCCATCTGCAAATGCGCGAACGCTTTGTCGAACAGGAATAAAGCGTACATATAAGTGGTTTCCACCGGCCCGCCCCGGGTAATGATGAACGCTTGGGTAAACATTTGAAACGAACCGATGGTTTGCAGCACCAGGTTGAACAGAATGATGGGCGACAAGAGCGGCAGCGTGACCTTGAAGAACGACCGGACTTTGCCGGCGCCGTCGACCGCGGCCGCTTCGTAATATTCGCCGGGAATCTGCTTCAGACCGGCCAGAAAGATGACCATCGAGGACCCGAATTGCCACACGGCCAGAATGATCAAGGTGCCGAGTGCCGTCGACGGCGTGCCGATCCAATTCTGCCCCTCGATATGGACAAGGGACAGCAATTGGTTGACCAGACCGTTTATCCCGAACACATTGTTCCACAAGATCGCAACCGCCACGCTGGCCCCGATGAGGGAAGGAAAATAGATGACGGTGCGATAGAAGTGCATGCCCCTGAGATTCTTGTTCAAGACCATGGCGATCAACAATGCCGCGATCAATTTAAGGGGCACGGAGAACAACACGTACAGGAATGTCGCCCTGAGCGAATGGACGAACGACTGGTCGGTGGTGAAGATTTGCCTGTAGTTGCGCAAGCCGATCCACCTGGCCGGCTCCAGCAGCGAATAGTCGGTCAGCGAAAAGTAAGCGGACTGCATCATCGGCCACGCGGTCAGCAGGAAGAAACCCGCCAGCCAGGGCGCGATATACAAATATCCCGTCATGGAACGATCCTGGTTCCGTCTGATTCTTCTCATGCTGTCCTCCTTGCGTTCACGCAAGCACCCTCGGCTCGATCAACGGCGCCGGATTCACCGCGCTCCATGGCGTGTCGTACGACGGTTTGTTGACGTAGCGATCCATCGACAGGACGAACCGGGCTCCGGCCGACGGGCCGAGCCGGACGCTCAGCCACTTGTCCGCCAATGGCACGGATTGAAGGAGCTTTCCGTCTGCATCCCGCGCTTCCGCTTTGGTGAAGCGATGCTCGCCGAAACCGCCTGCCTGGATGACAACCGTTTTCTCATCGAACTCGTCGACGTTCACAAGCGTCAGGGTGACGGAATCGTGCGACAACTGTTCCACAAGCGCGCTGACCTTGTGCGGAAGTCCCGGCCGGCATTCGGCGCCGTCGAAGTACCGCACCCTGGCGTGCTGCAATCCTCCGTGCGAAATATGCATCGGCGCGCCCAGCGTCAACTGCAGCAGCCCTTCCGGATAGACCGGGCACATCTCCTGCCACTTGTGAATGCTGGAGAGATCGTTCAGATTGTACCCGTCGGAGATCCAGCCGACCGGATCTCCTTCCGGCGATCTCATCTTTTCCAACTGCCTTTGCACGAGCGCATAGTTGGCTTTCAGAATGTTCTCCGGGTAGTCCGGATCGTTGCCGCGAATGTACTCGAACCAGGGAACCGTGTTGGCGATATAATGTTTCGTTTCTTTGCCCGTGTAAGGATTGCGACCCGATACGATCGGGATCTCGATTTCTTTGTAAAAGTCGGCTGCGCCGATCCGGTCGTACCGCTCCGCATCCCGGGGATCCATGGACACGGTCCACAGATAGATCGGATAAGCCGGATTCGGACGCTTGTAATCCGACCAGCCGCTGTCGAAATGTTTGTGCGGAACGAGCCAGTGGCCGTCCGACCATTTGCGCAGTTCCCAGTTAAGATCGAGCTGCCGCCTCGCGACATCCAGCCAGCCCAGATCGCCGGTGAGCAGCGCGGCGTTCATTACCGCGTTGACGAGCGGCTCCACGATCGTGAACAAGCCGTGCGGCCAGCGCCAGCCGTAATAGCCGCCCCACCATTTCCCGTCGTTGTACTCGCCGATCTTGCCCGTCAGACCGACGTTATCGGGCATGATCCCGCCGTTCGCTTCCGCGCGCGCCTTCCAGGCCCCCAGATAGTCGACGACCCATTGAACCATTTTCTCGTCGCCGCTGTACATGAACGCATGGGTGATCAGACTGGTCGCGTTCAGATTCAGCGGCACATCGCCTTTGGCCATCCGCTCGTTCATCTTTTGAATGATTTCCCGGTAGACGGCATCATCCGACCAGGGGCACTTGCCGCCGGCGAAATCGACGCCGGTCAAATCTTCGAACGGCGGCAGGTAGTCGTCCAGTATCCCCCGGTGCGTGATCCAGTCCTCCTCCGTCATCGTAAACCGGGGGCCGCGGCTGCCGTTGATCGGCGAACGGATCAGTTTGTTCACGGGATCATAGTTCGGCGCTTCCGGATCTTCGCCCATGTACATGCGCGCAAATCGCCGGGCCCGCTGCCGGTCTTTCAGGCTGGCGGGGTCCGCGAGCCCGAGAAAATACAGGAACAACGAGCCTTCCCCGTGATGCATCCAATCGTAATAACCGTCGAATTCGCGATGGATTTGACCGTACTCCGTCCATTGCCAGGTGATGCCGTCGAACACTTTGCGGGCATGGTCGTACAATTCCCGCTTTCCGCCCAGCACATAGAGCAATGCGAGATTCATAAACCCCTCATACGGATCGTCCGAACCGTCCATGCCCGGCCAGTAACTTCTCCATAGCAGCGTTCCGTCCGGCTGGACGTAACGCTCGACGAATTCTTCGGCCGACTGGTTCAACAGATCCATCAGCCGCTGTTGCAGCACGGCCCAATTCGGAGGCTGCATCCTCGCGGTGATATGGAGGAAGACAGCCGGATGCCGATCTGAACGCATATCACTCCGCCTCCTTCTGCGACGGCTCGGCGTCGCCTGCGCAGTCCATCAAAATTTTCATGACGCCTTCACCGGATTCCATCTGTCGGAATCCTTCCTGCAGCCGTTCCAGGGGATAGATTCCGCTGATCAGCCGTTCAAGGGGCAGTTCGCCGGAAGCCGCCCAGGTAATGGCTTGCTCGAAGTCTTCTCTCTCGTAGACGCGCGCGCCGAAAAGCCGGAGTTCGCGCCAGAAGAAGCGGTGAAGATCTACCGGAGGCGTATCGCCGAAAATGCCGACGATGACGATTCTTCCGCGGGTGCGGGGAAGCTGCGTCATCAGCCGGGCACCCGCCGGCGAGGCGGTTACTTCGAACACGATCTCGCAGCCGGCACCGCCTGTCAAACGGTCCACGTATTCGGCAACATCCGCTTCCAGCGGATTGATCGTGTCGATGCCAAGTTCGTTGAGCAGCCCGATCCGGTACGGGTTCAGCTCGGATACGATCACTTCCGCCCCTTTCGCCCGGGCGACCAGCGCGATCAACGCGCCGATCGGTCCGCCGCCCAGCACGACCGCCCGTTCCCCGCGCCGAACGTTCCCGATTCTGACGTCATGGCAGGCGACAGCCAGCGGCTCGATCAACGCGCCATGCTTCAAAGGCAGCGAATCGGGGATCGGAAACACCGTATGAGCGGGGACCGTCATGCTCGCCTGGAAGGCGCCCGGCGTTTCGATCCCGATGAATTTAAGCCGCTGACAGATATGCCCGTGCCCTGCCAGGCAAGCCGGACAGCCGCCGCACGAAATCAGCGGCATGACGACCACGCGGTCGCCCCTGGCGACGTTCTTCACGCCGGGACCGACGTCTTCGACGATGCCCGCCATCTCGTGGCCCATCACATGGGGCAGCGTAACCCGATGATCCATGCGGCCGTGATACAGATGCAGATCGGTGCCGCAGATACCCGCGTAGGCAACGGAAATCCGCACCTCTTCCGGGCCGGGCGGGACAGGCAGGCATTCCGCGATGCGGATGCCGCGGTTCCCCTCGTAAAATGCAGCTTTCATGATCGTTTCGCTCCTGAGTATTTTTTATAGATTTAGTGTAATGACGCCGTGCAAGAAAACGTAGTAGAAAGAACAATAAATCGTTTCAGATTTTATGGATATTGAAGATGCGGAAAACAAAAAATGCCCGCACATGGTCATGGCCATCGGCCGTGACCATCGGCGCGGGCGTCTTCCGTCATCACGACGGCCGCGGAAGGTCGGTCATGCGTTGCTGCCGGCGATCGGTTTCTGATGCCGTTCGCGGTACTGGCTCGGTGTCATCTTCGTGAACCGCTTGAAGATCCGGATGAAATAGTTGTCGCTCACAAAGCCGACGAGGCGGCCGATTTCGTTAATCGGCAGATCCGTCGTTTCGATGTATTCCTTCGCCTTCCGAATGCGGACTTCGTGCAGGTAGCTGATCAGGTTTTTGCCCGTTTTCTTCCGGAACAGCGCGCTCACGTAATTCTCGCTCATGATGACGTAGCGGGCCATCATTTTCACCGTGATGTCCTGTTCGTAATGCTGCTGGATGTAGGCGATGATCTTGTTGATTTCCGGATGCGAGGTCAGCTCGCCCTTCTGCTCGGCCATCCGGGCGATCAGCCGCTCGACGGTGTCCGCGAGCCAGGCGCGCAGATCCCCGGCGGTTGCCGGGCCGTCAAGCTCTCCGGCGTCGAACGGCTGCTCCGCGATGCGATGGCAGGTCGCGGCCAGCCTTACCGCCGCGCTCCTGACCGCCTCAAGGGGCGCGCCGTCGCGGCTGAACGCGTCCCATATCGCGCAGATCAGCCGGCTGCAGCGCTCCGCGTTCCGGTTTTCAAACGCCTGGTAGAACTCCTTCTCGCGGTCCCACGGGATGCGGACGTCGCCGTCGGACGGCTGCGGCCGGACGTGTTGCCTGCTCTCCCGCTCCTGTTCCTTCAGCTCGCCGCTCACCTTGTTCAGCGTATTGCGCAGATCCGACACGCTCATGGACAGCTTCAGAATATAGCTCGAAGCCCCGTATTCCATCGCCTGAATGGCGTACTTCAAATCGTTCATGCAGGTGAGCATGACGAATTTGGGAGCGAGTCCCGCTTCGCGCGTCCTCCTGAGCAGCTCGATACCGTCCATTTCGGGCATGATGATGTCCGTGATGACGAGATGCGGCTTTTCCCTCTTGATGAACTCCAGCGCTTCCGCGCCGTTGCCGGCTTCCCCGACGACGGTGAACCCCCATTTTTCCCAATCGATGATCTCCCGCACCGACTCCCGGACAAACACTTCGTCTTCGACCAGCAGCACCTTGTACATGGCCTGATCCCCCCCCGTTCTCCCGTCATATCAAGGATGAAGCTCGCGCCTGCTCGCCGCCGTAAGGCGTGGAGAGCAGGAACGGGATCACGATCGTGATTCTGCTGCCCTGATCGCCAGTCTCGATGGTCAGCTCGCCCTGGTCCCGGAACAGCAGCGACAGCCTCTCCCGGATATTCTTCAGCCCGATGCCCCGCCGCTTCCGGACTTTCGTCTGCTGCTTCCGGGCCCGCTCGAACCCGACACCGTTGTCCTCCACCACGATGACCAGCCGGGCGTTCCGGTCATCCGGCGTCTTCGTCACCTTGACCCGGATCCATCCCTGGTCGGGCTTGTGGGCGATCCCGTGCTGAATCGCGTTTTCGACCAGCGGCTGGATGCTGAATTTGGGAACGAGCGCGTACCGGATCGATTCGTCGTAATCGAACGTTACGTCGAACTTGGATTTGTACCGGATTTTCTGGATGAGCGCGAAAGCTTCGGCCAGCTCGATTTCCTCGTGCAGATAAATGATGTCCACGTCCGTGTTGAGGCTTGTCTCGAGCAGCTTGCCGAGGGAGACGCAGATTTCCTCGATCTCCCTGTTCTCGCCGCGGATTGCGATCCATTTCACCATGTTCAGCGTATTGAGCAGAAAATGCGGGTCCATCTGGGACAGCAGCATCTGGAACCGGGCCGCTTCCTTCTGCCGCTCTTCGGCCTTGAGCCGGTTGATGAGCGACTTCATGTCGTCGATCATTGCGTTGAAGGTTCGCGCCAGCTGGTACATTTCGCCGTTGTACGTTTCTTCCGGGAGCCGGGTTTGCAGCCGTTTGCGGACCGCCTCGCCCATTTTGTTCTTCAATTCGACAAGCGGTTTCATGATCGCCGACACGATGATGAACGACATGATGATGAACGCCGCCACGCACAGCGAGAACGTCAGGAAGAAATGCCGCTTCATCTCTTCGATCTCTTCGAACAGGACGCTGTCCGGAATCTGGTTGACCATGTACCAGTCGAGCGATTCGATGTAGCTGTAATTCACGATCGACCCGGTTTCCCGGTCGATGAGGTAACCGCTTCCATGATCCTGCGTGATGCCGGCGACGATGGAGTCAGACAGCACCCGGTCCGGGGACGTCCGCGCGACGTTCTCGCCTTCACTTGTGATGATGTAGTATTCCTGGTTGACCGGCGAATTCCGGTACAGGCGCTGGAACCAGTAGGAATAGTCGATGCTGATCCGCGCCACGCCGTACGGTTCGTAGTCCCGGTCCACAAACACGCTGTACAGCGACATGAGGTACGGGCTTGACGACAGGTCGGGGGACACGTAGTTCGCTTCGTTGTTCACCCAGCGGTATTTGTTGGTTCCCTTCATGATGTCGCCGAACCAGGGCTCTCCGGTCAGAAAGGCGTAATTCAGCTTCCGCTTCGGGATATAGGAGGCGTAGACGTTGCCGTGATAGTCGATGATCGTGTAATAGACGAACGGGGTATGCAGAAAAAAGCTGTTGTTGATGCTGATGAATTTCTCGTCCATCGTGTATTTGTTGGCGAGCGGCGAGCGCTGGTCCGGATATTTGAGGATCGCCTCGATCGTCCGGTCCTGTTCGAGCAGGATCGAGGTTTTGAACGCGATGCTCATGAGGTCTTCCAGCGACGTAATCATCCGCTCCAGCTGTTCGAAACTTTGCTGACTGATTTTTTCCTGAATTAATTTTTCAAAGCGTTGATAATTGTAGATGCTGAGCGCGCTGAAAGGCACGAGAATGAGGACGACAAAGGCCAGAAAAAGCTTGTTGCGCAGCGTCTGCGGCAGCCAAGATCTCCATTTCCTCATCCCGCATCCCCCAATCCGTCGAGGTTGATTCCTATTATAGCACCGCGGGACGGCGGTTTACGGGGAATCGGTAAAAATGAAAGTTTTGTGCGATTGCGCCGGACGGCCGCGCGGGCAAATCGTAGATTTGTTCTACTGCGGAAGGCTGCGGCGGGACGGATGCGGATCGGCAGGCGGCATGCATGCGGCTTGCAAGGCATACACGGCAGGCGCGGCAGGACCCCTCCGTCAGGAAGTGAGCGGCCGGCCCGTCTCGATCAGCGTCTTCATGCCGGACAGCACGATCGACAGGCCTTCCTCCAGCACGCGGGCGGTGTTCGGCGCTTCCTCGAACTCGTCGTGCACCACCGTCACGAGCGTCACACCGGGAAAATCCGCCCGCTCCTCGATCTCCCAGGTGAGGCGGGACGGCTTCTCTTCCGCGGTCTCGGCCAGCTCAAGGAGCTGCCAGGTCATCACCAGCCGGCGGGGCGGCTCCACGGCCAGAAACTCCCCTCTGGCCTGCGGCTTCCCCTTCGGATTCAGAATCTCATAAGGAGCCCCCGCCCGGACTTCGCCCCGAAGCGCCCCGTTGTACCAGTATTGCGACGTCTTCTTCGGGTCGGTCAGCGCGTTCCACACCTGCTCGGGGCTCGTTCGGATCGCAATGCGCTGGACATGTCTGGGCTTCCGCTCCATTTCCGTTTCACGCTCCAAGTCTTGTTTCAGACGACTCAGTCCCGCCGCCCACGGTTCCGCGTACTTGCTCACCCATCGGTCGTGGATCCGGCGAATGGCCGCCGGGTTCAAATAATGGTACTTCTCCCGTCCGGCTTTCCGCGTCGTGAGCAGCCCCGCTTCTTCGAGAATGCGAAGATGCTTCATGACGCCGAACCGGGACATCTGCAAATGCGCGCAAAGTTCGTTCAACGTCCGGCCATCCTTCTCGTACAGCAGATCGAGCAGCATTCGTCTGCTCGGGTCCGCCAGCGCTTTGAAAATGTCATCCATCGGGACCGGCCTCCACGCGGCAAGCGCAAGTTTGACTGTTGACATGTTACCATATAGTCACGTATATTAAAAGTGACCATTTGGTCACCTGTTATGCGGCGCCGCTTACCATGATCCTAAAGCGAGGGATTTTCCATGCACATTGCCATCATCGCCGGAAGCAACCGGCGCAACGCAGCCAGCACCGGCATCCTGCGTCATATCGAGCGGAAGCTCGGCGCAAAAGGCATCCGCGTGTCCTTCTTCGATCTCGGGACCGTGCATTTGCCGCTCTTCTCTCCCGATGCGGAGGCCGTCCCGCCGGAAGCCGGCCGTCTGATCGCATCGGTGGATCAGGCCGACGGCCTCGTCCTCGGGACGCCCGAATACCACGGCTCCATCTCCGGCTCGCTCAAGAACGCGCTGGATTATCTGGACAATGTCCACGTGGCGGGCAAACCGGTGCTCGCCGTCAGCTCGGCGGGCGGGAAGCTCGGCGTCAGCTCGCTGAACCATCTGCAAGCCATCGTCCGGAATCTCCACGGCATTCTGAGTCCGGACTGGATCTCCGTCGGAGACGGACAGCATGTCTTCGATCGGGACGGCATTCCGCAAGATCCGGCGATCGCGGAGCGCATCGACCAGGCCGTCGAACAATTCGTCGGGCTCGCAAGGAAGCTGCGGACCGGCAGCGCCGAGCCCGCCGGCGCGGTGACGGAATCATGATGCTGACCCGCCCCGAGATCAAGGCGTACCTGCGCAGAATCGGGATCGGGGAGATTCAGCCGCCGAGCCTCGAATTTCTCGCCGAGCTCCACCGGGCGCATGTGTCGGCCGTTTCCTGGCAGACGGTCGACATCGTCGCCGGGCGGCCGGTTCCGATCGACCTTGACGCGTCCGTCCGCCTGATGTTGGAGAACCGCAGCGGGTACTGTTTTCACCTGAACGGCGCGTTCAGCGTGCTGCTCCGCTCGCTCGGCTTCCGGATCTATCGGCATCGGGCGGGCGTCCAGCCGGCGGGACAGGAACCCCGGCTGAGCGGCTTCCACCTCGGGCTGACCGTCGGCCTGACGGATCCGTCGGGACAGGAGCAGCGGTATATCGTCGATGTAGGGCTGGGCGACATGCCCTTCGAACCGATCCCGCTGCAAGACGGCACTTACGAGCAGGGGCCGCTTCGCTATCAGGTCGAACGCTCCGTCGTCGCGGAAGGCGGTTGGCGGCTTGTCCACGACCCTCTTGCATCGTTTGTCGGGGTCGATTTTGCCCCGGAAGAGCTGGAGGACATCGAGGAGTTCAAGCCGAGGCATGAATTTTACAGCCGGTCGCCGGAATCGCCGTGGCATCAGCTCTTCCTCGTCCGGAACCGCCACGCCGAGGGCAGCAACGAACTGCGGGGCTGCATCTGGAGCAGGCGGGACGCGAACGGGATCGAGAAAATCGAAATCCGCTCGAAATCCCAATGGCTCGAGGTGCTCGGCGACGTGTTCCGGGAGCATCTTACGGCCTACAGCCGATTGGAGCGCGACGAACTGTGGCATCGCGTCTGGAAGCGGCACGAGGAATGGAAGAAGGAGAAAATGCAGCAGTCCAACCCGTAGAACGTTTGAATCGTTGACAGCCGCCCGCTCGCCTTATATAATCACCAAGTGAATAGTTAATCGATTAATTATTTGCTTGTCGAGGTGACCGGCCATCTCCTTCTACGACCCGTTCCGGAACCCCCAGATCACCGTCGAGCTGTTCTTGTCGATGTACAAATCCAATCTGGCCAACGTCCGCGCCGTCGAAGAGAAGCTGGCTCCACTGGAGCTGTCGCTGGGCCGGCTGTGTCTGCTGTACGCGCTGCAGCGCATCGGCCGTCCGGCGCTGCCTTCGGAGCTCGGGGACGATCTGGCGGTCACCCGCGCCAATATCAGCGGCCTGCTCCGCGGGCTGGAGAAGAACGGGATGGTCCGTCGGGAGATCGACACGGTTGACCGGCGGAGAATTCTGGTCCACCTGACGCCCAAAGGCGCCGAGACGCTGCGGAAGGCCTGGCCGATCTACGAAGAGGCCATTGCCGGGCAGTTTCAGCCGCTCACCGCGGAAGAGCGCAGCGCGCTGCTCGCCATTCTCCGCAAGCTGTCGCTGTCGGCCAAATCTTGAAGGTCAATCGGAGCCTGCGGTCTTTGACCGCGGTTTTCTTTCGTCAAATAATTAATTGATTAACTATATGGCAATTAACTTAAATCGGGCAATTCAGGAGGTCATGAATCTCATGCTGAACACACCAAAAGCCGGCTGGCTGCTGCCCGTGCTGGCCTTCTGCTCTTTTCTCGTCGGTTTCGACGCCATTGCCACCGTTCCCCTGCTGCCGTCCATATCGGCATCGACGGATATGCCCCTTGCATCCGGCGGGCTGCTCTATGCCGGTTATGCCGTCGCCTATGCGCTTGCGGCCCCGTGCATGGGAAGCCTGTCCGACCGCTGGAGCCGGAAGGGCATTCTCCTGATCGGAATCGTGATGTTCGGCGCATCCACGGCGCTGGTCGGCATGGGGCGGACGTTCGCCGAGCTGATGCTTTTCCGCGTGCTGACGGGCATCGGGGCCGGCATGATGGAGCCGGTCGTCTATGCGATTGCCGGCGACGCCTATGCCTACGACCGGCGCGGCCGGGCCATGGGCATCATCACGGCCGCGTTGATCTCGTCCAGCGTGCTCGGCGTACCCCTTGCCGGGGCCATCGCCGATTTCGCGTCCTGGAGCTGGGCGTTCTGGATCATCGCCAGCCTGGCCGTCATCGCGCTGGCCGGAGCCGCGGCCGTCATTCCGAACGGAGCGCCGTATCACGGCTCTCCCGGATTTATCGCGCACATTCGTCTCGCATTCCGCGATCCGTCCGTATTCTGGTCCCTGCTCGGCTCCTTCCTCTATTTCGGCGCGCTGCAAGGGATGTTCGCGCTGGCGGGCGTGTTCTACTTCACCCATTACGGGCTCGGCTCCGGCGAGACCGGTCTGCTGCTCATGGCAGCCGGTGCCAGCAGCGTCGCGGGCAGTCTGCTCGGCGGAAAATGGGCGGACCGAACCCGGAAACAGCGGGTGATCGCCATCGCCGGTGTGCTCTCCGGCCTCTCGGTCTTCGCGCTGAGTCTGTTCATCGGCATCCTGTGGGTGTCCGTCCTGCTGCATATCGTGTGGGCGGCCCTGTATGCCGCCGGCCAGTCCGCGTTCACCGCGCTGGTCTCGGAACTTGATCCGCGGTCCAGAGGCACGGTGCTGTCGCTCAACAGTTCCGCCATGTACATCGGCGCAAGCGCCCTGTCGGCCCTGGCGTCGGCCTTGCTCGGCACGGGAGCGTTCTGGCCGATCGGCCTCATGTGCGGGGCGGCCAACGTGCTTGCGGCCGTCATCGCCGCTGCCGCCATCCGCGAACGCGGCCTGGCCGGGCATTGAACGTCACGGCCGAACAAAAAGCCTGCCGACACGATCGCTTGCGACCCTGTCGGCAGGCTTGCGCTTTCATTTCTGTACGGCCAGTTCCGCGAACAGCCGTTTCTTGAATTCCCGGTTGCGCTCCTTGAACAGTTCGTTATGCGAGGACACCATGCCGTACCCCGGCGCATCGGGCGCAATGTACTGCTTCGCCTTGTTGACGGCGTTCGCGGCGTCCTGGAAGCAGCCGGCGATCAGGTGCAGCTTGCCCTCATGCGACAGAATATCCCCCGCCGCGAACAGCCCCGGAACGCTCGTCTCGCCCGACGGCGTGCCCGCCACGCAATATTCGTCCTTCATTTCGATGCGGACGTTGCTGTTGTCGATAATGTCCCGGTCCCGCTCGTAGCCGTGGCAGACGACCAGATCGTCGATCTGCAGCTCCGCGGTCGAATCGTCCTCGAGATCCCGGAGCACGGCCCGCTCGATGCGATCCTCGTCCGATGCCGGAATCAGGCGCACGATCTCGGTGTTCGGGAGGCAGACGACGCCGTTCTCCGACAGCTTCGTTACCGATGCTTCATGGCCCTTCAGCGTGTCCTTGCGGTACGTCAGATACACCTTCCGCGCGATCTCGCTCAGCTCGTTCGCCCAGTCGATCGCGGAGTTGCCGCCGCCGGCGATCAGCACCGTCTTGTCCCTGAACCGGCCGATCGACTTCACGGTGTAGTGCAGGTTCGACGCCTCGAACCGGTCCGCGCCTTCCAGGTTCAGCTTCATCGGCTTCAGGATGCCGCTGCCGATCGCGAGGATGACGGTTCGGGAGTAATGCAGGCTGCCCGACGCCGTTTTCAGGACGAAAATGCCCGCTTCATTCTTGTCGATTCCGGTGACCTTCTCGTTCAGCACGACCTCCGGGTTGAAAGCCGTTCCCTGCTGGACGAGATGCTCGATCAGTTTCTCGCCCGTCGTCGGCGGCAGACCGCCGACGTCCCAGATCACCTTCTCGGGATAGACGTTGATCTTCCCGCCCAGGAAAGGCTGGAATTCGATAATCTTGGTCTTCATCTCGCGCAGCCCGCTGTAGAAGGCGGCATACAGGCCGGCCGGACCGCCGCCGATGATCGTGACGTCGAACAGATCGCGTTCTTCCATGCTTCCGGTTCCTCTCCTTATGGAAACATGCCATGCCTCTCCCGGGCCATGGCGTGCCGCTATGTTTATTCTTTCGCGCCGTCCGGCAGGATGCGCTCGAAGAAGGCCAGCCGGCCGTTCAGCGAGATGGCGTCGCTGAAGTCGAATGACGGCTCATCGATATAGTAGACGTTAAGTAGACATTGCCGTTTGGTCGATATTGAGAATCATTATCAAATATAGATGACGCATCAAATATTAACATCACGCCGGCTGCATGTCAATAACCGGACTCACAGAGCCGATTCCCGGTAATCACGCGGGCCTCGCCCCAATCTGGTGCAAAAGTGCACCGCGTGCAGCCGCTATGTCTTCTCCGGGGCAATTCTGGTGCAAATCTGCACCACATGCGGCTGTCACTGCCTCCTCCGGGCCAAATCTGGTGCATATCTGCACCATATCCGGCCGCCACGCCTCCTCCGGACCAAACCAGATGACTCAGAGGCCGAGAGCGGCGGCCATCGAATGGAACATCGCCTCGACGAGATCGGTCGGGCCGGGCATGCGCGGAAAGCGCCACAGGAAGAAGGCGAGCAGTACGCTCAGACCCAGGAGCATGAGGAACGTCGCCCTCTCCTTCGCCTTCTCCTTGCCGACTCGCGGCCATTCCCGCAGGAAGATGACCGCGGCTGTGATGACCACGGCCGCCATGGTCAGCGTCTTCATCGGTTCCGCCTCTCATCCTTCGGCCGGGTGATCATCGAACCGCTCACGCCCGGTCTCAAAATTTTCGCATCGACTTCCACACGGACTTCGACCTCCGGAAATTTCTCGTCCCACCGGTCCTGCACCTTCCGCCATTCACGCGGATATCGGCGGTGAAAAATTTCTGCGAATCCCACGATATCCACCTTCATCTCCTGCTGCACCTGTTTCAGGGTCAGCTCAATGCGGCGGACAATCTCCCGCTCCAGCTCCGCCTCAAGCGCCCGCGTCACTTCCGGGTCCAGCAGATCGAGGCTTGTCGTGTTCTCCACGACATCGTCTTCCGTCGTGATCTCCACGGTCATGCTCCAGCGGTCGCCCTCGATCCGGGGAAGCCATTTCGTGCGGCTTCGCAGCAGATAGAACGAGATGAATCCGTCCGCATCCTCCGGCGAAAGGGTCACCACCGAAAATTTGATTTCATCCCGCAGCCACATCAGCCCCCGCGTCTTCTGCTGGTTGAGCGTGCCGATCATCCGGTCATCCCGGAATACGGCCGTCCCGGCAATGTACGCGATCGTATGCTGCTGACCCTTCCCCACGGGCGGCGGCAGAGTGGTCAAATACGGCAGAGCGGCGTCGCCCGCGTCTCCGACCAGCATCTCCGCGAGATCTTTGAGCGTCACATGAAGGCTGACCTTGGATTCGGACAGCTCCCGGAGCACTTCCGCCTGATGGCGCTCCAGGGGCGGAATCAGCTCGAGCACTTTCTTCGCCTCGCCCTTGCGGACGAAGATGTCCGCATGTTCGCGCGGCTGCGAGAAACGGAGGAAGAAGTCGACATATTCGCGGATGCCGGTTCGGGCGACCTTCTCGCCGATGATGAACACCTCGGCGTGCCCCCAGAAGATTCTTCGGGGAAACCGCTCCTGCAGCTTGGCCATCGCCTCCGCGATCGTCTTCCCCTTCGCCGAGCGCACCACCGACCGCTCATCGCCCGCCGCGCTGCCGGGCTGTCCCAGTTGGCTGCCTCCCCCTGCCCGGGGGACGAACACCTGGACCGTGAGCTCGACGGCGTTCTCCCCGGCACGGTCAATCCCCGCCGCGGTCACCAGAGCCAGGTCGTTCACTTCCGTCCTGTCCCAGCATCCGGCAAGGGACAGGCTCGTCAGGGCGAGGCAGGGCACCAGGAACCATGCGCGGTACCGGGAGATTAAGCTGTTCATTTTGCCGTCGCCGGCGCTCCCTTTTTTCCCCGGATGAGAGCAACCGCGAGCAGCAGGAGCGGAATGCCGAGCTGGATGAGCAGAAGCTCGAACACGATGGACGTGCCGAGCGCGTGGACCAGCTGCTGCAGATTGGGCGCCGTCCAGATGCCGGAAATCAGAATGAGCAGGCCGACCGGCAGGACGATCGGCCGCCAGTCGGACAATCCGATTACACGGGCCGTGCACTGAACCAGCAGAAAGTAGAACACGACGATTTTGATGAAAGTGCCGAATACCCAGATCGCCATCACGATCGCCTCCAGATGTTCGAGAAAATCGGCGATTTCAATGTAGCGGGCCGCCGACATGACGGGGTAGACGAGCCTGCCGGCCAATTCGCCGAACAGCATCAGGACGGTGAGGTTGGTCAGGGACAGGATGACCGCGACGAACAGGAGAGTGATCACGCCCCACCGCAGCCCTTTGCTCCGATCGGTCAGCGAAGGAAAAAGAAAAGCCGCGGCGATGATCTCGCTGAACCAGCTCTGCGGCACGATCGATCCCTTGAGGGACGGCAGGATGCCGAATTCCAGCATCGGAAGCAGCTTGTATGGATCCAGATTGCGGGACACCAGCAGAATGAGCGTCATGAACAGCACCACGACGACGGGCACCATGATCTGCGCGCATCTTCCGAGCACCTCGATGCCGCCCCGTACGGCGTATGCGGCGATGATCAGCATGCCGCCCATGATCACCTCGGTCGGCGTCTCCATCAGGAACGTGCCCGACACGAATTCCCCGTACTCCCGCAACAGGCTTCCGCTTCCGTGCCAATAGAAAAAGATAAAGAGCACGCCGATGATTTTGCCCGCCGTCTTCCCGACAAGGCGCTCGCTGTATTCGATCGGCGTGTCGTCCGGGAACCTCCTGTGAAGCGCCCATGCCGTGAGCAAAGTGGCGAAGCCGGCCATCAGCGCCCAGAGCGGAGACAGCCACATGTCCCTTCCCGCATGCCGTTCCGTCATCGCGGGCACCAGCAGCAGGGCGGTCGCCACGATCGTCGGATGCAGCAGAAACGCCATCTGGACCGGTGTGATTTTTCCGTTGTACGGCATGATGCTCACCTCTGCTCGCCGCCCGTATCCGGACCGGGGCGCTGATTGTCGGACTGGCGGTGCGGATTGAGCTGTCCGACCGGCTGCGGGCGCGTATTCAGCATCCACCAGGGCGCGCGCACCAGCACGTCCTTCAGCATGCTGCCCCTCGCCGGACTCAGGGGGGTCAAATACGGAACGCCGAACGAGCGGATGGTGCACATATGCACGACGATCGCAATGATCCCGAGCATGATGCCGAGCAGACCGAGCGTCCCCGCCAGAAGAATGATCGGAAAGCGCAGCAGCCGAAACGCGAATCCGGCGTGGTAGCGCGGAATCGTGAACGATGCGATCCCGGTCAGCGAGACGACCATGACCATCGGGGCCGACACCAGACCGGCCGACACCGCCGCCTCCCCGATGACGAGGGCGCCGATGATGCTGACGGCGGTTCCGACCTGCTTCGGCAGCCGCACGCCGGCTTCCCGCAGCGCCTCGAACGTGATCTCCATCAAGAGCGCCTCGACCAGCGCCGGAAACGGCACTTCTTCCCGGGATATCGCCACGCTGAGCAGCAGGGTGGTCGGCAGCATCTCCTGGTGATACGTCAGGATCGCCACGTAAGCCGATGGCAGCAGCAAGGAGATCACGAAGAAGAAATAGCGCAGCCAGCGGATCGCCGTGCTGATCCAGAACCGCTGGTAATAGTCCTCCGCGGACTGCAGCACCGTGAAAAGGGAAGCCGGAACCACCAGCGCGAACGGCGTGCCGTCCACCAGCATCGCGACGCGTCCTTCCAGCAAGCCCGCAGCCGCGGTGTCAGGACGCTCCGTCGACATCACCTGCGGGAACGGCGACCAAGGATGGTCCTCGATCAACTCTTCGACATACCCGCTCTCGAGGATGCCGTCGATGTCGATCTTCTGCAAACGTCGCATCACTTCATCGACCAGCTTGGGATCGGCCAGTCCGTCGATGTAAGCGACGGCCACCCGCGTCATCGAATAGCGCCCGATCTCCATCGACCTCATCTTCAGACGCGGACTGCGGATTCGGCGCCGGATGAGTGCCATGTTGTCGCCCAGCGTTTCGGCTCCGCCTTGGGTTCCTCCAGATTCCGCTTCTCCCATTTGGGCAGGCTGAACGCCATGCCGCCGGTCTGGCCGTCGATCAGCAGGACCGGGTTGCCGATCGAGACCTCCTCGACGACCCCGGCGATGTCCGCCACGGGCTTCGTGCCGGATACCGGGATCTGCCGGTTCGCGAGCTGATCCGGCGGCCCGGACGGCGGCTGGTCCGTCTGCAGCATGAGCGGGGCGAGCACGCACCGGTCGATCTCCTCGACGTTGGTCAGCCCCTCGATATAGAGCAGCAGCGCGCTCGTCTGCCCTCCGACGGCGAAACGGCGAAACACGGCATCCGAGCAGTCGGCGTACACCGACCGGAGGATGTTCTCGTTCTCGCTCAAGGCGGCGGAAAGCGGCGTACGCATCCGGGGATCCGACCGCATGTCGGACGGCGGCGGACTGGCGGGCCGCCCGGACGGATTGCGAGCCAGGCCTCCCATGTCGCGCGATCATCCTCCTCCCATCGTCCGCCGGCGGCCGCATTCCGACGAAACGGACATATCTTGTTTGTGACAAATCCGGCTTTTCCGGCATCCCGACGAAACGGAAACACGCTATTCTCGCCGAAACAACCCGACGAACGCCCCGATCGGACAAACAAGAACGTTCAGTTTCGTCAGAAATCCGAATGACGACTTCCCGGCTGAATAACGACGCCCAGTTTCGTTGGCGCTCGACCGTCACTTGACCGTCACTCGACCTTCACTCGACCGTCGCCCGAACGGCGCCCGACTCACCTCCGGCGACCGCCTCCAATGGTAATATGTCCCCGCGCATGCAGACGCATACTGTGCCGGAAAAAGCAAACCGCCTCCGCCGCCGGGCATCCCGCTCCCGACGATGAAGGCGATTTTGGGGCCGCGCCCGCCGCTTACTTCTCGCGGATTTCGTGCAGCTTGATCGCCAGCTGCAGCCGGAGCCGCGTCTCCGCGTCGTCGAGCGGAATGCCGAGCTCGCCGCGGATCCGCTCCAGCCGGTAGGCGACCGTATTGTAATGGACGAACAGCCGCTCCGCCGTCTCCTTCACGTTGCCGTTGCACTCGAAGTACGCCTTCAGCGTCTCGATCAGCGCGCCCGGGCTGTAATGCCGGCTGTCGTGGGAGAGCAGCGGCCGCAGCGTCTCCTCCGTGAACTCCTCAGCCTCGGGGCTGCCCGCGAGCCGGTACAGCAGCAGGTAAGTGCCGAGCCGGCCGTACGCCACGACATCGTCCCGCATCCGGCACAGCTCCGCCACTTCGGCGGCGCGCCGCGCCTCCCTGTAGCTTTCCGGCACATCGCCCCGGGAACCGACCCATCGTCCCAGGCAAAAACGGAACCGCCCGAACTTCAACGTCTGCCGCAACGACGACACGATCTCCCAAACCCCGGCGTCGTCCTCGGCGTGGCCGAACGAACCGGCCCCGCGGGAGGCGGAAGCCGCGGCGCTCGCGGCAGTACGCGCGCCTGCCACGGCCGTGACGGCGTCGGCGCCGGCGGCAGCGGCCGCCCGTGAGTCGGCGGCGCTCGCGACAGTACGCTCGCCGACGGCGGCAGCGGCCGCCCGTGAGTCGGCGGCGCTCGCGGCAGTACGCTCGCCGGCGGCGGCAGTGGCCGCCCGTGAGTCGGCGGCGCTCGCGGCAGTACGCTCGCCGGCGGCGGCCGCGACCGACCGCGAGCTGGGAACTGCCGCGACTGCGCGCGCGCCGTCCGGAGCGGTCCGCGGCCGGGAGAACAGCGCGACCAGCTCGCCGTCCAGCACCGTCCAGCGCACCGCCGCGCCCGGCTCCCGCCCCGGCGCGCGCCCGAACCCGAGCTGCCGCACCGCTTCCTGCAGCGCATGCGCGGGCGGGCGCCCGCCCTCGAAGCGGACAAGGCCGACGCGGTACTCGTCGCCGTCCGCGATCGGGCAGCCGCACGCCTCGGCGCGCAGCCTGAGGTCCGACGGCGACACGATGCGGCCGGCGATCCAATCCTGCAGGAACTGGCCGATATACTTCGCCTCGATCCGCTGCCGCGCGGCCCTGTTGCTGATCTCGAAGCCGACGAGCTCGGCCGCCCAATTCATCGTCAGCATGTCGACGATATCGTATTCGCGCCGCAGCTCGAACAGGAGCAGCAGCACCGGCTGCCGCGGCCCGTCCAGCGCGGCGGCGCAGTACACCCGCACATTGCGCCCGCCGACCGGCATGAAGCACGTCTCCATCGCGCTGTCCTCGCGCAGTTTCGCCCAGCCGGCCGGGCCGATCCCGGCGACGGCCTCCGCCGCGCCGGGCGAGGCGAGACACCGGTCGTCTCCGTCGAGCAGGACGGCCGGATTGCCGAGCATCGACTCCACCAGCTCGAGAAAAGCCGCAAGCCCGTCCCCCTGCAGCAGCGTGCGGGACAGGCGCTGGACGCGGCTCTGCAACGTCGACAGCTGGCGCGATTCCTGGACGAGCACCCGCTCCATCACTTCGCGGACCACGTCCGAGAACGCCGTGGAGGGCGGCAGCTCGATCAGCGGCAGGCCGTGCTCGTTCGCGGCGCGGATCGCGCCCTCCGGCACCTTGTCGATGAACCGCTTCGTCTTGATGCCGAGCGCCGAGACGCCCTTCGCCGCAAGCTGCGCGACGAGCGTCTCGAACGCCTCCGGCTGCTGCCGGAACGGGTAGCCGGTCGTCATCAGGAACTCGCCCGGCCGCACCCAATCGGCGACGTCCGGCACCTCCATGACGTTCACGCGCGTGACGGCGGCGCCGAGACCGGTCTCCCCGCCAAGCAGAACGGCATCCCGGAAATGCGGGATGCGCAAGAGATCCCGGACGATCAGGCCGCCCGGGCGATCGTGCGTTTCGCCTTCCATCCGATCCGGCATCGCTTCACCCCCCGCCGGCCAAGGCCGCAATGAACGCTTCGGCGGAACACGTCCAGCCGAAAATGCCGCCCTGCTGCCACACCATCCGCAGCGCCGCCTCGTGGTCGGCCGGGTCGAACGCCGCCGTCGCGTCCTCCAGCACGAGGCATTCGAAGCCGCGGTCGTTCGCCTCGCGCAGCGTCGTATGGACGCACACATGCGTCGTGACGCCGGCCAGCACGAGCGACCCGATGCCGCGTTCGAGCAGCCGGGCCTCGAGGTCCGTCCGGTAGAACGCCCCCTTGCCGGGCTTGTCGATCACGAGCTCACCCGGCGCCGGGGCGAGCTCCGGCACGATCGCGTGGCCGGGCTCCCCGCGCACGAGGATGCGCCCCATCGGGCCGGGGTCGCCGATGCCCGCGCCCTGCCGGCGGCTGCGGCGCAGCTTCGACGGCGGACAGTCGGACAGATCCGGCAGATGGCCCTCGCGCGTATGAACGACGGCGAGGCCGGCCGCGCGCGCCGCGGCGAGCGCGGCGGCGACCGTCGGAATGATGCGGCGCGTCAGGGAGACGTCGTTGCCGAGCAATTCGCCGAAGCCGCCGGGCGCGCAGAAATCGTTCTGCATGTCGATGACGACGAGCGCCGTCCGCTCCGGATCGAACTCGAACGGGTACGGTCGCGCGCCGGTAACGGCGAGCCGGCCGCTCATGCCGTCCCGCCTCCCGACGCGCCGATTCCGCCCGCCGGCCGGACCGCGCCCCGACCCGGCGGAAGCACGACATCCGCCTTCGTCGTCCCGAACCGCGCGTTCGGCGGCGGCGCGTCCTCGACCGGCAGGAACACGCTGATCTGCTCGCTCGGCTCATCCCCGTCGTTCAGCACCGAGTGGACGACGCCCGCCGGCACGTGGAACGTGTCGCCCGCTTCGCACGGAAGCCACTCGCCGTCCGCGTAGAGCAGCACCCGGCCGGCCGTGATGTGGATCAGCTCGGCCACGTCGTGATAGTGCGGCAGCACGCCGCCGCCCGGCTCGATCCGCTCCCACAGCACCGAGCTGACCCGGACGCCGAGCCCGTCGGCCTCCGCCGCGCTCAGCATTTCCCGGTGGTACAGCCCCGGGTGATCGCCGATCGGTTCCCACGCGTCGAGGCGCGTCCGCTTGACGACCGTCCGTCCGCGCGTTTCCGGTGTCATGCGCCCATCTCCCTTCCGCTCAACGTCCTTCCGCTCAACGTCCCGTTCCGTCCTGCTCAACCTTGCCACACCCGCGTCGGCTTCGGAAAGCCTTCGCCCGTGCCGTCCGTGACGACGACCTCGTCTTCCCACGGCAGCCGGTACCGCCCGGCCACCAGATCATGCATGTACGTGTACGGACAATCCGTCGCGCCGCCCGCCACCGCCACATAGCCGCGATGTCCGAGCTGATGGATGTTGTTCTCGACGCCCCACAGCCTGCGCGCTTCCCGGACCAGAGCCGGCCGCACCTCGCCCGTCACGATCTCGTCGGGGCGGCCGCCGCCCATGACGAGCGGCATCCCGTCGAAATTCACGATCATCGCCTCGCCCATCGAATCGAACGTGCCGTCCGATCCGCACATGCACACCGAGACGGTGTACATCAGGTTGCAGAACGCGTTCGCCTGGTTCGTCACGCGCCACGCGTGGCGGATCGGCGCCGTGTACCCGGCGGTGCGGATCATGATGTCCGCGCCGCGGTACGCGCATTCCCGCGCCATCTCCGGGAACATCCCGTCATGGCAGATGATGAGCGCCAGCTTGCTGCCGTTCGGCCCGTCGCACACCGGGATGCCGAGGTTGCCCGGCTCCCACGGCTCCACCGGCACCCACGGGTGCAGCTTCCGGTAGTGGAGCCGGATCTCGCCCTCGTCGTCGATGATGAGCCCGGTGTTGTACGGATTGCCGTCCGGATTCAGCTCCATGATCGAGAAGCAGCCCCAGATCCGGTGCGCCCTGCACGCCTCCCGGAACGCCCCGACCTCCGGGCCGTCGACCCGGCACATGATCGCCGGATCGGTGTTCATCGACAGGCCGTGCAGCGAATATTCCGGAAAAACAATCAGATCCATCGTGCGCATCCCGCGCCGCGCCTTGCCGATCATCTCGACGATGCGCCGCGTCTGCGCCGCAAGCTGCTCCGGCGTGTCGACCACCGGCAGCTGAAGCTGCGCGAGGCCGATGACGACGCCGTCAGGCGATTTGTTCAAGCCGCCGAGTCCGCTCATGGATGATCCCCCCGATGTCAGATTTCAGTGACGCGGTCACTTCGGAATCGTGCCGATGACGCCTTCGACGAACCAGTCCATCGACTCCAGCTCGTCGATCGTCGGAATGACGCCCTCCGCGAAAACCACCTCACCGTCCTGCTTCTTCACCGGACCGGCGAACGGATGCAGCGCGCCGTCGATGATCGCCTGCTTCATCTCCCCGACGAGCGCCTTCACGTCGTCTGGAACGTTCTTCCCGAAGTCCGTCAGCATGACGGTGCCGTCCGCCAGCGTGCCGCGATATTTGCCGTCGTACATGCTGCCGTCGAACCGGCCTTCCAGCGCCGTCTTCGTCATGTTCACGAACAGATCCGGCCAGTTCCAGACCGAACCGACGATCCAGCCTTCCGGCGCCAGCGAGGACGCGTCCGCGTGGTAGCCGACCGACATCGCGCCGCGGCGCTCCGCTGTCTCGATGACCGTCTTCGTGCAGTCCTGGTGCTGGGTGAGCACGTCCACGCCGCCGTCGATCAGCGAGTTCGCGGCGTTCGCCTGCTGGCCGGGGTCGCACCAGCTGCCCGTGAACACGACGGTCGTCGTGACGTCGGGGTTGACCGACTGCGCGCCGCGCTGGAACGCGTTGACGTTGAGCAGCACCTGCGGAATCGGCACGGAGACGATGTAGCCGAGCTTGTTCGTCTTCGTCATTTTGCCGGCCGCGACGCCCGCCAGGTAGACCGGCTCCCAGATCGTGCCGAAGTACGTGCCGAGATTTTCCGCCGTTTTCAGTCCGCCCTGGTGGAAGAACGCGACGTCCGGATGCCGCGCCGCCACGTTGAGCGCCGGATCGAGGTGGCCGTACGACGTCGGGAAGATGATGTTCGCCCCGTCGTTGATCATCTGCTCCATCACCCGCTCGGCCTCCGCGGTCTCGGGCACGTTCTCGACGCGCAGCACCTTCAGATCCGGGAACGCCTCCTCGACCGCCTGGCTGCCGATGTACGCCGCCTGGTTGTACCCGTAGTCATCCCGCGCCCCGACGAAAATGAACCCGACCGCCGAGCCGCCCGTTCCGACCGCCCCCGACGACGCCTCTCCCGACGAACCGCCCGAATCGGCGGAATCGCCGCCCGAAGTCCCCCCGCCCGACGATCCGCTTCCCGAAGTCGATCCGCTTCCCTGCTGGCTGCACGCGGACAGCAGGAAACTGAGCAGGAACGTCATCGCCAGCGCCGCGAACACCCATCTTTTTGCTTTGGTCATTGCAGGTTTCCCTCCTGTGTTTTGCCTTGCTTTGTCTATGGAACCGGCGGCGGCGGGCGGTCAGCCCGCGCCTCCGGGCGAACCCGTGAACACTTTGCCCAGCGCTTCCGGCATGCGGCTCTTCTTGCGGAACTCGACGGCGAGCAGCGCGATCAGCGTGATCAGGTACGGCGCCATGAACAGGAAGTACGGCGAGATCGGGTACCCCTGCTGCTGAACGGTGAGCTGCAGCGCCTGCGCCGCGCCGAACAGCCACGCGCCGACGGCGGCCCGAAGCGGCTTCCAGGCGGCGAAGATGACGAGCGCGACGGCGACGATGCCGCGTCCGGCCGTCATGTTCTCGACCCAGCTGTGCGTGTAGGCGATCGAGAGCTGCGCGCCGCCGAGTCCGGCGAGGAAGCCGCCCGCGAGCACCGCGCCGTACCGGACGAGCTTCGGATTCATCCCGCTGGCGAACAGCGCGTCCTCCCGTTCGCCCGACGCCCGGATGATGACGCCGAGCCGGGTGCGGAACAGCGCGAACCAGATCAGCGGCACGAGCGCGAACGAGACGTAGGTCAGCGGGTCGTGATTGAACAGGACGTTCCCGATGAACGGGATGTCCGACAGCAGCGGAATCGGCGTCGGATTGAAGCCGACGATGCTCTCGCTGACGAACTTGCGCCCGAAGAACGCCGTCAGCCCCATGCCGAGGAACATCAGCGTCAGGCCGGTCGCGAGCTGGTTCGCGCCGCGCGAGATGACGAGGAACGCGTGCAGCAGCGCGATCAGCATGCCGCCGGTCCCGCCGGCCAGCGCGCCGAGCCACGGACTGCCTGTCCACACCGTCGTCGCGAAGCCGGCGAGCGCCCCCGCGAGCATCGCGCCCTCCGTGCCGAGGTTGATGACGCCGGCCCGCTCCGATACGAGCTCGCCCTGCACCGCGAAGAGCACCGAGGTGCCGGAGCGGACCGCGCCCGTCAGAATGTCCGCGATCATGCGCGCCTCCCCCTTCCGATCCGGCCGCCCGCGAGCAGGAAGATCAGCACGAGCGCCATCAGAATATGGACCGACGAGGACGGCAGGCCGGAGTTCATCTCCAGCGAGTTGCCGGCGACGGCGATCATGCCGAGCAGGAACGACGTGGCGACGAGCCGGAGCGGATGGTTCCACGCCATCCAGGCGGCGAGGAAGCCGAGGTAGCCGTAGTTCGCGCCGGTCGTCGGGCGAAGCCGCCCTTCGATCCCGGCGATCTCGATCATCCCGGCGATGCCGGCGAGCGCGCCCGCCGCGACCAGCGTCAGAAGCTGCATCCGGCTGACGCGGAATCCGGCCCGCTCCGCCGCGAACGCGTTCGCGCCGAGCACCCGGATCCGGAAGCCGAGCCGCGTCCGGGAGAGCACCCACCAGACGGCGGCGGCCAGAACGACGGCGATCGCGATGCCCGCGTGCAGCCGGGAGCCGTTCAGGACCGGCAGCCTGAGCGCGTCCGAGATCGGCGGCGAGAACGGCCAGTTGAACGACGCCGGATCCTTCAGCGGGCCGTGGACGAACAGCCCGACGGTGTAGAACGCGACATAGTTGAGCAGGAGGCTCGTGATCGTCTCGTTCATGTTGCCCTTCACCCGCAGCAGGGCGGTGATGCCGGCCCAGATCGCGCCGCCCAGCGCGCCCGCGAGCAGCATCGCCGGGATGCCGAACCAGGCGGGGGCGGCCTGCAGCATCGTGACGGCGGCGGCGGTGGAGAGCAGCGCGCCGATCGCGAGCTGCCCTTCGCCGCCGACGTTGATCATGCCGGCCCGGGCGGGCAGCGCCGCGGCGAGGCCGGTCAGCAGGATCGGCGTCGCCTTGATCAGCACTTCACCGAAGCCGTACCGGTTGCCGAACGCGGACGTGAACATCGAGACATAGAGGTCGATCGGATTGACGCCATAGAATAGAAGGAACACGCCGAAGGCCGCGAACGGCGCGGCGAACAGGCCGGCCTGCATCAGCGCGGATTTCGCGCGCGGGGGCAGGCCCCGGCGGGCGGGGGACGGCGCAGCGCCCGTCATGCCCGCCTCCGCGGACTTGCTCGCCAAGCCCGTCGCTCCGGCCCCGGCGGCCGTTTCGGCCTTTTCCGCCGATCCCGCCGCCCGGGCCGGCTCCGCCGCCGCTGCCGCGTTCGTCATGGCGGTTGCGTTGCTTCGCATCATGCGGATTCCCCCTTCAACATGCGGCTTCCGATCGCCGCGGCGTCCGTCTCCTCCGTCCGGTAAGGCCCGTGCAGCCGCCTCCCCGACAGCACGACGATCCGGTCCGACAGCGCGAGCAGCTCGTCAAGATCCTCCGAGAACAGCACGACCGCCGTGCCGCTTTCCGCCAGTTCGATCAGCCGCTGCTGGATGACGCGCGTCGTGCCGATGTCGAGCCCGCGGCTCGGGTAGCTGACGATCAGCGCCTTCGGCTTGCGCAGCAGCGCGCGCGTAAGCACCATCCGCTGCACGTTGCCGCCCGACAGCGTGTCGGCCATGCGCCCGGGATCGGCGAGCGCCAGCGCCCGGGCCTCCCCGCTCGCCTCGAGCGTCTCGCGCACGCCGCGCCAGTCGATGCCGGCGCCCTTCGGCTTCATCGGCAGACCGTCGAGCACCATGTGCTCCAGAATCGTGAAGCCCGGAATGACCGAGTCCCGCAGCGGATCCTCGGAGACGAACGTCACGCCCGCTTCGATGAACGCCCGCGGATCCGCCGGCATCGGTCTGCCGGCCACGCGCAGCTCGCCTTCGGCGAGCGCCCGGAGGCCGAACAGCGCCTCCGCCAGCTCGCGCTGGCCGCTGCCGGAAATCCCGGCGACGCCGAGAATCTCGCCGGCCCGGGCTTCGAGCCGCACATCCGCGAGCACCGTCTCGCCGTGGTCCCCCTTGATGACGCCGCCGGTGATCGTGACGAACGGTTCGGGTTCGGCGGGCTCTTTTTCCCCGCCGGGTTCCCCGTGCGGTCCGTTCCGCCGGCCCACCTGCTGCAGCGACTTGTCCCCGATCATCGCGCGGACGAGCGCGGCCTCGTCCCAGCCCGCCTCCCGGCCCGCCGACCAGACGACCTCCCCGGCGCGCAGCACCGTCACGTGATCGGCGCACGCGAGCACCTCGCGAATCTTGTGGGTGATCAGCAGCACGCCGTACCCGTCGGCGCGGAGCCGCCGGAGCAGATCGAGGAACGCCTCCACTTCCTGCGGCGCCAGCACGCTCGTCGGCTCGTCGAAAATGATCACGCGCGCGTTCTCCGACATCAGCGCCTTGACGATCTCGAGCCGCTGGCGCTGGCCCAGGTCGAGCTGCCAGACCCAGGCGTCGGGATCGACCTTCAGCCCGTACCGGTCGGAAACTTCGCGGATGCGCTCGCGCAGCCGTTTCCGCCGCAGCCGGAAGCCGCCGCCGTGTTCGGCGAGCGCGATGTTGTCCAGCACGGTCATCGCGGGCACGAGCCGGAAATCCTGGAACACCATGCCGATGCCGCGCGCCCGCGCCTTCGCCGGCGGATGGAGCTCGACGGTCTCGCCGTCCATCCGGAACTCGCCTTCGTCCGGGACGTAGACGCCATAGAGCATTTTCATCAGCGTGCTCTTCCCGGCGCCGTTCTCCCCGAGAATCGCGTGGATCGTCCCGCTTCGCACCTCGAGGTCGATGTTGCGGTTCGCCGTCAGCGAGCCGAATCGCTTCGTGACGCCCTTCGCCTGCAACAAGATCTCGCCGCTCATCGCCAACACCTCCATTCTTAATGTCATTTTATATTACATATAATTCTGCAATTATTGCCTATACCCTCATTATACCTGACATGATTGTGCAATTCATTGTTAATTATTAATAATTTCATTGTTTGTACACCGTGAAAATCCTCTATATATGACATGTACATAACATTAATAGGTTATAATTATGTCGCGTTTCGCCAGCTTCCCCGGTCCGTGATATCCTCCGCCGACTCCGCCGCGCACGCTTCGCACAGGAAGCCCGGCACTTCGGCCCCGTCCTCCAGCTCCACCTTGCCGATGCCGAGCGGCGACGGAATCCCGGCGACGAACGCGCCGAATTCGGACAGCGGCATCTCCCAGAGTTCCAGCCCGATGCTGCCCGCGCGCCCGTTCACCTTCACGAGCCCGGGCTTGGCCGGCTCGGTCGGCAGCCTCAAGAGCCGGTATTTCGGCGCCGTCCGCGCTTCCCGGACGAAGACCGCGCCGTGTTCGCGCATCTGCTTCTCCAGCGGGAACCCCCGCATGTGCAGCCCGCACACCGCGACGAGCGTCGTTCCTCCGGATCGCGCCGCTTGCGCGCCTCCGCCCGCCTTCGCCTCGGCAAAAAGCTTCCCCGCCGCAAACAGCAGTCCTTCATCCCCGGCGAGCGCGAACAACGTCACCCCGAACGGCACATCCCGCGCCGCGTCCGGCGCCGGAACCGCCAGCGCGCACAGATCGAGCAGATTGCAGTGGTTCGTGTACATCCCCATCGCGCTGTTCGTCTCGATCGGCCTGAGCTCCGCTTCCTCGCGCGTCCAGGTGCCGCCCGCCGTCGGCATCACGAGCACCGCGTCCGCGAGCAGCCGCCGCGCCTCCGCCTTCATCCCGTCGAGCCGGTGCATCGCGCGGAACAGCGACACCGCGTCGTGCCGATCGGGCGCGCCGGTGCGAAGCACTTCCGCCGTCACGGGGTACACCGCCTCCGGATGCGCCTCGACGAACGCGCCGAGCGCCGCCCAGCGCTCCGCGACCCACGGGCCGTCGTACAGCAGCGCCGCCGCCTCGCGGAACAGCGTCACGTCGACCGTCTCGACCGGCAGGCCGAGCCGATTCAGCCGGTCCAGCGCCGCTTCCCACGCCGCCCGATATTCGGCCGCGAACGGCCCGAAGAATTCCGGCGACCGCGGCGCCAGCAGGCGGCGCGGCAGGCGGTCCGGGACCGGCGCCGGCAGCTCGCGCGACCGGGGATCGGCGGGGTCGCGCCCGCGCGCCGCCCGGTCGACGGCCAGCGCTTCTTCCTGCGTCCACGCGAACACCGAGACGCAGTCGAGGCTCGCGCACGCCGGCACGACGCCGCGCGTCGGCCAGGCGCCGATGCTCGGCTTGAAGCCGACGAGCCGGTTGAGCGCGGCCGGCACCCGGCCGGAGCCCGCCGTGTCGGTGCCGAGCGCGAACGCCGCGTGCCCGCGGGCGACGGCGACCGCCGAGCCGGAGCTGGAGCCGCCGCTGATCAGCTCCTCGCGCAGCGCGTTGCGCGTCGCGCCGTACGGGCTACGCGTCCCGACAAGCCCGGTCGCGAACTGGTCGAGATTCGCCTTGCCGACCGGGATCGCGCCCGCCTCGACCAGCCGCCGCACGACCTCCGCGTGCGCATCCGGCACGTACGCGTACGCCGGGCACCCCGCCGTCGTCGGCCAGCCCGCCACGTCGATGTTGTCCTTCACCGCGAACGGCACGCCCCACAGCGGCTTGCGCTCCGGATCGAACTTCCCCAGCTCGCGGAGGAACGGCTCCACGGCTTCGAGGGACGGCGGCGTGATCCAGATGTTGAACCGCGCGTCCCGCTCCGCCCGCTTCACGATCCCGCGCACGACATCCTCCGGCGTCGCCGCGCCGGAAGCGTACAGCGCCCTCAGCCCGCCGATCGTCAGCTTCTCCGGCAGCCGCGCCTCCGTCCGACACGCCTCCTGCTGCCGCTCCTCCGTCCGACCCGCCAACCTCCTCACGCCTCCCCGGCCATCGCGCGCAGCGCGGCGATGACCGCCTCCGAGTCCGACACGGCGCCGAAGACGCCGCCCTGCATCGTCACCATTTTGAGCGCGGCTTCGTGGTTGCCCTGGTCCGTCGCGCCCGTGCAGTCCTCCAGGATCAGACATTCGTACCCGCGGTCGTTCGCCTCGCGCATCGTCGTGTGCACGCACACATCCGTCGTGATCCCGGTCAGGATCAGGTTCCGGATGCCCTTCGTCCGCAGGATCAGATCCAGATCGGTCGCGTAGAAGCTCCCCTTGCCCGGCTTGTCGATCACGATCTCCCCGGGAAGCGGCTTGAGCTCATCAATGATCTCCCACCCCTTCTGCCCCCGGATCAAAATTTTCCCCGCCGGACCTTCCGATCCGATTTCCGCGCCGATCCGCCTGCTCCTCCACCGCTTGTTTTCCGGCAGGTCGGACAGATCCTCGCGGTGGCCTTCCCGCGTATGGATGACCGTGAACCCTTCGATGCGCCGGACGGCGTCCAGCAGCCGGCGGATCGGAGCGATCGCCCGCCGCGTCAGCGAAATATCGTAGCCCATCAGGTCCACATAACCGCCGATGCCGCAGAAATCCGTCTGCATGTCGATCACCATGAGCGCGGTGTTTTCCGGCTTCAGATTGCCGTCGAACGGGTACCGGTAGGGTCTCGCGTCGATGTACATCCGGATCTCCTCCTCGATATGTGTAAGTTTATCTTACATAACTTTATCCTGAACCCATTATAACACGAGGAGATCCCAAAATCTTTAGAGTCAAACGACAATCGTTTGTCCGATTTCTTGTGTTTTCACGACAAACATAACTCGATATGTTATTTACGTGTTATGTTTTTGATAAAAACAACAAAACCGCCCCCGACGCCGTTGCGGCAATCCCGGCGTTGAAGGCGGTTTGAGACGGCTCTTTTTTTCGCTTCTCCGTTTACATTCCGTTTACAAAACCGCGCTATCCTGTCCCTGACGAGAAAGTACTCAAGGGGGGAATCCCGGTGGAACACATGAACCGGACAGCCGCCGCCGACGCCGAATGGGCCGTCGAAGCCCGCGGTCTCGTGAAGGCGTTCGGCCGGACCCGCGCGGTGGACGGCGTCGATCTGGGCGTCCGGTCCGGCACGATTTTCGGCGTGCTCGGGCCGAACGGCGCGGGCAAGACGACGACGATCCGGATGCTGGCCACCCTGCTCCGGCCGGACGCGGGTACGGCCCGGATTTTCGGATACGACGCGGTGAAGGAACCGCATATCGTCCGCCAACTGATCGGGGTGACGGGCCAATACGCGTCGGTCGACGATTCGATGAGCGCCGTCGAAAATCTGATGCTGTTCTCCCGGCTGCTCGGCCTCTCGCGCGCGGAGGCGAAGCGGAGGACGGAGGAACTGCTGGAGGAGTTCGGGCTCGCCGAAGCCGCGAGGCGGCCGCTCAGGCATTTCTCCGGCGGCATGCGGCGCAGGCTGGATCTCGCGGCGAGCCTCATCGCGCAGCCGCCGCTCATCTTCCTGGACGAACCGACGACCGGACTCGATCCGCGCACGCGCGCGCAGATGTGGGCAACGATCCGCCGGCTGGTGGAGACGGGTTCGACCGCGCTGCTGACCACGCAGTATCTTGACGAAGCGGACCAGCTTGCCGACCGGATTGCGGTCATCGACCGCGGCCGGGTCGTGGCGGAGGGAACGCCGGATGAACTGAAGGCATCGGTCGGCCATTCGTCGCTGCAACTGACCGTCCGGCATCCGGAGGATTTCGCGGCCGCCCGGCAGATTGTGGAACAGGCGCTGCGCGTCCGGACCGGCGTGTCGACGGAAGCCGGCAGGATCATCGCGCCGCTGGACGACGCCGGCCAGGCGGCCGATCTTTTGATCGCGCTCAAGAGCCGGGGCATCGCGCTCGCCGAGATCAGCGTGCGGAAGCCGACCCTCGACGAGGTGTTTCTGGCCATCACCGGCCATGCCGCGACGCCGTCTCCGGCATCCGATTCCGTGGAGGAGGTGGCGGGATGATCGCATCCGCGAAGCGCGGCGCCGGCCCGCGGCCGAAATCCCGCGCCGGCGTCGGCCAGGCCCTCGCCCAGTCGCTCGCCCTGGCCTGGCGCAGTCTGCTGAAAATCCGGCGAACCCCCGAGCAATTGATCGACGTGACGTTTCAGCCGGTCTTTTTCGCCGCGATGTTCACCTATATATTGGGCGGCGCGATCGCGGGCGACGTCCGGAGCTATCTGCCGATCGTGATTCCGGGCATCCTCGTGCAATCGGTCATTACGACGTCCGTCGTCACCGGCGTCCAGCTCCGCGAAGACATGGACAAAGGCGTGTTCGACCGGTTCCGGTCGCTGCCGATCGCGCGCGTCGCGCCGCTGGCCGGAGCGCTGCTGGCGGACACGGTCCGGTACGTCATCGCGGCGACGGTCACGTTGGCCGTCGGTCTCCTGATGGGCTATCGTCCGGAAGGCGGCTTCGCCGGCGTCGCCCTGTCCGGCGCGCTGGTCATCGTCTGCTCCTGGGCCGTGAGCTGGATCTTCGCCTTCTTCGGCGTCATCGCGCGGTCGGCCGCCGCCGTGCAGGGCATATCCATGCTCGTGCTGTTTCCGCTCACCTTCGTCTCCAACGCGTTCGTGCCGGTGGAGACTTTGCCGGACTGGCTCCGATGGTTCGTGGACATCAACCCGATCTCGCATCTGGTGTCGGCCGTCCGCGAGCTCGCCAACCAGGGGACGTTCGGCCCGCACCTCGCCTACTCGCACGCCGGCGCGGCCGTCATCGTGGCGATCTTCGCCCCGCTCACGGTCCGCGTCTACATGCGACGCGCCTGACGCCGCCGCGGGGAACGCTCCGCACGGGACGCCGCTTCGGAGGGTGCTTCATGCGCACCGCACGGGACGCCGCTTCGGAGGGCGCCTCGTGCGGGACACAGCACGGGACGCCGCTTCGAAGGACGCCTCACACGAAACGCCTCGCACGAGATGCCGCACGGGAATGCCGACCGCAACGTCGCCCGCCGCTCAACGGGATGTTTCGCGGCGACGCCCGGCGGCATCGTCCCGGCCGTCCGCCGTCCGGCGGCGACGTCCGTCCGCATCGCCGCCGTCATCACGCGGCCCGGCGGGCAGCCGGACCGTGAATTCGGTCCCCTCGCCGGGCCGGCTCCGCACGTCGATCGTGCCCTGGTGCATATCGACGATCTTCTTCACGATGGACAGCCCGAGGCCGCTGCCGCCGCCGGAGCGGTTCCGCGACTTGTCCGCCTTGTAGAACCGCTCGAAGATCCGCGGCAGGTCCTCCGGCCCGATGCCGATGCCGGTATCGGCGACGCGGACCGCCGCTTCGCCGTTCTCGAGCCTCAGACTCACGCGGATCGCGCCTCCGGGCGGCGTGAACTTGATGCTGTTATGCAACAGATTGCCCCACACCTGTTTCATTAATTCGGGATCGGCTTCCACCTCGGCTTCCTCCAGATCCGCCTCCACGGCGATCGACTTGTCCAGCCACTGCGGCTCGCACGCGAGCAAGGCCTCCCTCAGCTGCCGGTCCAGCCGGTATTTCTTGCGCTCGAACGGGTGATGCTCGGATTCGAGCGACGTCAGCTTGAGCAGATTGTCGCTGAGCCGGGACAGCCGCATGCATTCCGTCTCGATGATGTCCAGATAACGGGACCGCTCCTCGTCGCTCAGATTCCCGTCGCGCAGCGCGCGGGCGAATCCGCCGATCGACGTGAGCGGGGACTGGATTTCGTGCGACACGTTCGCGATGAATTCCTGCCGCATCTTCTCCATCGCGCCCAGTTGCGCGGCCATGTCGTTGAATGTGGCGACGATCCGGCTGAACTGATTGTTCGGCGGAATCCGCAAGTCCAGGCTGACGTTGAAATCGCCCTGCGCCAGCCTGCGCATCCCCTCGATGATGGTATGGAACATGTTCATTCGCTTGGGCAGCGCGAGCCGCGAGATCATGCCCACGATCCCCAGGAAGATCAGGAGTCCGAGCATCGCGTTCACCATCTGCGCGACCAGGTCCGGCGGCCGCGCCCCGGCAAGTTCGTACACATGCGGGGTCAGATGGTAGGCGGCCGCCCAGCAGGCGGCCAGGGAGCCGACCGCGACAAGGGTTGCCGCTGTCGCGCGGATCGCGCGCCCCGCCATGGCTTTCATGGCCGCGCCTCCAGGCGGTAGCCGAGCCCGCGCACCGTGGCGATCCGGAAGCCGTGCCGGTCTTCCGGGAAACGTTCTCGCAGCCGGTTGATATGGACATCGACCGTCCGCTCGTTCCCTTCAAAGTCGTAGCCCCAGATCTCCTCGATCAGTTGCTCCCGCGTGATCGTTCGTCCCGGATAGCTCGCGAGCTTGAACAGCAGTTCGAATTCCTTGAGCGGAATGCTGACGCTCTTGCCGTCGACGATGACTTCGTACGTCTTGCGATCGAGCGTCACATCGCCGATCCGCACGGTCCGGGACGCGGCGATCCGGTACCGCCGGAGCAGCGCCTTCACCCGGGCGACCAGCTCGAGCGGCTCGAACGGCTTGACGAGATAGTCGTCCGTGCCGAGCTGAAATCCTTTGATCTTCTGCGGCGTTTCGCCCATGGCCGTCAGCATGAGCAGCGGCATGTCGAAGTGTTCCCGCAGTTCGCGGCACAGCTCCCATCCGTCCTTGTTCGGCATCATGATGTCGAGAATGACCAGATCCGCCTTCACCGATTCGAGCTTCGCCAGCGCTTCCTCGCCGTCGGCCGCCTCGTGGACGTCAAACCCTTCGTTCCGCAGAAAATGCCGGACGAGCTCGCGAATATGCGGATCGTCGTCCACCACCAGAATGCCGGTCACACCCGTCTTCCCCCTTCCGCCTCGATCAAAAAAGCACCGTCACATCCGACTTTCCGCTTCTACTGTACCATATCTGGAACAAAACGGAACACCGTCCCGCGTGAGCGGAACAGGGCGCTTGAACGGGCCGCATGGCGCATGCCGTCACATTTCCGGCTCCCGATCGCCGCCGGGCTCAAATCCGTCGATCAGCCAGCGGCCGTCGATCCGTCGCACGTCCAGCGTGACGCGGCTCCTGATCTCCGCCTCCCCGCCGTCGCCCGTTATCTCGACGATCTCGCCTTCCACCCGGTACCCGCCGTCTGTTTTTGCCGCCGAACGCACCTCGATCCGATCCGGCCACGGGCTGGACGTCAGTCGTCCGGGGGCGGAATCGGGATCGTTTATCCACGCTTCCAGCAGGGCGGGCGAGACGTAACCGGCGTAACGCTCCCGGATGTTCTCCCGCGCGACGTCCGCCGGAGCGGACAGTGAAGCCATGCGCAGCTTCCCGCCGAACGCTTCGACCAGCCCGATGACGGTCCCGACCTCGTCCGCCGCGGACATTTCGGCCTGCCGGCCCCGGTCGACCTGCCATCCGGATGTCCGGTCGGCCCGCGCCGCCGCGCAGACGGCGAGCGCGAAGCCCGGAAGCAAAACCGCCGCGACCGAAGATCCCCTCATGCCGTCCATCTTCCTTGTTTCCGAGGGTTTCGCTTCATTGGACGATGTTCGCGTGGGATTGGGTTGAGGAGCTCCGGTTATGGTATGATCATGGCAGGCGGAAACAAGCCGAAAACCGGCTTCCGCCCGAAAGGAGGATTCCCGTGGCCAGGCATCGCATCTACGAGACGAGCGTCGCGAGCGTCTACCCCCACTATGTCGCGAAGGCGGAGAAGAAGGGCCGCACGAAGGCGGAAGTCGACGAGATCATCCGCTGGATGACCGGGTACAGCCAGGAGGAGTTGGAGGCCCATCTGGAGAAGCGGACGGATTTCGAGACGTTCTTCGCGGAATCGCCGCAGCCCAATCCCGCGCGCGAGCGCATCACGGGCGTCATCTGCGGCGTCCGCGTCGAGAATATCGAAGATCCGCTCATGCGGGAAATCCGCCGCCTGGACAAGCTGATCGACGAGCTGGCGAAGGGCAAGGCGATGGAGAAGATTTTGCGGTCATAGCGCGGCGATCTCCTTGTTCGCGGCTGCGCGTTGATTCCGAATGCGCGCGCAAGGAATCGGAAATCGGCAGGGACACGGCAAGCCGCCGGGCGGGCAGGAGCGATTCGTCAATCCAGGGCGCGCACGATTTTCTCCCGGGTCTCGGCCAGCCGGCGCCCGGCGTCGTGGGGATGCGCCGGTTCGCTCCAGGAGAAGCCGTCCCCTTCGTACCTCGGGATGAGGTGCATGTGGTAATGGCCGAGCTCGTTGAATTTTCCGCCGTTCTGACAGATCGTGATGCCGTCGGGCTGAAACACCCGCTTGAGCACGACGGACATCTTCCGCGAGAGGTCCATGATCGCATGGGCGGTCGCCGGCTCCAGTTCCTCGACGTCCATCGCGTGCGCCTTGGGCAGAATCAGCAGATGGCCCTCGTTGAACGGCGCAATGTCGAGCACGCACGCGAGCTGTTCGTCCTCGTACACCACCTGCACGCCGGGCTCCGCGCCGTTGGCGATCCGGCATCCGAGACATTCCATGGCGAGCGTCACTCCTCCGCGGGTTCTTTTTTCTTCGGCAGACCCATTTAGACAAACCTCAACTTCGCGGCGTGGCACGCACGTTGCAGCACCTTCGGTTCGGCCATCGGCTCCGCGTCGCAGTTTTTTTCAATATAAAGTACAGATACTCCCCGATCAAGCGCCGATAACGGCAGCCCGCGGCCGGTGCCGCCGCTTGCAATCGGCCGTGACTTCACTTCTTGAAGTCGATGATCCGGATCAGGTTGCCGCACGTGTCGCCGAAAATCGCATACGCAACCATAAGGTTGCTTGTCAAGCAATTGGCCCCCCTGGCGGGAGAGCTGATGAAAAACCCCGGGGGCGGCATGATCCCTTCCCGGGGGCGTTGCGAATTCCGCGCTCAATCCATATCCACAATGCCGTACGTTTCCGCCAGATCATAGAAAAGGTTGCCCATGATGCCGGTCTCGGAGACCGCCAGCCCCGTCATGACCAACATGCCCTGTCGGCGGATCAGCAGGTCGTCGGCGTGCCATGCGACACCCGTCTCCCCAGCCAGCGGCACATTTTCTCCGCATCCGCAAAATAGGAAAAGACGGTCTCCGGTCTCGCCCGGATGAAAATCCGCTTGTCCACGTCGATTCTATCCATCGGCCTTCTCCCGCTCCTCCTGCTCCGCGAGCTCCTTCAGCACGCGCAAGCCGTCATCCCAGAACTGGTCCAGATACTGCTGAATCGACTCGAAACCCTCCCTGCGCAAATAGGAGATGCGGCTCGTCTTGTGTTTCTCCACGTCGACGAGCCTGGCATCCCTCAGGACCTTCAGATGCTGGGATACCGCGGGCTTGCTGATGCCGAACAGCTCGCAGAGTTGTCCCGCCGTGCGCCGTCCGCGCTTTAATTCCTCCAGAATCCGTCTCCGGTTCTGCCCGCGCGCCCGGCATTACCGGATCAGCTCGATGAAGGCGGAGGCCGCGCCGGACAGCGGCACGCTGCTCATCGTCAGGATGCCGACGCGGGCGGGCGGCAGCGGCACGTCGATGGGCACCTCGAACAGCACGCCCTCCTCCAGCTCCTTCGTCACAAATTCCTTCGCCACATAGGAAATGCCCAGCCCGCGCTTCGCCAACTCGATGAGCAGATCGACGCTCCCGACCTCGATCTCGGGTCTCAGCGGCAGGCCGCGGCTCTGGAACAGCTCCGTGATCGTCATGCGCGCCCGGCTGTTGCGGGAGAACAGGATGATCGGATACCGGAGCAGCTGCTCCAGGGACAGCACCTCGCCCTTCAGGTGCTCGTAGCGGGCGCCCGCCACGAAGCAGTCCTGCAGCTGGTACGTCTCCATGACCTGCAGCTGCGGATCGACAATCGGCATGCGCACGACGCCCAGATCGATGCGCCCCTCCTTCAGAAAGCCGATGATTTCCGGCGTCGTGCCGTGGTTCAGGTGCAGCTTGATGCCGGGATAGCGCTCGTGAAACTGCTCCAGGTACGGCAGAATGTAGTGCTTGAACAGCGAATCGCTGCCGCCGATGCGCAGCTCGCCGCTCTCAAGATTTCGAAGCGCCGCCATCTTCTCTTCGGCGAGCGAGATGAGCATCTGCGACTGTTCGATATAGGCGTACAGGACGGCGCCTTCCTGCGTCAGCTCCACTCCCCTGGCCGTGCGGGAAAAAAGGGTGACGCCGAACCGTTCCTCCAGCTGCTTGATCGCGTGGCTGACGCTCGGCTGCGTAAGGTACAGCTTCTTGGCCGCTTGCGTCAGACTGCCGGTCTTCGCCGCCCAGTAGAACACCTTGTACAGCTCGTAATTTATACCCATAGACATGATCTATATCTCTCCCCAAATCTATCAATTATTCGCATGACTTTGAAATGTATTATAGTGTTTATTAAAGCGAGAGGCCAGCATTTTCGCATGCGATGGCGGAAAGGAGAAGGAAGATGGAGCCGACCACTTTTGTTTTGTTCGGAGCGACCGGCGATTTGGCGAAACGCAAAATTTATCCGGCGCTTTACAATTTGTTCATCCGCGGCAAGCTGCCGGCGGCTTTCTCCGTCATCGGCCTCGGGAGAAGGGAATGGAGCGACGACACGCTCCGGGCCAACGTGGAGCAGTCGCTGCGGCAGTTCTCCCGCAACAAGCCGGAAGTCGCCGCGAAGCTCGGCCGCTTCCTGGAAGCGTTCCGGTACTGCATGCTCGACATCGGCCGCGAAGCGGACTACCTCAGGCTGCTCGACCTCGTGAAGGCGAGGGAGGAAGAACTCGGCATTCCGGAGAACCGCTTGTTCTACCTGTCGGTCGGGCCCGAGTTTTTCGGAACGATCGCCGACAACATCCGCTTGAGCGGACTCGGTTCCGGCCGCGGCTGGAAGCGGCTCGTCATCGAGAAGCCGTTCGGCCATGACCTCTGCTCCGCCCGGGAGCTGAACCGGAAGCTCAGCGAATCGTTCGCGGAGGACGAGATTTACCGCATCGACCATTACCTCGGCAAGCCGATCGTGCAGCGGCTGGAGACGCTGCAGCAGGAGAACCCGGTCATCCAGGCGCTGTGGACCAACCGTTACATCGCCAACGTGCAGATTACGGCGAACGAAACGGTCGGCGTCGAGGAACGGGCCGGCTATTACGACCGCGCCGGCGCCCTGCGCGACATGTTCCAGAACCATCTGCTGCAGCTGCTCATGATGGCGGCGATCCATCTGCCCCACGACAGCAGCTCCGAGACCGTGCGCTTCAAGAAGAAACGGGTGATGGAGTCTCTCGAACTGCTGCAGAAGGAAGACGTGGGCATCCACGTCGTGCGCGGCCAGTATGCGGCCGGCAGCATCGGCGGGAAGCCGGTTGTCGGCTACACGTCGGAACCGGGCATCGCGCCGGACTCGCGCACCGAGACGTTCATCGCCGCCCGCCTGCATATCGACAACAACAACTGGCGCGGCGTGCCGTTCTACATCCGCACGGGCAAGCGGCTGAAGGAGAAATCGACGCGCATCGTCGTCGAGTTCAAGGAGCCGGTGAAACACCGGCGGTCGCCGAACGGCGCCGAACCGAACCTGCTCGTCATCGAGATCGGGCCGAAAGAAAGCATTACGCTGCAGCTGAACACGAAGGAGTCCGGGCTGGACGGCAGCTTCAAGCCGATTCATATCGACCTGCATGCCGTCGGGGAGAACTCGCCCGAAGCCTACGAAAATCTGATCGGCGACGCGCTTGCCGGCGACCCGACCTTCTTCGCGCATTGGGACGAGGTCGAACTGTCCTGGCAATGGGTCCAGCCGATTCTGGACGCCTTCGGGGAGGATCTGGTGCCGCTTCATTCTTATGAGGCCGGCGGCTACGGACCTGCCGAGTCCGACGCGCTGCTCGCGCGGGACGGTTTCCACTGGTGGTTCGACGACAAATCCGATTTGAAATCCAATACGAACGAGGGGGAACGCTATGTCTGCCAAACAAACCATTGACCAACTTGCCATCAACACCATCCGCACGCTGTCCATCGATGCGATCAACGCCGCCAACTCCGGCCATCCCGGCCTGCCGATGGGCGCCGCGCCGATGGCGTACGCGCTCTGGAGCGAGCATATGAACCACAATCCGGCGAACAGCAAATGGTTCAACCGCGACCGCTTCGTCCTGTCGGCCGGCCATGGCTCGATGCTGCTGTACAGCCTGCTGCATCTGTTCGGCTACAACGTGACGCTCGACGACCTGAAGCAATTCCGCCAGCTCGGCAGCAAGACGCCCGGCCATCCCGAGTTCGGGCACACCGACGGCGTCGAAGCGACGACGGGTCCGCTCGGCCAGGGGATCGCGATGGCGGTCGGCATGGCGATGGCCGAAGCGCATCTGGCCGCGAAGTTCAACCGGGAAGGCTTCCCGGTCGTCGACCACTACACGTACGCGCTCGTCGGCGACGGCTGTCTGCAGGAGGGCATCTCCTACGAGGCGATGTCGATGGCCGGCCACATGAAGCTCGGCAAGCTGATCGTGCTGTACGACTCGAACGACATCTCGCTGGACGGCGAGCTCAAGCTCAGCTTCAGCGAGAACGTCCGGCTGCGGGCCGAATCCGCGAATTGGCAATACCTGCGTGTGGAGGACGGCAACGATCCGGCCGCGGTATCGGCTGCCATCGCGGAAGCGAAGGCGAATCTTGATCAGCCGACGATCATCGAGGTGCGCACGATCATCGGCTACGGCAGCAAGAACGCCGGCACGAACAAGGTGCACGGCGCCCCGATCGGCGAAGAGGACGCGAAGAACGCCAAGGCGGCATACGGCTGGACGTGGGAAGAACCGTTCACGGTGCCGGATGAAGTGCGGAAGCATTTTGCGGAGCTGAAGGCGAAGGGCGCCGCGAAGGAAGCAGAGTGGAACAAGCTCTTCGAAGCTTACAAGGCGCAGCATCCGGAACTCGGCCGGGAGCTGGAGCAGGCGATCGACGGCACGGTGAAGATCGACGCCGCCGACATCCTGACGTTCGATCCCGCGAAGGCGATCTCGACCCGCGTCGCGAGCGGCGAAGCGATCAACCACTACGTGAAGATCGTGCCGTCCATCTTCGGCGGCAGCGCCGACCTGTCGCACTCGACGATGACGGACATCAAGGGCGAGAGCAAGTTCGCCGTCGAATCGTACGCCGGCCGCAACGTCTACTTCGGCGTCCGCGAGCACGCGATGGGCGCGGCCGGGAACGGCATGGCGCTGCACGGCGGCATCCGCCCGTTCGTCAGCACGTTCTTCGTGTTCAGCGACTACCTGCGCCCGTCGATCCGCCTGGCCGCGCTGCAGAAGCTGCCGGTCGTGTACGTGTTCACCCACGACTCGATCGCCGTCGGCGAAGACGGGCCGACGCACGAGCCGATCGAGCAGCTCGCCGCGCTGCGCTCCATCCCCGGCGTGACGGTCATCCGCCCGTCCGACGCGAACGAGACGGCCAGCGCCTGGGCGTACGCGCTCGAGCAGCAGGACGGCCCGGTGGCGCTCGTGCTGAGCCGGCAAAACCTGCCGGTGCTCGAAGCGACGGCGCGCAACAAAGCTAAAGTCGCGCGGGGCGGCTATGTGCTCGCCGATGCGAACGGTCAGCCGGATGCCATCCTGATCGCAACCGGCTCGGAAGTGTCGCTGGCGCTCGGCGCCAAGGCGGAGCTCGAGAAAGAAGGCGTCAAGGTGCGCGTCGTGGCGATGCCGAGCCGCGAACTGTTCGACCGCCAGCCGGAAGACTACAAAAAGTCCGTCCTGCCGGACGGCGTGGCGAAGCGGCTCGTGATCGAAGCCGGCATTTCGCTCGGCTGGGACCGCTACGCGGGGCCGGGCGGCAAGGTGCTGTCGATCGAGACCTTCGGCGCTTCGGGCCCGGGCGGCAAGGTGCTGAAGCATTTCGGCTTCTCCGTTGACAACGTCGTCAATCTCGTGCGCGAACTGGTGAAATAACGGCACCGCGTGCCGTTATTTCTCTCCGGCAGCCGCCTGCCGCCACATTAACGGTACAAAATACCGTTAGCGGCGGCGTGAAGCGCCCCGGAGCGCCGGAAAGCGGCGATTAACGGCACCGCGTACCGTTATCGCCCGCCCGGCGAGCGCCAACCGCCACATTAACGGCACCACGTGCCGTTAACGCCGGCGTGCGGCCGGCAAATGTTCAACCGTTTGTTCACTCCATTAAAAATCAAGGAGGTTGAGCAGCATGAAATTCTTCATCGACACGGCCAATCTGGCGGAAATCCAGAAGGTGTACAAAATGGGCATCCTGTCCGGCGTCACGACGAACCCGTCGCTCGTCGCGAAGGAAGGCGTCAAGTTCGAGGACCGCATCCAACAGATTTTGCAGGCCGTTCCCGAAGTCGAATCGGTCTCGGCCGAAGTGACGCCCGACGCCGTGACGGCGGAGCAGATGATCGCGCAGGCGCTCGAGCTGGCCAAGATCAACAACAACGACCCGAAGATCACGATCAAGCTGCCGATGACGCTCGACGGACTGGAAGCCTGCCGCTACCTTTCGAAGAAAGGCATCAAGACGAACGTCACGCTCATCTTCACGGTCAACCAGGCGCTGCTCGCCGCCCGCGCCGGCGCAACGTACGTGTCGCCGTTCCTCGGCCGGCTTGACGACATCTCGGAGGACGGCGTCCAGCTCGTGACGAAGGTTGCGGAACTGTTCCGCGTCCACAATCTGGATACGCAAATCATCGCCGCATCCGTCCGCCATCCGGATCATGTCACCCGCGTTGCGTTGGCCGGTGCGCAGATTGCCACGATCCCGTTCAAGGTCATCGAGCAGATCGCGAAGCACCCGCTGACGGATCAGGGCATCGCAAAGTTCGCCGCCGACTGGCAGAATGCCGTGAAATAACGATAGTCCGACAGCAAAATAACGGTCGAACAGGAAACTCTCCTGTCCGGCCGTCTTTTTTTTCGGCTCAAATCCGAACCCGACATGCTCTTTAGGCGTTAAATAGATATATATGAATTGTCGCGATATGTCCTCAAGACCATTCGACCGGGGGTGCCGATTCCGATGAAGAGCATAAGCGAACCTGTTGAGCGGGCCATCGTGCTGTGCATCGCCATCGTGCTGGTCGTGATCGTGGATTTGATCAAGCCCTCGCCTGCTCCCGCGGACAACATCGACATTCAGGTGACCATCCTGAGCGCGGAGAAACGACAGGACGGCTCCATCGACGTGACGGCCGAAATTGCAAACAACGGTTACGCCACCCTGGCGGACAATCGCCTGTTCGTCGTGCCCGAGGCGTCCGAAGGCACGTATCACGAGAACAAGGACGGCAAAAACGAAGGCAGCGGAACGGCCGCAGCCGATGATCCGCCGAAGGATACGCCGGTGCGGGAACTGGAAGGCTCATTCGGGCAAATTCCCCCGGACACCTCCGTCAAAATCGCCTTCACCGTCCCGTCCGGAATCGCCCGCCAGGAGCCGTTGTACGTCCATTTCGAAAGCCTAAAACTGCGGTACGAGAATACGGAGGAGCCAAGAGCGATCAGGGTCTCCGTGCCGCTATCGGTTTCCGATTGATACGGTCGTTCCGGAAGCGACGCGAACTCCCGGGGAACATCCCCGGGAGCGTCAACCATCACCGGTACCGCTCCGCATCCGCGGGCTTGCCCGGCTGGATGACCTCGCGATAGTACTTCATGAAATTCGGCCGCGAGCCGTCGATATCCGTAAAGCCGTACACCTCGGCGAGCTCGCCGCTCGAGAGCGACCGGCCGTTCCAGCGGCGCACCTCCGGATCGCTCGCCAGCGCGGCGACCGCCCGGCCGGTGTAGCGCGGCGTCTCCGAGATGAGAAAATGCGGGTCCTGCTCGCCTCCTTTCCGCCAATCGTCTTCCGTTATGCCGAAATGCTCCAGCATGATCTCCGACCGCATCCACCCCGGCGTGAGCGACACCGCGGTGCACCCGTGCGGCTTCAGCTCCTGCGCGAGCGCCCACGCCACACGATTGAGGGAGATTTTCGCCAGATCGTAGAAGACGTTCAGCCGGTACTCGTCCCGGTTGAATTCCTCCGTCCCGTCCGTCACTTCCACGAGGAGCCCGCCCGGCTGCCGGATCAGCAGCGGCAGCGCGTAATGACTCGTGATGAGATGCGTCCGCACGCCGAGATCCAGAATGCGCAGCCCCTTCTCAAGCGAATGCTGCCAGATCGGCACATTCCATTCGGTGATGTACTCCGCACCCCAGATGTCGTTCACCAGAATGTCGAGCCTTCCCTGCTCGCGTTCGATGCGTTGCACGAGCGCTTCCACCTGTTCGGGCACGAGGTGGTCGACCTGGACGGCGATTCCCTGCCCGCCGGCCGCGGTCACGAGCTCGGCCGTCTCCTCGATCGTCTCCGGCCGATTGTATTCGGAGCGCTGCGCCCGCGTCGTCCGCCCCGTCACATACACGGTCGCCCCTGCCGCTCCGAGCTCGACGGCGATGCCGCGGCCGGCGCCGCGCGTGCCGCCCGCGACCAGCGCGACCTTGCCGGCCAGTTTCCCTGCGAATGGATTCATCCATTTAACCTCCTCAAACATTTCAGAATGCCCGAAATCATGGTAGATGATTAATACGACATCTCATGTCATAATTAAGGGGTAAAATGATGATCCGGAACGCGAAGGAGGGACCGGAGACGATGAGAGCGGACCGGCTGCTGCAAATCATGCTGCTGCTCCAGAACAACGGCAAAATGACGACCCGGGAGCTCGCGGAAGCGCTGGAAGTGTCCGACCGCACGATTCTGCGCGACATGGACGCCCTGAGCGCCGCCGGCATACCGGTCATTTCGGAACGCGGCAAGACCGGCGGCTGGAAGCTGATCGACCGGTTCCGCAGCTCGATCAGCGGGCTGACGCTGGACGATCTGAAATCGCTGTTCATCCTGCCGTCCGGCGAACTGCTCGAGCAGCTCGGCATCCGGCCGGGCGGGCCCGAAATCCGGCGCAAGCTCGCGGCCTCCATGCCGCTGGCGGTGAGAAGCAGCGCGCAGCAATATCTGGAGAAGATCTATATCGACACCGGGACGTGGAAGCCTTCGGGCGGCGGGCATACGGAGACGCTCCGACAGGCGATGGCGGCGCTGTGGGAGGATCGCCAACTCCGCATCCGCTATCAGAAGGCGGGCGGCGAAACCACGGATCGCGTACTCTGCCCGCTCGGCCTTGTCGCCAAAGGCAGCGCATGGTACCTGGTTGCCATGCACGCGGACGATGAATACCGCTCGTACCGCGTCTCCCGGATTGTCCGCGCCGACATCCTGCCCGAGACGTTCGTCCGGCCGACGCACTTCGACCTTGCGGCCTGGTGGAAGGCGAGCAAGGAGCAGTTCGCCGCCGGGCTGCCCCGGCTCGAAGTGCGGGTGCTCGCCGACCCGTCCATCGTCGGACGGATGACGTTTACGGAGCGGTTTGTGGAGATCGGGGAGATCGGCGGGGCAGAGGAAGGCGGGCGGGTGACGGCGGTGCTTTTTTTCCAGACGGAAGAAGAGGCGGTGCGGTATGTGCTGGGCTTCGGCGGAAAGATGCGGATCATCAGCCCCGAATCGCTGATCCCGCTTGTCGTGCAGGAGGCGAAGGCGGCGATTGCACAGCATGCGGCCGTGCCGCCTTCCGGGCAATGAAAGGGGGGGCACCGGTACGTCTTGTCATCTTCCACGATCAGAATCCGGTACATCTTGCCCTCCCGCTTCGTCAAGCTCGATCGACAAAAAGGCGTATTCCCCGTCCCGGACGACTTCCCGCTTGCGAACGGGCACGGGATGCCTGAAGATCGGGCCGTCGATCACCAGGGTGTGAAATTCGCCGCTTTCCCCGCACGGGTCGATCCCGCGCGCCGCCAGTTCGTCCACCAATTCATGGGTGAACATCCGTCCGAGATCCGCTTCCCGCATGCCCATCGACAAATTGACGGTGACCAAGACGGCTTGGAACCCGAGGTCGATGAATTCCCTGACCGTCTCGACATGATCCCGCTCCCACAGCGGCATGCCGAGACCGAGTCCGGCGCGCCTCGTCACCCGGTCATGCCAGCAGCCGTGCGCCGGCATGTCCAGATCCCCCGTGACGAGCACTTCCGCGCCCTGCCGTTTCGCTTGTTCCAGCAGGCCGATGAACACCTTCTCGTAGGCCTCCCAGCTGGCGGGCGCCGCATGGACAGGCAGGCCGACGGCTTCCGCCTGGGCGCGGATGACGGCCTCCGGGATGCCGTGGGAGCGGGAACGCCGCCCTTCTTCCTCCATGACGACGATGAGTCCGACCGGCTCACCGGTGTTCATGGCATGATACAGCGCCAGCGTGCTGTCTTTCCCGCCGCTGAACGAAGCCACGAATTTGCGCCCGCACGCGTTATATTTCCAATTCGGTGCCTCTGCCATATCCATTGCGCTCTCCATTCTCCCCTTGCATGGTTTGCATCGGTCCCTCGCCGCTCAACGTCTGCGCCGTCCGGGGCCGGCGGCCCTTCACCAGCTTCAGCGTCGCCACGATCAGGAAGCTGACGATGACGAGCAGAAACCACGAGCTCAATTTCCCCGTATGCACAAGGCGCCAGGCGCCGGCTTGATCGGGATACTGCCACGCTCCGAAGAAGGTGGCGATATTCTCGGCGACCCAGATGAAAAAGCCGATGAGCACAAACGACAGGGCGACCGGCATCCGATAGCGTGACCCGTTCACCTCGAACAGCACCCGCGACCGCCAGAACACGATGAACACCAGCCCGGTCAGCCACCAGCGGATATCCACCCAGTAATGATGGGTGAAAAAGTTCAGGTAGATCGCGGCCGCGAGCGGGACGACCAGGGGAAACGGCGGCCATTTCACCAGCTCCAGCCTGAGCCTTCGCCACGCCTGGCACATGTAGCTCGCCACGCTGGCGTACATGAACCCGCTGTAGAGCGGCACGCCGAATATCTTGAAGTATCCGGGTTCCGGATAAGACCAGGATCCCATATGGACCTTGAAGATTTCAAGCGCAAGGCCGATCAGGTGGAACAGGGCGATGACTTTCATTTCATCTTTCGTTTCGAGCCCGGAACGAAGCATCCACCATTGCATCAGCAGGCAGATGACGAGCAGCCAGTCGTACCGCGGCAAGAGCGGCAGCGGGATGTACCGGGTCAGCGCCAGCGAGGCGAAGATGACGACGGGAAACACGCACGACAGCGCCTGTTGGATACCGAAATGCGTGAGCTGCGCCAGCAGCCGCGTAAGCGCCCGGCGGACGGCAACCTTACGCTTGTCGGTCGGGCGCTTGACAGCCCGGCGCATGGCAGCCGTGCGTTTCTCGGCCCCGCGCATCATGCCTCTCCCGCGTCGTCCCGCCGGTATTCCAGGATGTCCCCGGGTTGGCAGTCGAGCGCTTCACAGATCGCATCAAGGGTGGACAGGCGGATCGCCTTCGCCTTGCCGTTTTTCAGGATTGACAGGTTCGCCATCGTGATCCCGACCCGTTCGGACAGCTCGGTCACGCTCATTTTGCGTTTGGCCAGCATCACATCAAGGTTGACGATAATTGCCACGGGCCTCACCTCAGATCGTCAGGTCGTTTTCGGTCTTGATATCAATGGCGTGCCGCAGCAATTTCTGCAGGACGGCCGCGAAGACGGCGATCACCACGCTCGCGAAAGGCACGACGCAGCCGACGATGACGAGCCCCGGGGCATCATCCATTTGCGCGAACAGATAGAAGAGGGGCAGCGCCAGCACATGGCAGATGCAGATGGCAACGGCGCAGTATTTGATCTTCTTCAGCGCGTCCACGGACGATTCCGAGAAGGCGGTGTTCCGGTCGATGTACTGCAGCAGCCGGTATGCCTGGTACAACGCATAGTAGAACGGAATCGCGGACGCATAGAACACCAGGAAGACGAGATACCGGACGACGGGGTAATCCGGCAGCCCCTCCGCCGCGGTCTCCGCCATCTCCGGCACCGCAAAAATGCACAGCGCCAATATGGGGACCCCGAGCAGGAACACGACGATTTTCAGAAAGAGCGTCTCCAGTTTCACGTTCAGCACCTCTTTTGCGTGATGGTTATAATATAACGTGGTATTTATCGTTTTACAATAAATTTTTATTTTTTTAGGTGAAATTTTTGTTGTTATTTTGTTTGCGGGACAAGCAATCCGCAGGCTGCTCCCGTGAGGCCCGCACGCTGCTGTAGCGTGGGATGCACGCTACAGCTTCCCACGCGAGGCTCGGCACGCTGCTGCAGCGTGGGATGCACGCTACAGCCTCCCGCGCGGGGCTCCGCTCGCTGCTGCAGCGTGGGATGCACGCTACAGCCTCCCGCGCAAGGCTCCGCACGACGCTGTAGCGTGGTATGCACGCTACAGCCTCCCGCGCGGGGCTCCGCACGGCACTGCAGCGTGGAATGCACGCTACAGCCTCCCGCGCGAGGCTCCGCACGCTGCTGTAGCGTGGAATGCACGCTACAGCCTCCCGCGCGAGGCTCCGCACGCTGCTGTAGCGTGGTATGCACGCTACAGCCTCCCGCGCGAGGCTCCGCACGCTGCTGTAGCGTGGAATGCACGCTACAGCCTCCCGCGCGAGGCTCCGCACGCTGCTGTAGCGTGGAATGCACGCTACACCCTCCCGCGCGGGGCTCCGCTCGCTGCTGCAGCGTGGGATGCACGCTACAGCCTCCCGCGCGAGGCTCCGCACGCTGCTGTAGCGTGAAATGCACGCTGCACCCTCTCTCGCAAAGCGCCGCCGCAAAGAAAAACGCCGCCTGCACATCAAGGCAGGCGGCGCGTGAACGCCTCATATCCATCTCCTGTACCTCACCGATACATACCCGTCCCCGTCCCGGTTGCCGCGGCTCGGCTGCTCGTGCTGAAAGACGAACCCCCGGGCCTCGTAGAACGGAATGCCCTTCTGGTTGCCCTTGAACACGGACACCCACTGCTCGGCGGCACCGAACGCCTTCTGCTGCCGGGTGATCGCATCCAGCAGCCGGGTGCCGATGCCTTCGTTCCGCCGGTCGGGCGCCACGTAGAGCACGAACACTTCCCCCGACCGCTCGCCGATCATTCCGCCCCCGCCGGCGCCGACGACCTTGCCGTCCTCCACGGCGACGAAATATCCGCCCCAATCCCGGCCCGTTTCCGTGACTTCCTTCAGCACCCGCTCCTCGTTGTAGAACTCCCCGATGATCCGTTCAATGTACTCCGGGCTGCACATGTCCGCATACGTCGCCCGCCAGCCGTCCGCGCACACCCGGCAGATGCCTTCCACATGGTCGGGAGTCGCCCGCACCACTTCCATCATGCCGTCCGACCCTCCTTGTCTGCCATCTTCATGCACCCGCACGTTGACAGTAACCGCTTTCATCTTCCAATATGACAGAAATACCAAAAAAACCGTCAAGGTGATGTCCATGTCCATGCGCGACTACCCCTTCGTCTTCCCCGTGAAGGAAGCCGTCTACAAGGTGATCGGCGGGCGGAAGCTCCGGTTTTTCGTGTTCGAGCCTGACACCGGCGGAATGGACCGGACGGCGGTGCTGTTCTTTATCGGCGGCACCTTCGGCAAGACGCCGAATACGCCTGCGGATTTCCAGTACCACGCCGCGTACCTCGCCTCGAAGGGATATGTCGCGATCTGCGTCGAATGCCGGACCGGACAAGACGAAGGCTTCACGCCGGTCCAGGCGATCTGCGACGCCAGATCCGCCGTCCGGCGGCTGCGCGGGCACGCATCCGAATGGGGCATCGACCCGCAAAAAATCGTCGTGTGCGCTTCATCGTCCGGCGGATACACCGCCGTGTCCGCCATCATGTTCGACCATCTGAACGACGAAGGGGACGATCCGGCCATCTCCCCCGTCCCGGACGCGCTGGTCATTTTCGCCGCCGGGATGGACGCCGTGGACATCACAGAGCGCCTCTACCCCGGCCTGCTGCCTGAGGCGCGGAACATCTCTCCGTACCACAACGTGAAAAAATGCCTCCCGCCCACGCTCTGGATGATCGGTACCGCGGACCCTCTTTTCGAGCAAAACCGGGACTTCGTCAAGCGGATGGCTGCGGCGGGCAACGACATCACCTGGATCGCTTACGAAGGAATGGAGCACGGTTTTTTCCGCCATGGCCGACACGGAAACCGCCCGCTCGACGAGACCCGGAGAAGGATCGCGGAATTCCTGAAATCCATCGGCCTCTGACCGCCTACGCGATCGGCGTGCCGTTCGGAACCGGTTCATCCGGCCGCAGCAGCACGACATCCCCTTCTTCCGGAATGCCGCCGAGGACGAGCACCTCGGAGCTGAAGCCCGCGATGCGTCTCGGCGGGAAGTTGACGACCGCCGCGACCTGGCGTCCGACGAGCTGCTCCGGCGCATATCTGCGCGTGATCTGGGCGGAAGATTGCTTGATCCCCAGTTCCCCGAAATCAATTTTCAGCTTGATGGCCGGTTTTCGCGCCTCCGGAAAAGCTTCCGCATGAACCACGGTGCCGATCCGGATGTCCAGCTTCATGAAATCTTCGATCGTCGCCACAATCATGCCTCCTTCTGTCTCTGCTGCTTCTATTTTCCCCATTCGGCGCACCATTTGTCCAGCCCGTCCGGGCGGTCTGCCGCAGCCTGTCTATTGCTGGCCGGCGGGGCCTTTTGCTATGGTTAGAAGAAAAGCACGCACGCTCAGAATGGAGGCGTTTACAATCGAAGGGCACCTGTGCAAAATCATGATCGTAGACGATGAAATTCTGATCCGGCAAGGCATCAAGCACTACATGAACTGGGAACAAGAGGGGTTCTCCATCGTCGGGGAAGCGGCGAACGGACGGGAAGCGCTGGAGATGATCGAGGCATGCAGGCCGGACATCGTCATCACCGACATCGTCATGCCGGTGATGGACGGCGAAGAGCTGACGAAGGTCGTCAAAACCCGTTATCCGGATATCGAAGTGGTCGTGCTCAGCAGCTTCGGCGAGTTCGAGTATGTCCGATCCACGTTCCAGAGCGGGGTCGCGGACTATATGTTGAAGCCGAAGCTGGAGCCTCGGGAACTGCTGCAAGTGCTGAACAAGGCAGCTGGCAGAACGAGGCTGCGGCCGAACGCCGCCCGCGAGGCGAAGGCGTCCGCCGCCGCAGCGGAACGGCTGCTCGAGAAAATCACGGCCGGATTCGAACTCGGCGGCGAAGCGGACCGCGCCGACATCCGCGCGTCGTTCCCGCATCCCGTCTTCCGCTTGCTGGCCGTGACCGCGAAGGACATCTCCGAAGCAGCAGCCGCCGCGCTCCAATCGATGGTTGGAAAGCGGTTTCCCGGCGCCGTCTGCCTGCCGTTCCCGGCCGGCCGCGGTCTGACGGGCTTTCTGCTGAACGGGAACGCGGACCTGCAAACGCAAGCGCCGCTGGACGGTCTCGCCGCGCAGTGGGCGGACGCATTCGGCCAAGCCGGAACGCTGCTCATCAGCCGGCCCTATGAAGACTTCATGCGGACGGGGGACGTGCTGCGGGAGCAGATTCATCCGCTGGCGCGCCGGGCCTTCTACCGTCCCGACGCTCGCTGGCTGACGTTCGCGGAAGATGCGGCTCCGCCGCTGACGGTGGAAGCGTTCAACCTCAACCAGTTCACGGAAGCGTTCAAGCTGATGCAGTTCGGCGAGGCGTTCGGCGGGCTGCGCCGGCATGTGGAGAAGCTGCGCGCCGCCGGCGGCATGGACGTCGAGGAGTTCAAGTCTTTCCTGAACAACATGATCTTCACGATCACCGTCCTGACGGAGAACATGGGCTTCGACGCGCAAGGGCTGGACAAGGAGAAATTCCGCTATTTCGACGCCATTCAGCAGGCGCGGAACGCGGAAGAGGCGATCGGCATCCTCCACGCGTTCACGGAAGAAGCGGAAAGGCGGCTGGCGGATTCCGACCGGAACGCCGCGCGGGACAACATGAAGAAACTGCTGGACTACATCGAACAGAACTATGCGGAACCGCTCAGCCTGAAGGAAGTCGCGAAACATTTTCACTTCAACCCGTCGTACCTGTCCAGCTGGTTCTCCGCCCACAGCGGCGAAGGATTCGTCGAATATGTCAACAAGATCCGGATCCATAAGGCGGCGGAGATGCTCCGCACCGAGTCCGGCTCCATTGCGGAGATCGGCGCGAAGGTGGGCTTCCCGGATCACAGCTATTTCTGCAAGGTGTTCAAGAAATTCACCGGCCGCTCCCCGAGCGAGTACCGCAGGATGACGGCCGGAACCGCCAGGGAGTAAGTCATGCGAAAATGGCTCAACCGTTTTCAGATCAACGGCCTCTTCATCAAACTTTTTCTCGTTACCGTCATCAGCATCGCCGCCGTATCCGTGCTCGTCACCTGGTCGACGATCCGGCTGTCCGAGCGGCTGTTCATCGACACGTTCAGCATCATCAACTCCAAGGTGCTCAGCCAGATCAACTCCGGCTTCCAGTCCCTCAACACCGCCATCGTGACCGCCTCCAACAACATGCTGCAGAGCGGTTCGGTCAAGCAGTATCTGACCGAATCGGACGGCGACTCGCTGACGATGGCGAAGTCTTACTACAATATGCGCAAGCAGATGGACCAGATCGCGACGGCCATCGAAACGTACGAGACGGCGATCATCGTCAAGGGCATCAACGGCCGCACGTACATGACGAACCGGCTGATCTGGCCGATCGCCGAAGCGGACATCGACCGCCATCCGGTCACGCTCGCGGCGCATGAAGATCCGAAGCGGCTCCTGTATCTGGCCGATTTTCGGGAGGCGGATGGAGCGGAGCCGGTCATCATCGCCGCGAAAGCCATGATGGAACGCTCGACGGGGTTCGTGTACGGAACCCTGTTCTTCGCCATGCGGGAAAGCGAGTTCAAGCAGCTCTATTCCAGCTATACCAGCGAGGGCAACGACATGGTGATCCTCGACCGGTCCGGCACGATTCTGTCCAGCAACCGCGGGGAGCTGATCGGACGGCAGGTGCCGGAGCTGCTGGGCATCGCGGAGGACATGCACGGGCACGGCCGGGATTACGCGAGCATGCACCTGTTCGGCCGGAACCAGATTGTGCTCGCCAGGTATCTGCCCTTCTATGATCTGTACATGGTCAATCTCATCGACAAGCAGTCCATCCTGAACACGCTCGTCGATACGCGCACGATCACCCTGATCGTCATCGGCATCGTGGCCGGCGCGCTGATCATCGTGTACATGATCTCCCGGCGGCTGACCCGCTCGCTGACGCGGCTGGTGAAGCAGATCTCGAACATTTCGAAATACGAATTCGGGCATTACGTCTCGGAGACGGGCAGCTACGAGACGCGCCAGCTGGCACGGGCATTCAACTTCATGCTGGACGAGCTCAAGGAGTACCTCGCGGAGCTGGACCAGGCCCAGCGGAAGAAACGGAACGCGGAGCTCGCGGCGCTGCAGCGGCAGATCAATCCGCATTTCCTGTACAATACGCTGGCCTCCATCAAGATCATGGTGAAGCAGGGAAGCCGGGAGAAGGCGTCGGAGACGATCAACGCCCTGATCGCCCTGCTGCAGAACGCGATCGGCGACGTGAGCGAGACGATCACCGTCGAGCGGGACATCGAGCTTCTGCGGCATTACGCCCTCATCATGGAAGCCCGCAACGGGGACCGGATCAAGCTGCATGACTTCGTTGCCCCGGATTGCCGGGACGCGCTCGTGCCGAAGCTGATGATCCAGCCGTTCGTCGAGAACGCGTTCTTCCACGCGTTCAACCGCAAGGCGGAAGGGTCGGTGTATGTGACGGTGTCGCGCAAGGGGAATACGCTCGTGTGCGAGATCGTCGACAACGGGGACGGCATGGAGCTTGACGGAGGCTGGCCGGAATCGAAAAGCAGATCCAGGGGCCACCTGTTCACGGGCATCGGCATGCGCAACGTGCACGAGCGGCTGACCCTGCTCTACGGCGAGCCTTACGGCGTGCAGATCCAAAGCCGCGCCGGCGAAGGGACGACGGTGCGGATCGAGCTGCCGTACCGGACGGCCAAAAATATTCCAAGCATCCAAAAATCGTCCTGATTTAAGGCCATGCCCGGCGCTGCGCAACACCCAAATAAAGCACAACCATTGGCAAAGATCGTTCTAACGACAGCGGCCGACACCGTGCTACGATTTTAATTGCGAAGCGGAAGCGCTTACAACATTTGCAGACAGGGGGATTCGCGGATGAAGAAATGGCTGACGGTTGTGCTGGCGGTCGTGCTGCTGCTTTCGGCGTGCTCGTCGGGCGGCGGGAACAAGCAAGACTCGTCTTCCGGCGGCGGAAACGGCGGCGGTGACAACGGCGGAAGCGCATCGGGCGGAAAAGAAGCGGCGGAAATCACCATTTGGGCGTGGGACCCGAACTTCAACATCAAGGCGCTCAACATCGCGAAGGAGCGCTACAGCAAGATCAATCCCGACGTGAAGATCAACATCGTCGAGAACGCGCAGGCGGACATCATCCAGAAGCTGAACACCGGCCTCGGCTCGGGCACGACGACGGGCCTGCCGAACATCGTTCTGATCGAGGACTACCGGGCGCAAAGCTTCCTGAAGGCGTTTCCGGACATGTTCTACGAGCTGACGGACACGTTCAACGCGGCCGACTTCGCCGAGTACAAGGTCGGACCGACGAGTGTGGACGGACGCAACTACGGCCTGCCCTTCGACTCCGGCGTCACCGGACTGTTCGTCCGCACGGACTATCTGGCGGAAGCCGGCTACTCGCCGGATGACCTGCAGGCGCTGACCTGGAACGAGTTCATCGAGATCGGGAAGAACGTGAAGGAAGCGACGGGCAAGGACATGCTGTCGCTCGACCCGAACGATCTCGGCATCATCCGCGTCATGATCCAGACCGCGGGCAAGTGGTACCTGGACGAAAACGGCGAAAAACCGTTCCTGGCCGGCAACGAAGCGCTGAAAGAAGCCTTCCAGCTGTACAAGGAAATGATGGAAGCCGATATTGTCAAACCGAACGCCGACTGGAGCCAGTTCGTGGCCGCCTTCAACAGCGGGGACGTCGCGTCGGTGCCGACCGGCAACTGGATCAACGCCTCGATCAAGGCGGAGAGCTCCCAGGCGGGCAAATGGGCGGTCGTCCCGATCCCGCGGCTGGCCGGACAGCCGGGCAGCGTGAACGCCTCCAACCTGGGCGGCAGCTCCTGGTACGTGCTGAACGTGCCGGGCAAAGAAGCCGCGGCGGACTTCCTCGCGAAGACGTTCGGTTCGGACGTGGAGTTTTATCAGGAGCTGGTGACGGAGATCGGGGCGATCGGCACCTACATCCCCGCATCCACCGGCGAAGCTTACAGCGCGGCCGATCCGTTCTACAACGGGCAGAAGACGATTGCCGACTTCGCGAAGTGGACGGAGGACATTCCGCGGGTCAACTTCGGCGCCCACACCTATGTAATCGAGGACATCCTGGTCGTGGAAATGCAGAACTACCTGAACGGCAAGCCGCTTGACGACGCGCTGAATGACGCGCAGAAACAGGCGGAAGCGCAAGTCCGTTAACGATCAATCATCAGAACGCGCACGCGGAATCGCCTTGGATGGCAGCATCCAGGGCGTTTCCGTCTCGGCCGGGAAAGGAGTTTGCATAACGGTGTCTATTCGGATGCGGACCCGGGTTACGGGCTGGTGTTTCGTCATCGCGGCGGTGGTGCTGATCTGCCTGTTCTATTTCTATCCGATGATCCAGGCGTTCAATCTGTCCCTGAAATCCGGGGTCGGAACGAACCTGCAATATGTCGGATTCGAGAACTACAAGCGCCTGTTCACCGACTCGAACTTCATCACGGCGGTGACCAACACGTTCATCTATCTGATCGTGCAAGTGCCGATCATGATCATCCTCGCGCTGCTGCTGTCCGTGATGCTGAACAGCGACAAGCTGCGGCTCAAGGGGCTGTTCCGCACGGCCATTTTTCTCCCGTGCGTCACTTCCCTGGTCGCCTACTCGGTCATCTTCAAATATCTGTTCGCGAACGACGGCCTGGTCAATCTGCTGCTGCTCAGACTGTCGATCATCGACCGGCCCATCGGCTGGATCACGGACCCGTTCTGGGCGAAGGTGACGATCATTCTGGCGATTACGTGGCGGTGGACCGGCTACAACATGATTTTCTATCTGTCCGCGCTGCAAAATATTGACCGGTCGATCTACGAAGCGGCGACGATCGACGGCGCTTCGGCATTCGGAAAGTTCACGAAGATCACGATTCCGCTCCTCAAGCCGATCATCCTGTTCACGTCAATCATGTCGACGATCGGCACGCTCCAGCTGTTCGACGAAGTCATGAACATTACGAAGGGCGGACCGGGCAACGCGACGATGTCGATTTCCCAATACATTTACAACCTGTCGTTCAAGTACACGCCGGATTTCGGATATGCGGCGACCGTCTCCTATGCGATCGTCGTGTTGATCGTCATCTTCTCGTACATGCAATTCAGGGCGGCAGGTGATCGTCGATGATCGCAAGGCGGGTGTTCATGTACCTTTTCCTGGGCGTGACCGCGTTTGTCTCGATTTTCCCGTTCCTCTGGATGGTGGTCAGCTCGACGAATCCTTCCGTGGAAGTGACGAAGGGCAGGCTGCTCCCCGGCACCCACCTGTTCGTGAACCTGTCGAATCTGGTGGAGCAGATCGATCTCGTCCGGGCGCTCGCGAACTCGCTGGTCATTGCGCTGATCACGACCGGGCTGGCGCTCCTTATCGGCTCGCTGGCGGGCTACGGGTTTGAGATTTACAGGAGCCGGGCGAAGGACGCCGTGTTCAACATCCTGCTGCTGTCCATGATGATTCCGTTCGCCGCCCTGATGGTGCCGCTCTACCGGATGTTCGCCTGGCTATCCGGGAAGATGCCGGTGATCGGCATCGACACGAAGGCGGCGGTCATCCTGCCGACGATGGCGACGGCGTTCCTGATCTTCTTCTTCCGGCAGAACACGAAGATGTTCGAGCGGGAGATGATCGAAGCCGGGCGCATCGACGGGCTCGGCGAGCTCGGCATCTTCCTGCGCATCTACGTGCCGACGATGCGGACGACCTACGCGGCGGCGGCGATCATCACGTTCATGTCGAGCTGGAACAACTATATGTGGCCGCTCGTCGTGCTGCAGTCGGACGCCAAGAAGACAATTCCGCTGCTCATCTCGAATCTCGGCTCCAGCTATTCGCCGGATTACGGCATGATCATGACCGCCATCGTGATCGCCACGTTGCCGACGGCGCTGGTCTTCTTCCTGATGCAGAAGCATTTCGTGGCGGGGATGATCGGATCGGTGAAATAGCGCGGCGATGGCCGGCCCGATCCGGCTGCGGCATGCCTGGGCCGACAAAGGAGGATGCTGCCGGCATCCTCCCCGCATATCTGGCCGCGAGGGCGCTGTCCCTCCGGCCATGTTCATGAAGAAGGAACCCGAACGGCTGACTGCCGTGCGGGTTCCTTCGACGTTTCATCGATGGTTGGTGCCCGGCGAATCGGTTCTGCATGTTCCCCGCAAACCGGGCGGTCTATCGGCCCCGCCATTGACACTGTGCTTATCCGTTATATAATGTACTTGTACAATATGTACACTTTCCGGGAAGTGAACGTTATTGGAGATCATTATCAGCAGCAATTCGAGCAAGCCCATCTATGAGCAAATCTCGAGTCAGATCAAAGCGATGGTCATGAGCGGAAAACTGCAGCCGGGCGATCCCATCCCGTCCATGCGTGCTCTCGCCAAAATAATCCATGTCAGCGTCATTACCGTGCAGAAGGCCTATGAAGAATTGCAGCGTGAAGGGTTTATCGAAACGACCGTGGGCCGGGGAAGCTTTATATCCGCGCATCATCGCGACGTCATTCAGGAAGAACACCAGAGAAGAATGGAAGAGCATTTGCGGTTGGCTGTGGAAGCCGCGCGCATGAGCGGAACCACTTTGGAAGAACTGATCCGATTGTTGGAGATGTGCTACAAGGAGGACGGCCAGTGATCTACAGTTTGGAAGTCAGCAATTTGTCGAAGCGTTATCCCGGAGCAACGTTCAGCCTGGACAATGTATCGTTTGCCGTTCCGCAAGGAAGCATCATGGGATTTGTCGGGGAAAACGGCGCAGGGAAAACGACCACGATCAACTGCATCCTCAATACGCTCAAACCGGACAGCGGCGTGATCAAAATTTTCGGCGAGGAAATGACGGAGGCCCGAACGGACATCCGGAACCATATCGGCGTTGTGTTTGATGCCATCAATTTTCCCGAGACGCTCACGGCCAACAGGCTGGCATCGGTGTTCAAAGATATTTATCATCATTGGGACAGCGACCTCTTCCGGCAACTGATCGACAGGCTGAAGGTGCCGGCCGATGTCCGGATCAAAGATCTGTCCCGGGGCATGACGATGAAGCTGGCCACGGCGGCGGCTTTTTCCCATGGCGCCAGGCTGTTGATATTGGATGAGCCCACTTCCGGACTTGATCCTGTCGTCAGGGAAGAGATGCTGGATCTGTTCCTGGAGTTCGTGGAAAATGAAGAGCATTCGATTCTCATGTCCTCGCATATTACGAGTGATTTGGAGAAAGTCGCGGATTACATCACCTTTATTCACAACGGCAAAATCATGCTGACGGAAGAAAAGGATGCGCTGTTATACCAATACGGCATTGCCCGCTGCAGGTCGGAGCAGTTTCAAGCTCTCGACAAATCGGAATATCTTGCAGCCCGGAAGAGAGGATTGCAGATCGACGTCTTGGTCCCGGAGAAACAAAGGTTCTCCGGTCAACACCGGGACATCACCGTCGATAACGCCACCATTGACGAAATCATGGTCTTGCTGGTCAAGGGGGATCAATAGATGCGGGGACTTGTCCGAAACAACATTTACTCCATGGCAAGCAACATCCAACTGTCCTTCATCATCGCGGCGGTGATGGCCCTCGTGCCGATCGTCTTCCGGGAAGACATGCTGCTCTCGATGATATTGGCCGTGCAAATTTTCATTTTTGTCGTCAATACGGGCACCTCGCTGCGGGTCGATGAAACGTCCAAATGGAGCAAATTTGAACTGACGCTGCCGGTCCGCCGCCGCACCATTGTCAGGGCCAAGTATGTCACTTTCGTCCTCCTCATTCTCATGGGGATCTTGACGAGTCTGCTTACCCTTGCGGTATGTAGCGCTCTGGGCATGTCGATTGATCCCGTGATGGTCACATACAGTTACGGATTCGGACTGACCCTGGCGATCACCTCGACGGCCCTCATGTATCCCGTCATGCTGAAGATCGGTACGGAGAAAAACGAGATGATCGTGTTCTTTTCCGGGTTTGCCGCGGTGGGGATCATGCTGCTGCTCGCCGCAATTCTGGCGCCGTTCACGGAAGGCATGCAGATCCGTCATCCGCTGGTCGGCACCGTGTCAACTTGTACGGCCATCGTGCTGTTCATCATCTCCTACTTCGTTTCCGTTCGCATTCATCGAAAGAAAGAGTTCAGGTAATAACGCCAAGGGGCTGACTTGAACATCAGCCCCTGCAGTTATGTCGATATGGCCGAACAAGGCGCAGAAAGTCCGCCTTCCTTCACCCGCACCGCGATCGCGATGAAGCTGAGGAATTGGTCCACGCCCCGGCTGAAGAACTTCTGATCGTCCAGCCCGTACTCGTGCCCGCAGTCGAACCAGTCCTGCCACGGCTGTTCGAATTGCCGGGTCTCGAACACCTCGACTTCGATCCGGTCTTCGCAGCCCTGCGCGATATGGTTCCGCCACCAGTTGCCGTCATGGAAGGTCGAGATGTCATCTCCCAACCACTCGACGAGCAGCTCGGGCGCGTCGCCCTCAAACTCCCGCTTCAGGCCGGGAACGAGAAGCAGCGCCCGTCCGCCCGGCCGGATGAGCGGCAGCATCTTCTCCGCGAAAAACCGCTCTTGGCATCCGTAGTAATGATAGGAATCCATGCTGACAATCACATCGAAGAAATCTTCGGGGAACGGCAGATCGCGGGCGTCGGCGTGCAGCGGAATGATTTTCCGCTCCTCGCCCCATTCCCGGATCCGCTTCCAGTTCTCCGTCGCGGGAATCCACAGATCGACCGCGAAGATCTGCTCCGCCCCCGTCTCCCGCGCCAGGAACAGCGAGGTCAGCCCCGTCCCGCATCCGAGATCCAGCACGCGGCCTCCCCTGATCGGGTGATTCTCCAGCATTTCTTCCAACAGACGGACCGCGTTCGGCCCCATCAACAGTTCCTTCGTAAACAAATGCTTGTAGCGGTCGGCTCTCACGGCGGTCACTTCCTTTCCTTCTATCTCTTGTTTCTTGACGGCTTGCCGACGACCCGGCCATCGACCGGTTCCCGATCTTTCCGAACCGGTTCGGCCATGCAGGAACAGCCGTCGCTCAACCGCGCCCGCCTTCCCATTTCACTTTACACCGACCGCTTTTTCCATGACCACGCCTTATTCGCCTATAATCAAACATTACCTCCATTTCAGAAGAAACCCGACATCTTCCGCACGACCAGCCCCGCGCCGCCGATCTTGAACAGATAGCGCGCATCCACGACGTTTTTGAGGATGGCGGCGGCGGTTCCCTTCAGCCGGTACTTGCCGACGCTGCCGATCGCTTCGCCCTTGCCCAGCGATGCGACGGTGCCCCGGTAGACATACTTGAACGTCGCCATTTCCCGCCCGCGCAGCAGCGCGATCACATTGCGGGCCGCGGCTTCGCCCTGCTGAATGGCGATCTGCCCGCTCGGCGGCCAGGGCTTGCCCTGATCGTTCAGCACAATCGACGAATCCCCGATGATGAACACATCGTCATGTCCCGGCGCCTGCAGGTACGGATTCACGACCACCCTTCCGCGGACCGTCTCGAATCCCGAGTCCTCCAGCACCCGGTTCCCGCGGATTCCGCCCGCCCAGACGACGGTGCCCGCCCGGATGAACTCTCCGTCGCCGATCTCCACACCTTCGCTTGTGCATTTTTTCACATGTGTGCCCAATTTAAAAATAACCCCTTTGCGCGCCAGAAGATTCATCGCATAGTCCACGAGGCTGGTTTCAAATCCCGGCAACGCGGCCGGCGCCGCTTCCACGTTGATGATCTTCACGAGCGCCGGATCGACATCGTAGTCCCGGCACAGCTTCGGAATCCGGTCCGCCAGCTCGCCGATGAACTCGATTCCGGTCAGGCCCGCCCCGCCGACGACGAACGTAAGCCGTTCGGTGCGGCTCTCGTCCTGCTTGAATTGTGCGAATTGACGGTCGATGTGCTCCCGGATGAAGCGAACGCTGTTCAGGCTTCGGATGAAGAAAGCATGCTCCGCAAGACCCGGGATGCCGAACGTCTCCGGCTGCCCGCCCAGCGCAACGATCAACACGTCATACGGGATGACGCCTTCGTCGGTCTCTACCGTCTTCGCGGCGGTGTCGATGCGCCGCACCGTCCGTTTCAGGAGGGCCGCCTTGCGCGGATCGATGATGTCGCTCAGGTCGACGCGCGAACGTTCCGGGCGGTCGGTGCCGGCCGCGGGCTTGTGCAGCCAGGTCGTGAAGTAGTGATAATCGTGCTTGTTAATGAGGGTGATGTCCGCTTCGCCGTCCCGCAGGCTTTTCTGCAGGGTGAGGACGGCCGGGATGCCCGCGTAACCGGCTCCCAGCACCACGATCTTCTTCGGCTCTGCCATTCGGGATCACTCCATTCTTGTCATCATCTGATTGTGAAATAATTCACATATCATCCGTCAAAAAAATTCACAATCTTCTTACCCACACTATACCACTTCACAGCCAAATATTGAATACCCAATTTTCTGACGATTCAGCAGACGCCTCATACCCGCTCCAACGGACGAAAAGGCGGCGGCGGAAGTTCCACGCGAATCCGGTCCCCTGCCCGCACCTCTCCCCCGTTCAGCACGATGGACATGACACCGGCTTTGCGGATGAGGCTGCCGTTCTCATCCCGGACCAACACCCGGCTGAGCAACCCTTTCCGGAAATCGTCGATCTGGGCGCACGGGTTGCGAAGTCCCGTGATCTCGACGACCGCTTGTTCGCCGATGTGCAGCCGTGTTCCCGCCGGCAGGCGAAGCAGATCAATCCCCCGGGTCGTGATGTTCTCGCCGAGCTGCCCGGGTTCGACGTGATAGCCGTCTTCGCGCACTTCGTCGAACAGCTTCGCGTGGATGAGGTGCACCTGGCGCAGGTTCGGCTGGTTCGGATTTTGCGCTACCCGCGAGCGATGCTTGACCGTCGCCCCCATATGCGCATCGCCTTCCACCCCCAAACCGGCCAGCAGCGTGATCGACTCCACAACCGGCTTGCTGAAGGTATGGGCTGCGCTCCGGCTGACCGACACCACCACGCCAACCCGGGATGCGAGGTCATGCATCATGCATCCATCTCCTTCAATACATCGTTATATTTGTACGCAGGCGCGGCGATTACGGTGCTCCTGCTGTTCATGAAGCAGAAGCTTTCGGCTTCCGGTTTTTCTTCCAAACCCGGATGATGATTCCGCTGACCGCCGCGGTTCCGACGAAGGTGCACAGCAACCAGAGGGGCGATGCCACAATGCCGACGATCGCCGCTTTTTGCTGAAGCGGTTCGAAATTTTCATATCGGCTTGCGATTTCGGGCTTGTAATCCCTGGTTTGCAACCAGGCGACCGCCAAAGCGCCGGCAATGAAGATGGCATGAATGACAAGGGATATCAACAACGATTGGATCACCGTCTTCAATCCGCTCACACCTTCTCTGATTTTCAGCTGCATACAGTTTCGCACAAAATGGAAAATATTTCAATCCACATTTCCCGATCACATGACGCGTTGCCCGCGATGATACGTTTTGGCCGCGGGCGCTTCATAGTTCGCGAACTGATCCAGAATCCCTTCGGGCGTTTCGTCCGTGATGACCATCGCGCGATATTCGGGCTTCATGAACCGCTCGCGCTCCATCGTGTCAAACATGGCGAGCAGCGGATCGAAATAATGACGGATGTTGAACAGGCCGCACGGCTTTCGATGCAGACCGAGCTGCCCCCAGGTGAAAACTTCGAAATATTCCTCAAGCGTGCCCGGACCGCCGGGAAGCGCGATGAATCCGTCCGCCAGCTCGGCCATTTTCGCTTTCCGTTCGTGCATGGAATCCACCATGATGAGCTCGGTCAGACCGTGATGGGCGATCTCCCGGTCCCGCAAAAAATAAGGAAGCACCCCGATCACTTTGCCGCCCCGTTCCAGCACGGCATCCGCAACCGCTCCCATCAGACCGACGTTGGCTCCGCCATAGATCAGGGTGATCCGGCGTCTTGCCAGCTCATGCCCCAGCCTGATCGCGCCTTCCCTGTAATCCGAAGACGCCCCTTCGCTGGAGCCGCAGAATACGGCGATCGATTTCATGGAATCCTCACTCCTCGCAAAAATGAAGTAAAATAAAACATGGGACAAGTTTATGCGCAAGGGAGACCCGATAACATGCAAATATCCATCAAAAAATGCTCGTCCGATGATGTGCGCGAAATTCAGGAACTCGGCAGGCAGACGTATTTCGAAACATTCCAGGGCACGACTTCACCGGAAAACATGAACGCCTATCTGGAAAAAGCGTTCGACCGCAAGCAGCTGGAGAACGAATTGGCCAACCCTTCGTCGCAATTCTTCCTCCTTCATGTGAACGGTGAAGCGGCCGCCTATTTGAAAATCAACGTCGATGACGCCCAGACGGAACCGATGGGCGGCGAGTCGCTGGAGATTGAGCGCCTGTATGTGAAGAAGCCGTTCCAGAAACACGGACTCGGCAAAATCCTGTTCCATCATGCCGTGGATCTTGCCAGAGAGCTGCGGAAAAAGAAAGTTTGGCTGGGCGTATGGGAGCACAACGACAACGCCCTTGCCTTCTACAAGAAGATGGGGCTTGTGCAGACGGGAAGCCACCCCTTCGTCATGGGCGACGATGAGCAGACGGACCTCATCATGACCAAGACGCTGGCGTGATCCCGTCCGTCACGGCAGCCGCTCGAGAAACCGGCCGGCCGCCAGGGAAAGCGGCACATCCCGCAGCGTGACGAGGCCGACCCGGCGCGGCGGCAACGGCACATCCACCCGGACTTCGTACAGCGCCCCCTTGTTCAGCTCCTCGGCGACGAACTCGCGGATAACGCAGGCGACGCCGAGCCCGATGCGGGCGAACTGGACGAGCAGGTCGATGCTGCCGAGCTCGAATTCCGGCTGGATTGCGACACCTTGCTTCCTGGCGAACCGGTCGATGTACCCGCGGATATTGCTTCCCTGCTCCAGCAGAATGAGCGGATGGCGGACAAGCTCCTCCCATGAGACGGTCCGCTCCGCGAGCTCCCTGAACGCCTCGCCGGCCACAAAGCAGTCGTGCAGCGGAATGCTCTCGCGGATGACGAGCTGGCTGTCCTTGACGGGAAGGTTGACGATGCCGAAGTCGATCCGCCCTTCCTTCAGCAGCGCGATCGTCTCCCGGGTCGTCCGGTTCGTCACCTGGATTTTCACCGCCGGATGCTCCCGGTGGAACGACTCGAGATGCGGCAGCAGGTAATGCCGGCACAGCGTATCCCCCGCGCCGATCTTCACTTCCCCCGCGATGAGCTCGCGCATTTCCGCAATTTTCTTCTCCCCGTTCTCAAGAAAATGGAAGGCCTGGGAGACGAACTTGTGCAGCACTTCCCCCTCGGACGTCAGCCGGACCCCCGCCGGCGTTCGGTAGAAAAGCGGCCCGCCGAGACGTTCTTCCAGCCGCCGGACGGCATGGCTGACCGCCGGCTGCGTGACGCTCAGCTTCTCGGCCGCCTTCGAGAAGCTGCCGGTTTGCGCCACGGCGAGAAAGGCGCGGTACCCCTCGAAATTGTCGACCATGTTATAAACACACCTCATATTCATGAATACAAATATCAATTCAGTTTATATCATGGGTGTGAAATATTATACCGGATTCCGGAACAACAGGAAAGAGTTCCGGGTGCCATTTCGCTTACGTCGATTGTCGGAGCGTTGCGGAGGGACGGGGGCGGTCCCCGATGGCGGACGCGCGCAAGTCCGGGGACCTTCCGGCGCAGGCGCAGGCCTGTGCCCCCTCTTGACATGTTGCTTTTCGGAAACCTATGATAAAGATATTATAAGTGACCATTTGGTCACATAAAAAGACAAGCGGACTTGTTTCTCGCCCACCGGCATACAAATCTAACCAACTGCTTTGTTGCTCATAGAGGAGTCTCCCCTGACGTAATGCCGGACACCCGAAGGGCGTTCAAGAAGCTTGTATGGAGGAATGACACATGGAACGTCTCTGGACGAAGCCGTTTGTGCAAATGACGCTGGGTGCGCTGTTTCTGTTCATGGGCTTTTACCTGCTGATTCCGACCTTGCCGCTGTTCATCACGCAACTGGGCGGCAACGAGCTGCACGTCGGATTGGCGTCCGGCATGTTCACGCTGACCGCGGTCATTTTCCGGCCGATCGTCGGCATGCTGGTGGACCGGTACGGCAGGCGCCCTTTCATCATCTGGGGACTTCTGTGCTTCGTCCTGACGATGGCGCTGTACAATTGGGCGGCCGGCATCGCGATCCTGCTTGCCCTCCGCATTTTGCACGGCGCAAGCTGGGCGTTCTCCACAACCGCTGTCGGCACATCGGTCACGGACATCATCCCGCCCACCCGCCGGGGAGAAGGCATGGGCTGGTTCGGCGTGGCGATGACGGCGGCAATGGCGGTCGGCCCGATGGCCGGCATCTGGGTCATCGACAACGGCTCGTTCCGTGCGCTGTTCATCCTCGCCGCGTGCCTGTCCGCGGTGGCGCTGCTGCTCGCGGCGGCCGCCAGAATCCCGTATCAGCCGAAAGCATCGAAACGGGTGGAACTGTTTGACAAATCCACATTGCCCGTCACCGTGACGCTCTTCTTCCTGACCATATCCTACGGAGGCGTCATGACCTTCCTGCCGCTGTTCGCGCAATCCATTGAGGTGAACTCGGGCACGTTCTTCCTCGTATTCGCCCTGACGCTGACGTTGACCCGGCCGTTCGCGGGGAAGCTGTCGGATCGGCTCGGCGAATCGGCGGTCATCATGATCTCGCTTCTCGTGACGATTCTGGCCTTGATCGTGCTCATGCTGACGAGCGGCTGGACCGGCGTAATCGCCTCGGCCGTCCTGTACGGCATCGGATTCGGCTCGGCGCAGCCGGCGCTGCAGGCGGCGACCCTGCGCATCGCCCATCCGGAGCGGAGAGGGGTGGCCACCGCCTCCTTCATGACGGCGTTCGATCTCGGCATCGGCCTCGGCTCCATCATGCTCGGATGGATCTCCCAACGCACGGGCTACGACGTCTTGTTCGCGGTCTGTGCCGCTTCGGTCGCGGTGTCGCTGCTCATATTCGCCGTCCTGGCACGACGGCTGCTGGCCCGTCCCGATGTGCAGGAGCAACCCGCCCTGAGCCGATGAAAGTAAGGCCGGGCAGGATCGTCATTCCTGCCCGGCCTTGTTTCCGGCCAGTCCGCAGCCGCCTCGGCGGTCCGGTCCTGATCGAGCAGCCCCTTTCCGCGCATCAAACGGCAACGGGTCCGGTTCCGCTTATTCAGATCGTCTTCATCACGGCCAGATCCAGGGTGATCGGAAAATCAAAATACGTGTCCGGATAGGGCTCGTGCTTCAATGCATAATGCCACCATTCGCGCTCATAGGCGGCAAATCCGCTGGACTCCATGATACCGCGCAGCAGCCGGCGGTTCTCCGCTTCGGCCGGCGTGATGCCCGGCGCGTCGTGATGGGAGACGGCGTCCATCAGATCAAAATCGCCCCCCATCGGCACAAGCTCGCCGGTATCCAGCCGGTAGAGCGTCAAGTCGACGGCGCTGCCGCGGCTGTGGCTCGAGCGGGCCGCCACGTACCCCAGCCTGAACATGTCGGACCGGTTGATATTGGGATAATGCTTCGCCTTCGTGCGCCCGTCTTCGGGCTCCCCGGCCCACTGCAGGAAACGGTTCACCGCGCGCTGCGGCCGGTATCCGTCCCACAGCAGCAGGCCGTATCCGAGATCGGCGGCCTTCCGCTGCGCCTCGCGCAGCGCGGCAGCCAGTTCATATGTGCCGACAATCCGGTTGACCTCGTACCCGTCGACCGGCTTGCCGGTGAAATTGTCCCAGGTCGCATACTTCGCATCCCAGCGGATGCCGGGAAGCGCTTCGTCCAGAAACAGAAACCCTTTCTCCATCGTCATCCCTCCATCGCGAGCGCAATGAGCCGGTCCAGTACGTCGGACAGCTTCAACCCGGCGGCGGCCATCATGCGCGGATAGCGGCTGTATGACGTCCAGCCGGGCATCGTGTTGACCTCGTTGAGCACGATCTGCCCGTCGTCCCGCAGAAACATGTCCACGCGGGCCAGTCCGCGGCAGCCCAGCGCCCGGTAAATCCGCCTGGCGGTCTCTTGCACCCGGATCTTGTCCTGTTCGGAGATTTCGGCTGGTACCCGGACAACCGCATTTTCCAAGCCCTGCTCCGGATTCTGCTCCTGATGGATGCGGAAGAAGCCGTGCGACAAGGTGATCTGATCCACTTCCCCGACAACCAGGTCTCCCCCGGTTCCGAGCACCGCGCAGCCCACCTCGCTTCCGGGAACCATCCGCTCGATCACAATCTTGGCGTCATATTGCCGCGCATTCGCGACCGCTTCCGGCAGCTCGTCCGCGCGGGTCACCTTGCTGACGCCGAAAGACGATCCGGAACGGGCCGGTTTCACGAAGACCGGATATGCCAGGCCCAGCAGCTCCGCGTCCGGCATCTCGCCGGCGTCGAATGTCCGGAAATCCGGCACGGCGATCCCCGCATCTCGCGCGACCACGTAAGCGAGCGATTTGTCCATGCAGATCGCGGAACCCGGGATACCGCAGCCCGCATAGGGAATGCCGGCGAGCTCCAGCAGCCCCTGGATGGCGCCGTCCTCCCCCAGCTTTCCGTGCAGAACGGGAAACACAACATCCACGCGGACAATCCGCCAGCTTCCCCGCTCCAGCACCATCAACCCGCGGAAGCCGCGGTCCGGCGGCAAGAAGGCGGGAAGGACGTCTCCGCTCTCCCAATCCGAATCCGGGAAGGCGCACAGTTTCCATTCCCCGGCCCTTGTAATCCCGACATAGAGCGGGTCATATTTGTCCGGATCGAGGTTCCTTGCGATCTCCCGCGCGGATTTGACGGAGACCGCATGTTCTTCCGAGCAGCCGCCGAACAGGACGGCGATTTTGAGCTTGTTCATGTCACGAGTTCCCCTTTCGCTCGTTCGAATGCCAGGCAGTTCCGAATGGTCGCCTCCACGATGTCGCGGAGCGCGTGCTCCGTGTAGAAAGCGGTGTGCGGCGAAATGATCACATTCGGCAACGCCTGAAGCCGCAAAAGTAGCGGATGGCGGATCGGCCGGTCGGTGCAGTCGCGATAGAAGATCCCTTCTTCGCCTTCGATCACGTCCAGGGCCGCCCCGCCCAGCCGGCCTTCCTCCAGCGCCTGCACAAGCGCCGGCGTGTCGATGAGCGGACCGCGCGCGGTGTTGATCACAATGGCGCCGCGCTTCATGCCGCGGATCCGCTTCGCGTCCAGGAGATGGTGCGTATCGGCGCGGAGCGGCATATGAAGCGACACGATATCGCTCTGCCTCAGCAGCTCGTCGAGCGTCACATATTCGGCCTCGGCCCGCGGGCAGAAGTCGTACGCCAGGATGCGGCACCCGAACCCCCTGAGGCGATCGATCACCGCCTGCCCGATCCGGCCGGTCCCCACGATCCCCACCGTCATGTCGCGCAGTTCCCGTCCCGGCACCGCGCACAGGCGGTAATGATGGATGTCCGCCCGGCGCAGCACCGACCTGGCATGGCGGATCGCCATGAGCATCAGCATCAGCGTGTAGTCCGCCACGCTGGCCGGCGAATATGCCACATTGCCGATCGCGATGCCCAGCTTTTCGGCCGCCTCCAGGTCGATATGGTCGCAGCCGACGCTTCTGGTGCAGATGTAAGCGACGCCGTATGCTTTCAGCGCGCGGAGCGTGGCATGCGTAATTTCCGTCTTGTGGTTCACGCTGACGGCGCGATGGCCTGACGCCAGCGCGGCGCTTTCCGCGGATGCCGCCGATGCGATGAAGGTCGGTTCAACCCCGTATTGAGCCGCGAATGTCCTGAACAGATGCGCTTCGTGTTCGTCGCAATCGTAAATCGCGATCCCCGTTTTCCCCATCCGGTCCGCCAGCCCCTTTCCTCCAAAATGAAAAGCCTGTCAGCTTCGGCAACTCCATGTTAGCCGAAGCCGGCAGGCCGTTTTTTAACCGGAAGGGGAGACTTTCTTAAGAAATTCCTAATGCTTGATGGAGGTTTTCCTAACGGGAGACCGGCAGCGTGACGGTAAAGGCAATGGTGTTGCCCTCGCTCTCGGCCTCAATGGTTCCGCCGTGCAGGGTAACGATCTCCCTGGCGATGGCCAGTCCCAGTCCGGAACCGCCGGTGCCGGTCGTGCGCGCTTCATCCAGGCGATAGAACTTCTCGAAGATGGCGGCCAGCTTGTCCGGCGGAATCGGATCGCCCTGATTCTGAAACCGGATCCTGACGGAGCCGTCCGCTTCTTCGGCGGATATGACGATATCCGTGTTCGGATGGCTGTACGCCGCCGCGTTTCGCAGAATATTGTTGAACACCCGCGCCAGCTTCGCCGGATCGCCGTACACGGTCAAGTTCTCGTCCGCGCGCAGGACGGCGGTATTGCCCCTTGCGGACAGGAGCGGATAGAACTCGTCCGTCAATTGCACCAGCATGTAATAAAGATCGATCGTTTCCTTCTCCAGACGGATCTGCTGCAGATTGTACCGGGTAATTTCGAAAAATTCGTTGATCTGCTTCTCCAGCCGATGCGCCTTCTCGAGCGTGATGCGAATGTACTTCGCCCGCTGCTCCACGGGCATGTCGGGCGCCTCGTCCAGCAGGCTCAGATACCCGATCACGGAGGTGAGCGGCGTCCGGATGTCGTGGGCCAGATAGACGACCAGATCGTTCTTCCGCTGCTCCGCTTCCTGCGCGGCCTTCTTCCGCCGGATCAGCTGGTCCTTGACGGCGTTCAGGCGGCTTTCCATGTACGCCATCTCCGGCGAGAGCACGATCCGCTCCTCCGTATCTTCCACCAGGCGGTCCATTCCGGCGCTGATCTCCTCGAAGTATTTCGCGAACAGCCGGGAGATGAACAGCCAGGAAATGATGACGAGGAACAGCAAGGTCAACAGAAGCAGAATGAATTCCAGATTGTTTCGGAACACATACTGATAAATCTGTGATGCGGAAAACCAGTCCAGCCGGAACACGAACTTGAGCACATCGACGATGCGGTCCCCGATCTGTCCGCGCATAAGTTCCCGCAGCAGGAAGACGGCTACCGGAGCGGCAGCGGTGATCAGCAGCATCTGCATGAACGTCTTGCGCTTCAGACTGGCGAAATGGCCCTTCGAACTTTCCTCCCGTTTGCTATTCAATTTTGTAGCCAACCCCCCATACGGTCTTGATATATTTCGGGTTGTCCGCCGTATCCCCCATTTTTTCGCGCAGATGGCGGATGTGGACGGTGATCGTGTTGTTGCTTTTGCTGTAATACTCGTCCTTCCAGATTGCATGGAACAGTTCCTCGGCGCTCACCACGCTGCCTTTCCGCTCCAGCAGGATGCGGAGGATGGCGAACTCGGTGGGGGTCAGGACGAGCGGTTTCTCGTTCAGCAGACATTCGTGCCTGCTGACGTCCATCACCAGGCCGGAATGGACGAGGACGGGCCCGGCGGCAGGCGCGGACTTTGCATTGTATTTTTTATAGCGCCGCAATTGCGCTTTGACGCGCGCCACCATCTCCAGCGGACGGAACGGTTTGGTAATGTAGTCGTCGGCCCCCAGCGTCAGACCCGTAATTTTGTCCGTTTCCTCGTCTTTCGCCGTCAGCATGATGATCGGATACGTGTATTTCTCCCGGATTTTCCGGCACAGTTCAAATCCGTTGATATCCGGCAGCATAATATCCAGTATCGCCAGGTCCACTTCTTCCGTCTCAATGAAGGCCAGCGCTTCGTTTGCCGAATAGAACTTGAACACGTCGAAATTTTCATTCCGCAGATACACTTCGATCAAATCCGCAATTTCATGCTCATCATCCACGATGAGAACCTTGGCGTCCATCACGCGAGCTCCTTTCAGACACAATCCGGCATGCTATCATTCTACTAAATGCCGCCGCGGAATTTATCATTTCCCCCTTGAGAAAAAATGAAGATTTTCATAAGACCCGCCGCACCCGCTTCCCAGCATGCACATCATCCCCCGGTTTCCATACCGAAAAATGACATCCGCACCGCCCGCTCCTTCCCTCCCGTGGAGAAACCCGCCTGGGAGATCGTGTAGCCGCTCCACGCTTTCTCCGGCAGATAGACGGTCGTTCCCGTCGGATAGATGGTCGGGTGTCCCATATCGATCTCTCCTTGCAAAGATTTAATAGTGCAGAAACCGGTTTTTTATCCGCTTGGGCGGCGGCGGTGTCAACCGCGCCTTCCTCCCGGCGCGCTTCATTCGCCTTCGCCGTGCGGAGAATGGCATCGGCGTAGCCCGCCAGATTGTCCGTAATCCGGATGAACGCCTTCTTGAGCACCGCCAGTTCCTGCTGCGTGAACTTGAAGAACAGCAGTTGGTTCGATTCCCGGCTGAGCCCGTGCTGCCGGGCCAGCAGCCGGCGGCCTTCTTGCGTGATGCCGAGCGCGACGGCTCTCCGGTCTTCCGGCAGCCTCCGGCGCACGGCGTAACCCTTTTTCTCCAGCTTGTCGCACAGCATCGTGATGGCTCCGGGGGAGAAATCGAGCTGCTCGGCCAGATCCCCCAGCTTCTGCTCGCCGTCGCGGTTGATCTTGTGCAGGATCAGCATGGCGGGCAGCGGAATGCCCTCAACGGCGATTTTGTCGCGCTCCTTCACGAACTTCCGGACCATCCGGCGAAAAAGCCAGTCGAGCTCCTCATACTGCCGACAGTTGTCCTCCATCAAATCTCCACCCGTCACCCCTTCACGCCGCCTGGAATGCAAAAAGGCTTCAACAACTTCCCCGCGCCTTCTTCGGGAAGTCATTGAAGCCTTTGGTCGTCCAATCAACCGAATTTTTTAGTTGTAAAAAGTTTAGCGCTAAAACTTCGTGCTCCTATCATAATATGTATTAACCCTACCTGTAAAGTATGGATTTAATAAAAAGAGAACGGGGAATGATTTCCCCGCCCGGCTCACCTTCCGCGATGCTTCACTTTTGCCTTTTTCAACTTGATGGCTCGCTTGTATTCCTTGAGTTCTTCCCGTCTGGCTTTGCTGAGAACTTGCTTTTCCTTCTTCCGCTTCTCATACTCCAGCTGAATCGCCGCCTGGGCGAACGTTGATACGCCCTTCGCCTTCATTTCGCGAGCCGCCTGTCTTGCGAGCCGCTTCGGGTTCGTTCTGCCGGTTTGGCGCTCTTCGACCGTCAGCTGTTCCGACAACCCGTCCACGAAAGCCGGCAATGCTGTGTTGACGAACGCATAAACTTCCTGGTCCTTGGGCTCGGAACCGAACAAATACCTGCCCGCTTTCAACTTTCCGTTTACGACTTCTTCCACAACACCTACCCAGAATTGACCGTCATGATACACCGTCAATTTCACGGATAAATCCCCCTCTGACAAAAATCATTGGAACGATGGACATCCCGAGGGGGGAAGGTTACTGATATCGGCGAATGGGCCGATACGTCTGGACTACCAACCAGACCGTGTTTTTACGCTCCAACATTTATTTTACAGCAAGTTCATCCCGATTTCACGATATTCGGATTTCGCCTTCACGGAACGGCGTTTTCAACCGTGCCCCCGTAACCGCTCTTTGCGGCCTTGCCTTTCAACTCCCATATCTCGTAGGGAGTTTCCACATCGAACTTGTACCATTGGTCTTCGTGCGCCGCATAGAGCAAAAAATACCCGAGAGGGGGCTCATCGTCCGCGCGACGTTGGGTATAAAGGTCGTAATGCCTGATGCTGCTCCCGCCCTGATCCAGAAAGTCATATTTGGCGAACGGGTAGAAGTTGCCGAGTTCGGCCAATCCGTATTCCGGAACGGTGCCGGCAGGCGGTTCAACGACCTCGCCTTTGCCCGCTTCAATCGATTGATAGAGCACTTCAATGTAGCTGTTTCCGACGACATCCTCCACGACGAAGCCATTGATCACGGCGGTTTCGAGCAGGAAAGCTGACACGTTGACGCCGTCAATGGCAAACGGCTTTGTCGTGACCGTAACGGTCCGGTTCTCGTAGCGGACGTCGCAACCAAACACTTCGGCCACGAAACGGAGCGGCACCATCATGCGGTCGTTCTTTACATAAGGCACCGCCTCCAGCCGCACCATCTCCCTGTTCACCACCGCAATGTCGCTGCCCAGGCGCAGGGAAACCCTCGTATCTCCCTTGATGAGCACGACTTCCTGATCCGACCAGTGAACCGTGGCGCCGAGCTGATCGCTGATCACCCTGAACGGCACCATCACACGGTTGTTCTTCAGTTCCGGGGCTTCATCGGATGGGATCTCGACCGCTGCGCCGTCGGTCCGGTTTTGCATCTGAAGCTTGACAGGCGTGTCTGCGTGGACGGATGATGCGCCGAACAGCACGCCGAACGCCGCCAACATGGAGATGATGATCTTTTTCAATAACGTCCTCTCCCTGTCCGGTCCTGGTTACGGAGCGGTGTTTTCAACCACGAGCCGATAACCGTGCCGTTCGGCCGTACTTTCCAGCTGCCATATCCCGAAGACGGCTTCCTCGTCGATTTTGTACCATTGATCTTCATGCGCCGCATAGATCAGGAAATACCCGAGAGTCGATTCATTGCTCGCGAGCATTTTGCTGCAAACTTCATAATGCCTGATGCTGTTCCCGTTCCGATCCAGAAAGTCAAAGATTTCGTTACGATACCAGTCGCCGGTGGCGGCCAGCGTCCATTTCGGAGCGACGGCGGCAGGCGGTTCCACCTTCTCGCCTTTGCCCGATTCAATCGCATGATAGATCGCTTCGATGTGGCTATTCCCGACGATATGCTCCACGATGCTGCCAAGGGTTGCGAAGGTCTCGTACTGGAAGGCTGTCACGTCGACGCCGTCGATAGTAAACGGCTTTGTCGCGATGGTCACGGTCTGCTTTTCGTAGCGGACATTGCAATCGAACATCTCGGCCACGAACCGCAGCGGCACCATCACGCGGCCGCTCTTCACATAAGGCTCGGCGTCCAGCTGCACCTTCTCGCCGTTCACCTCTGCCGTGTCGCTGCTTAACCGCAGGGTGATGGTCTTGTCTCCGTTGGCGAGCACGGCTTCCTTGCCCGTCCACAGAACCCTGGCGCCCAAATGTTCGCTGATCACCCTGAGCGGCACCATCATGCGATTGTTCTTCAGCTCCGGTGCCGCGTCGGTTGTAATCTCAAGCGGCACGCCGTCCGTCCGATTATCCATCTGTAGCTTGATGGACGTGTCGGCATAGGCGGAGGATGAGCCAAGCATCACGCCGAGCACGGCCAATACATGGATGATTTTCTTCAAAATTTTCACTCCTTTCAGCTTTTTCCTATAGTTAGACGCTGAGTATGTGATCCGAGTTGCTCGCTGATCATGTGTTCGAGATCGGCTCGCCGTCAGTCCGGTTCTTCAATGCGCAATCCCAAGATAAAAGTAGGAAAAAAGAAATTCCCGAGTTATCGAGAATCATCATTCGACATCTCATTTGCGGCTTATCACAATGATAACGATGCCATTAATCAACACATAGCCGATCATCACACACCACAGAATACTGGTAGAGACCTCCTCTACCCCCAAAAAGTTAAGGATGCTGAGCGCAATAAAAAGCACCCCCAGCAAAATATGCGATGATTTGAAGCAAAACTTCAACACATGCTTATCCGTTCCTTCATTGGAATTGGGGAAGGCACCGCGGGTCATGCGAACTTTGATCACATTGATCCCAGCCAAAATAAGCGCGGCAGTCAATGCCCCCAGCAAAACACTCCAATTCACCTCATTTTGGATTACGTAAATCAAGGCTAATCCCAATAATGCACCGATCAAAACATTACTTGCTCTGAAAGCCAAATTCCATTTGTCTGATTGCTTTTTCACTTCGCTCCCTCATTCCAATAATGAATCACTAACTACAGTCGCGAGCAAGATGAAGCCTTATACCTTATATGACCGACTCATCTTTCAAGTTCGCCGGTTTATTCCATCCGCAAGCTCTTCCGTCTCTGCAACCAGCTCCCGCAGCATCTCGACGGCGATGGCGGAACTTTTCTGATCCGTGCCGAGCAGCGCGATGATCGTATCGATCCGCTGCTTGTAATGACGGGGCTTGACGCGAAATCCCTCGATCATGCGCACCGCCTTCTTCTCATGGATGCAATAGGTTTCGTTGAGGGCGAAGAGCACCTGATTCATGCTTGAGATCGACCGGAATATGTGCCCCGCAACATAGGAAATGTCGTCTTTGTCCACCGTTTTCTCCGCCAGCAGCAGCGAGAACGAGGCTTCAAACCGGAAATAGCCGGTGATCGCGTCTTTGACGGCTTTGGGGTAGGGGGACGTTTTCGCTTTGAGCGCTGCGATCCGCCCCGTCGGGTCGGACAGGATTTGGCAGACGGCGATTTCCCCCATGTACATGACATTGAGGTACGCGTGCGGATGGCCCGCCTGGTAATGGGACGTGACTTTGCCATGCAGACATTCGTCGATCACCCCGGCCACCCGGTGAATGTCGCGGAAAATAAAGTCCACGTGATACCCCTGCACCACCAGCCAGCCGCCGCCGTTCACCCACGGTCCCCATTGCCCCGGCGCGAAAATCAAATTTTCCCGGTGCTCGTCATCCCATTTCGCCGCGATTTTGCTGATGCCCTCAAGATCAAAGCCCGCGGATTCATCATAGTAAATGCCGATATCGACATCGGAAGTCTCGTGATGTGTGCCCCTGGCTCTGGACCCGCCCAGCACAACCCCCGCGACGCCGGATACGCCCTGCAGCTCTTGGCTGATTTGCTCGATCAACTTCTGTACGGTCATGATGCCATCAACTCCGATCCCGACTTCCATCTCTGGAATTTAAGACGCTCGGCTGACGATTTGGGTTGCTGGTTTCACCGGGAAAGTTTGGTTATAAACAATGAACATATCGGGTTAAGCGGTGCTTCCGCTCTCCATATTTGAATCGAAAATCAATCTTACTTAAAGTAGTTTTCCATCAGTATTACAGAATCCGAACCGATCTGGAGGCCGATGTATTCTACGTCTTTTAGTTTAAATTTTTTGTAATCCTTGATGCCAAGATAAATTTCATCATCGGCATCAATTACGGGATTATAAAACGCCCTCCAATCACCAGCATATTCCCTCATACTGGTGTTCTCAGGTCGCATTTTCAGCGGTTGTCCCGATTGAAGGAGATAAAGCGGTGTTCCCAATGTGCCCTTTTTTGTTGAAATGATTCGGAAATAATCTTTTCCGTTAAACGTAACTCGATCAATTCGAGAGATCGTGATGTTACCAATGGCGAGCGGCCAGTCCGTTTCTTTGACAAAACGAACGGTTTTGTGATGCTTGCCAAAATCCGGGCTATTGTAGTCCCAAATTTTCAAAACATCATCTGCGCTTTTCCCATTAAAGTATTTGAGATACGGGTCAATCTTGACCTTTTCTGTCATTTCTTCCAGGGCCGGAACGTTTTTGTGACCGATCCATACATACCGGCTCAGGGAATCCCATTCCACCGTTTCACCAAGTTGCTCAGAAACGAACCGGGTCGGCACCATCGTACGCCCTTTCGTCGCATAAGGTGCAGCAAGCAGCTCTTGTTTCTGTCCATTAACATACGCCGTCTTAGATCCAATCGTAATGGTTACCTTTCGATCCCCGCGTACGAAAGTAATGGTCTTCCAGTCCGGCGTGACATCCAGATTCGCGCCGAGTGCATTCGCAATGGCACGGAACGGTACAAAAACAACGTTATTCTTTACTTCCGGCTGCACATCGCTAGCAACTTGACGTGCATTGTAGAGAACCTTAATCGGCAGATCGAATTGACGGGGTGCCGGCTGATTAGCAGCTGCTGCGGCGCCAATCGAAAAGAGCGACAGCACGATAACAAGCCCGATTATAATCATTTTTCTTAACAAATTAGCCCCTCCTTGCTTTTCTGTATCTATAGGGTATCCGACCATTATCATACCTTTTATTACTAAAGAACGCGAATCTTCTTGCGTATCATTAGTAACACGTGACCAATTGTAGTCAGGGAGACCGAGATCACGCCATGAAAAAAACACCAACAAACGATTTTAGACTTAAACGTCATAACGCTAAACTTCGTCTCAATCGTTTGTTACGTGCTTCTGCCTTGAAATGCACTCCAGCGCCTGCTATGACACCTGTCATCTTCATCTGTTGATACCTGTGAATACCGTCGCGAAATGGCCCGTTCTACAATGAAACCGACAACTATGATGGAGTGAGGCATCGTGACGGTGGAGAAAAGCAACAACCGGATCCGTCTGCTGGACATCTTGCGCGGATTCGCCATCTTCGGAACATTGGGAACGAACATCTGGCTGTTCGCCCATTTGGGCGATCTGAACGCTTTGTTTTCCTACGGCGCCGAGTGGTGGACGTCGGTCGACGATTTTCTGAGATTGCTCGTGCTGTTTCTGGTTAACGGCAAATTTCTGGGGATGCTGACCATCCTGTTCGGCGTCGGGCTGGAGCTGAAATACCGCCAAGCCTTGCGAAAATCCGCCCCCTGGCCCGGCACGTACCTGTGGATCTGCCTCTTTCTGCTCATCGAAGGCTTCCTCCACTTCGCGCTGGTGATGGAGTACGACATCCTGATGAGCTACGCCGTCACCGCCGTCATCGTGTCGTTCATCGTCCGCGGCGGCGACAGGCGGATCAACCGGGTGCTGAACATTCTCGCCGGCTTCCACGTCTCCGTGATGCTCGCGGTCCTCGCGGTCGACATCTACTTCAATCTGTCGGGGGCAAACGTGTCATTCGGCAGCATGGAATACGTCGCCGCCCTGTACCGGGAAGGTGCCTGGATGGAACAGGTCGTCTATCGCCTGTCCCATATGGTGCTGCTCCGGTTCGAAGCCTTGATGGTCATTCCCCTGAACATCATCCTGTTCCTGACGGGCATCCGGCTCATGCGCGCCGGCGCCTTCTCGCCCGATGAACACGGCAGGCGCATCCGCCGCGTCATGCTCCGGATCGGCCTCGGCCTGGGGGTGCCCCTCAATCTGCTTCTCTTCGTGCCGAACGGAGGATTCGATCTGGGCATCCGCTACCTGTTCGCGCCGATCCTGTCGCTCGGGTACATGGCGATGATTGCGCGGCTGGTGGAGCGCAGCGAGCAACTCAAGGTATGGCGCTTCATGGAGGCAGCCGGTAAAATGTCATTGAGCTGCTATGTGCTGCAAAATCTGCTCGCTTCCTTCATCTTCTACGGCTGGGGCCTGGGATGGGGAGGCAGACTCGGCAGCTTGTCCGTGATCGGCGTCTGGCTTGCCGTCTGTCTGGCCGAAGCCGTGCTCGCCGCATGGTGGATCGACCGATGGAAACTCGGTCCCATGGAATGGACGCGAAAAGCTTTGCTCAAAATGGTCGCGGCGCGTTAGCGGCAAACCTTGCGGAGGCGTTTACCGGCATGAGCGGATTCCGGTTCAGAATTTACCCGGAGAGTCAAATCCAGCGTTATCTGATCATCGATATCTTCATTTGCGTCTTTCTGTTCTATCAGGTGCTTACAGCCGACAGTCCAGTCGGACGGTTCGGCACTTTCCTTTTGCTTGCGCTCTTTCTGGCCTTGTTCTATATGGGGCTGTGGTACAGAGGCCTGCGGCTGCTGCTGGTCGTGGCGGCCGGATGCGGGCTGATGACGGTGTTCGCCGTCTTCTACAACCCGTGGATCCTGCTCTTCGCGACCGTCTTCGCCGACTTTCTCGGCCGGGTCCGCTCCGGATCACATCTCGCGGTCGGGATGGCCGCCATCTTCGCCATGTATCCGGTCACCAACTTCGTTCTGCACCGGGATGCGTTCCATTTTCTCCATACGGCCCATCTGCCCTTTCTGATCGTGCAGCTGGCCATTCCGTTCGTCGTGCGCATCCTGGAAAAATCCGAATCGCTCAAGCACGAACTGGCCTCCGCCAACGAACGCATCGCACTCTACGCACAAGAAGAAGAACGCCACCGGCTGGCCCGGGACCTGCACGACACGCTGGGACAGACGCTGACCATGATCAAAGTCAAAAGCGAACTCGCCATGCGCATGATGGACAAACATCCGGAGCGCGCCAGACAGGAAATGCAGGAGGTGGTCCGCTCGTCCCGCCTCGCGCTCAAGCAGGTGCGCGATCTCGTCACGGACATGAAGTACGTGTCCCTGGATCAGGAGATCGAGCTCGGCCGTTCGCTGCTGGCCAGCGCGGGGATTCAGTTCGACTTCCGGAAAGCGGCGGACAGGCCGAACCTGACCAAAGTGACGGAAACGATGCTGGCCCTGGCCGTCCGGGAAAGTCTGACCAATGTCGTAAAGCACAGCCAGGCCAAACATTGCGCGGTTACGGAGCGGGCAGCCGACGGGTGGTACCGCCTGGACATCGAAGACGACGGCATCGGCCTGACGGACGATCCGACCGCGGAGGGCCACGGCCTTGCAGCCATTGAAGAGCGCATGCGCCTGCTTCAGGGAGAAGCCCGCATCGGCCCGTCGCCGGCCGGCGGCGTCAAAATATCGCTTGCCATTCCGTTGCAGCCCGCGGGGGAGGAAGCTTCATGATCCGCATCGTCATCGCCGAAGATCAACAGATGCTGCTCAGCGCCCTGGCGTCGCTCATCCAGCTGGAGGAGGACATCGAAGTGGTCGCCCAGGTCCCGGACGGACGCCAAGCATTGGACGCCATCCAGACCCACCGCCCCGACATCTGCCTGCTGGATATCGAGATGCCCGTCCTGAACGGTCTGGATGTGGCGGAGGCGGTCAAGCGGGAGCAGCTCGGCTGCAAGATCATGATCGTCACCACCTTCTCCCGGCCGGGCTATCTGCAGCGGGCGATGGAGCTGAAGGTGGACGGCTATCTGCTCAAGGACGAGCCCATCGAGTTTCTGGTGGACGCCATCCGGAAAGTCCATCGGGGACAGAGGGTCATCAGCCCCGACCTTGCCGCGTTTCTTTTCGAGAAGGAAGAAAATCCGCTGTCGGAGCGGGAACGCGAGGTACTGCAGCTGGCGGCGGAAGGCAAGACGACGGACGAGATCGCGGGCTCCCTCTATCTGACGAAAGGAACGGTGCGCAACTATCTGTCGTCCGCGATTCAGAAGCTGGAGGCCCGGTCCAGGCACCAGGCGGTGAAGAAGGCGATGGACAAGGGGTGGCTCTAGACGCCGTCCGCTTCCCTGTAAGCGGACAGCCTCTCCTCCAATGTGCCGGTGTGCAATTCAAACAGATTGTTGTCGTAATCGTAGAAATAGATGGAGAGCCCTTCTCCCTTGATCCTTGGCCGGGGCGGCTTCATTTCGAGGTTCAGTGCTTTGATTTTGGCGAGACAGCGCTCCGCGTCTTCTTCCCGGATTTTAAACGCCACGTGGTGGTAGGTGCGGTTGACGATTTCATCGCTTTCCATGACGGCGATCCACTGTCCGCCGATGATGAAGAATTTTTCTTTATACAACGAATGGGTCTTGTCCCCGCTGCAATAGACTTCTTCGGCATCGAACAGTTCTTTGTACAATGCCGCCGTTCTGTTCAGATCCTTGACCACGAACGTGATATGGCTGATCCCCTCAATCAATGTTTTCCCCTCCCCTCCCTGCTAAATTACCATTCTCTCACTCCGTTGTCATCGTCTTCATATGCGCTTCCCCGGATTCCATGGCTCAACCCGACCTTCGGCCATTTCAATTCAGCCCCAAGCCGGGGAGCGTTTTGGACCCGGGTCAGAATTCAAAGCCGCGTCTTCGGAGTTAAGATGCAACTGACGCGGGTTCCTTCCGCAATGACGGCTCGGGAGTGTGTGCAAATGTTCGCCGTTTTGAATGAAATGGACACCTATCTGCTGTCCGTGCTGCTCATGTTTTATTTGTTGATGGCGGGCAGACGGGCCGGAAGTCTGGCTTACGGCAAGGACAGGCGGCATCTGCTTCGCCAGGTTCGCCGCTTGCGCCGATCGCTGGCCTATGCGGGTGTCATGGCCTTCCTTCGAATCACCGTTTTCGTAACGCTGTGGATGGAATATGGCTGGCTCTTGATACGGGATAAAATCTTGTTTCTCCTTCCGCTCATCGTGCTGCCGGCCATCGCCGTCCGGCTGTTCTCCGTACCGAGGCTTGCCGCGATCACATCCCGACTGAATCCGCAGGATGACGCACCGCTTACGCCGAAAGACCGGCGAGCCGCGGCTGACCCGGGCCTGGTGTTCCCCATCCAATTCGCTGCCGTGTGCGGTGTGCTCGGATTGTGGCTTTCGCTGGCATCGCCGCATATGCCGTTCTGGAAAGACGGCGCCGCCGTTTGCCTGGTGCTCGCCGCAAGCGGCATCTGGCTGTGGTGGACGTGCCGGGCGCGCTATGATCAAGCGCTGCTGCGTCCCCGTCTGTCCCGGCGTCTGTTGAGAGGGGCCGCCGTGACATTGGTGCTGGCCGGAGGAGCAGCGGTCTTCCTGTGGCATGAGTGGAAATCCAGCCGAGATGGCGTCGCGGGCATGACGCAGGATGCCGTCATGCCGGGAGAGACGCACACGTACCGCTTCCGGGCCGAACAGAAGGGAACGTACTGGTACCACTCACACCAGCAATCCTCCGTGCAAGTCGCCAGAGGTTTGTTCGGCCCGCTCATTATTGAGCCGCAATCGGCACCGCCGGAAGAAGACCTCGATATTCCGGTCGTCTACCATGAATGGTCGACGGCTGACGGAAGAATTCCCGCGATCGGCCGTTCCGACGGATTCGCCCGGTGGAAGGCGGCTCCCGGCGAGAAAGTCCGGCTGCGCCTGATCAACGCGGACAACAATCTCCAGCATTTCCACCTGTCCGGCGCGCCGTTCCGGGTGGTCGCCATTGACGGCAACGACATTCATCAGCCGACGGATTTGACCAATGCGCGCTTGAAATTGGGCGGCGGCGGCCGGTACGACCTCGTCTTCACCATGCCGGATCATCCGGTGGTGCTCAAGGCGGGAACGAGCACGAAGCAGCGGCTGGGCCTCGTACTCAGCGAAGACGGCCTGGCGGAAGCGCCGCAAGATTTGCCCGCCGGCGGCCCGTTCTTCGATCCGGCCTCGTACGGCAGCCCGCAGCCCGTGCCGTTTGATCGGAACAGCCGCTTCGACCGCGAATTTGTGATCGATATGCATAACAGCATCGGCTTCTACAACGGACGTTTCGGCCTTCTGCTCGCGATGAACGGTGAAGTGTTTCCGAACATTCCGACGCTCATGGTCCGCGAGGGCGAGCTTGTCAAAGTGACGTTCATCAACCGGACGGCCATCGACCATCCGATGCATCTGCACGGCCATCACATGCTGGTCTTGAGCCGCAACGGCAAGCCGGTGACCGGCAGCCCGTGGTGGACCGACACGCTCGACGTCGAACCCGGCGAGATTTATGAAGTGGGATTTCAGGCGAACAATCCGGGTCTCTGGATGGACCATTGCCACAACCTGGAGCATGCCGCCGCGGGGATGGCGATGCACCTCGCTTACGAAGGGGTCACCACGCCGTATGAAGTCGGCCGCGCGACGAACAATCACCCGGAATAACCGGGACATCGAAATGGGGGAATGGTTATGCTGATGTACGCGATCGCCCTTCTCCTGATTCTGGGGGCGGCAGTATTCGCGCTGCAGGCGGTTCAGATGCACGTCAGGAAAGAGGAAGAAGCGAAGCTTTACTGGTTCGCGTCGGCCGGTTGCCTCGCCATACCGGTCATCGGCTTCCTGATCATCCGTTTTTTCTGACACTGCAAAAAGCCGGGTGCGGATCAAGGAAGAGGTCGTCCCTTGCCGCGCCCGGTCTTTATGAGTCGCGAAATCGATGCGCAGCTCTGGAGAAAGGGCATATATTGCATCTCATCGGCTTGACAAAAGGAATGCTGTGACATATAGTTTATTTATTAGTTAATAAATAAACAGGAGTGCACAATATGTCAACCCGAGAAGATCAGCAGAGCCGAAAACAGCAAATTTTGGAGGCTGCCGCTGCCCTGTTCGCGGAACGCGGCTACTACAAGACGACCACGGCGGATGTGGCGCGGGCGGTCGGCGTGACGCAGCCGTATGTGTTTCACTTCTTCAAATCCAAGGAAGAACTTTATTTGGCCGTGCTGGAGCAAGCATCGAAGGAGATCTATCATGCGTTCGAATCGGTTGAAGCGCCGCCGGAAACTTTGAAAGAGGCGATGGGGCAGGCTTTTGCGAAACTGCTTGAAAGCCATCGCGACTCGATTTTGCTGGTGATGATGTCGTATGCCATACCGGAACCGGCGGTTCGGGAATTCACCCGGCAATGTTTTGATGTGGTCTATGACCGGCTGAAGGATCGGTTCGAGCAAGCCGGTTTCCCGAATCCCGACGACGAGGCGAGCGCGTTCATTGGCATGGGCCTTGTCATCTCGCTTTCCGAATCGGTCGGCTTGAACAAATTGCTGCCCGCTGCCCGCAGCCTGCCGCGCTAGTGGACATTGACCGTTTGCCTGACACTTCAGCACGCAACATTTCCGGGCAAAGCCGTCGTATTGCGCGCTTTGTCTTTTCTTGGGTTTTGAATTTATTTATCAATAAATAATAAAAATGAAAAGGAGAAGACTTCCCATGTTTACCCCCGCAAGAATTCGTTTGCTCGTTGTCACATGCTGCGCCCTGTTCATGGCCATGCTCGACAATCTGGTGCTCGGCGTCGCTTTGCCGTCGATTCAACGATCATTTAATGCCGAGATGACCGATCTGCAATGGTTCATGAACGCGTACACACTTGCTTTTTCCGTGCTCTTGATCCCGTTCAGCATCATGGGAGAGCGTTTCGGCCGCAAGAAGATGTTCCTCGGCGGCGTCGTGCTGTTCACGGTCGGTTCTGTACTGTGCGGCTTGAGCGTAAACTCGCTGCAACTCATCTTGTCCCGGGCGGTGCAAGGCATCGGCGGGGCGGCCATCGTACCGCTTAGCCTGACGCTGGTGAACGCCGGCTTCCCGGAAAACATGCGGGCAGCCGCTTTCGGCATCTGGTCCGGCATTTCCGGACTCGGACTGTCCATCGGGCCGCTGATCGGCGGGTTGATTGTGGAAGGCGCGCCATGGCAGATGATTTTCTGGGTGAATGTGCCGGTCGGCCTGCTAACGCTGCTGTTCGGCAGTTTCTGGCTCACCGAGACGAAGGGCGAGCGGAAGCCGCTTGACTTGCCGGGCGTGCTGCTGCTTTCCGCGGGATTGTTCGGCATCGTCTACGGACTGGAACAAGGCAACACCGAAGGCTGGACTTCACTGGAAGTGATCGGTTTGCTGATTACCGGTGCGGTCTTGCTGATCTTGTTCTACGTGTGGGAACGGAACAGAGTAACCCCCTACATTCGCTTTGCCCTGTTCCGCAACAGGCGTTACACCGCCTATATCCTCACCGGATTTTGGATGAATGCCGGCATTTTCGGCGCCATTTTCCTGCTCACCTTGTTCTTGCAGCAAGCGCAAGGGTATTCGGCGCTGGAAGCCGGCGTCCGGACGATGGTCTGGACCGGATGCACGATGATCTGCGCTCCGCTTGCCGGGGTCGCCACGGGCCGGTTCGGCAGCCGGACGGTGCTCACCGTCGGCATGACAGCCCAGGCATTGGCGCTGGCCGGGTTTGCCGTCATGATCGCAACGGCCGGCGTGGATGTGCCGTTCCTGTGGCAAGCGCCGCTCATGATGCTTGCGGGAGCGGGCATGGGTCTCAGCTTCACCCCGCTGGCTCACGGTGTCATGACTTCGGTTCCGGAGCAGTCTGCAGGGGAAGCAAGCGGCATCAGCAATGCAACCCGCGAACTTGGCGGCGTGTTCGGCATCGCCATCAGCGGGCTGATCTTCCAGTCGGGATCGGCCATCACGACTCCCGATGATTTTGGTTCGCATCTGGTGCCGGCGTTATGGTCGAGCGCGGCGATGATCGTTCTCGGCGTCGCCTTTGCGCTGCTGTTCGCATCAAGCTGGCTCGCTGGGAGAAACCTCCAACACACAGAAGTGCAATAAAACTTTTGATCCGCCGGCGTCTGGATGACCATCCAAACCATCACCGTTCCAAGCTCATATACAAATAAAAGCTAAGCGAAAGGATGGAGACCGCGATGGTGAGGATGAAATTTATGGTTCCCGCACTGATCCGCAGGCCGCGAAGGACGGATGTGCTGGTATTGCGGAGCTTTTCAGGTCAGAACGCCGGCGGCCCGACCACATGCTTCACCGGCCAGCCTCCCATATGGCTGGCCGACTTGAAACGGAACGGCCGGGTCGTTCGAACCGGGACCGAATTTATTCCGGTAACCCGCAGAAATCTGGTCAGAGCCGGACTCAAAGTGACCAACATCAAATTTCTGAGACAGTGTCTGTTCGGAGAAGATTTCTCCTCGTTGTTCTGCGGTCAAATCGTGTCGCTGCCGCGCAGGAAGAAGAGGACTTGCGGATGCGGGGCCGCGAAACGGAAGACCATGAGGAATCCGAAGACAACGCGGAAAAAGTAAACGCCACGAAAAAAGGCCAGCCGGAAATTCCGGCTGACCTGTTCGGGGAAGCGCACTTCATTGCGGTTTGATGGCTTTGATTACAGCGGAGGTGATATAGTCCTCGATCTTCGACCCGGGAACCCAATCTTTGATGAACAACCGGGATTCCTCTTTCAGCTCAACGACAATATCCTTGAATCCGCTTTGTGCTAGCATCGTTTTCAGCTCGTCAATCGACGATGCTCCCGATATGCATCCCGAATAGTAAACATCCAAATCGTTCTGGATATCCGCAGGAAGATCCGCCGTCGCGACAACATCCGAGACAGCCAGCCGACCGCCGGGGCGCAGGACGCGGAAGGCTTCATTGAACACCTGCTGTTTGTCCGGCGACAGATTGATGACGCAATTGGAGATAATGACATCCACCGATTGATCCGCGACCGGCAAATGCTCGATTTCCCCCAGCCTGAAATCCGTGTTCGTGTACCCGCCTTTCGCGGCGTTGTCGCGTGCGCGGCTCACCATTTCCGGTGTCATGTCGACTCCGATCACATAACCGGTCTCCCCGACTTGCCGGGCCGCCAGGAAGCAATCGAATCCGCCGCCGCTGCCGAGGTCCAATACGACTTCACCCGGCTTCAGCTCCGCGATGGCTTGCGGATTGCCGCAGCCAAGTCCAAGATTCGCACCGTCGGGAACAGCGGCCAATTCTTCGGATGAGTAGCCCAGCTGCGCGGAAATGTCAGATGCCGACCGGCGGCCGCTTGAAGCCGGTGAACAACACGAACCCGCATTTTCAAGACGATTTCTTTATATCGGCTGCGTACATTTTGGCGAACCTGATCGTTCTTTACCTGATTCATGAATCATCACTCCTTCAAATTTAAATTAGCAGCAAGGGGATACCACAAGCGGAAAACGTTCGCCGGAAATCTTGGCCAAATAACGCCGCAGCTTGCGGACAACGTATTTCGCGTCCGGCCCCGCCCCTCTTAATGTGGCGGAAGCAAACGAACGCTGACCTTCCAGACCGACATAATACAGCCCCGGAACGGAAGTGCTGATCCCCCCTTTCTGCAGCGGTTTTCCATCCGCATCAAGCGCCCCGATGGACTGTAGATGAGACAGATTGGGACGATATCCGGTCGCAAAGATCACGGTCTGTACCGGTTCTTCCGTTCCGTCCGGCCAGACCACTCCCTCGGAATAAAGGGAAGTAAACATGGGCCGTTGATCCGGCTTCCCGGACTGTATTCTTCTCCGATAATCATCCAAATCCGCAACCGCCCTCGAGATTGGAGGCTTTTTGCCAAATCGCCAGAACGGAAAGGTATCCAGACCGACGGCTCTGATCCAAAAATGCAGATCAATCCCCAATATTTTTGTCTTCATAAAACGAACGGGACGAAGCACGGCAAGCGATGTATGACTGACGTCGGCAAGCTCCGCCGCGATTTGAACCGCGGAATTCCCGCTTCCGACAACCACCACCCGTTGTCCCCGGAAACGATCCGGACTTCGATAAGACGAGGAGTGAAGGATCTCACCTTGAAAGTTCTCCATTCCGCTAATGGCTGGGATATAGGGATTATGAAACGAGCCGGTCGCATTAATGATCGTTCTCGCCTCATATTCGTTTCCGGCGGCCGTTCGGATCGAAAAAACTTTCCTGCTTTTCTCCACGTAAACAACCCTCTGGTTGATGCGGATCGGCAAGTCGAAACGTTGAGCATACGCCTGCAGATACCGGATCACCTCGTTCCGCAGCGGGTAGCGGGTTGCGGGGCCAGGCATCTTCATGCCCGGCAGTGAAGACAACCGCGCCGGCGAAAAAAGCTTCAGACTGTCGTAATATAGCGGCCAAGAACCGGTCGACTGCCCGCTAGCTTCAAGAATCAAGAATTGCAATCCGTTCTTTTTCAAGTAATATCCCGAGGCAAGGCCGGCTTGCCCGCCCCCGATCACGATTGCGTCCAATACAGACGACATTTCAGATTCCTCCTCGAAAATTATTTGCAAATTGCAAGCATTATAGTAAAAAGGATTACCCGCTAGAAGTTGCCGAGCAGCATTTACCGGATTTCGCCATCGCTTCGTTTAGCAGCTTGATTGAACGAATGACCGTATCTTTTTCAAAATCGTTCATGTGCGAAAAAACTTCATTTAAATAATCGTTCATTTGCCGGTCAATCGCCGCCGCAACATACTTGCCTTCGGCCGTCAGGGAGAGCAGGTGCACTCTCCGATCGTTCGGATCAGGCGACTTCTTCACCAGATTCATCTTGACCAACGTTTGGACTTGCCGGCTGAACGTCGTGATATCTGTCCCGAGCGCCTCAGCCACTTGCTGCATGGAAGGCTTGTGCCGGCGATCAATTTCATAAAGGATATGGCTTTGGATCAGGGAGATTTCGCAGCCGCCGGCTGAACAGCAGTTCTTGTCCAGAAAGCCAAACCGGCGGACCATGATTTGAAACAGTTCGCGTACATTTTCCAAGGCGCCTCACCCCATGAATTTGTTATACAACATTTATTTGCAATTTGCAAGTAATTATACACGGTCCAGGTCAAAGGCGTTCCGATTCTCCTATCCCTTCCAAAGTGGCTGATCACTTCAATGGTGTGTTGCAACAACGTATGTTCAAAATAACCTGTTGTGTTTTCGTTGCTTAGACAGCAAGGAATATGAAATTGCCGCGTGGAATTGAGAAAAAAATCAAAACTGGCGGAAGGAGAGCACCATGATGTCACCGTCTCATTGGCATAATTCATACACAGTCATCGACACGTCGAATTGGAAAAGAAAACTCCATTGTGAAATTTTCAGGAATGCCCTTCAGCCGCATTATAATGTCTGTTTGGAATTGGATATTTCGAACTTTATCCGAAAGGTGAAGGAAAATAAGTGGTCGTTCTCTTTGGCAGTTATCCACACGATAACGAAATGCGCAAATGAGATGGAAGAATTTCGTTATCGATTTTCAAATGATGAAGTTGTACTGTACGAAACGATTCATACGTCTTTTACTTAGCTGAAACCAAATTATTCAAGGTCGTCAATGTTCCCATGGTGAAGGGAGGCGAGATGGAATGCTGGGGATTCACGAAAAAATCAAATCTCTTCGCTGGAACAAATTTGAGGTGTTTGAGATTGAGGATGGGATCGAGAATCCAGTAGGTGATCAAGAAACCTGGGACTTGCTTCGGTCATTATATGAAGTTCCAGAAGGAGTCAAACTGATTGCGGAAACTGAGAACGAATTGAAATTTTTGGTAGTTCAACCGTTGATGAACGAAGTGAAAAACGGACAGGAAATCGTGACTTTAGAAAAAACGCTGCTCATACGAAAAACTTAGCACCTTCGGGTGCATTTCGGGGGAAGGGTGGTTAGGGTAATTGTGCGGGTTATATGGGCCATTTATTGGGCCGTGAACGGATCCGATGGGGTGAAGCGGGAAAGGTAAAAAAGGGCCCTGAATGAGGGAAAGTGTTGTGAATGTATATTGGGCTTTATGAGGGGAATTGAGGACCTAGCATGCAGCCCTCTACCCTTCCCTCTTTACCCTTCTTCCCTTTCACCCTTACCCCTGCTTCAAACGAAAGCCGGGTCCACGACCGGCTAAACCCCCGATCATGGCCCGGCTAAATGGACATTTTTTATTGTTCTTGGACAGATTTTATTTTCCCAAGACGGGATTTATTTGCTGTCTACATTTGACCGCACCCGGCTTAAACTTTTACTCCACCGTCACGCTCTTCGCCAGATTCCGCGGCTTATCCACGTCATGGCCGAGCGCGAGCGATGCGTAATACGCGATGAGCTGCAGCGGCACGACCGACAGCGCCGGCGTGAGGAGCGGCAGCGTGTCCGGGATCGCGAACAGCTCGTCGACCGACTTCGCGACCTCGTCCTTGTTGCTCCGGTTCACCAAGCCGAGCACACGGGCGCCGCGCGCCTTCACTTCCTTGATGTTGCTCAGCGTCTTCTCGTACAGGTCTTCCTGCGTCACGAGCGCGATGACCGGCGTACCGTCTTCGATCAGCGCCAGCGTGCCGTGTTTCAGCTCGCCGGCCGCGTACGCCTCGGAGTGGATGTACGAGATTTCTTTCAATTTCAGCGAGCCTTCCTGCGCGACCGCCCAGTCGATGCCGCGGCCGATGAAGAACAGGCTGCTGTGCTTCGCCATCGACTCCGCGATTTGCTTCAGCACGGCGGAATGCTCCAGAATGTCTTCCACCTGCGCCGGAAGCTCCTTCAAAGCGGCGATGACCGACGCGATGAACGCTTCATCCTTCGTGCCCAGCGTCTGCGCGAGATAGAGCCCGAACAGATAGAATGCGATAAGCTGCGTCGTGTACGCCTTCGTCGATGCGACGGCGATCTCCGGTCCCGCCCACGTGATGATGACGTCATCCGCCTCGCGGGCGACGGAGCTGCCGACGACGTTCGTGATGGCCAGCACGCGCGCGCCCGCGCGCTTCGCTTCGCGCAGCGCCGCCAGCGTGTCGGCCGTCTCGCCGGACTGGCTGACGACGATGACCAGCGTGTCCGGCGTTATAATCGGATTGCGGTATCGGTATTCGGAAGCGACGTCCGCCTCCACCGGAATGCGCGCCAGGCTCTCGATGACGTGCTTGCCGACGAGTCCGGCGTGCAGCGCCGTTCCGCAGGCGACGATGTGCACTCTGCGGATGTTCCGGATGTCGCCTTCCGTCATCTTGAGTTCCGGCAGCACGACCCGCCGGCCGTCCGGCGAGATGCGCGATCCCATCGTGTCGCGATACGCCTTCGGCTGCTCGTGAATTTCCTTCAGCATGAAGTGCTCGTAACCGGCTTTCTCCGCCGTCATCAGGTCCCAGTCGACATGGAAGACGTCCTTGGCCACGGGCTGACCTTCGATCGTCATCACTTCGACGCTGTTCTTCGTCAGCACGGCCATCTCGCCGTCCTCGAGAATGTACACCTCACGCGTATGCTCGAGAATCGCCGGAATGTCCGAACCGATGAAGTTCTCGCCTTTGCCGATGCCGATGATGAGCGGGCTCGCGTACCGCACCGCCACGAGACGATCCGGTTCGTACTCCGTCAGGACGCCGAGCGCGAACGCGCCGCGCATCCGATTCACCGCCCGCTGCACCGCCTTCACGATGTCGCCGTCATACTCGTCGGCGATCAGGTGGGACACGACTTCCGTATCCGTCTCCGACACGAACGTATGCCCCGCAATCGACAGCTCTTCGCGCAGCTCGAGATAATTTTCGATGATGCCGTTGTGCACAACCGTAAATTTGCGCGAATTGTCCGTATGCGGGTGGGAGTTGATATCCGACGGCTTGCCGTGCGTCGCCCAGCGCGTATGACCGATGCCGACCGAGCCCGTGAGCGGCGCGTCCTTCAGCTTCTCCTCCAGCACGGCGAGCCGGCCCTTCGCCTTGCGAATCTCCAGCCGGTCGCCGGTGTGAACGGCGATGCCCGCCGAGTCGTACCCCCGGTATTCGAGCTTCTTCAAGCCTTCGAGCAGAATCTCCTGCGTGTTCCGATTACCGATATATCCAACAATTCCGCACATTCGTTCGTACCTCCGCTATTCGGGATCCCCCGAAAGCCCCGGGTCCGGAACGCATGTGCATGTGCGTCTATTCGATTGTGATGCCCATGCCGCATGACGAACCGGCAACGGGGCATTCAGGGTGATAAACGGCATGAATGCCTTGTCCTGGATCGTAAGGGTCCGCTCTGCCGAGACCTTTGTCGGACCGGTCGCCCGGTCGTTTTCCTTCCCGGCTTGACGGCTGGAACGGATGCAGCCGGAGGGTCCCCGCCGAAAACTTCGAACACCCCCGCCTCGTCAACTTGCCGCCCGCCTCGCCGCCGCACCGCCATGCCGAAATCCCCGCTTTCCGCGGATGACGATGACGGCCGGCAGCAGCACGGGCCCGCAAGTTCTGGCGCTTGAATCGTTGGACTCACTACCCTCGCTTTCTTTCCCGAATTATAATCCCTATCATATGCATTTTCATGACAGAATGCAACGGCTAGAATTGTCGAAGCGCTGCGGCCGCCCCCGAATCCGACGGAAAATCCAACAAAGAAAGCAGCCGTGAACTCCGCGGGGAGTTCCGGCTGCCTCCGTCCAATTTCCTTATCCCAGCTCCGCTTTCACCACGGCCGCGATCCGTTCGACATGGGCCGCCACCTGCGCTTCGTCCGGCCCCTCCGCCATGACGCGGATGAGCGATTCCGTGCCCGACGGCCGGACGAGCACCCGCCCGCTGTCGCCGAGTTCCGCTTCGGCCGCCGCCACCGCTTTCGCGATCGCTTCGTTGTCCTTGAACCTGGATTTGTCCGCGACCCGCACGTTGACGAGCACCTGGGGATATTTCCGCATGATCGTCTTCAGTTCGCTCAGCTTTTTGCCGGAAGCGATGAGCGTATCGACGAGCTGCAGCGAGGTGAGAATGCCGTCCCCCGTCGTATTGTAATCGAGGAAAATGACATGCCCGGACTGCTCCCCGCCCAGGTTGAACCCGCCGCGGCGCATCTCCTCCATGACGTACCGGTCGCCGACCGCCGTGCGGGCCGTCTTCAGCCCGAGCGATTCGGCCGCCTTGAAGAACCCGATGTTCGCCATCACGGTCGTGACGATCGTGTCGTGGCTGAGCTTGCCGGCTCTCCGCATCGCCTCGCCGCAGATGAGCAGGATGAAGTCGCCGTCCACTTCGGCGCCGGTCTCGTCGACCGCGATCAGCCGGTCCGCGTCGCCGTCGTAGGACAACCCCAGGTCCGCGCCGTGCGCCTTCACCTGGGCGATCAGATGCTCCGGATGCGTCGATCCGACGCCGTCGTTGATGTTCAGCCCGTCAGGCGAAGCGCCGACCGTGATCACTTCGGCGCCCAGCTCGCGGAAAATGCGCGGCGCCAGCTCGTAGGCCGCGCCGTGCGCGCAGTCCATGACGATGCGCAGCCCCTTGAACGAATGTTTCACCGTCGTCTTCAAATATTCGAGATAGCGGTACTTCGCCTCATCGTCCGTCGTGACGGTGCCGATGCCGCCGCCTTCCGGGCGGGGCAGCTCATCCCGCTCGGCGTCGATCAGCCGCTCGATCTCGAGCTCCGTCTCGTCGGAGAGCTTGTAGCCATCCGCGCCGAAGAACTTGATTCCGTTGTCCGCCACCGGATTGTGCGACGCCGAAATCATGACGCCCGCATCGGCGCCGAGCAGCCGCGTCAGCCAGGCGACGGCCGGCGTCGTCACGACGCCCAGCCGGATGACGTCCGCGCCGATCGAGAGGAGCCCGGCGGTCAGCGCCGCCTCGAGCAACGGCCCCGAGATGCGCGTGTCCATGCCGATGACAACCTTCGGCTTATCCGCCTTGCCCGCCAGCACATAGCCGCCGCAGCGGCCGATCTTGTACGCGAGTTCGGGCGTCAGCTCGCGATTCGCGACGCCGCGCACGCCGTCCGTTCCAAAATATTTCCCCATGAATTCGTCCCTGTCTCCTTCTCCCTGTCATGCTTCAAACCGCGGGGCGCCGGTCGGGCCATCCCTTCGTCCGGACCATCTTCGCCGAACATGCAATGCCCGATCCTTGAACCCCGGACTAACGGGATTCGCCGGCCGCGTCTTCCTCCGTGCCGTCTGTGATCTCCACGGTCGCCCGGAGCTGCTGCGGATACGACTGCGTGACGAACTGCGGCAAATGCACGTCGAGCACGATCGTGTGCTTTCCCGTCGGCAGCCCGTTCAGGTCGGCGATCACCTGCACGTCCTTCGCCGTCAGATCGGCCAGCACGCTCGGCGCTCCCGTCACGTTCAGATCGACGGTGCCGCCCTCCGGCTCCAGGATCCGCGCCTTCATGCCTTCGGCAAGGCCGGCCGTCGTGATGGCGATCTGCGGCAGCGTGATCGTCTCGGACGGTTCGAGCTCAATCGCGATTTCGATCTGTTTCGGTTCGATCTGCGCCAGATCGCGGCCCGGATCGAGATCGAGCGTGACCGTGCCCGAGCGCTGAACCGTCGACAGATTGAGCGTCACGCCGTCGAAATATTCCATCTTGTCAAGCGTCTCCTGCGGCCCGTACACGGTGACCGTGTCCGTCGACGGCTTGAACGAGGCGATGCTCATGCCGATCGGCAGCCGTCCGGTGAAGCGGATTTCAAGCGGCAGCTTCTTGTACGGCTTCGTGATCGGCACTTCCACTTCGACCACGTTCGGGGTAAGCACGGCCCCTTCGATCTCGTTGCCGTTCTCATCGTATGCGGCAAGCCGCACCTTCTGTTCAACCACATTCGATTCGACGCCTTCGACATTGATCACCGCGCCGACATAGGCGACGGTGTTCAGCTGATCCTTCGGCATCTGCACGAACACCCGGTTGTTCGGCTTCACGATCGGTTCCGCGACCTTGTAGCCGTTCGCGGGCGTTCCTTCCGTCCGGATAACCGCTTCAAATTCCTTCGTCTGCACCGGCACGATGTCCACCTTGACCCGCGTCGGCGAAATCGAGCGAAGCTGGACGCGGCCCGGAAGGTCATACCGGACGACGAGATCGTGCACGCCTTCGCCGAGACCGGACACATCCACCCATACATCGGGTACGGCCGACATCAGGTCGGCGAGCCGCCCTTCGACGAGCAGCTGCACCGTGCTTGGCTCGATCGAACGCAGATATTGCGTCTCCGGATCAAGACCGCGCGTGCCGACTTTCACCGCCGTGAATTCGCGGGTGTCGATCGTGGACGCCACCTGATTCGGCGGCGACTCCGGATCGAAATGAACGACGGCGAACAGCAGGATGCCGATCACGACCGAGAGGATCTTGAGCACTGTCGGGTTGCTGAGCCATTTATCCATTCGAGGAATCCTCCTTCCGGTTCCAGAAGGCGAACTTCGAACGGCGTTTCTCCACCGCCTGATGCGGCGTGAGCTCCTGGAACAGCTTGGAGATCAGCGACTCCTCATTGATGTCGCGCACGATCATGCCTCCGACCGACAGCGAAACCTGCCCCGTCTCCTCCGAGACGATGATCGCCACCGCGTCGGTCACTTCCGTCAGCCCGATCGCGGCGCGGTGACGGGTGCCGAGTTCCTTGCTGATGAACGGGTTCTCCGACAGCGGCAGGTAACAGCCCGCGGCCGCCACCTGGCTGCCCCGGATGACGACGGCGCCGTCATGCAGCGGCGTGTTCGGCGTAAACAGGTTGATCAGCAGCTCGGAACTGATCCGCGCCTCCAGCATCGTGCCGGACTCGGTGTACTCGATCAGCCCCGTTTCCCGTTCGAAGACGATTAACGCCCCGATCTTTCGACGTGCCAAATAATTAACGGCCTTAATTACTTCGCCGATTTGATCCGTCACATCGCGGTTAACCAGCGTCGACCGCGCGAAAATCTTGCCCCGGCCCAGCTGTTCAAGCGCCCGGCGCAGCTCCGGCTGGAAAATGATCAGCACGGAGACGACCCCGAACGTGAACATCTGATTCATGAGCCATTTCAGCGTGTACAGATTGAACCAGGTGCTGACGGCCCACGTTGCGACAAGGACGAGAATCCCCTTCAGCAGTTGGACAGCCCGCGTGCCGCGTACGATCATGATGAGCTGGTAGATGATAAAGCTGACGATGGCAATGTCGATAATATCCTTGATCCAATCGTTCCATGTCATGTCCTGAAAATAACTCACGGATCCGCCCCCTACGACCGTACACAGGCCCGCTCCAATCGTCTGCTTTAACTTATAGGATTTCTAGATAACGTAACGCAAATCCTCCAACTTGTCAAAAAAAAGTGCCCTCCGGCGATGGAGGGCGTTTCCAGAGTCATGAAGCAAGATCGATAACCGTGCTTCTCAGCTTGTACCAGATCCAGTCGAGCGCCTGATTGATCTCCCGCGCTTCGCCGATCACCTTCGCCGTCGAAGCCATGTTGACCGACCCGTCGATCACCGTCAAATTCCCGCGTATCTCGCCGACTACGACCGCCTCGCCGTTCTCGATGATCAAATCCCCGTCGACCCGCGCGCCTTCCGGCACGACCACCTTGTTCCCTTCGATGACGATCTGCGACAGATCGCTGCCTCTGACGACCAGCTCCTGGTCTTGTTCCCACGAAGCGATGAAGCTGGCCAGCAGGACGAGGCCGAGCATGGCCGCCACCGTAACGCCCGGGTATTGCCGCAGCCACCGTGCGAGACGTCTGCTGCGACGCCCGGGAACGCTCTTCAGGATGCGGTCCGTCAAGGCCGCCCGATCGGCTTCGGTACGCCCGACGGGCGCAGCAAGCGCCATATGCAGGAATCCTTCGGTCCGCTCATAATCGTTGAATCGTTCCCGACATTCCGGACAGCCGCCCAGATGCGCCTTCAGCTCGGGCGCATCCTCATGCGCCAGATCGCCATCAAAATACTCGTGCATGAGTCTGGAGGCTTGTGCGCAATTCATGGCCAGTCCCTTCCTTCTGAGTTCAACGCATGTTTGCATAATTGTTCTATACAATACGTATCGATCAGGGCAAGGTTTCAAAATTCATCCCGCGGAAATTTCGCCCCGCTCACAGTTTGCGCTCCAGCTTCTTCCGCAGATACTCCCTTCCCCGATGCACCCGCGTTTTCACCGTCGTCACCGGCATGTCGAGCACTTCGCCGATCTCCTGCAGCGACAAGTCGTGCAAATAACGGAGCACCATGACAGACTTGTATTTCGCCGGCAATGTATCGATCGCCTGGCGGACGATCCGCTGCGTCTCCGACAGCAGCATTTCGCTTTCCGGCGTGCGATCGTCGCTCGGGATGACCGCGTAACCGTCCAGTCCTTCGTGTTCGGTGGATTCGGCGTCAAGCGAGTAGGTCGCCTTACGCTTCCGCAGCCGGTCGATGCACAGGTTCGTCGCAATCCGGTAGATCCATGTGGAGAACTTCATCCCTTCGTCGTACCGGTCCAGATTGCGGTAGACGCGCAGGAACGCCTCCTGCACGACGTCCTCCGCCTCCTGGCGGCTGCCCAGCATCCGGAAGGCCATATGATACAGCTTATCCTGATAAAGTCCGACGATCTCGGCGAACGCCTGCTGATCGCCCTTCAGCGCCTTGCGCGCCAGGCGCGCTTCGATCGGTATCACGATTCCTTGTTCCCTGCCTTCCAACCGGCATTCCCGTTACAGCCGCATGCCGGCCGCATCAGCCCGTATTCCGGAGACCGGCCGCAATGCCGTTGATCGTCAGCAACACTTCGCGCAGCAGATGGGGATCGTCTTCCCCGCGGACGCGCAGCGCGCGAAGTTCGGTGAGCAGCTGCACTTGAAGATAACTGAGCGGATCGACGTACGGATTGCGCAGCCGGATCGATTCCTGAATGATCGGCACGTTGTCCAGAATTTCCTTCTGGCCCGTCACGCGCAGGATCATCTCGGTCGTCAGCTCGTATTCCCGTTCAATCATGCCGAAGATGCGGTCCCGAATGGCCGGATCCTTGATCATGCCGGCATACTCTTTGGCAATATGCATGTCGGCCTTGGCCAGCGCCATCTGCAGGTTGTCGATCAGCGTGCGGAAGAACGGAAACTCCACATAGGCGCGGCGCAGCTTATCCAGCTTCGCCTCGTCGCCGCCGACATACTCCGCCATCGCCGTGCCCGCGGCATACCAGGCCGGCAGCAGGAAACGGCTCTGCGTCCAGGCGAACACCCACGGAATGGCGCGCAAATCTTCGAAACGGTCGCTGTTCTTCCGCTTCGAAGGCCGTGAACCGATGTTCAGCTCGCCGATCTCGTTCAGCGGGGTCGACTCCTTGAAGAACGTCAGGAAGTCCGGATCGCGGAAAATGAGATCCTGATACTTCTTCATCGCCCGTTCCGACAGTTCCTTCGCAATCGATTCGTACTCCGCGTTCTTGTCGCTGTTCTGCTCGGGATACTTCGCGAGCCGGGCCGCAGTGATCAGCGCGCTGGTCGCCTGCTCGAGGCTGCGGTAGGCGATGCCTTGCATCGCGTAGCGGGACGAAAGCACCTCGCCCTGCTCCGTAATCTTGATGCCTCCGCCGATCGTATGCGGCGGTTGCGCGAGAATGCTGTAATTGAGCGGCATGCCGCCGCGTCCGAGCGCGCCGCCCCGGCCGTGGAAGAATTTCAGCTTCACGCCGTAGCGATTGCCCGTCTCCGTGATCTCGTTCAGCGCGACGCGCAGCTCCCAGTTCGCCGTCACGACGCCGCCGTCCTTGTTGCTGTCGGAGTAGCCGAGCATGATTTCCTGCAGCTGCCCCATCGCTTCGACGGATGCGCGGTAAATCGGCAGATCGAAGACGCGCTGCATGATCCCCGGCGCGGCATGCAGGTCGTCGATCGTCTCGAACAGCGGCACCGGCTGCAGCGTGCAGACGACCTTGCCGTCCTCGTCCCGTCGGAACAGGCCGACTTCCTTGGCGAACAGCAGCACTTCAAGCATGTCGCTCGCGCCCTGCGTCATGCTGATCAGGTAGCTGCGGACACAGTCCACGCCGAATTCCTGCTGCGCGCGGTAGACGGTGTGGAAGACGTTCAGACATTCGCGGGTTGAATCCGAATACTCGATATGCGGCGACGTCAGCGGCCGCGGATCGTTCAGCAGCTGATCCAGCAGCCGGATTTTCTCTTCTTCATCCAGTGCCGCATAATCCGGCGTTATCTTCATTTTCGCCAGAATCTCCGCAATCGCATTCTCATGCTCCTTGCTGTGCTGGCGAATATCGAGCGTCGTCAGATGGAAACCGAAGAGTTCCACCTGGCGGATCAGTTTGCGGATATGGGTATCGGCGACATAATCGGCGAAATGGTAGCGCAGGCTCCGGTCGATGATTTTCAGATCCTGCTTCAGTTCCTCGGCGCTGTTGTAGCGGGCCGGCGTGCCTTTCAGCTCTTCGCGCTTCATGTTCGCCAGCTTCTGCAGCATATAGCCGATCTTGATCCGGTACGGCTCCTTGTCGTTGCGCCACCGGTCCAGGTTCGCCAGATCTCCGATCGCCTCGCAATCCCGGCGGATCGACTCGATCAGCTCTTCCGACACCTTCACGATGCTCGTGCTGAAGCTGAGCAGCGACATCAGCTTGCGCAGTTCCGCGCGGTACTTCGACACCGTAAGCTGACGATGCCGGTTGAACGTCTCCCGCGTTACATCCGACGTGCAGGACGGATTGCCGTCCCGGTCGCCGCCGATCCACGAACCGAAGCGGAGATACGTCGGCACATGCCAGCGTTCGCCCGGATAATATTTGTCCAGGCAGCGCTCCAGCTCCTCATAGACGTCAGGCAGCACATCGAACAGCGTCTGATCGAAATAGAACAGCCCGTTCTGCACTTCGTCGAGGACGGTCGGCTTGCGGCTGCGAAGCTCGTCCGTCTGCCAGAGGGTCAGCACTTCGTTGAGCAGTTTGTCCCGCAGACGCTCGCGCTCGCGGTTCGTCAGCGTCGGATTGTCCAGTTCCAGCACGTCGCAGGCCATCCGTTTGTGAATGTCGAGCACGGCGCGTCTTGTCGCCTCGGTCGGATGCGCGGTCATGACAAGCTCGAGCGAGATGCCTTTGATCATTTCCCGAACGATCTCGACCGGAACGCCGCGTTCCTTCAGATCCTTCACCGCGCTCTCGATGGAGCCCGGCTGCACGGCTGCGCCCGCCGAACGCTCATAATCCCGCTTGCGCCGAATCCGGTGAATCTGTTCCGCAATATTGACGAGCTGAAAATAAATCGCGAACGCCCGGATCACCTGATGCCGAATCTCCGGATTGAGCGATTCCACGAGCTGTTTGAACTCCTCATGCAGCTTCGGGTCGAACGACGCGCGGAGCGTCTTGCTCATCTCGCGGATGCGTTCGACGACTTCGAGCAGCTGCTGTCCGCCCTGGTGCACGAGCACTTCACCCAGGATGTTGCCCAGATAGCGGACATCCCGCCTCAGCAGGCTGCTGACCTGGGGGCGGCTCTGAGCCGTTTGGGTTGCGGCTTGATCGGACATACCTTTCCTCCTGACTGTTCATGCGCACTGCGCCGCAAGCGCAGCATCCGTATAAAAACTCACTCTCTCCATCATACAACAAAACGGGCTTCCGATGAAGTCCGGGCATAGAAAAAACTCCTTACCAACCGTAAGGAGTTTCCGATATGCGCTGTTATGGAGCGGGTGATGGGAATCGAACCCACGCTACCAGCTTGGAAGGCTGGAGTTCTACCATTGAACTACACCCGCGGAAAAAGTGGCGTGCCCAGAGAGATTCGAACTCCCGACCTTTTGATTCGTAGTCAAACGCTCTATCCGGCTGAGCTATGGGCACATAAAGAAATGGAGCGGACGACGGGAATCGAACCCGCGACCCTCGCCTTGGCAAGGCGATGCTCTACCGCTGAGCCACGTCCGCAGATTATGCTGCCGTGATTTCCGATGACTTCATCGAAGCGGCAACAACAAATATATCAGGTTTTCAGGGTGATTGCAAATGGTTTGTCACGAACATCTGCAATCGGTATGCGCACTCACAGGCGGCAGGCAGATGGTGCGCGTAGAGGGACTTGAACCCCCACGGTTGCCCGCTGGAACCTAAATCCAGTGCGTCTGCCAATTCCGCCATACGCGCACGGGCTGATGGTGAGCCATGTAGGACTCGAACCTACGACACCCTGATTAAAAGTCAGGTGCTCTACCAACTGAGCTAATGGCTCATAACGTGGCTGGGGATCTAGGATTCGAACCTAGGAATGACGGAGTCAAAGTCCGTTGCCTTACCGCTTGGCTAATCCCCATCAAAAACGCTGCTTGGGTGCAGCGGAGCAAAAAAAAAGATGGTGACCCGTAGGGGATTCGAACCCCTGTTACCTCCGTGAAAGGGAGGTGTCTTAACCCCTTGACCAACGGGCCACAAAAGAGAAGGAGAAAAAAAGCTGGAGCTCTCAACCGGGATCGAACCGGTGACCTCATCCTTACCATGGATGCACTCTACCAACTGAGCTATGAGAGCGTGTGGCTCCCCGAACAGGACTCGAACCTGTGACAACTCGGTTAACAGCCGAGTGCTCTACCGACTGAGCTATCGGGGAATGAGGGGGTGTGTATTCCATTATACAGGAAAATTTGCACCCTGAAAACCGGATGCGAATGAAACGTTGAATCAAGCTGATGGAATTTAGGATAAGCCCTCGACCGATTAGTATTCGTCAGCTTCACGCGTTGCCGCGCTTCCACCTCGAACCTATCAACCTGGTCATCTTCCAGGGGTCTTACCTTTACAGTGGGAAATCTCATCTTGA
>Ga0207875_100034_pt1 | contig 108422 bp, 98 predicted proteins | sample CeladaPassage60A_FD_187476 | JGI IMG/M metagenome (GOLD analysis project Ga0207875, IMG submission 187476) | Cellulose-adapted microbial communities from the Joint BioEnergy Institute, USA - Passage3 60A (SPAdes) (version 2) | ecosystem: Engineered > Bioreactor > Continuous culture >... | reverse complement strand
CGTCGAGGATTTTCTCCACCACAAGTACCTTTTTCCATTCTGCTCTGGTCAATGTCACTCTCTCCTGTCCCATAGTGACATTATCTCAGAACAGTTATACCGTGACATTATCACAGAACAACGACAGCGGCATGTCCCTCTTGTTGACGAAGACGGTTAACATCGTTATGATAGGAAATAATGACTGTTAGCATTACGGGATTCGGCAATCCCGACAGTGAACGACGAAGAAGGGGAATAGCAGCGCGTCTTGCCTTCAGAGAGCGGAACCGTGAGGCTGTGAGGTTCTGCAGGATCGGACGGCTGCGGGTCGCCCCGGAGTCGCCTGTTCGAGCGCCGTGCGCGCCAGGGCAGGCCGGTTGGCAACCGTTACGAGCCGGCAAGTGCCGCCAGCGTCTGGACCGCCGGCGGAATAAAGGTGGTACCACGGAAGCGAAGAGCCTTTCGTCCTTTGTCGGGCGAGAGGTTTTTTTGTTGAACCCGCTGCGCCCCTGCGCGATAGATTGCCGGATCCATGCCGCATGAGGAGTGAGGTTGAGCATGACGGAAAACAAATCCGCGATCGCGATGCCGACGACGTATGACCCGAAATCGGCGGAGAAGAAATGGTACGATTACTGGATCAAGGGGCGGTATTTCGAAGCGGGACGGCGGAAGGACGCGAAGCCGTTCACGATCGTCATCCCGCCGCCGAACGTGACGGGCATGCTGCATATCGGCCATGCGCTCGACTGCACGCTGCAGGACATCCTGATTCGTACGAAGCGGATGCAAGGCTATGACGCGCTCTGGCTGCCGGGCACCGACCATGCGGGCATCGCGACGCAGACGCGCGTGGAAGCGACACTTCGCGAGCAAGGAATCAGCCGGTACGATCTCGGCCGCGAGAAGTTTCTCGAGAAGGTCTGGGAATGGAAGGAACATTACGCGAACACGATCCGCGAGCAATGGGCGAAAATGGGCTTCTCCCTCGATTATTCGCGCGAGCGGTTCACGCTGGACGAAGGGCTGTCCCGCGCCGTTCGCGAAGTGTTCGTCCGCCTGTACGAGAAAGGGTTGATCTACCGCGGCAAGCGGATCATCAACTGGGACCCGGCCGCCCGCACGGCGCTGTCCGACATCGAAGTCGTGTACAAGGAAGTGCAGGGCGCGCTGTACCATCTGCGCTATCCGCTCAAGGACGGCAGCGGCCACATTACGGTCGCGACGACCCGTCCGGAGACGATGCTGGGCGATACGGCGGTGGCCGTCCATCCGGAAGACGAGCGGTACAAGGACATGATCGGCAAGACGATCGTGCTGCCGATTGTCGGCCGCGAAATTCCGGTCGTTGCGGACGAATACGTCGACCGCGAATTCGGCAGCGGTGCGGTCAAGATTACGCCGGCCCATGACCCGAATGACTTCGAGATCGGGCTTCGCCACGATTTGCCGCAGGTCATCGTCATGGACGAGACCGGTACGATGAACGAGAACGCCGGTCCGTACCAGGGGCTGGACCGGGCGGAGTGCCGCAAGCGGATCGTCGAGGACCTGAAGGCGCAGGGCGTTCTGATCAAGATCGAGGAACACGTCCACCAGGTCGGGCACAGCGAGCGGACGGGCGTCGTCGTCGAGCCGTTCCTGTCGACGCAATGGTTCGTGAAGATGAAGCCGCTCGCGGAGCAGGCGATCGCCGTACAGCGTTCCGAGCGCGGCGTCCGGTTCGTGCCCGAACGGTTCGAGAAGAACTACATGCACTGGATCGAGAATGTGCGCGACTGGTGCATTTCCCGCCAGCTCTGGTGGGGCCACCGCATTCCGGCGTGGTATTGCGACGACTGCGGCGAAATGCATGTGTCCCGTGAAGATTTGACGACCTGTCCGAAGTGCGGCGCATCGCTCCGCCAGGACGAAGACGTGCTGGACACGTGGTTCAGCTCCGCGCTCTGGCCGTTCTCGACGCTCGGCTGGCCGGACGAGACGGAAGACCTGAAGCGCTACTACCCGACGACGGTGCTCGTGACCGGTTTCGATATCATCGGTTTCTGGGTGTCGCGGATGATTTTCACGGCGCTGGAGTTTACGGGCGAGCGTCCGTTCGCGGACGTCCTCATCCACGGCCTCGTGCGCGACGCCAACGGCGAGAAGATGTCGAAGTCGAAGGGCAACGGCGTCGACCCGCTTGACGTTATCGAGCGCTACGGCGCGGATGCGATGCGCTACATGCTGTCGACGGGCATCTCGCCCGGCCAGGATCTGCGCTTCCGCTGGGAACGCGTCGAACAGGCGCGCAACTTCGCGAACAAGATCTGGAACGCGTCGCGGTTCGCGCTGATGAATCTGGAAGGATTCACGGCGGCGGACATCGACCTGTCCGGCCCGCTCGGCACGGCGGACAAATGGATCCTGCACCGGCTGAACGAGACGGTCCGCGACGTCACCCGGCTCATCGACATCTACGAGTTCGGCGAAACCGGAAGAGTGCTCTACAACTTCATCTGGGACGATCTGTGCGATTGGTACATCGAATTCGCGAAGCTGAATCTGTACGGCACGGATGAGGCGGCGAAGCGCGCGACCCAATCGGTGCTGGCCTATGTGCTCGACCGGACGCTCCGGCTCATGCACCCGTTCATGCCGTTCATCACGGAGGAAATCTGGCAGCACCTGCCGCATGAAGGCGAGACGATTACGCTCGCGCCGTGGCCGGTGTACGAGACCGCGTTCGAATCGCCGGACGCGGTGCGCGAGATGAATCTGCTCATGGACATCATCCGCGCCGTCCGCAACATCCGCGCCGAAGTGAACGTGCCGATGAGCAAGAAGGTCGAGCTGATCGTGAACCTTGCCGGAGAAGCCGAGCTTGCCATCGCGAAGCGCAACGAGGAGTTCATCCGCCGTTTCTGCGGCACTTCATCGCTCGAGCTGGGCACGGGGCTTCCCGCGCCGGAGAAGGCGATGACCGCGATCGTGACCGGGGCGGAACTGTATTTGCCGCTGGCGGGTCTGATCGACATCGACGCGGAAATTGCGCGGCTTGAGAAAGAGTTGAAGACGCTGAACGCCGAGGTCGAACGGGTCGAGAAGAAGCTCGCGAACGAAGGCTTCATGGCGAAGGCGCCCGAGAAAGTGATCGAGGAAGAACGGGCGAAGCTGCGCGACTACACCGAGAAGCGGGACCGGACGATCGCCCGCATCGCGGAACTGCGCGGCTGACGGTCACACAAGGAGGAGAAGCGGAGAGATGCCCGACAAGAGCGAACGGACCGGAGGCGCTTTTGACACCGGGGTTCAGGATGCGGGTCCGTTCCGGACATATGAAGAGGCGCGGGACTGGATCACCGGTCTGACCGCGTTCGGCATCCGTCCCGGACTCGAGCGCATTACCCGGCTGCTCGAGCGGTTTGATCGGCCCGAGCGCCGGCTCAAGTTCATCCATGTGGCCGGAACGAACGGCAAAGGTTCCGTCTGCGCCTATCTGACCAGCGTGCTCCGTGCGGCGGGCTATGATGTGGGAACGTTCACGTCGCCCTATTTGACCCGCTTTACGGACCGGATTACATTCAACGGCCGGGACATTCCCGACGAAGTGCTGGTGCGGCTTGCGAACGAAGTGAAGCCGCATGTCGACGAACTGGCCGAGACCGAGCTCGGCTCGCCGACGATGTTCGAAGTGACGACCATGATTGCGATTCTCTATTTCGCGAAGGTCGCCTATCCCGATTATGTCGTCTGGGAAGCCGGACTCGGCGGGCGGCTTGACGTGACGAACGTTGTCGTGCCGGTCGTGAGCGTCATCACGAACATCGGCCACGACCATCTGGACGTGCTGGGCGATACGTTGGAAGCGATCGCGGCGGAGAAAGCCGGCATCATCAAAGCCGGCGTGCCGGTCGTCAGCGCAGCGTCGCAGCCCGAGGCGATCCGCATTCTCGCGGAAACGGCCGCCGCCAGGAAGAGCACGCTTTATCTGCTGGGGCGGCAGTTCCGCGAGATGCCGCTCGAGGCCGGCGAGGGAACGCAGCGCTTCCGGTTCGAGGGGCCGTTCCGCGCGATCGAGCCGCTCGAGATCGCGATGCTCGGCGCGCACCAGCGGACGAATGCCGCCGTCGCCGTCATGACGCTTGAGGTGCTGCGGCAATATTACGCGCTCATCCTCGAGGAGGGCGTGCTCGAGGAAGGCTTGCGCGCGGCCCGATGGCCCGGCCGGCTGGAGCTGGTCCGGGAGGAGCCGCGCATCCTGCTCGACGGCGCGCACAATCCGGAAGGCATGGCCGCGCTCGCGGCCGCCCTCAAGGAATCGTTCCGCTGGCGCAGGCTTCATCTGATGATCGGCGCGCTGGCGAACAAGAATCATATCGACATGCTGCGGCATATACTACCAATAGCGGATTCGCTCATTGTGACCGAACCGGATTTCAAGAAGAAGCTGGACGCAGGCGAACTTGCGCGGATCGCGGCCGGTATCCCCGGCTGTCCAGCCGATGCCGCGGCCGAACCGGATTGGCGCCGGGCGCTCGACATGCTGATCGGACGAACGGGTCCCGAGGATCTGGCCGTCGTATCCGGCTCGCTGTACCTGATTGCAGACGTTCGTTCCTCTCTGCTTCATGATCGCGATATTGAAAAAGGTTGGTGAGAAGGCATTTGAGCACGGCGGAACATGTGCATTTCATCGGCATCGGCGGATATGGAATGAGCGCCATCGCCAGGGTGATGCTGGAGAAGGGATACAAGGTGTCGGGTTCGGACGTGGTCCGGCAGGAGCGAACCGACAAGCTTGCGGCGCAGGGCGCCCGGATCTATATCGGGCACAAGCCGGAGCACGTCAGCGGAGCGAACCTGGTCGTCTATTCGACGGCGATCGCGCAGGATGACGTCGAACGGAAAGCCGCCGAGGAGCGGAACATCCCGGTCATCCATCGTTCACAGATGCTGGCGCGCCTGCTGAACGCGGGCAAAGGCATCGCCGTTGCCGGCGCGCATGGCAAGACGACGACCTCGTCCATGATCGCCCTTGTCATGGAGTCGTGCGGCCTCGATCCGACCTATATCATCGGCGGAGAGATCGTCAATCTCGATACGAACGCCAAAGCCGGCAACGGCGAATACGTCGTGGCCGAGGCGGACGAGAGCGACGGATCGTTTCTGCAATATCAACCGCATACGGCGGTCGTCACGAACATTGAACCTGACCATCTGGAGAATTACGACGGCGATTTCGGCAAGCTGAAAGAGGCGTATGTGCAGTTTCTGCGCCAGGTGAAGCCGGAGGGCGCGGCCGTCGTCTGCGTTGACGATCCGAATATCCGGGAACTGCTGCCCCGGCTTTCCGGTACCCGGATCATCAGCTATTCGATCGAATCCGGAGGTGAAGCGGACTACCGGGCGATGGATATCACGCCCGGCGATCGGAAAGTTTCCTTCACGGTGATCCGACGCGGCGAACGCCTTGGCCGCGTGGAACTATCGGTGCCGGGCCGGCATAACGCCGGCAACGCCCTCGCGGCAATCGCCGTCTGCCTCGAAGCGGGCCTCTCGTTCGAGCGCGTCGCGGAGGCGATCCGCCTGTTCCGCGGCGCAAAGCGGCGCTTCCAGGTGATCGGCGAGACGGGCGGCATTCTGGTGATCGACGATTACGCGCATCATCCGACGGAGATCCAGGCGACGATCGCGGCAGCCAAGGCGACGGGCAAACGGATTATCGCGGTCTTTCAGCCGCAGCGCTATACGCGGACGTTCTTCCTGCTCGACGCCTTCAGCCGATCGTTCGCGGAAGCCGACGAAGTCGTCATCACCGACATCTATTCGCCCGCAGGCGAGAAAGCGATCGAGGGCGTTACCTCAAAGCGGCTCGCCGAATTGATCGTGAAGAACAGCAATCCGAATACGATCTACCTGCCGACGAAGGAAGACGCGCTCACCTGGCTGCTCGAACGCGTGGCGCCGGGCGATCTCGTCCTGACGATGGGGGCCGGCGACATCTGGAAGACGGCCGAGCAGCTGGCGCGGGAATTGCACGGCAGATTTGCGGCAAGCGGTTGACGGCAAGCGGACAGCCGTCCGCCGGGCTCCATTCGGGGTTTGGCGGGCGGTTTTTTTATGCAAGATTAAAAAATTATAAGCCGCAGGCAAGAGTTCCGGCACTGGAGCATGTCCGATCCATCCGGTATGATAGCGTTATCTGATCTTGTCGGATGGCCGCGAATTTTGGACAAGCGAGGGGAATCGGATGAAATCCATCGGGAAAACGTGTCGGAACCTGTGCCTGGCGGTACTTGTTGCAGCCGGTCTGGCCGGAAGCGGCGCGCTCGCGGCGGGCGAGGGAACGTCCGTCTTCAAGGATGTCGGGAACCATTGGGCGCGAGACGTCATCGCGTGGGCGGCCTCGAACGGCATCGCCAACGGATTCGATGACGGCACATTCCGCCCCAATCTGAAGATCAGCGAGCCGGAATTTCTCGCGCTCGTGCTGCGCGCCTTCCCGGAATATGAAGTTCCGGAGCAAAAGGCGGGCGAGCCGTGGCATGTCCGGTATTATGCGGCGGCGAAGCGGCTCGGCTGGCCGGTCGACGACACGGCGGTAAAGCGGGAATACACCCGCGGCGACGCGGCCCGCATCATCGCGGCGGCGCATGGGAAGCGGCTGACCGTGGAGGAGGCGGTCAAATACCTGCTGGACAACGGACTCGCCAACGGCAAGACGAGCGCAACGCCGGAAGGGTTCGGCGCCGGCGATCCGCTCACCCGCGCGGAGGCGCTGACGTTCATCTTCAACGCCAGGCACGCGGGTGCAAGCGCGAATCAAGGCGGGACGGGCGGCGCCTCGGAGACGGCGGCAAGGAACTCGGATTTCGCGCTGCGCGGCATCGTCATCGGCGATGGAGAGCAGGCGGTGCTGGCCGCGCTCGGCGAACCGGATCGCCGGGAGCCGTCCGAAGCGGGATATACCTGGCTTGTCTACAACGCCGACTATGCCGGTTTTGCGCAGATCGGCGTAAGCGGCGGACGGGTGGCGGCGCTGTTCAGCAGCGCAGACGTCTGGGTGCAACCGGACGGTCTGAAACCCGGATCATCCTTGCAGACGGCGGCCGGACATGCGGGAATCTCCCTTGAAACCTTGAAGGAATACAAGGTTTACACGTACGAGAAGAACGGCCTCCGGATTACGCTGTATCTGGATCTGCACATGAACACGGTGGAAGGCCTGCTGGTAGAGCAGGCCGGAGCCGGCAGCGGCGGAACCCGCGCGTCTGCCCCGCGCGAAGAATTGGAGCGCGCATATGAGCGGCAATTGATGGATCTGGCAAATGTGTTTCGCCTGAAACACGGCCTGAACACGTTGTCCTGGCATGACACGGCGGCCAAGGCGGCAAGGCTGCACAGCGAAGACATGGCGGAGCGGGGATACTTCGACCATGTGAACCCGGATGGCGAGAATCCGTGGGACCGGATGGCAGCCGCGGGCATCGGGGACTATCGCGCTTACGGCGAGAATATCGCCGCCGGCTATCGCAATGCCTTTGAGGCGCATATCGGCTGGGTCAACTCTTCCGGACACCGAAAGAATCTGCTGCACGAGGGTTTCGAGGCGCTCGGCGTCGGCGTCAGAATCGATCCGGACAGCGAGTACGGCTGGTATTACACCCAAAACTTCTATACTCCCCGGTAAACCCGGGATCAGAACACCGGATGGCATCTGTCGGACGGCATTCGGTGTTTTTTTAATGATTGGCAAGGAAATTTCTCCTGGATATCCAGAACGGACCAAGTTATAATAGAACACACGTTCGCATCCCGGCCGTCGAACTCTCTTTTTGAGACACATAAATCTCGCATCGGGTTCATAGAGTAGAGCAAGAAGAATCGGACAAGGAGTGCGATACGGACATGAACCCGAAAGCGCGGATCACCTATCGGTTTGAACCGGCGAAGCCCGGCGTTGCGGGGAAAGGCGAAGGCGGCAGCCGGAACGGGGGCCGGCTGGTGCGGGTCCTTCCGGAAGACGATGCCGGCCGGAAAGATGAACAAAACCCGGCAGATCCGGTCTGGCCGGGAGAACTACGGTTCGAGACCGATGTCATCCCCTGGAAAAGTCCGTTCCAGGACGATCCCGATGCGCTCGAGCGATTGATTCGCGAGACGGACGGGCAGACGTTGGAGTCGGAAACGGACGGCTGGCCGGGTGGCGCCGGGACGGGGCGCGGTGCGGAATCCGGCGGGATCCGTCCCGTGCCGGAGTGGAGACCGGAAGCGGACGACGCGGCGCCGAGGCCCGAACCGGCAGCCGGCGGCGTTGAACGGACCGGCGTACAATCGGCGGACGCAAACGGCGGCGTGCTGCCGAATGATTGGGAGGCGCCGATTGGCGGAGAAGACGATGCGCCGGCGGGCTATGTCGTACCGCGCCGCAGACCGCCCGCGCCTTCCTGGACGCGGGTGATCGCCACCGTCGCCGGAGCGGTGCTGACGGGCGCGCTGTTCGGCTATCTGGTCATGTCGCTTCTGATCTGGCAGCCGGGGGCGCCGACACAGGAAGAGGCCGGATTTCCACCGGATGAAGAGGCGGAAATCGCCTTGCCGGAGGACGGCGTTGTTCCGGCGGGGGCCGGGAATTCGCCGGATGCGTCCGGAAGTCCGGCCGCTGCGGAGATTCCCGCCGTCCGGTATTATGTGCTGCAATACGGCGTATTCTCGGCCGAGGCGGGACTGGCCGAAGCGCTGGCGCAACTGCAGAACGCCGGCTATGCCGCAGCGGCCGACAAGTCGGACGGCTTCCGCGCTTACGCGGGCATCGCGGAAAGCCGGGAAGCGGCGGAAGCGCTGGCTGCGAAGCTCGGCGGCGTCGAGCTGTACGTCCGGCCGCTCGAGGTGCCCGCGGCCGGTCCGGCATCGCTTGAGGGGCAGCCGGACGGCGCGGCCGAATTCATGATCCGGACGAACGACCTGATGCGGACGATGAGCGGGCTGTCGGCCAGCCTGCTGGCTGCCGGCGGATCTGATCCGATCCCTGCGGAAGCCTGGAACGATTGGCAGACGGCTCACCGAAGCTGGACGGAAGCGGCGGAAGCGGTGTTGAAAGATGCCCGGGAAGAGAGCGGACTCGGCAGCATCTCGGACGCGCTTCGCAAGGCGGCCGAGGCGTTCGCCGCGTACCGCGGAAAGCCGGCGCCCGAACATCTGTGGGACGTACAGTCCGCGCTGATGGAAGCTGCGATCGCCCAGAGGGACTGGATGCGGTCGACCGGCGCATTGTAAACGCAAGGAGCGCCGCGTATAATATAGAACGAGTGTCAGAATTGGGCGAAGGACGATCGGGGATGAAGAAGAATCGCTGGCTGCTGGTGTTTTTTGTCGTCATCGGACTCGTGGCGGGAGCGCTTGTCGCGAAATGGCTGGAACAGGTCCCCGCGCTGGATTTCCTGACCGACTCGGTTCCGGTCGTCTGGTCGCCGGCGGCGGATTTGATCGTCGTCGCGTTTGATTTGACGGTCAGGCTCAACATCAGCCTGCTCAGCATCATCGGCATCGTCCTGGCAATCTGGCTCTATCGCAGAATGTAGAATCCCGCGTCTTGCGGCGCGGGACGGAAGGAAGTCCGTATGTCGAAGAATGGGTCTTACGTCGGACAAGCCGTCCAGGCGCTCGTGCTGGGGTCGACTTCGCCGCGCCGGCGGGAACTTGTGCAGCTGCTCGGCCTCCGCATTCCGGTCCGCTTCGAGGCGTCCGACGCGGATGAATCGATACCGCCGGGTCTTGCGCCCGCGGAAGCGGCGCAGCGGCTGGCGCTGAACAAGGCGGCCGGCGTCCGGGATCGGCTGGGCGCGGAGGCGGCGGGAACCGTCATTGTCGGCGCCGATACGATCGTCGTGCTGGACGGCGACATTCTCGGCAAGCCTCGGGACGCCGCGGAGGCGCGCCGGATGCTCGGCATGCTGCAGGGCCGTTCGCACGAGGTCATCACCGGCGTGGCCGTCCTGGACGGAACATCGGGGGAGTCGAAGACCGCCGCCGGCATCACCCGGGTCGTCATGAAGCCGCTTGATGCGGACCGGATTGCGCGGTACGTCGCGACCGGCGAGCCGCTCGACAAAGCCGGCGCTTACGGCATCCAGGGACTGGCCGCCGGATTCGTGGAAAGAATCGAAGGCTGTTACTTCAATGTCGTCGGTCTGCCGCTTTCGCTGCTCGGCGATCTGCTGGCCGAATTCGGTGTGGAGACGATTTGACGTCAAGCTGCGGCCGGCTCGGCATTAGTTGTCGGAGGGTGCAGCCCTAAGGAGGACTTGAATCACATGGACTCGCGTGTCATTCTGCTGCGCGACATCCCCAGGGAAGACCGGCCGAGAGAACGCATGATGATCGATGGGGCGGAAGCGCTGAGCGATGCGGAACTGCTTGCGATATTGCTGAGAACCGGTACGCGCAATGAATCCGCCGTCAATCTCGCCAACCGGATTTTGCGCGAATGCGGGGGCTTAAGGCAGCTGGTCGACATGAGCATCGCCGAACTGACCAACATCCGCGGCGTCGGCCCGGCCAAGGCCGTGCAGCTCAGGGCGGGCATCGAGCTTGGCCGAAGGCTGGCGCGCAGGGCAGCATCCGACCGGCCGGCGATCCGGAAGCCGGAGGACGCGGCGAAGCTGGTCATGGAAGATCTCCGCTCCGAGCTCAAGGAACATTTCGTCTGTCTGTTTCTGAACACGAAGAACCAGGTACTCGCACGCGAGACGCTTTCCGTCGGCACGCTCAACGCGTCGCTTGTCCACCCGCGCGAAGTGTTCCGGGCCGCGATCAAGCGAGGCAGCGCGTCGATCATCTGCCTTCACAATCACCCGAGCGGCGATCCGACCCCGAGTCCCGAGGACATTGCGCTGACCAGGCGCCTGCAAGAGGCGGGGGCGCTGATCGGCATTGACGTGCTGGATCATATCGTCATCGGCGACGGACGGTTCATCAGTTTGAAGGAGCAAGGATACCTGTAATATAATAAGAAGGATTGTCTGACGACAGAAGGGAGCAAGACGATGTTCGGAACGAAAGATCTGGGCATTGACCTGGGAACAGCCAACACTCTGGTCTATGTCCGCGGCAAAGGCATTGTCGTCAGGGAACCTTCCGTGGTCGCCCTGCGTACCGATACGAAGACGATCGAAGCGGTGGGCGAACAGGCGAAACGGATGATCGGCCGGACGCCGGGCAACATCCGGGCGGTCCGGCCGATGAAAGACGGGGTTATCGCCGACTTTGACACCACCGCGACGATGATCAAATATTTCATCCGCCAGGCACAGAAGAAGCGCTCGATCTTCTCGCGCAATCCGAATGTCATGGTCTGTGTGCCTTCGGGCATTACGGCCGTCGAGAAACGCGCGGTCGAAGACGCGACGCGGCAGGCGGGCGCACGCGAAGCCTATACGATCGAGGAGCCGTTCGCAGCGGCGATCGGCGCCGATCTTCCGGTATGGGAGCCGACCGGCAGCATGGTCGTCGACATCGGCGGCGGCACGACCGAAGTCGCGGTCATCTCGCTCGGCGGCATCGTGACGAGCCGCTCGATCCGGGTCGCCGGCGACGAGATGGACGAAGCGATCATCCAGTATATCAAGCGGACCTACAATCTGCTGGTCGGCGAGCGGACGGCGGAACAGCTCAAGCTGGACATCGGCTCGGCGCTGCCGATCGATCACGAGCAGTCGGTCGAGATCCGCGGACGCGATCTCGTCACCGGACTGCCGAAGACGATTCCGATCTCGTCCAATGAAATTACCGAGGCTCTCACGGATACGGTCGGTTCCATCGTCGAGGCGGTGAAAGTGACGCTCGAGCGGTGTCCGCCCGAGCTGTCGGCCGACATCATGGACCGCGGCATCGTGCTTACGGGCGGCGGCGGTATGCTGCGCAATCTGGACAAGCTGCTGGCGCGCGAGACCGGCATGCCGGTCATCGTCGCCGAGAACGCGCTGGATTGCGTGGCGGTCGGAACCGGACGCGCGCTGGAGAATATCCACTTGTTCAAATCCCGCGGCTCGGCGGTGGCGCGTTCCAGCCGTTGACGACGGCCGACCGGACGAGAACCGGATACACGGATGGGGCGGGTGAGCGGACTGTTTCGCATATTTCGCAACAAAAAGCTGTTCGTTCTCTTGATCGTCCTGATTGTGTTCGCCGCGATCATGGGATTCTCGCTCGGACAGCGGGACAAATTGACATGGCCCGAAAATTTTGTCGGCGATACGGTCACCTTTGTGCAGCAATGGTTCTACAAGCCCGCCGGTTATCTGGCGGGCTTGTTTGAAGACATTCGCAAGATGCGCGACATTTACCGGGAGAACGAGGAACTGCGCAGGACCGTCGCACGGTACGCCCGGGACCGGGTGACATACAACCGGATCGAACTGGAGAATGAAAGGCTCAAGGAAGAGCTGGCGTTCAAAGAACGCCAGAAACGGATGTTTGACTATGAATATGTGATTGCGCAGGTCGTGGCCGTCAGCCAGGACCCGCTCAATCCGACGTTCAAAATCAATCTGGGGTCGACCGACGGCATTAAGCCGGACATGGCGGTCATCACGACGGACGGGCTGGTCGGGCTCGTGAGCCGCGTGTTCCCGCTCTATTCGACGGTGATGCCGATCACGCAGCTGGACAGCGAGTCCAGCGGGACGCGGGCCATCTCCGCGACGGTCATGGAGCACAAGGAATCATTCGGCGTTATCGAAGATTATGATGTGCAGCGGGGCATGCTGGTCATGAACCGGATCGCGGAGAACGATCCGCTCTCGGAAAACGACGTGGTGATCACTTCCGGACTCGGCGGCGTCTACCCGTACGGATTGGTCATCGGGACGGTGGAATCGCGGCAAGTGGGCGATTTCGGCCTGACGCATACGGCGTACATCAAGCCGGCCGCCGATTTTGACCGGCTCACCGAAGTGTTCGTCGTCGTGCCCCCGGATACCGAAGGGGCGGCACCATGAACACGAAGCTGGTCATTCCGCTGATGGTGCTGCTGTTCATGCTGGAGACGACCGTCGTGCCGTGGCTCATTCCGGAGTCGATGCACGGTCGGATCGCTCCGCATTTCGTTTTCGTTGCCGCTTTGTATGCCGGCTTGTACGCAGGCCGGCATCAGGCGTTGCTCCTTGGATTTTTTTTCGGCTTGATGCAGGATATCGTATTTTACGGCCACCTGCTCGGCGTCCACACGCTGCTGATGGGCGTTATCGCCTATCTGACGGGTCTCCTGCTTGAAGGCAAGCGCGCTCCGATGCTGGCGGCGCTCGCCGTCATCGGGCTGGGCTGCTTCCTGTACGATGCGGCCGCATACGGCATCTACCGCATATTCCGTGTCACGCACAAAACGTTCGAATTCGTCCTGCTGCACTCCATCGCGCCGAGTCTGTTCCTGCAGATCGGATTTGCGCTCGCGGTGTACGTGCCCGCCCGCCGGCTTTTCGAAGCGAGGGCGAAGAAAAATGCGGATGAAGAAGAATAACGTCCGCCAGGCAGGATTTCGGGCTGTCGAAACCGAATCGTTTAAGGCAGCCCCTTTGGGGGAGGGAACGGCTTGACCGGCAAGCAACGAATCGTGATCAAAGGCGTGAAGGACGGCCTGGTGTTCCTGCTCGACGACCGCTGCAGGATGGACGAACTGCTGGCCGAGCTGAACGACAAGCTGGAACGGTCCCATCACAAGCTGCTTACGGGGCCGCTGGTGCACGTGAAGCTCAAGCTCGGCAGCCGGCGCATTTCGGAAGCGGACAAAGAGCGCCTGGTTGACGCCATCAGGCAACGGGGCAATCTGATCGTGCAATCGATTGAATCGGATCCCGACCCTGCCGAACAACCGGCCGGCGCCGGCAACCTGCACGTCATGACCGGCGTTATCCGTTCGGGTCAGACGGTCGAACGGGACGGACATCTGCTGCTGCTCGGCGATGTCAACCCGGGCGGGTCGGTAAGCTGTACGGGCGACATTTTCATCATGGGCGCGCTTCGGGGAATGGCGCACGCGGGCTGCCGGGGCAATACGGATGCCGTTATTGCAGCTTCCCTGATGCGGCCGACCCAGCTTCGCATTGCGGACTGCATCAGCCGGCCGCCGGAGGAATGGATGACGGATGACGCCCAGATGGAATTCGCATACCTGGAGGATGGCCGGATGAGGATCGACAAGATTTCCCGGCTGAGCCGCTTCCGTCAAGATCCGATCGTGTTCAAAGGAGTGTAAGGCATGGGAGAAGCGATAGTCGTAACTTCGGGGAAGGGCGGCGTCGGCAAAACGACGACATCGGCGAATCTGGGCACCGCGCTTGCGCTGCAGGGCAAGAAAGTGTGCATGGTGGACACGGACATCGGGCTGCGCAACCTCGATGTCGTGATGGGACTCGAGAACCGTATCATTTATGATATCATCGATGTCGCGGAGGGCAGGTGCCGGCTCGCGCAGGCGCTGGTCAAGGACAAGCGCTTCGACGAGCTGTACATGCTGCCGGCTGCCCAGACGAAAGACAAGCACGACATCTCGCCGGATCAGGTGAAGCAGATCATAGGTGACCTGAAGCGGGATTTCGACTATATCATCATCGACTGTCCGGCCGGCATCGAGCAAGGATTCCGCAATGCGGTGGCCGGCGCGGATGCCGCGATCATCGTGACGACGCCGGAGAACGCGGCCGTGCGCGACGCCGACAGGGTGATCGGGCTGCTTGAACAACACCGCATTCCGGCGCGGCTCATCATCAACCGCATCCGCGCGAACATGGTGAAATCCGGCGAGATGCTGGATGTCGACGAGATTGTCCAGGTGCTCGCCGTCGATCTGCTCGGCATCGTGCCGGATGACGAGAAAGTCATCAAGGCGGCGAACTCCGGCGAACCGACCGTCATGGACCCTTCGTCCCGCGCCGCGATCGCCTATCGCAACATTGCGCGCCGCGTGCTCGGGGAGAAGGTGCCGCTCATGCAGCTGGACGACAAGACCGGGATGATGCAGCGATTCCGCAAGTTTTTCGGAATAGGATGAGAGCCGTGTGCTGAACAAGCTGAAGCGAATCGACCTTGGCATCATGCTCATATTGGGGCTGCTCATGGTCATCAGCGTCCTGGTTGTCCGGAGCGCGACATACGGCAACCCGATGTATCCCAATTATGACCTGAAGCAGCTCATTTTCTTTCTGGCCGGATTTGCCGTTGCGGTCTTCGCAACGCTGTTCGACTACCGGTTTTTCCTGAAATACTGGTATGTGCTCTACGGCTTCGGCGTTCTGCTGCTGGTGCTCGTCTATTTCTTCGGTGTAGAGATCAACGGCGCTCGGAGCTGGTTCAAGCTGGCGGACGGATTGCTGTTCCAGCCGGCCGAATTCATGAAAATCCTGCTGATCATGACGGTGGCGAGCATTCTCGCCCGCCGGGACGGCGATCCGCTCTCGTTCAAGTCCGATCTTCTGCCGATCGCCGCGATCTCGCTGATTCCGTTCGGGCTCGTCATGATTCAGCCGGACCTGGGCAACGCGATCATCTACATCGTCATCTTGCTCGGCATGCTCTGGATCGGCCGGGTCAAGTATTGGCATGTGCTGATCGGCATCGCCCTGATGGTCGGCAGCCTCGTCCTGTTCGTGATGATGTTCAACACGTACAACGAGGAGATCAAGGATTTCCTGACCGACAAAGGGAAGCATCACTGGTACGAGCGCATCAATACGTTCATCAATCCGGAGACGGCATCGGACGACGCGAAGCACCAGTCGGAGAAATCGCTCGTCGCGATCGGCTCGGGCGGGCTCACAGGGGACGGGTACATGAAGGGCGACATGAAGAACCGGCGGTTCATTCCGTACCCGTATTCGGACTCGATCTTCGTCGTCATCGGCGAGGAGTTCGGGTTTCAGGGGGCCGCGCTGCTGCTGCTCCTGTACTTCCTGCTGATCTACCGCATGATCATGATCGCGTTCCAGTGCACCGATCTGAAAGGTTCATACATCATCGTCGGGATCGTCTCGATGTTCGTGTTCCAGATCTTCCAGAACATCGGCATGATGATCGGCCTGATGCCGATCACCGGCATCACGCTGCCGTTCATCAGTTACGGCGGCACGTCGCTGCTCATCAACATGGTCTGCATCGGTCTGGTTTTCAGCATCCGGGCGCATCAGCCGGATCCCGAACGGACATGACAAAAAAGGGCTGTTTCCCCCAAGCCGCTGGCGGCCGGGCCGGAAACAGCCCTTCGCGCGTTCAGGCCAGCAGACGAAGCGTGATCACGCCGCCGATGGTTAGCAAGATGCCGGCCGTCTCGCGCGGCGTGAACCGCTCGCGCACGACGATGCGGGTGTAGAGCAGGATGAGCAGCACGTTCAGGGCGACGATCGCCGAGACCAGTCCGGTAATGCCGGTCTCGAACGCCATGACGATCAGGATCATGCCGACGACGTTTGTCAGGCCGACCAGCATGCCGACGCCGAACGTGCGCCGTTCCGTCCACGCGCCGCCGGGCTGCTCCTCCGCCGCATGCCGCTTCCCGGAACGGCGGGACAGAAGGAACAGCACGGTGCCCGTGCCGAACATGCAGGCGAGCACCGGGTACAGGTCGGCGCCAAGCATCGTCGACCATTTGCTGGACAAGTCGTTGAAGCCGAAAAACAGCATCGTCACGAGCCCCCATTTCGCGCTGTTCCAATGGGCGAGCGTGAAGTCCCGCGCATACCGGATCAGCACGACGCCGGCGACGATCAGCAGAAACGCCGATGACTGTCCGAAGTTCAGCCGCTCGCCCCAGAGCAGCCACGCGACGAGCACCACAACGACCGGAGGCAGCGCGGACAGGACGGCGACGATCGACGGCTTCCCGGCGGCAAACCCCGGTACATGGCCATGTTCGCCACATACGAGCACACCCCCATCTGGATGCCGACGGCCGTTTCGATCTCCCATGCCTGCCCGCTCAGGAAGGCAAGCGTGAGGGAGATCAGAAATCCGGTAAAGAAAACGCCTGACAGCAGGACGTTCCGGTCAAGCGGAAGCGGCGAGAGCCGCTGGTACAAAATGCCGCGCAGACCGAATGCCACGGCGGAACAAGCCGCATAGACAAGCCACATTTCCGAACAGTCCTCCTCGACCGCGAGCGGCCGCAAGCCGCGATGTTCAATCACACCTTACTATATCACCGGTCCGAACGGCTGTCTGCCGTATTTTCAAAGACGGCATATTCGCTTGCTCCCGCTCATAACGTGGTAGTGAACAAGCCTGCCGGGCATCGGAACCGGCCGGATGATGCGCATCGGGGAGGAATCGTCATGGCAAGGGTCAGCGGCGTCAAGCGCCGAAGAGCGGAACGGATACGCGCCATTCTGGAAGCGAATCAAAGCGAAACGGATGCGGACGGCATCCGGCCAGCATCGGTGAAACCGGACGGCATTCCCGTGACCGGGGGCGTCACAGGCGACCGCGTCTCCGTGCACGGGAGCGTCTCCGGCGGCCGCGCCTCGGCGCCGCGCCCGGCGGCTCTGCCGCAAGACCGCGCGGAACGCGATCCGGAGACGGAATGGAAGCAGCGCTCCCGCGAATGGCTGGCTGCGTCGGGCCGTGACCGCGCACCCGGTCTGTTCGGCGGGGAGGAACCGCGGCAACGCGGCGGAATGATTCGCAGCCTGCTGGTAAGATTGGCCGTCTCGGGGGTGCTCTTCGCAGCGGTATGGGGACTGTTCCAGCTGGACGAGCCCTGGGCTTCGGCGCCGCAGCGGCTGATCGCGCAGGCGTTGACGGAGGATATGGACACGCGGGCCGCGGCGGAATGGTACCAGAGAACGTTCGCCGGATCGCCTGCTTTTATCCCCATTTTCGGGCAGGAGGAAGAGCGGACGGATGGCGGTCCCGGCCTTCCCGTCGTCGCGCCCGTGGCGTCGGGCGAGGTTGTCCGCTCATTCGCGGAGACGCTTGCCGGCATCGAGATCGCGGGCGAGCCCGGATCGGTTGTGACAGCGACGGAAACCGGCCGGGTGACCCATGTGACAGGCGGCGAGAACGAAGGCTACAGCGTCGTCATCCGGCACGCCGGCAAACGGATGACCGTCTACGGCCGGATGAAATCGGTCTTCGTCGCGCCGGACGACTGGGTGGAAGCGGGCGACCGGATCGGCGTGCTGCCGGAGACGGAGGACGGTTCGCGGAGTCTGCTCTACTTCGCCGTGCGGGTCGACGGCAAATATGTCGACCCCGCGGACGTGGTTCCGCTTGATTAGGTGCTTCGGCATCCGGTGGACCTTCCATCCGCTGTTTGTCTTCGTCATGCTCGCCTCCGCGGCCACCGGATACATCAGAGAACTGGCCGTCCTGTTCACGATCGTCATCGTCCACGAACTCGGCCACGTGATGGCGATGCGGGCCTTCGGCTGGCGCGTCCGGGAGATCCGCCTTCTCCCGTTCGGGGGAGCGGCCGAGACGGAGGAAGCGGGCTCCGTCCCCGCGGCGGAGGAAGCGGTCGTGGCGGCCGCCGGTCCGCTCCAGAATGTCTGGATGGGAACGGCGGCGCTGCTCTGCGCCCGGATCGAAGGCATCGATCCCGGATGGGCGATGTACATCGCGCATGCGAATGCGATTATTGCATTGTTCAATCTGCTGCCGATTCAGCCGCTCGACGGCGGCCGGCTGCTGTCGGCATGGATGACCGCCACAATGCCCTACCAGTCCGCGCTGAAATGGAGCGTGCGGATCGGACTTGCGCTCAGCCTGGCGATGGTTGCCGCGGCGTGCATTCCGCTGTTCGGCGGCGTGCAGCTCAACTTGCTGCTGGTCGGATTGTTCCTGCTTGCTTCGAATTGGCGGATGCTGCGGGATCTTCCCTTCCTGTTCATGCGCTTTCTGGTCAGGCGCGAAGCGGACTCGGCCAGAGCCAGAACGAAGGGGACGCTTGTGCTGCCGATCGTCGTGCAGCCGGCCTGCCGGGTGGGGGACATCCTGCGCCTTTTTCGCAAGGGGCGGTATCATCTCGTCTATGTTTTGGGCGAAGGCGGACGCATCGAGGGCGTAGTGCCGGAGGAGCGTGTGATCGGGATTTATTTCCGTTCCGGCGGACAAAACCGTGCAGTTTCCGAGCTTTTCGGGTAAAATGGACGGCAGGATGCTAACATTCACGCTCCGGGCAGGTGAAGATGCGGATGAAGGAGATCCTGGTCCACGTCGGCCGCCAGACGATCGAGACGGCGGTCATGGCGGACGGCCGGCTGATCGAATACGACATCGAGGAAGCCGCGGGAGGCAAGCTGGCCGGGAATCTGTACCTCGGCCGGGTCGAGAACGTTCTTCCCGGCATGCAGGCGGCTTTTGTCAATATCGGCCTGGCCCGGAACGCTTTTCTGTATATCGACGACGTGCTGCATCCGCACCTGGAGCGTCAGCCGAAGAAGAAGCCGTCCATTGCGGAGCTGCTTCGGCCGGGCCAGGAGCTGATCGTCCAGATCGCGAAGGAGCCGCACGGCGGCAAGGGCGCCCGCGTGACGACGCATTACACGCTGCCGGGACGGTATCTGGTCTATATGCCCCATGCGGACTACGTCGCCGTGTCCAAGAAGGTGGCCGACGACCGGGAGCGGGACAGGCTCAAGGAAGCCGGCGAGCTCATCCGCCAGGGCGAAGAAGGCATCATTCTGCGGACGGCGGCCGAAGGGGAATCCTGCGAACGGCTGCGCGAAGACGTCGAGTTTCTGCGCGAACTCTGGCGGGAGATTGAAGCGAAGGCGGCGGGAGCCGCCGCGCCTTGCGAACTGCACCGCGATGCCGGCCTGATGTACCGGCTTGTCCGCGACACGCTGGACGCCGGAACGAACCGCATCTGGATCGACAACGCGGCCGCGCACGAGGAATTGCGGGCGCTGATCGGGAGCATGGCGCCCTCGAAGCTGGATTGCGTCAGTCTGTACGATTCGCGGGAGAAAGGATTGTTCGAGCAGCACGGCGTGCGGGCTCAGCTGGAGCAGGCCTATGGAAGGGAAATCCGGCTCCCGAGCGGCGGGTCGCTCGTGTGGGACCAGACGGAGGCGCTCACGGTCATCGACGTGAATACCGGGCGCTACGTCGGCACGACGGATCTGGAAGAGACGGTGTTTGCGACGAATATCGAGGCGGCCGAAGAGATCGCCAGGCTGCTCAGACTGCGCGATACCGGCGGCATCATTCTGATCGACTTCATCGACATGGGGGATGAACGGCACCGGACGCAGGTCGCGGAGCGGCTCGAAAGGCTGGCGCGGCAGGACCGGACGGCCTGTCACGTGCTCGGCTGGACCCGGCTCGGGCTGATGGAAATGACGCGCAAGAAGGTGCGCCGGGACGCGACGCTCCGGTTGTACGAGCCTTGCGCCGCGTGCGGCGGCCGGGGCGTGGTCTACGCCGGCGCCGGTCGCATGCGGGACGGCGGCTGACGGACGTCAAAGTCCCGGATGACGGATAAGTGAAGCGATTGAAATCGGCGGAAATGGCGAGAATAAGCGAAGCATTTTCTTCTGTTTCGGAGGGTTTGCCCCGACTTTCCGGATTGGAGGAAAAATCTTCGCTTGTTTGCTTCGGTCACGGTCTGGCCGCAGCACGGTCGACATCGCCGCCGGCCGTCTGCACCGCCGGGCAATTACATCCCTGTTGAACTGCGGCCGAAAGTATGCTAGAATCACTTCATGTGTGTCCTTCCTGCGACACACCGGCTACAACCGCTCGGAACGGGCTGGCAAGCGCGCCCGCGGATGCGGACGCCGCCTGGTTCAGGCGAGTCTTAGATCAGGGAGGTGCAGGAAATCCATGTACGCGATCATCGAAACTGGCGGCAAGCAATACAAGGTGCAAGAAGGCGACGTCATCTACGTTGAGAAGCTGGACGCGAATGAAGGCGACAGCATCACGTTCGACCGCGTTCTCGCCGTATCCAAGGATGGCGGTTTCGTAACGGGCACACCCGTCGTCGCCGGCGCCAAGGTGACGGGAACCGTCGAGAAGCACGGCAAGGGACGCAAGATCATCGTCTTCAAGTACAAACCGAAGAAGAACTACCGCCGCAAGCAAGGCCATCGCCAGCCGTACACGAAAGTGACGATCGGCAAGATCGAGGCGTAAGACCAAAGCCATGATTACGATCACGATCGTCCGGAGACCGTCCGACCGGCGGATTGTCTCGTTCGCGGCCGAAGGCCACGCGAACTACGCGAAACACGGCGAGGATATCGTGTGCGCCGGCGTGTCCGCCGTGACGGTCGGCACCGTCAACGCCATCGAGACGCTGACGGGAATCCGGCTTCCGTATTCGATGCGGAACGGATGGCTTCAATCGGCGATCCCGGAGACGGGAACGCCAGCCGCTGACGACAAGGTTCAGCTTCTGCTCGAATCCATGGTCGTCATGCTGGATACGATTCAACAATCATACGGCAAATATGTCGTTGTTCGGGAAACCTGTGGAGAAGGAGGGAAACAACATGATTAGACTCGATCTTCAGCTGTTCGCCTCCAAGAAGGGCGTAGGCTCGACGAAGAACGGCCGCGACAGCGAATCGAAACGACTCGGCGTGAAGCGTGCCGACGGCCAAACGGTCAAAGCCGGCAACATCCTGGTGCGTCAGCGCGGCACGAAAATCCACCCGGGCCGCAACGTAGGCATCGGCAAGGACGACACGCTGTACGCCAAAATCGAAGGCGTCGTGAAGTTCGAACGCTGGGGCCGCGATCGGAAGAGAGTCAGCGTATATCCGGTGGAAGTTGCGCCTGTGGCGGCGGCAGCAGAGTAATGTACAATCCCGGTCTGGCGACAGGCCGGGATTTTTGTTAACGGGAAGAAGAACTTGCATTTGAACGGTTTACCGCAAAACGGATGCGTCGGCAGGACGAGGCGGCGCGGGACGTTTTGCTTGAAAGACTTGAAAGATAAGAACGTACGTATAAGTATCGGGCTTATACCGGCTTATCTTTCGACGCTATCGGACATGCCGCTGGGATAAGGCGGCATGAACCGTTTTACTTGTGCCGGGAGAGAGGACGGTCACATGAATCGCTATCGCATGGCGAAGATTTACGGCGCGGCATCCGTCGTGCTGCCCGCGGCTACCGTATGGATCTGGCGGACGGAATGGTGGGCGCATCTCGTATTCATCCTGTGGGTTGCCGCGGCTGCGCTGTTCTGGGTGCTGATCGACCGGAAAGAACGTGAGACGGGTCATGAGCGGATGATGCGGACGCTGCAGTGGACGGCCATCCGCACGCTCAATCATCACCGCCACGATTGGATGAATGACTTGCAAGTCTTGTACGGCTACATCCGGATGAACAAACCGGATAAGACCGTGGAATGCGTGGAGAAAATAAGACAGCGCATGCAAGAGGAAAGCCGGATCGCCAAGCTCGGGGTTCCTTCTCTCATCCTGTACGCGCAGTCGTTCAGGACGGCGCCCGGTCCGATCACGCTGCATCTTGAGCTTCCGGATGAACTCAACCTGGCCGAACTGCCGTTTGATGCGGAGGCCGCGAGCGCCGCGCTGATCGATGTCATCAACGTTTACCGTTACGGCGCGAAACCCGGGGCGGAAGAGCCGGCGCAGCTCACCGTGCGGCTGGACCGGGAAGAAGCGGCCCTTAAGGCCGTGCTGAAGTTCGACGGCGAGTTCATCCAGACGAAAGATGCGCACGACAGGATTCGCCAGCGGCTGAAGCGATCGCCATTCCGTGCGGAACGGCTTGAGCCGGAGCTGACGGAAGTGATGCTGGCCGCCGATCTCGGGAGCTGAAAACGGAGGAAGACATGTTTGTCGACAAAGCGAAAATCTATGTAAAAGGCGGCGACGGCGGCGACGGCATCATCTCGTTCCGGCGCGAACTGCATGTGCCGGACGGCGGTCCGGCCGGCGGCGACGGCGGCAAAGGCGGAGACGTCATCTTCCGCGTGGACGAAGGGCTGCGCACGCTGGTCGATTTCCGCTATCAGAAACATTTCAAGGCCGCGCGCGGCGAGAAGGGCAAGCCCAAGGGCATGCACGGCGCCAATGCCGAGCCGCTGGTCGTCCGCGTACCGCCGGGAACGGTCGTGATCGACGATGATACGAAGGAGATCATTGCGGACCTCACCCGCCACGGCCAGGAAGTGGTCGTCGCCCGCGGCGGCCGCGGCGGCCGCGGCAACATCCGCTTCGCCACACCGCGGAATCCCGCGCCGTACATTGCGGAGAAAGGCGAGGAAGGCGAGGAGCGGTGGGTTGTCCTCGAGCTGAAGGTCATGGCAGACGTCGGTCTGGTCGGCTATCCGAGCGTGGGCAAGTCGACGCTGCTGTCCGTCGTGTCGGCGGCGAAACCGAAGATCGGCGCGTATCACTTCACCACCCTGACGCCGAATCTCGGCGTCGTGTCCGTCGAGGAAGGGCGGAGTTTCGTCTTGGCCGACTTGCCGGGGTTGATCGAGGGGGCCGCCGAAGGCGTCGGCCTCGGACATGAGTTTCTGCGCCACGTCGAGCGGACGCGGGTCATCATCCACGTCGTCGACATCTCCGCCTCGGAAGGCCGCGATCCGTACGAGGACTGGAAGACGATCAACGCGGAGCTTGCGAAGTACAACGAGAAGCTGGCGCAGCGGCCGCAGATTATCGCGGCGAACAAGATGGACGTGCCGGGAGCGGAGGAGAACCTCGCCTCGTTCCGGGAGCGGATTGAAGCGGAACTGGGCGAGAACGCACCGGAGATCGTGCCGATTTCATCCCTGACGAAGCAGGGTGTGCGGGAACTGATGTTCAAAGCGGCGGAGCTGCTGGACAGCGTGCCGGAGACGGTGTCCGCCCAGGAGCTGAAGGAGACGGCGGACCGCGTCGTATACAAGTTCGAAGAGAAGGATGACGACGCGTTTGCGGTGCGCCGCGAGGATGACGGCACGTATGTCGTCGAAGGCGCCCGGATCGAACGGTACGTCAAGCGGATGAATATGAATTCCTACGATGCCGTCATGCGGTTCGGGCGCGTCATGCGCAACATGGGCGTGGACGCTGCGCTGCGCAAAGCCGGCTGCCAGGACGGCGATACGGTTCGGATCGGCGACTTTGTGTTCGAATTCTTCGAAGGCGCCGATTATGTCGAAGAATGAAGGAGCCGCCCGGCGGCTCTTTTTCTTTGGCAAAGTCCCGCTTCATGCATGGAGCCCCCGCCCCGCAGGATGTGCTGTCTTATTTTTCGCGGAAAACAGTCAAATCTCACTTGCGGGCGGCGTACCGATCCTGTATAATGTCCGCTATAGGTGAACATTTGTCTTCGCAGGGAGGACGTTTCATGGCGGAACGTTATTTTGTCGTTCGGGAGGATCTCCTGCCGGAGGCGATCGTCAAGACGTTCCGGGTGCTCGACATGCTGAAACGCGGCGAGGCGGAGACCGTTCACGAGGCGGTGGAGCGGGTCGGCCTGTCGCGCAGCGCGTTCTACAAATACAAGGACGGGGTTTATGCGCTCGACCAGATCGAGCGGGAGCGGATCGTCACGATTTCCATGGATCTGGAGCACCGTGCGGGCATTTTGTCGAAAGTGCTCGCTTACGTGGCGGAGTGCGAAGGCAACGTGCTGACCATTCACCAGAGCATCCCGCTGCAGGGACTGGCCAATGTCGTTATTTCCGTCGATATATCCGGCTTGTCCGCGCCGCTTCCGGTGCTGATCGACGGCATACGGAAGCAGGACGGCGTCCGGCGGGCGGCCGTCGCGGGACAGGGTTGACAAGAGAGATCATGGCAGTGGAGGAGAGACGTATGAAACCGGTAAAAGTGGGGCTGCTCGGACTCGGTACCGTCGGAACGGGCGTGGTGCGCATCGTCGAAGGCCACCGCGAAGACCTGATCGGGCAGGTCGGTTCGCCGATCGAAATCGCGCGGATTGCCGTCAGACAGCTCGACAAGCCGCGCGCCGTCGCGATCGAATCGGCGAAACTGACGGACGATCCGTGGGAAGTCGTGCGCGACCCCGAGATCGACGTCGTGGTGGAAGTGATGGGCGGCGTCGAGCCGACGAAGGCCTACATTCTCGAAGCGCTGAAGCTCGGCAAACACGTCGTCACCGCGAACAAGGACCTGATGGCGCTCTGCGGCTCCGAGATTCTGTCCACGGCGCGCGAGCACGGATGCGACGTCATGTATGAAGCGAGCGTCGCCGGCGGCATCCCGATCATCCGGACGCTGATCGAAGGGTTCTCGTCGGATCGGATCGACCGGATCATGGGGATCGTGAACGGCACGACCAACTACATTCTGACGAAGATGAGCCAGGAGGGGGCTTCCTACGAAGAGGTGCTCAAGGAAGCCCAGCAGCTCGGCTACGCCGAAGCCGACCCGACCTCGGATGTCGAAGGTCTCGACGCGGCGCGCAAGATGACGATCCTGGCGACGATCGGATTCCGGATGAACGTGGAGCTTTCGGACGTCGAGGTGCAAGGCATTTCGAAGGTGACGAAGGAAGACATCGCCTGCGCGAAGAAGCTTGGTTACGAGCTCAAGCTGATCGGCATCGCCGACCGGCAGGACGACCGGATCAGCGTCAGCGTGCAGCCGACGATGGTGAAGCGCGATCATCCGCTCGCGTCGGTCAGCGGTGTCTTCAACGCCGTCTTCGTGCGCGGCGAGGCGGTCGGCGAGACGATGTTCTACGGCGCCGGCGCGGGCGAGCTGCCGACGGCGACTTCGGTCGTGGCCGATCTGGTGGCCGTCGCGAAGAACCTGAAGCTCGGCGTGAACGGCAAGCAGTCCGCGGCCGTCTTCAAGGAGAAAATTTTGAAGTCCGAAGCGGAAGTGGCGTATAAAAATTTCCTGCTGCTCCGCGTCCAGGACCGCGCCGGCGTGCTTGCGCAGATCACGCAGGTGTTCGCCGAACACGAGGTCAGCCTGGAGTCGCTGCTGCAGCAGCCGACCGCCTCGGATCAGACGGCGGATCTCGTCATCATCACGCACGATGCCAGCCGGGCCGCCATGAGGCGTGTCCTGCAGGCGTTCGAATCGCTGGATGTCATCAAGCAGATCAAGAGCGTCTATCGGGTTGAAGGATAAAACTTGCAGCCCGAGTCAGGTCAATCCCATTTGCGCGAGAGGAGTCCATCATCCTGTTATGCTAGGTCAAGACAACCCGCACATGCCGGGCGGGAACTGCCCGTCGGAATCTGTCGGCGCTTCTGCAGCAGGTGAGCGATGATGCGCCGCGTACTGGCGAAGGTGCCGGCCAGCACCGCCAATCTCGGCCCCGGGTTCGACGCGCTCGGCATGGCGCTGTCGCTCTATTCCTGGATCGAAATGGCGGAGGCCGATGACGGCAAGGCCCGCCTCGAATTGTTCGGCAAGGAGCTCGCCGGCCTTCCCGCCGGCCGTGACAATCTGATCTACAAGGCAGCGCAGCTTGTGTACGCCGAAGCCGGCGTGCCGATGCCGGAACTGCATATCGCGGCATACACCGACATCCCGCTGGCGCGCGGCCTCGGCAGCAGCGCGGCCGCCATCGTCGGCGGTCTTGCGGCGGCAAACGCGCTGATCGGCTCGCCGCTGCCCAAGACCCGGCTGCTGGAAATCGCATCGGATCTGGAAGGGCATCCCGACAACGTCGGCGCCAGCCTGTTCGGCGGCATCGTGGCCGCATCCTGGGATGGCAGCCGGGCGGAGCATGTCCGGCTCGATCCGCCGCCGAATCTCGAAGTGCTCGTCGCGATTCCGTCGTTCCGTCTGCCGACCGAACGCGCGAGACACGCGCTGCCCGAGTCGTACAGCCGCGGCGACGCCGTGTTCAACGTCGGCCGCAGCTCGCTGCTCGTGGCGGCGCTGGCCTCCGGCCGGCTCGATCTGCTGGGGTTCGCCATGCAGGATAAGCTGCATCAGCCGTACCGGGCCGCGCTCATCCCCGGCATGTCGAAGATTCTGGCCGAAGCGCCCGAGCACGGCGCGCTCGGCGCGGCGCTCAGCGGCGCGGGACCGACGATGCTCGCGTTCGTCGACAGCGAGAGCACGCGCAAGGCGGAACTGGAGCGCTTCCTGCTCCGGACGTTTGCCGAAGAGAACATTGCGGCGGAGACGCTGTGGCTGAAGCCGGCGCCCGCCGGACCGGAAATCGTCGAATCCGGCGCGGACGCCGTCCGGGTACCGCTCTTCGAACGGATCAAAGGAGAAGTACGCGCATGATCAAGGTTGCATTGCTCCCCGCGGGATCCACGTCGGACGAAGCCGCGCGGCATTTGTTTGGCGACACCCCCGTCGAATATCGCTATTATAGTGTGATCGCGGACGTCTTTCTCTCGACCGTGTCCGGCGAGACCGATTACAGCGTCATTCCGATCGAGAACACGATCGAAGGATCGGTAAGCCTTCATGCGGACTGGCTTGTCCACGAGGTCGATCTGCCGATCCAGGCGGAATGGGTTTATCCGTCCATCCAGAACCTGATCGGCCGCCTGGCCGAGACGGCCGGACCGGACGGCAGCCCGGATTTCTCGAAGATCACAAAGGTGTTCAGCCATCCGGTGGCGATGGCGCAGTGCATGAGGTTTCTGAGGGAATATCTGCCGCATGCCGAACGCGAGACCGTCGGCTCGACGACGGAAGGCATCCGGATCGTGAAGGAGAATCCGGGCAACGGCTGGGCCGCGATCGGCACGTTGGGCGGCGCCCGGCTGCACGGTCTGGACGTGCTGCGCGCGCAAGTGACGGATCACAACAACAATTACACCCGCTTTCTGCTCGTCGGCCGCGAGCCGTTCACGCTGCGCCGTTCGGACAAGGCGAAGACAAGCATATTGGTCACGCTGCCGGAAGATTACCCGGGCGCGCTGCATCAGGTGCTGTCCGCGTTCGCTTGGCGGCGGATCAATCTGTCGCGCATCGAGTCGCGTCCGACGAAGAAGAAACTCGGCAGCTACTACTTCTTCATTGATTTGGAGATGTCGCTCGAAACGGTTCTGCTGCCTGCGGCCATTGCCGAGATCGAGGCGATCGGCTGCCAGGTTCGCATATTGGGCAGCTATCCCAGCTTCGCATGGGAGACGTAACCCGGAACTAAGCAACGAACTCTCAATGGAGGTGCAACGCACGCATGGCACAGCAGTGGATTTACCTGAACGGCGACTTCGTCGCGAAAGAGGATGCCAAGATTTCGGTCTACGATCACGGTTTCCTGTACGGCGACGGCATTTTCGAGGGGATCCGCATCTATGACGGCAACATCTTCCGGCTCAAGGAACACCTCGACAGGCTGTATGATTCGGCCAAATCCATCCAGCTCGACATTCCGTTGACCTACGAAGAAATGCAGGAAGCGGTCGTGGAGACGGTGCGGCGCAACGAGCTCCGGAACGGTTACATCCGGCTCGTCGTCTCGCGCGGTCCCGGCGACCTGGGGCTCGATCCGCGCCGCTGTCCGAAGGCTTTCGTTATCATCATCGTCGAACAACTCGCGATCTATCCGGAAGAAGCGTACCGCAACGGGCTCGTGTCGATCTCCGTCTCGCCGCGGCGCAACATCCCGGACGCGCTCAACCCGAAGATCAAGTCGCTCAACTATCTGAACAACATCCTCGTGAAGCTCCAGGCGAATCTGGCGGGTGTCGGCGAAGCCATCATGCTGAACGCGCAAGGATATGTCGCCGAAGGTTCGAGCGACAACATCTTCATCGTGAAGAAAGGCGTCGTCTATACGCCGCCGTGCTGGGTCGGCGCGCTTGAAGGCATTACGCGCGGCGCGATCATTGAGCTGTGCGGCAAGCTCGGCTACCCGCTGCGGGAAGAGCCGTTCACGCTGCACGACGTCTATACGGCCGACGAAGTGTTCTTCACCGGCACCGCGGCGGAAGTCATCGCCGTGCGCGAGGTCGACGGCCGTACGATCGGCGCCGGCAAGGCGGGCCCGATCACGACGCATCTGCTCGAAGAATTCCGCAAAATCGTCACGGTGGACGGCGTTCAGGTTTACAAGTGAAGCTTCAGATTGGCGGTCTGCTCCGTCGGTTCCGGCTATTGGCCGGACAGGCGGGGCAGATTTTTTTTGCCGGCAACGGGGACACCCGCCCAGCGGATGCATAGGATGTTAACGACAGGCAGCGGGGGCGCCTGCCCATCAGCCGCTGAGCATGAAGAACGTGACAGGAGGTCATACGGTTCGTGAAGATCTATACGGTCAAAAAAGGCGACACGTTGTCCGGTATTGCGGCCAAACACGGCGTCACGGTCCAGGATCTGCTGCAATACAACCCCGGCATCCAAAATCCGGACGTCATCGACGTCGGCATGAAAATCAAGATTCCGGCGAAGAAAACCTACGCACCCGCCGGCGAATGGATGCACAAGCACACGGTGGTCCAGGGCGATACGCTTTGGAAGCTGTCGAAGGCTTGGGGCGTGCCGCTCGCGGATTTGATCAAAGCGAATCCCCAGCTCAAGAACCCGAACGTCCTGATGACCGGGGAGATCGTCTATATCCCGAAACCCGGCGGCCACGCGGCGGACGGCGGCAAGCACGGCGGCCATTCGCATGAATATCCGCAGGAGCTGCACCATATTGGCGCGGAAGGTCCGATCCCGGGCAAAGCGTTCACCGGCGTCATCCCCGGCAAAAAGCCGACAGCGCCGATCGAGCAGCCGAAACCGATCGATCTGTCGAAGCTTCAGCCGGCCGCCGAGGTCAAGACGGAACCGCCGAAACCGATCGAGCATCAGAAGAAGGTCGAGTATCCGACGGAGGCCGAGTATCCGAAGAAGGTCGATTATCCGAAAGAAGCTGATTATCCGAAGGCCGAGTATCCGAAGGAGGGCCATTATCCGAAGCCGTTCGATTGGACGAATCTGCCGAAACCGGTCCCGCTGCCGATGCCGGAGCCGATCCATCAACCGATGAAGCCGTATTGTTCCGAGCCGCACCATGCGATGTATCCTGAGCACCATGCGGCTTACCCGCCCCACGGCGCAGACTTCCCGGACAAGGCGAAGCATCCGTTCCATCAAATCCCGATGCCCGCGCTTGAGGCGTTCGCACCCGGGGCAGTTGCCGGAACGGGTTATCCGCCTTACGGCATGGCCGGTCAGCAGGATGTACCGGGCTACGGAATGGGGTACGGTACGCCTTATCCGGGCATGGCGGCCGCCGGTACGGACTGGCCGACGGCCGGCGCGCCTTGGGGCGCGGATCTGGCCTGGTCAGGCCACGGCTACGAGTGGCCGGTGCATGCCGCAGTCCATGTTCAGCCGGGGTGGCCCGGCGTGACGGCCCACGCTCATGTGGGCGGCGTCCCGTACGGCATGCACGGGCACGGCATGGCGGCGCCGGATTGGCCCTGCCCGCCGGCCTGGCCCATGCCGTATCCGCACGGCATCGGCGATATGCCGTATGCGGACTACCGCGGAGAGGCAGCGCCCGAAGATCCCGGCCAGGACGACGGCATAGCCGAAACCGCGGAGACGTCCGCCGCGCGCAAGGCGAAACCGGCGGAGCGCAAAGCGAAGAAAGCGTCCGTCCGTTCCGTCTCCGGCCGCACACAGCGCCGGCCGAAGCAGCAGGCCGCGAAGAAACGCTCGGGTCTGCCGTGGATCAATGACAGATAGAGCGGCGCACCGCCGGATGCATCATGTGTTGACGGTCGGTCGGGATGATGTCCCGGCCGGCCTTTTGTTTTCGGGGCCCGGTCTATTCTGTTCCGATTTCAGGAACGGCTGTCGGTTTATGCGCACCGCGGGCGGGCGGAATAATCGCGACCAGGGTAGGGACAATAAGACAAAGTATGCTTGGGAGGGTTCGCGGATGGGATTCAGCCTGTGGAAAGAGCTTCGCAGACGGCTGAGGCGCGGCATGCGGCCGGGCGGACTCCGGCTGGCTGTCTGGCTGGCCGCGGCCGTCTGCGCCGTGATGATCGCCGTCCCTGATGCCGCCTCGGCGGCGCCGCAAGCCTTGGGTGTGGATGCAACGGAAGCCCGGCGTTATGAGGCGGTACGCGCGGCCGGATCGCCGGTGGATGTCACGCTGCGCCGAAGCTTCGTCTGCGGCGAAGAGACGCAGCCGCTCGGCAGGATGACCGCCGCTCAGGCGATCGAGCTGCTGCGCCGCCATCCGGAATGGCGGGCGGTGACAGCCGGCGGCGGCGCCGTCATCATGGAAGAGCGGATTCACGACCTGTCGCCGGCCTGCAAGGAAAGCGCGGTGTTCGGCATCGATGCGGACGGACGGCTGTCGTTGTTCGACGGACCGCCGGATGGCGGCAACGTGCTGCGGTCCTTCTATCAACTGAACATCCGCTACATGGAGAGCAGTCTGCCGAAAGAACGGTTCGACGCGTTGGTGCGGGGCATCCGCGTTTCGGATCTCGATGAATACAACAGCGTGCTGTCCTCGTTCAGCGAATATGCGGCGCCGGATGATGCCGGCGCATTCGGCGTTTCCTGAACGCATGGGCGCGGCCGGGGCCGTCCCGTCATCCGGAAGGATCGGGGCGGCCCCGGTCTGTCTTCGGGGCCGGAAACGTCTGTTCTCATGCGTCCCGACATTTGCTATAATGGGATGAAGCTTCAATAGGTTTTTGCAAACGGGGAGAGAAACGGCGTGCGGGTAATGGGGATCGATCCGGGCATTGCGCTCGTCGGATTCGGGATCATCGACAGCATCGGGAACCGGCTCGTTCCCGTCCAGTACGGCTGCATTGAGACGGAGGCCGGAACGCCGCACGACATCCGCCTGAAACAGGTGTACGAAGCGGCCGGCGCCTTGATGGACAAGTACAAGCCGGACGCCGCGGCGATCGAGAAACTGTTCTTCAATCGCAATGTCACGACGGCGTTCACGGTCAGCGAAGCGCGGGGCGTCATCGTGCTGGCGGCGGCGCAGCGCGGCATCGCCGTCGCGGAATATACGCCGATGCAGGTGAAGCAGGCGATCGTCGGATACGGCAAGGCCGAGAAACGCCAGGTGCAGGAAATGACGCGCATGTTCCTGAACCTGCCAGCGGTGCCGAAGCCGGACGATACGGCGGACGCGCTCGCGGTCGCGGTCTGCCATGCCCATTCCGCCGTCCTGCTGAACCGGCTGAACGGAGTGAACCGGACATGATCGACTACATAAGGGGCCCCGTCGCGCACATCGAAGAGGAATGGATCGTCGTCGATGTCGCGGGCGTCGGGTACCGCGTTTTCACACCGAATCCCTATGCGTTCGCGGCATCCGGCGAGCCGGTGACCGTGTACACGCATCATCATGTGCGCGAGGATGCGATGCTGCTGTTCGGCTTCGCGACGCGCGAGGAGCAGCGGCTGTTCCGGGCGCTGCTCGAAGTGTCCGGCGTCGGACCGAAGGTCGCGCTCGGCGTTCTCGCGGGCGCGCGGCCGGAAGCGATCGCGGCCGCCATCCGGCAGGAGAATGTCGCGTTTCTTACGAAGCTGCCCGGCATCGGGCGCAAGACCGCCCAGCGGATAATTCTGGACTTGAAGGACAAGCTGGACCGCGGCACCGGCTTCGGCCCCGCATCCGGCTTGGACGACCTGCCCGCGGAACCGGCCGCGGCGGGCGGCCAGGGCGCGGGCACCGCATGGCCGGAGGCGCGCGAAGCGCTGGCCGCGCTCGGCTATACGGCGGCGGAGATCGACCGCGTATGGCAGACGATCAGCGGCTCGGTGAGCGGAGAGGAGACGGCGGACGCCCTCGTGAAGCGGGCGCTGACGCTGCTCTTCAGAGGTTGACGGAAGGAGGGGAGGCGCCATGGACGAACGGATCGTATCCGCCCGGCTGATGATGGAGGATCAGACGGCGGAATACAGCCTCCGCCCCCGATATCTGTCCGAGTATATCGGGCAGGAGCGGGTAAAGGAGAACCTGAAGGTGTACATCGAAGCGGCGAAAATGCGGAGAGAGGCGCTCGACCATGTGCTGCTCTACGGTCCTCCGGGGCTCGGCAAGACGACGCTGTCCGCCATCATCGCGAACGAACTCGGCGTCAATATGCGGACGACCTCCGGTCCCGCCATTGAACGGCCGGGCGATCTGGCGGCGATTCTGTCCAATCTGCAGGAAGGCGATGTGCTGTTCATCGACGAGATTCATCGCCTGAACCGGACGGTCGAGGAAGTGCTCTATCCCGCGATGGAAGATTTCGCGCTCGACATCATGATCGGCAAGGGCCCGAGCGCGCGGTCCATCCGGCTCGACCTGCCGAAGTTCACGCTCGTCGGGGCGACGACCCGCGCCGGGCTGCTGTCGGCGCCGCTGCGCGACCGGTTCGGCGTCGTCAGCCGGCTCGAATATTACGAGGTCGATGAGCTGGCGTTCATCGTCTCGCGGTCGGCCGACATTCTCGGCGTCGGCCTGATCGGTGAGGCGGCGCGCGAGATCGCGATGCGCTCGCGCGGCACGCCGCGCATCGCGAACCGGCTCTTGAAACGAGTGCGCGATTTCGCCCAGGTCGCGGGCGACGGCATCATCACCGCCAATCTGGCGCGCGAGGCGCTGGAACGGATGCAGGTCGACCCGATGGGACTCGACCAGATCGACCACAAGATGCTCCGCACCATGATCGACCATTTCCGGGGCGGTCCGGTCGGTCTGGACACGATCGCGGCGACGATCGGCGAGGAGAGCCAGACGATCGAAGATGTCTACGAGCCGTATCTGATGCAGATCGGGTTTCTGCAGCGGACGCCGCGCGGCCGCGTCGTGACGGTATCGGCCTACCGGCATCTCGGCCTGCCGGTGCCGGGCGACCGGCACAAGGATGAGCCGGAGGAGGGGCTGCTTTTCTGATCGGCCGGAAAGACGGAATCCGCGGCGGGAGGGTTGTCCATGCCGGACAAGCGAAAGCGCAGGGAAACGCTGTGCGTCGTGTACGATGCGGAATGCGCGCTGTGCACCGCCGCCGTCCGGCAGCTCGCCGCCGTCCGCGGCGCGCGGGCGGAGCTCCGCTTCGTGCCGTTGCAGGCGCTGGAGGCGCAGGCGGCGGGCGCGCGTGACGGCGGCCGCCAGGAACCGTCCGGCCTGCCGGATCTGACGCGCCTCGATGCCGCTGCGCTGCGCGCGCAGCTGCACGTCGTGCAGGCGGACGGCGCCGTTTTCGCCGGAGCGGAAGCGGTGGTACGGATCATGCGCGAGCTGCCGGGATGGCGGCTGTTATCCTGGCTGTACCGCGTTCCCGGGTTGAAGCGGGCTGCCGACGCGGCATACCGGTATGTCGCCCGGCGCAGATATGATTGGTTCGGCAGGGCGGACGAAGGATGCGCGAGCGGCGCCTGCGCGCTTCACCGGAACGCGGACGGCGCCGGAGCGTCCCGCCCGCGGCCGTCAAGTACCAGGGAGATGGAGGAACGATAACGGATGGCGAAGGCTATCGTTGCAAGCGAAGGCTTGCCGGCCCAGGGAAGCGCCGCGGGGGGCACAAGGCTGCCCCGGCTTCGCCGCTTCCTGGCCCCGGCAATCGTGCTGATGCTGCTCAACGCCGTGCTGACGACGAACCTGTCGTTCGGCGCGGTGCCGACACTGGATACGATCCGCGTGGCCATATTCATCGATTTGCCCGGCAAGTATCAGCTGCGGACCGCCTCCGCGACGTTCTCGTCGGCGGCCGGCCTGTCGGTCGGCATGCGGCAGCCGGACGGCGTCCTTCCCGTGCTGCATGCCGGCGCGGGCGAACCGGTTCGGGTGAGCCTGGACGGATACAGAGTCCGCCTGCTGACGACGGAGAGCGCCGCGGCGGCCTCCGCCCTGCTGCAGAAGCTGCAAAGTCTGTCCGGCAGCGGTTCGGCCGCAATGCTGCAGTTGTCGGGCAAGACGGTCTATGTGGTGGAAGAAGGCGCTTATCCGACGGTCACGGAAGCGGAAGCCGCGCTGGCGAAATGGCGCTCGAGCCCCGATCTGCAGCCGCTCCTCGGCGGCGCCGCGCCTTCGCTGGCCGGTCCGGCCCACCTGGATGCGGGAAGCTATGCGACGCTCGAAGAAGCGCGGAAGGCCGCGCAGGCGCTCGCTGACACGGGGCTGGAAGCCTATGCGGCGGTGGCAGCGGGGGCCAAATCCGCGGAGTACAGGGTGCTCGTCGGCGCGGCGACCGGCGCGGCCGGCCTCGAAGCCGTGCAGGCGGCCGCCGGAGGCTCCCTCGCGCCGTTCACGCCGGACAAGCCTTATCTGCTGCTGCGCGACGGCTATGAAGCGGGCGGCACGCGGTCGAGGCATATTCTTGTCCCGGTTGACGGCTCCGCCAAGGTGTGGCTGCAGCCGTCCGGAAACGGCACCGGCATCAAGCTTGAGGAACGCTATGGACGCACCTATCGGGGCGCATTCGAAGCGACGGCCCTCAATCAGCGGCTGGCGGTCGTGAATGAGCTGCCGTTCGAAGAGTACCTGTATTCGGTCGTCGGCGCGGAAATGCCGGCTTCCTGGCCGGCCGAAGCGCTCAAGGCGCAGGCCGTCGCCGCGCGCAGCTATGCGCTCTTCCAGGGGTACGGCTTTCAGATTGCGCACGTGGTCGACAATACATACAGCCAGGTGTACGGCGGCATCGGCACGGAGAAGCCGCAGACGACCGCGGCGGTCGACGCGACGCGCGGCGAGGTGCTCATGCATAACGGGCGGATCGTCGAGGCGCTGTTCTCGTCGAGCGCCGGCGGTGTGACGGCGGATGCCGCCGAGATCTGGGGGAACAGCGTCGCGTATCTCGGCAGCGTGCCGAGCCCGGACGAGCTGTCGGAGAACGGGCTGTATCGCTGGCATCGCGTTGTCCTGCCGGACGGCCGCAACGGATACGTCCGGGAAGATCTGGTCGCGGACACCGGCGAGCGGACGACCGCGGGCAGCAAGGTGCTCCGGGTCACCGGCGACGGCGTGGCGATCCGGCCGATACCGCTCATTCAGAGCGACGTCGAGCCGGTTGCCCGCGTCGATGCGGGAACGCGGGTGGTGCTGCTTGAGACCGTCGTGCAGTCCAACGAGATGTCGTGGATCAGGGGACCGTTCACGCCGGCGCAGCTGGCGGAGTCGATGAAGGGCAGGTCCGCGACGCCGATCGAAGGCGAGATCCGCACGCTCGAAGCGTCGAAGCGCGGCCCGTCCGGACGCGTCACGGAATTGCTCGTGAACGGCAAACGGTATGATGTCCGCACACCGGACACGCTTCGTTCGGCGCTCGGGGGACTTCCGAGCACCCGGTTCGAGATCGACGAGACGGGCCGCGTGGCCATGCTCGGCGCAAGCGGCGAGGTGCGCGAGCGCCCGTTCGAGAACGGCGCGGTCTACATGACCGGCGCTTCGGGCGAGACCGTCAAGCTGGACACGAACAATATGTACATCCTGAGCGGAGACGGCACGATCCGCGCCGCCACCGCCGAGCCGGCGTTCCGCTTCACCGGCACCGGCAACGGCCACGGCGTCGGGCTGTCCCAGTGGGGGGCGCGCGCGCTTGCCGAGCGCGGGTATGACTATCAATCGATTCTGAAATACTATTTCAAGAATGTCACCATCGAGAAGGAAGGATAACGCGGTGTTCGCGCACGAGTTTGATTTTGAACTTCCCGAAGAGCTGATTGCGCAGACGCCGCTGCCCGAACGGACGGCCTCCCGGCTGCTCGCGCTCGACCGCGAGACCGGAAGGATCGACCACGGCACGTTTACCGATCTGAAACGATACCTGATGCCCGGCGATACGCTCGTGCTGAACGATACGCGCGTATTGCCGGCGCGTCTGCACGGGATCAAACCGGAGACCGGGGCCCGCGTCGAACTATTGCTCTTGAAGCAGCTGGAAGGCGATCGGTGGGAAACGCTGGCCAAGCCGGCGAAGCGGATGAGGCCCGGCACCGAGCTGGTCTTCGGCGAAGATGAAAACGGTGCTCCGCTGCTGCGGGCCGTTGTGCTTGAAGCAGGCGAATCGGGTCTTCGAACGGTCGAGTTCCGTTATGACGGCATTTTTCAGGAACTGCTGGACCGGCTGGGCGAGATGCCGCTGCCGCCTTATATCCGCGAGCGGCTGGACGACCGTGAACGCTATCAGACCGTCTACGCCAGGCGGGAAGGATCGGCGGCCGCGCCGACGGCGGGGCTGCATTTTACGCCCGCGTTTCTGGACGAACTGCGCGCAGCCGGCGTCCGCACCGCGTTCCTGACGCTGCATGTCGGCCTCGGCACGTTCCGTCCGATGACGGCCGAGCGCGTCGAAGATCACGTCATGCACGCCGAGTATTACGAGATCGGCGCGGAGACCGCCGCGCTGCTCAACGAGACGCGGGAGCGGGGCGGGAGGATCGTTGCGGTCGGCACGACGTCCGCGCGGACGCTCGAGACGGCGGCCGCCAGGTTCGGCCCCGGAAAGATCGAGGCGTGCAGCGGCTGGACGGACATTTTTATTTATCCCGGATACAAATTTCTAATGGTTGATGCGCTCCTGACGAACTTCCATCTGCCGAAGTCGACGCTGGTCATGCTCGTGAGCGCTTTTGCGGGCAGGGACAAGATTATGGAGGCGTACCGCGAGGCGATCGAGCGGAAATACCGGTTCTTCAGCTTCGGCGACGCCATGTTCATATACTCGAATGGGAAGCGATAACGTGGCAATAAAGTACGAACTGATCAAAGTCTGCAAACAATCCGGCGCCCGGCTCGGCCGGGTGCATACGCCGCACGGCTCGTTCGACACGCCGGCGTTCATGCCGGTCGGCACGCAGGCGACCGTCAAGACGGTGAGTCCGGAAGAACTGAAGGCGATGGATGCGGGAATCATCCTGAGCAACACGTACCACCTGTTCCTCCGTCCGGGCCACAAGCTGATCGAGCGGGCGGGCGGTCTGCACCGGTTCATGAACTGGGACCGCGCCATTCTGACCGACAGCGGCGGATTCCAGGTGTTCAGCCTGAGCGCGATGCGCAAGATCAAGGAGGAAGGCGTCGAGTTCCGCTCGCATTTGAACGGCGACCGCCTGTTCCTGTCGCCGGAACTCGCGACCGAAATCCAGAATGCGCTCGGTTCCGATATCATGATGGCGTTCGACGAATGCCCGCCGTATCCGGCCGACTATGACTACGTCAAGCAGTCGGTCGAGCGGACGAGCCGCTGGGCCGAGCGCTGCCTGAAGGCGCATGCCCGTCCGGACGATCAGGGGCTGTTCGCCATCGTGCAGGGCGGCATGTACGAAGATTTGCGCCGCCAAAGCGCGGCTGATTTGACATCCCTTGATTTCCCGGGGTATGCTATTGGAGGGCTGAGCGTAGGGGAACCAAAAGATGTCATGTACGAAGTGCTTGACTATACGGTTCCGCTGCTGCCGGCCGACAAGCCGCGGTACCTGATGGGCGTCGGTTCGCCCGACGCGTTGATCGAGGGCTCGATCCGCGGCATCGATATGTTCGACTGCGTGCTGCCGACGCGCATTGCGCGCAACGGGACATGCATGACAAGCCGCGGCCGGCTGGTTGTGCGCAACGCCCGATACGCGGAGGATTTCGGTCCGCTCGATCCGGCCTGTGACTGCTACACGTGCCGGAACTATTCCAGAGCCTATATCCGGCATCTGATCAAGGCGGACGAGACGTTCGGCATCCGGCTGACGACGATTCACAATCTTCATTTCCTGTTGAAGCTCATGCAGGACGTTCGGCAAGCGATAATGGAAGATCGGCTGCTCGATTTCCGCGATCGGTTTTTCGCCGAGTACGGCCTGTTTGACAATGACAAAGGGTTCTAGAGAGGAGGAGCGGTTATGTGGTTGGCCACGACTTCCAATACCGGGGGCGGCAGCATCTGGGGGCTTATCTTGCCGTTCGTGCTGATGTTTGCGGTCTTTTATTTCCTGCTGATCCGGCCGCAGCAGAAAAAGCAGAAACAGCGCAATCTGATGCTCAGCCAATTGAAGAAAGGCGACAAGGTCACGACGATCGGCGGTCTTCATGGCACGATCGTCGAGCTGACGGACGACACGGTCGTGCTGCGCGTCAACGATACGGTCAGAATGACGTTCGAGCGCAGCGCCATCAACACGGTCGTCGAATCGGCACCGTCGGCGGATTCCTGATCCCGGCGTACATAACGGCCAAACCCTCTGCCAGTAAGGCAGAGGGTTTTTTCATGGAAAGGAAGAGGACGGCCATTTCCCGGCTTGCGCCTATTTCCCGGGCAATGGTCCGGCAGACGCAAAGAGGCAGTCCGTCCGCCATGGTGCGAACGGACTATCGCCGGGTGCCGACGCCGAACATGCCGCCGATCGTTCCGGCGCCTGCCGCGGCCGCCAGCATGTAAAGCGATTCCAGACTGAGCGGCGCGTCCGCGGCGAGAAAACCGATTACCAGCACGATCAGCGCATAGACAACACCGAGCAGGAGGCCGCTGTACCATCCCTTTTGCCCGGCGCGTCTTCCGGCCGTGAACCCGCCGGCCAGCGCGGAAATGCCGTGCACCAGAAGCGCCAGGGTCGGCAGCGCCGTTTCCTTGAGCCCGCTGTAGCGGAGCAGGAGCGAAAGCAGCAATGCGCCTGCGCCCAGCCAGAGGATCGACGCGAACAAGCCGTATAGCAGCGGCAGCCGGCCGCCGGCCCGCGTCACCGTTCGGATCGGTTCCATCGTTCATCCCTCCCCGGACCGTCATTTGCGATTCTGCACAGTTTGTACACTTTATGCGGGACAAGCGAAAATAGAACCCGGATAGTTAATTTTAAAATGGAAGAAAAAGGTTTCTTCCATGGACGAAACAGGAAATGTTGCGTTATAATCGATGGGATTTCGGCTGGATGAACAGGGGGGAACCGATTGGCTCAACAAGTCGCGTCTGAAGCGGCCTTCTCGCCGGGTTGGCAGGTGATCGCGGCGGTCGTTGTATTTCTGGTCGTCTATGCGGTTATCATTACAGAGAAAGTGAGCCGCGCGGCTGTCGCGCTGGCCGGAGCCGTCGTCGCGGCGTTTCTCGGCGTCGTCGGTCTTGAAGAGGCTTACAGCGCGCATGTGACGTGGAGGATGCTGTTTCTGCTGGTCGGCATGATGCTGCTGTCCGGCATGGTCAGCAGATCCGGTGTCGTTCAATTTGCGGCGTTGAAGGCGGTGCAGCGGGTGAAAGGGTGTCCGCTCAAAATGCTGGTCATCCTGACCGCAGCGTCCGCCGTCGGCTCGGCGCTGCTCGACAATGTGACGACCGTGCTGCTCATCGTGCCGCTTACGTTCTCGGTCGCGCGCGTGCTGAAGGTCAGTCCGATGCCTTACCTGACGGCGGAGATCATCGCCGTCAATATCGGCAGCGCCGCCACGCTGATCGGCAGCCAGACGAACATGATGATCGGCGGGGCGAACGCGCATCTGACCTTCAACGATTTTCTGGTTCATACCGGACTTGTATCGCTGCTCATTCTGATTGTTACGGCGGTGCTGCTCGCCTTGCTGTATCGCCAGCAGCTTTCCGCCGGCAAGGCGGAGCGGAAGGAACTGCTCGAGATTGACGCCGCCGGCGCCATTCAGGACCGCAAGCTGGCGCTGAAGACGGTGATCGTGTTCGGCCTGACGCTCACCGGGCTCGTGCTGCACGGACCGCTCTCCGCATGGACGGGCGTGCGCATCGAGGCGGCGACGGTGGCGATCGCGGGGGCGACGCTGCTCATGCTTGCCGGCTTGAAGGGCAAAGCCGTCGATGAAGCGCTGGACAATGTCGAATGGCGAACCGTCGTGTTCTTTGCCGGTCTGTTCGCGGTGGTCGGCGGACTGGTCGAGACCGGCGTCGTCGGAAGGCTCGCGACGATGGCGCTGCAACTCGCATCGGGCGACATCGGCTATTTCTCGATTCTGGTGCTGTGGCTGTCGGGCGTGGTGTCCGCGACAGTCGACAACACGCCTTTCGTCGCGGCCATGATTCCGCTGGTGCAGGAGTTCGGCGCCCAGATGAATGTGGCGGACCCGGAGGCGCTCAATCCGGTCTGGTGGTCGCTGGCACTCGGCGCATCGCTCGGCGGCAGCGGAACGCTGATCGGCGCGTCGGCCAACGTCGTTGTGGCCGGAATGGCCGCCCGGGAGGGAAAGGAAATTTCCTATCTGGATTACCTGAAAATCGGCGCGCCGGTTGCGTTGCTGTCGCTTGCCATCTCCACCGGCTACGTCTGCCTGTTCCTGTTGTAACGTCAGGCGGTGCATCCACATATTGAACCCCCTGCTTTCCGCATGCGCGTTCCGGCAGACCGCGCATAATACGGATACCGTTCGGACGGAAAGACGGATGCGGGGGAGGAGCGGCTGCCGTGCAGGAACTCGGTCATATCGTGCTGCGAACCGTAATAACGTATTTTGTCGTGCTTGCGGTGATGCGGATCATGGGCAGTCGGGAGATCGGCAAGCTTTCGGTCTTCGACTTTGTCGTCTCGGTCATGATCGCCGAGATCGCGGTCATCTCCATCATCGAGCCCGCCAAAGCGATAAAGCATGCGGTTGTGCCGCTGGCCACGCTGCTGGCCATCCAGGTCGGAACGTCGCTCATTCTGCTGAAGTCCCGGAAACTGCGGCTCATGTTCGACGCCAAGCCGCAGATCGTCATCGAGAAAGGGCGGCTCAACCGCGATGTGATGCGGAAGCAGCGCTATACGCTCGACGATCTGATGGTTCAATTGCGCGAGCAGCAGATCGCGTCGGTCGGGGATGTCGAGTTTGCCGTCCTGGAGCCGAACGGCAAGCTGTCGGTCATCAAGAAGCAGGAAGCGGATAGCGGCGAAACGGAGCCGGTCAGGGAGAAGCAGGAAAAGGCGCAGCCGGACCCTGCGTCCGGGACGGTGCAATTCCCGCCGAAATACCGGTTCGAGACGCTGCCGGTTCCGCTCATCATGGACGGGCAAGTGCTCGTGGAAAATCTGGAGAAGCTCGGGAAGAACCGGTTCTGGCTGCGCAGCGAGCTGCGCTCGCGCGGTATTACGGATGTGAAGGACGTCTTCCTGTGTACACTCGATCATCGGGGCCGGTTGTTCGTCGACGCCGCCCGCAAGCCGCAGCCGTAGCAAGCGGACGGCGGTTTGCCGGCGGCATTTTGTTTGCGGACTCTGCGGCTTGGGCATTCACCGGAAAATGCGGCCGATGAACGGAATGCGGACGACGTCGTGCCGGTCAATCATCCGCATCAAAACCATAAGCAGCAGGTAGACGACGGTGCCGACGGCAAGGGCCAACAGCAGATTCATCCATTCGGCGGGCAGCAGCCAGCGCTTCATGACGAACAGGGAAGCGGCGCCCATCACGGTCATGGCGGCCCCGACTTTCACGAAATCGGGCAGTTTCATGGTGAAACCGATCGCCCGGGCGACCCCGATGCCGTGCAGCGCGGTGACGAGCACGATGTTGACGATGATGGCGATGAGCGCGCCGTAGATGCCGAGATCCGGCCGCGAAGCGAGCAACACGATCAGCGTCAGTTTCACCGCCGCGCCGATGAAGGAATTCGTCAGCGCCACGCCCGGCTTGTCGAGCGATTGAAGGGCGGCTTGCAGCGGAGCCTGGAGATAGACGAACAGGGCGGCGGGAGCGAGCATCCGCAGCATCGGCGCGATCTCCGCATGATCGTACAGCAGCCGGCAGATCGGTTCGGCGAACAGATACATGGCGACGGCGAACGGCGCCCCGGCGACGAGGGCGATCCGCGTCGACTGGTGCAAACGTTTGTGGATGAGCGCCCGGTCTCTGCCGGCCGCGGCTTCGGACAGCGAAGGGACGAGCGAGACGGCAAGCGAATAGGTGAGCGCGGTCGGCAGCAGCGCGACCGGCATGATCATGCCTTGCAGCGCGCCGTACTGGGCAGTCGCGATGCCGGTCGCAATGCCCGCCGCCGCGAGGCTCCGCGCGGTGAAGATCGATTCGAACAGGTAGGATAACGAGCCGACAAGCCGGCTGCCGGTGACCGGAACGGCCAGGCCGAGCAGCCTGCGCAGCGCCGGAAACGGACCGCCGGTGGCGGCGCCTTCCGGACCGCGTCCGGCATGCCTGCTCCGAACATACTGGACCAGAAGCACGACCAGGCCGAACGCTTCACCGGCCACGACGCCCATCATTGCGCCGGCGGCGGCCCATTCGAGTCCGTAAGGCAGCAGGGCGGCGGACAAAAGGAGCACGAACGCGATGCGGACCACCGTCTCGGCCACCGTCGATACCGCCGTCGGCATCATGTTGTGGCAGCCCTGGAAGTAGCCGCGAAACACAGCCGACATGGCCGTGATCGGCAAGACCGGCAGCATCCACATGAAGGTGGTGTACACGCGCGGATCGGTGAGCACCCGGGTCGTCACCCACGGCGCGGCCAGTGCGGCAAGGACGGCCAGCAGCGTGGACAGTACGATGGCGAGCGTCATGGCGGTGCGGAAAATTTTTCGTTCACCGTGAAGATCGCCGATCGAGCGCGCTTCCGCGACCCATTTCGCGACAGCCAGCGGAATGCCGCCGGTGACAATCGTGACGAGCACGGACATGAACGGGTAGCCGAGCTGATACAGCCCGACGCCTTCCGCGCCGATGATGCGCGGCAGGGCGATGCGGGGAATGAAGCCGAGAATCCGGTTGATGATGCCGGCGGCGAGCAGAATCATGGCGCCTTGAATGAACGTTTGCCTGGTCACATGAGCATCCCCCTCTGCATGCGGCGAGTCCCTTGCGGACTTGCCCTATTCCATATCTATGCGGCCTGTCCGGCGGCATGCCTGAAGCCGATCGGCCGCATCCGGCAGGAATTCGGAGCTGCGGGGGCGAATAGATGTTGTAACCGCGAGCGTGGCGACAGGGAGGTACGGCACATGACGGAAGATGAACTGAACGCGATGATCGAGAACCTCTGCCAGAGCAAGGCGGAGGAATTCCGCATGCTGGGCTATGAGGATGTGACGGGCCGGGACATCTGGGAATGCGTGAGCGAGAACTATCACAAGACGGGCCAGCCGCCGCTTCATCGGGTGGTCAACGATATTTTGTCGCTGAAGGTGACGCAGTTCATGAATTACGTCACGCTGGGCGCGTACCGCGGAATGCGTTTCTGAGAAAGAGAACATGCGAATCGGTGATGGCTCCCGCGCAAACGGCGGGAGTCTGCTGCTTGGTGGACGGGAAGGGAGGCCTCCCGGAGCGGGCCATCCGGCCCGGGAGACGGCCCGTCCGTTTTGACTTTCCAAAATCGGCATCGCTATAATGGGGATGTCAATGCGCAACAAGATCCATGAGGGCCGAATCGGCCGCTCCATGACGGAAGGGTGACGAAGTGTGGGAGAGCCGGTATTCGGCAGACGTAACGCAGCAGGAAGCGGCGTCCGCTGGACCGCTTCCGCGGTGGCGCTGATCGCGGCGGCGGGGGGGCTGGCGGCCGGAAGCCACGCGCTGCTGGCCGAAAGCCTGCGGCAAGCGGCCGGATCGGCGGCTTCGGCGCTGCAGTCCGGCGGGCGGCCTGCCCGTTCCGGAGCGCCGGCGACGCAGCGCGACGCCGCGGTTGTGCTGCTGCCGGTTGTCGCGGCGGTTGCCGGCATTGAACTGGTTCTTTCGGCGATCCGCATCGTGCGGGAGGACGCGTATGCCGCGCCGCATTGGTCTGTCATGATCGCCATCCCGATTTTGTGGGCGATCCGGGCGGCGTTGGAAGTGCCCGGCCGAAGGCGGGCATATGACGCGTATCTGTCCGCTCTCGCGCTGCTCGGCTCGGCCGCCGCAACAGGCAGCATCCGCCTGGGCGAACCGGCGCTGGCGGTGATGGACGAAGCGGCGGGATGCGCAATCGGCGCCGCGATGGCCCTGCAAGGTTTCCGCAGCGCGCTGCGCGCGCTCGGCAACAGCGTGCAGTCCGGGGTGGGCGAAGCCCAGCTTGCCGCGATGCGGGCCGCCGTGCGCAGCGTGGACGGCGTGATCGAAGTGGAATCGTGCCGGACGCGGGAGCACGGGCATTATGTGATGGTGAACCTGACGATTCGGGTGAATCCGTTCATCACGGTGTACGAAGGACAGGAGATCGGCCGCCGCGCCCGGGAAAGACTGCTTGCCGCGTTCCCGTATGTGCTGGATGTGCGCGTCAAGGTGGAGCCGTATGACCGCGGCTATCCCTACAAAGTGCACGGCGATGCGCGGCAGGACAATGTGCCGACGCTGCTGCAGTAATGCGGGCGGACAGCGAAAAATCCGGCGGCGGTATGCTGCGAACTGGAAAGCGGGAATGATGAATGCTGAAATCAATGAGCCGCTGGATTGTGGAGCGGCTCGCCCCTGAAGACGAAGCGGCCGCGCAGCGAATCGCTGGCGCCCTTGGACTGAAACCGCTTGCGGCGCGGCTGCTGGTCAGACGCGGCTTGCGGGACGCGGACGCGGCGCGCGCGTTTCTCGAAGGCGGTCCCGAGACGCTTCATGATCCATTCGCGATGAAAGGGATGCGGGAAGCGGCGGAGCGGGTCCGCCTTGCCGTCAGCCGCGGCGATCGGATCCGGATTTTCGGCGATTACGACGCGGACGGGGTGTCGTCCACCGCGCTCGCTTCGCTGCTGCTTCGGGAACTGAACGCCGAATTTGACCATGTCGTGCCGCACCGGACGCTGGAAGGCTACGGACTCAGCGTGCCGGCGGTCGAAGCGGCCGCGGCGGCCGGGATCGGCCTGATTCTGACGGTGGACAACGGCATCAGCGCGGTTGAACCGATCGCCCGCGCGAACGAGCTCGGCATCGAGGTCGTTGTGACGGATCACCACGAACCGCCGCCGACGCTGCCCGAGGCCGCCGCCATCGTCAACCCGAAGCAGCCGGGCTGTCCCTATCCGTTCAAGGGGCTGGCCGGCGTCGGCGTCGTGTTCAAGCTGGCGCATGCGCTGCTCGGGCGTCTGCCGCTCGAATGGGCGGAATTGGCGGCGCTCGGCACGATTGCGGACCTGATGCCGCTTGTGGACGAGAACCGGTTCATCGTGCGCCACGGGCTTGAGCGGCTGCGGCGGACGGACCGGCCGGGGCTGCGCGCGCTGGCTTCGGTGTGCGGATTCGATCCGGTGACGGCGACCGCCGAATCGATCGCATTCGGCATGGCGCCCCGCATCAATGCCGCGGGCAGGCTCCGGCACGCGGATCCGGCCATCCGGCTGCTGCTGACGTCCGACGAATCGGAAGCCGCTGCCTGCGCGGCGGAACTGGATGCGTTGAACCGCGAACGGCAGCGGCTCGTGGACAGAATGGTCGAGCAGGCCGAAGCGATCTGGGCGGACAAGGTCCGGGCGGCGGAAGCGGCCGGGAAGGACAAGCCGGGCGTCATCATCGCCGCGTCGGAAGGCTGGAACGTCGGCGTCGCCGGCATCGTCGCCTCGAAGCTGATCGAGCGGCATTACCGGCCGGCGATCGTGTTCGACATCGATCCGGAGACCGGCACGGCCAAAGGCTCGGCACGCTCGATCGCCGGCTTCGATCTGCACGCCGCGCTGACGGCTTGCGCGGATCTGCTGGACCACTACGGCGGCCATCAGGCGGCGGCCGGCATGACGCTTCAGGCGGACCGGCTGCCGGAGCTCGAGGCTCGTCTGAACGGGCTTGCCGCCGAATGGCTGACGGCGGAGGATTACATACGCAAGACGGAGATCGATCTGGTCTGCGCCATGGATGAGGCGACGCTCACGGCGGCCGAGCAGCTGAAGCTGCTCGAGCCGTACGGCCACGGCAATCCGCGCCCGATGCTGCTGATCGCGGACGTTCCGGTGCGGAGCGCGCGGACCATCGGCAAGGACGGGCGGCATCTGCAGATCACGCCGCAGGGTCCGCCGGGGACGTTCGAAGCGGTCGGCTTCGGACTCGGTGAATGGGCGGCGCGGATATCGGACACGGCCCGGGTCGATCTGGTCGGCGAGCTGAACATCAACGAATGGAACGGCCGACGCAAGCCGCAGTTGCTCGTGCGCGATCTGCGCGTAAGCAACGTGCAGCTGTTTGACGGACGCGCCCGGCGGGCCGGGGCGGGCGGCACGGCCGGCAGGCTGGACCGGCTGATGGAGCTCGGCGCGCGCGGCATCGCGGCGGAACCGGCGGCGGTGTTCACCGCCGATCCGGCTTTGCGCGAAGCCGCCGCCGCGGGCGCGGCGGACAGCGCCGGCGCATGGATCGTCCGCGCCTACGACGACGGAGACGAGGACCTCGGCGATTGCCGTTCGATCGTGCTGATCGATCCGCCGCCGAGCGAAGGGCGGCTTGAAGCGATTCTGAACGCGTGCCGGGAGCCGGCGGCGGTCTATGCGCTGTACGAGGTGCCGGATGCGCACGCTCCCGACCGCAGCGCATTCACCGCGGCCTACCGGCTGCTGCGCGAAAAGTTCGCGGAACCTGCCCGGCCGGAAGAAGTCCGCGCCGCGCTCGGGAAGCGGGAACTGCCGCAGGATCTGGCGGAGCTGGTGCTGGACGTGTTCGGGGAGCTCGGGTTCCTCGAGGCCGAGGGGGACAAGATCCGGCTCGCGCCGAATCCGGCAAAACGCAGTCTGGAAGAGTCCGCGGCCTACCGGGAGGCGGTTCGCGCCGCCGAAGCGAGACGGCTGTGGTCCGCGCCGGCCGCCGAACTGGCCGCGTGGATCGAGCGTAAGGCACCGGCATGCCGGAAATTTGGACAGGAGCCGAACATCCGGCCGCAGCCGGCCGGAGCGGCAATTCCACAAGGAGGATAAACGAAACATGAATTTCAAGGACTACATTCGCGTCATACCCGATTTCCCGCAGCCGGGCATCCGTTTCAAGGACATCACGACGCTGCTGAAGGACGCGGAAGCTTACCGGAAAGCCGTCGAGGCGATCGCCGACCAGGTGCGCCACCTGAACATCGATCTGATCGCCGGTCCCGAAGCGCGCGGTTTCGTCGTCGGCGCGCCGCTTGCGCTCATGCTCGGCGTCGGCTTCGTGCCGATTCGTAAATCAGGCAAGCTGCCCGGCGAGACGGTCGAAACGTCGTACGATCTCGAGTACGGCAGCGACAAGCTTGCGATTCACAAGGACGCGATCAAGCCCGGCCAGCGCGTGCTCGTGGCGGACGACCTGCTGGCGACCGGCGGCACGATCGCGACGACCGTCAAGCTCGTCCGGATGCTGGGCGGCGAAGTGGCCGGCGCGGCGTTCCTGATCGAGCTCGGCTATCTGAACGGACGGGAGAAGCTTGAAGGGCTGGACGTTTACTCGCTCATGACGTATTGAAAAGATGGTACCCCCGCATTCCGATGAACAGGCGGCGACACGGCTTCCGGCCACATCAGCGGAACGGGGGTTTTTTTCTTTGCGGGGGTTTTTTTGGCAGTCGTCCGGCATCCGGATCCGCATCCGCCCGAGCCGCAGTTGACGGGGCAAGCCTCCGGGGTCATAATGTAAACTAACGTACCGCACGGGCAGACCGCGGCGCACGGAAGAAAGGGACGATTCATGGGCATCGAGTCGCTGATCGAGAAAGCTTCGACCTACATGAAAGAATCGGATATCGCGAAGATCCGGGATGCTTATCAGTTCGCCGCCGAGGCGCACAAGGGACAGGTCCGCAAATCGGGCGAGCCGTACATCGAGCACCCGGTCGCCGTGGCCGAGATTCTCGTCAACATGCAGATGGACGTCACGTCTGCCGTGGCTGCGCTTCTCCACGATGTTGTCGAGGATACGAACGTGACGCTGGACGATCTGCGCGAACGGTTTGGCGAGACGCTGGCGATGCTGGTCGACGGCCTGACAAAACTGGAGCGCATCCAGTTCCGCTCGAAGGAAGAGCAGCAGAACGAGAACTACCGCAAAATGTTCGTCGCGATGGCGCAGGATATCCGGGTCATCCTGATCAAGCTGGCGGACCGGCTGCACAATATGCGCACGCTCAAGTTCCAGTCCGAGGAGGCGCAGCGCCGGATCGCGCACGAGACGCTGGAGATTTACTGCCCGATCGCGCATCGCCTCGGGATGTCGGCCATCAAGTGGGAGATGGAAGACATCGCGCTCCGCTATCTGAATCCGCAGCAATATTACCGGATCGCCAACCTGATGCAGAAGAAGCGGGCCGAGCGCGAGCAGTACATCGCCGACGTCATCGAACGGATCCGCGAAAAGCTTGCGGAGATGGGCATCCAGGGCGACATTTCCGGCCGGCCGAAGCACATCTACAGCATTTACAAGAAAATGACCGAGAAAAACAAGCAGTTCAACGAGATCTACGACCTGCTTGCGATCCGCATCATCGTCGACAACGTGAAGGACTGCTACGCCACGCTCGGCATCATTCATACATTGTGGCGGCCGATGCCCGGCCGGTTCAAGGACTACATCGCCATGCCGAAGGCGAACATGTACCAGTCGCTCCATACGACCGTCATCGGCCCGAACGGCGAGCCGCTCGAAGTGCAGATCCGCACCTGGGAAATGCACCGGACGAGCGAATACGGCATCGCGGCCCACTGGGCTTACAAGGAAGGACAGACGAATCCGAACGCCGGCTTCGGCGAGAAGGTGAAATGGTTCCGCGAAATTCTGGATCTGCAGAACGAGGCGCGCGACGCCGCGGAATTCATGGAATCGCTGAAGATGGATTTCTTCTCCGATCTCGTCTTCGTCTTCTCTCCGAAGGGCGAAGTGTTCGAACTGCCGGCCGGATCGGTGCCGCTCGACTTCGCTTACCGCGTGCATACCGAAGTCGGCAACCGGACGATCGGGGCGAAGGTGAACGGCCGGATCGTGCCGCTCGACCACAAGCTGAAAACGGGCGACATCGTCGAGATTCTGACGTCGAAGCATTCGTACGGTCCGAGCCAGGACTGGCTGAAGATCGCCCAGTCGTCCCATGCGCGCAGCAAGATCAAGCAGTGGTTCAAGAAGGAGAAGCGCGAGGAGAACGTCCAGCGCGGCCGCGAGGCGATCGAGCGCGAGCTGAAGCGGCTCGGCCTCGAGCCGTCCGAATGGATGCAGGAAGACAAGCTGCAGCCGGTCGCGGCGAAATTCGCGTTCAACGACATCGAGGACATGCTGTCCGCCGTCGGCTTCGGCGGCATCACGGCGGCGCAGATCGTCACCCGTCTGACGGAGAAACTGCGCCGCGAGGCGGAAGAAGCGAATCAGATCGAGCTGTCGACCGAGGTGAAGGAAGTGAGGCCCCCCGCGTCCGCGGCGGTCGGTCAGCGGAGGCGATCGGCCCAGGGCATCCGGGTCAAAGGCGTCGACAACCTGCTCGTCCGGTTTGCGCGCTGCTGCAACCCGGTGCCGGGCGACGAGATCGTCGGGTACATCACGCGCGGCCGCGGCGTATCGGTCCACCGGTCGAACTGCAACAACCTGCCCTCGCAGGAGAGCGGCGAAGAGGCGGCGCGCGTCATCGAGGTGGAATGGGAGCAGTCGGTCGACGCGAACTACGCGGTCGACATCGAGATCCGCGGCCATGACCGCAAGGGGTTGCTGAACGAGGTGCTGTCCGTCGTGGCGGAGAGCAAGACGAACATCGCGGCCGTGTCGGGCCGCTCGGACAAGAACAAGCTGGCGCTGATTCATATGACCATTCTGATCCGCAACATCGAGCATCTGCAGTCCGTGGTGGACAAAATCAAGCGGGTGCGCGACATTTTTTCCGTGCAGCGGATCATGCAGTGACCGTTACGAAAGGCTGGAGCAAAAGGCATGAGAATTGTGGTGCAGCGCGTCTCTTCCGCATCCGTCGCCGTCGGCGGCGAGACCGTCGGCGAGATCGGCCGGGGGCTTCTGCTGCTCGTCGGCGTGACGCATGACGATACGGAAGCGGACGCGAAATGGATGGCGGACAAGATCGCGGGCCTCCGCATTTTCGAGGATGATGCCGGGAAGATGAATCTTTCCGTCCTCGATACCGGAGGAAGCATCTTGTCCGTCTCGCAGTTCACGCTGTACGGCGATTGCCGCAAGGGCAAGCGTCCGAATTTCATGGAGGCCGCAAGGCCCGAACAGGCCGAGCCGCTCTACGAGACGCTGAACCGGTTCCTGCGGGAACAGGGGCTCGTCGTCGAGACCGGACGGTTCGGCGCGATGATGGAGGTTCGTCTCGTCAATGACGGACCGGTGACGCTCATACTGGACACCCGGGACCGGGGGCGCTGAGACGGCGGGCGGAAGACGCGCCGTCATGCGCGGCGCCGGGTGCGGGTTAAACTGCCGCCGGGCGGGCTACACTAGCGGACACGGGCTGCTGGCAAGCCACGTTCTGAGGAAGGAGCTGGGCGGCAGTGCGGCAATCGCCGACGCAATGGCAGATGGCGCGCGCCTCTGCCATGCTGCCGGGCGCGGAGCGGCGGGAAGCGGCCGCCGTGCTCGGCCAGGAGGACGGGATCCACGGGCGGCATCCGGACATCCGGGTGACGCCTGTCCGCGGAAGGAGCGGAGCGGCGCAATTCTGACGCGGCGGATCCATGAGGGGAGAGCGGAATGCGGATACACATTCGAATTGAAGATATGGCGTTCGAGCGGTCGCTGGCGAACATCGCGGCGCTGTTCGACGAGGATGCGTCCGTCACGGCCGGCCCGGATGAAGCGGCGGACGCGGAATGGACGGTCGCCGTGGGCGTCGAAGATCTGGGCGTCAGCGTGCGGGCCCGGGCCGTGCTGACGGAAGCGGGCGGCGGCGCTCCGATTCAGGCGGAGCAGGTTCGCGCGGTGCCGGACGGCGCATCGGATGAAGAGCGGCGGGCCGTCCGCCGGCAGGCGGCGGGAGCCGCGCTGCTGGACGCGCTCGAACGCCGCACGGGGATCGTGCAGCCGTGGGGCATCCTGACCGGCGTGCGGCCGACGAAGCTGCTGCACGACCGGAACCTGCGCGGGATCAGCCGCGAGGAGACCCGGCGGGAACTGCGCGATCTGTACCGGATCGGCGACGGGAAGATTGCGCTCATGGAGCGGATCGTGGACCGGCAGCTCGCCGTCATTCCCGATCTGTACCGTCTGGGCCACGAGGTCAGTCTGTATATCGGCATTCCGTTCTGTCCGACGAAATGCGCCTACTGCACGTTCCCGGCTTACGACATCAACGGCCGGCAGGGGTCGGTGGACGGTTTTCTGTACGGGCTGCATGAAGAGATGCGGATGATCGGCGATTGGCTGAAACGAACCGGCACGGGCGTCACGACGATCTACTACGGCGGCGGCACGCCGACCAGCATCTCCGCCCAGGAAATGGACGCCTTGTACGCGCTCATGTACGAGGCGATCCCGGGCATCGACCGGGTGCGGGAGATTACCGTCGAGGCAGGCCGTCCGGACACGATTACGCCGGAGAAGCTTGACGTGCTGCGCAAATGGAAGATCGGCCGGATCAGCATCAACCCGCAGTCCTACACGCAGGCGACGCTCGACCGGATCGGCCGCTGGCACACCGTCGAGGAGACGATCGACAAGTTCAAGCTGGCGCGCAAGCACGGCATGAACAACATCAACATGGATTTGATCATCGGACTGCCGGGCGAAGGGCCGGAGGAGTTCGCGCATTCGCTGGCCGAGACGGAGAAGCTGATGCCGGAGTCGCTGACGGTGCACACGCTGTCGTTCAAGCGGGCATCGGAAATGACGCGGCGGCGCCGGGAGGGCGACGACGGCAGGTTCCGGGTTGCGGGCCGCGAGGACATCGTGAAGATGACGGCGATGGCGCTGGAGTGGACCGAGGCGCACGGGTACGTCCCGTACTATTTGTACCGGCAGAAAAACATCCTCGGCAATCAGGAGAACGTCGGGTACGCGAAGCCGGGCGCGGAGAGCCTCTACAACATTCTGATGATGGAGGAAATGCAGTCGATCATCGGCATCGGCTGCGGCGCGACGAGCAAGTTCATCGATCCGGTGACGGGCGAGATTACGCGGCATGCGAATCCGAAGGAGCCGAAGGCGTACATCGAATCCTGGGAGCGCGCCGCGGAGGCGAAGATCGAAGCGCTGGACCGGGTGTTCCGCGCCGGAGCGGCGTCGGTTTGATCCGCGGCTTCCGCGCCCGCTTTCGCCGGGCAGCTGCTTTGTAATACAATTGTAATCTTTTTCACACATTCCTTTAACCTTGCGCGCTTATAATGAGACTTGACCCCCTTTATTGATAGAGCAACCCTTTCAGCCTGCAACGTTGTTGCAGGCTTCTTTCTTTTTGTCGGGCGCGAATCCGGAAGGCGGAAGCGGGTGCGGGGCGGGATTGCGGCTTTGTAATCGTGGGCACGGGCTCGGCTTGGGATTGTGGGGCACGGGGCACGGTATCGTTTGTCCGCTTTGTCCGGCCGGAGCGGCTAACGAAATGGAGCGTCGTTAAATAGTTGCGCAGGTGGCTTATTTTGAATTGTAATGAAACGGAGCTTTCTTATTTGCCCGCTGAAGGCGGATCGGAACCCGTTTTTGCGCAAATAACGTGTCTGGAAGTTCGATATATGCCTCCAGCGGCCCAATAACGTGTCTCCGTTCCGTAAATTGGGCTATTGCGTCACTAGCGTTGCATCAAACTTCACATCAAGAAAGTTAGGTTGAATAAATTCCTATTTCTGCAAGATAAAGATGCATTTCACCTGTTCAAGGCATAAAAAAGCTCCTATTGTTGAGGTGTAGGCATGTTACCCTACTCCACAACAAAGGAGTCAAACGCATGGGTAACATACCAAGCGACCAGGTGATTTGTAAATGTCTCGATTTGCTCGACATCGATAGCAAACGCCATGATTTCTTAGATTTTCGCACGCAGAAGCTCACGGTCGCATTTTTCGTGAAATTGTTGATCGAAGCTCAGTTGAAGCAACACAGCAGCTATGCGGTCATCACCGAACATCTGCGTTCCTCAAGCGTGCTTCAAGAGTACCTCGGGCTTCCGTCGATCAGCGAGTCCCAAATCTCCCGCAAGCTGCGGACCTTGCCGTACATCTACTGCCAGCAGTTGTTTCTAAATGCCGTTTGCAAACTGCAAGAGCTCACCCGAGACGGCAAGGGCATCCCGGGACTCGGCCGACTGCGCATCATCGATTCCACGGAGCTCGCTCTGCCGGAAATTGTCGGCCGCTGGGCGTACTGCTCGAAACACAAAAATGCGGTGAAGATGCATACCCGGCTCATCGTCACCGATCCCGACACGGTTTACCCGGAGCGAATCATCGCTTCCACGGCGGATGTAGCCGACTCCGAAGTCGTGATGGATCTGGTGGTGGACGATGATGCCATCCATGTGATGGACCGCGGGTATATCGTGTACGGCAACTTCGCGCGCTGGACCGAGCAAAACAAGCGGTTTGTGGCGCGCATCCAGCAGCGCAACAGGGTGGAGATCCTGCGCGAACGGCCGGTTCCGGAAGGGGCGAAGGTGTTGCGCGATGCGGATGTCCGCATGGCGTTCCGATGGAACCACGAGGTGAAAACAGCGGACCTTCGCCTGGTGGAATTCACCGATGACCAGGGCAAGACGTACCGCTTGCTCACCAATGTGCAAGACCTTGCGTCGGAGCAAATCTGCGAAGTCTACCGACACCGCTGGATGATCGAGCTGTTCTTCAAATGGATCAAAGGCCATCTGAAGCTGGTGAAACTGTACAGCTATGATCCGGAAGCGGTCTGGACGCAGATGTACCTTGCCCTGACGGCCTACGCGCTGGTGCTCATCGTCAAACACATGACCGGAACAACGCGTACACCATGGCAAGTGCTCCGGTTGCTCAGGCTTTACATGAGCCTGAGTTGGGAAGCGTTTCTGCAGGCGTTGAATCGTCAGCCGAGTCGCACCAGCAGAGGGCGCGTGAAGAAAGGCAAGCGAGGCCGACCACGCAAGCATCCGCTGAAGCTAAAACCGGCACGACTGATTGTGAAATAGCACAACCGAGATTTACATTTCCTGGTAACATGCTCTACGTTTATGGCGTCATTCACCTTTTGGCGCTGGACCAGGAAATGCAAATGTAAATATTTTGCTCTCTTTGTTGGTATAGATGAAACCTCCTTTATAAGGAATCCAATGGTAGCTTTAGTGCAACGCTAGTGCTATTGCGTACCTTGCAAGCCATAACGGCACGAAATGCCGTTAATTGGTCCCGCAGGCATACTCGGGCGGGCAATAACGGCACCAGATGCCGTTATTGGCCGACATCGGGCGTGCGCGGCGGTTGCTCCGTTCAAATAACGGCACTTGGTGCCGTTAACAGGCCGTGTCGACATGCTCTCGCAACCATTAACGGCTCGAAATGCCGTTAATGGCCGGCGCTCGGTTGACAGGGGAAAACGCGCATATTACAATTAGGAGCAATGATCTCTGACATGACCAGAATCGATGACGGGAAAGAGTAATCCGGAACCGCATCCGCAGAGAGGGCGGCCGCCGGCTGCAAGCCGCCTGTTGACGACCGGATGAAAGACCTCCCCGAGATTTCCGTGCGAACGGTCCGCGCATCCGTGCGTCGGCGCCCAGTAGTGCGGAACGCGGCCGGGCGTTAACCGGAACAACGAGCAAGTGCGATCGGCGGTTTCGCAGAGCCATGCGGCGCGTTGAGCGCGCACAGGCCGCGGATGCCGGCAACCGCACTTGGAAGCTGGGTGGCACCACGGGAGCGCAGGCTCTCGTCCCTGACGGGACGGGGGCCTTTTATCATGTTCGGGGAGCCCGGACCATCGATCGATCGCAAGTTCAAGTCCAGACAGACGGGGTGATCTTATGGCATTTCAACGGCCGCCGGGAACGCAGGACATTCTGCCCGGCAGCGCGGCGGTCTGGCAGCGCGTTGAAGCAGCGGCGCGCGAGCTGTGCCGCCGGTTCAATTACCGCGAGATTCGCACGCCGATCTTCGAGGCGACCGAGCTGTTCCGGCGGGGTGTCGGCGAGACGACCGACATCGTCGAGAAGGAGATGTACACGTTCGAGGACCGCGGCGGGCGGAGCGTGACGCTGCGGCCGGAAGGAACGGCCGGCGTCGTGCGGGCTTATGTCGAGAACAAGCTGTACGGCGAGCCGGACCCGGCGAAGCTGTACTATATCGGCCCGATGTTCCGCTACGAGCGGGCACAGGCGGGACGCTACCGCCAGTTCCACCAGTTCGGCGTCGAGGCGATCGGGTCGACCGATCCCGCGCTGGATGCGGAAGTGATCGCGCTCGGCGCGATGTTCTACCGCGAGATCGGCCTTGACAACGTCCGCGTCGAGATCAACTCCGTCGGCACGCCGGAAGTCCGCGCCGCGTTCCGCGGCCGGCTGCTCGAGTTCCTCGAGCCGCTCAAGGATCAGCTCTGCGAAGACTGCCGAAAGCGGATGGAACGCAACCCGCTGCGCGTGCTCGACTGCAAGGTCGACCAGGACAAATTCGGCGGGGCGCCGTCGATTCTCGACAGTCTGGATGAGGAATGCCGGACGCATTTCGAGAAGGTGCAGCAGTTCCTAGCGGCGATGGACATTCCGTTCGCAATCAACCACCGGCTCGTCCGCGGCCTCGACTACTACACGCACACCGCCTTCGAATATAAGGCGGAAGGGATCGGCGCGATCGACACGATCGGCGGCGGCGGCCGCTACAACGGCCTTGTGCGGGAGATCGGCGGCCCCGACCAGCCGGGCGTCGGCCTCGGCATCGGGCTCGAGCGGACCGTGCTGCTGCTCGAGCAGCAGCAGGAAGCGGCCGGCGAGACGATCGACGTCTATCTCATCGGGCTCGGCGATGCGGCGGAGCGGGAGACGGTCCGGCTGCTGCACGCGCTGCGCCAGGCGGGGCTCAAGGCGGAGCGCGACTACGCCGGCCGCAAGATGAAGGCGCAGCTCAAGGCGGCGGACCGGCTGAACGCCCGGTACGCGGCCATTCTCGGCGACGACGAGCTGGCGCGCGGCGAGATCGCGCTGAAAGCGATGGCGACCGGCGAGCAGCGGTTCGTGAAGCTGGACGAGCTGGCGTCCGCCGTGCGCGAAGCATTGTAATTCCGACCGTCGCAAGACGGGTTAAACCATCAAATCATGCAAAGGGAGTCGAAGAAAATGACGCTCAGAACCCATGAATGCGGCACGCTGACGAAAGCGGACGTTGGCAAAGAGGTGACGCTCAGCGGCTGGGTGCAGCGCTACCGCGACCTCGGCGGCGTCCTGTTCATCGACCTGCGCGACCGGACCGGCATCGTGCAGATCGTGTTCAATCCCGCTTTCTCGCAGGAAGCGCATGCGATCGCCGACCGCGTGCGCAGCGAGTATGTGCTCAACGTGCGGGGCGAAGTGGTGCACCGCGATCCGGAGACGTACAACCCGAACATTCCGACGGGCGAGATCGAGGTGCGCGTGAAGCACATCGAAATTCTGAACCCGGCGAAGACGCCGCCGTTTCCGATCGAGGACGGCATTGACGTCGACGAGTCGGTGCGGCTGAAATACCGCTACCTCGACCTGCGCCGGCCGGAAATGCAGCGGACGCTGATGCTGCGCTCGAAGGCGGCCAAGGTGTTCCGCGATTACCTCGACGCCAACGGATTCATCGAGATCGAAACGCCGATTCTGACGAAGAGCACGCCGGAAGGGGCGCGCGACTATCTCGTGCCGAGCCGGCTGCATCCGGAAGAATTCTACGCGCTGCCGCAGTCGCCGCAGATCTATAAGCAGCTCCTGATGGTCGGCGGGCTTGAGCGGTATTATCAAATCGCCCGCTGCTTCCGCGACGAGGACCTGCGTGCGGACCGGCAGCCGGAGTTCACCCAGGTCGACATCGAGACGTCGTTCCTGTCGCGCGATGAGCTGCTCGATCTGATGGAAGAGCTGGTCGTCAAGCTGTTCAAGGAGACGATCGGCGTCGATATTCCGCGTCCGTTCCAACGCCTCTCCTACCAGGAAGCGATGGACAAATACGGTTCCGACAAGCCGGATCTCCGGTTCGGCCTTGAAATGGTCGACATCACGGACATTGTGAGCGGCAGCGACGTGAAAGTGTTCGCTTCGGTGGCCGCGTCGGGCGGCGTCGTCAAGGCGCTGAACGCGAAAGGCTGCGCGAACTGGAGCCGCAAGGAGCTCGACGATCTGCAGCCGTTCGCGGCCCGCTACGGCGGCAAAGGGCTGGCCTGGGTGACGGTGAAGGAAGGCGAATGGCGCGGTCCGATCGTGAAATTTTTCAAACCGGAAGAAATCGCGGCGCTTACGGAGCGGCTCGGCGTGGAAGAAGGCGACCTGCTCCTGTTCTCCGCCGACAAGAAGAAGGTTGTCGCCGACGTGCTCGGCAATCTGCGCCTGATGGTCGGCAAACGGCTCGGCCTGATCGACGAGTCCGCTTTCAAGTTCGCCTGGATCGTCGACTTCCCGCTGCTCTCGTGGGACGAGGAAGCGAAGCGGTATGTGGCGCTGCACCATCCGTTCACGCGGCCGAAGGACGAGGATCTGCCGCTGTTCGACAGCGATCCCGGTGCAATCCGCGCGCAAGCCTACGATCTCGTGCTGAACGGCTATGAAGTCGGCGGCGGTTCGATGCGGATCTACAAGCGGGAAGTGCAGGAGAAAATGTTCAAGGCGCTCGGCTTCACGATGGAGGAGGCGCGGGAGAAGTTCGGCTTCCTGCTTGACGCGTTCGAATACGGCACCCCGCCGCACGGCGGCATCGCCTTCGGCCTCGACCGGCTGGTCATGCTGCTGGCGGGCCGGACGAACCTGCGCGAGACGATCGCGTTCCCGAAGACGGCGAACGCGTCCGATCCGATGATGGATGCGCCGTCGCGCGTCGAGCGCGAGCAGCTCGCGGAGCTGCACATCCGCACGGTGCCGAAGCCGGGCGCGAAGCCGCAGCAGCAATCGCAGCAGCAGGAAGCGCTGCAGCCGCAGGCCGAGTAAGGGAGGACGCCGCAGAATATGCTTCACCAATTTTCCCGCACCGAACTGGCTATCGGACCGGAAGGGCTCGAGGTGATGAAGCGGAGCACGGTCGCCGTGCTCGGCATCGGCGGCGTCGGATCGATCGCTGCCGAGGCGCTGGCCCGCACGGGTGTCGGCCGGGTCATCATGATTGACAAGGACGTCGTCGACATCACGAACGTGAACCGTCAGGTGCATGCCCTGACGACAACGATCGGGCAGCCGAAGGCCGAGCTGATGCGCGACCGGATCAAGCAGATCAATCCGGAGTGCGACGCGATTGCGCTGCGGATGTTCTACACGGAAGAGACGAGCGAGGAACTGTTCAAGTACGATCTCGATTACGTGCTGGACTGCTCGGACACGATCACCTACAAGATCCTGCTGATCAAGGAGTGCCTGAAGCGGAACATTCCGATCATCTCGAGCATGGGCGCGGCGAACCGGATGGATCCGACGAAGTTCCAGGTTGCGGACATCTCGAAAACCCACATGGACCCGATGGCGCGGGTCATCCGCACGAAACTGCGGGAAGCCGGCATCCGCAAAGGCGTCAAGGTCGTCTTCTCGACCGAGCCGCCGATCAAGCCGCGCCGCGACGTGACGGAGAAGATTGTCCCGGAGAACGCGCCGAACATCCGCAAGGCGCAGCAGCCGCCGGCGAGCAATGCCTTCGTTCCGCCGGTTGCCGGACTCATCATGGTCAGCGTCGCCGTGCGCGACCTGCTCGCCGCCGGCGGCGTGCGGGTCTAGAATCATAAAAACCAATCGGCCGCCCGGTTACGCGCCGGCGGCCGATCTTTTTTGCCTGCGATGTCAAATTCCCTCCTTCGCTTCGGCAATCAGCTCAACAGGCGCCGCCCACGGCGGTCAGCACCGGCGGCAGCTTGATGTTGTACTTTTCCGGATGCGCCACCACATCCCGCACGTCCATGACGACGGGGATGACATCATCGCCTTTGTAGAACGTTTTCGGTCCGAGCTGAGTCATCGGGGGATGGTACAAAATCTTGATCGCACGGCAGAACAGCGGCTCGAGCAGGGTGACGAACCAGCGAATGCCGTGCTCCCTGGCGACCAGGACGGCGGCCGCCACCAGATCATCGACATATTTGCCGCGGTGTTCCGGAAGCACCGCGTATTTGTCGATCTCCGCCACCTTCCGGCGATCGCTGACAAGTTCCGGCATCCGGCTCATGTCCGCGACCGTTTCGAAGGCGCTGACTCCCGGCAGGAACGGCTTGAATTCGGCGGTGCCGACGGGCTGGCCTTCGGGTGTCAGGACGAGCCAACGCTCCAGCACGGACGGCGAAAATTCGAAATCATATCCCTTCTCTCGCCATGCGGTCATCCAGATGAAGTTGTAGTACGCCAGATCCTGTTCCGTCGTGACGCGCTTGAGCATACGGTCCTCCCCTTTCATTTCTTTGTATGACATTAATTGACTGAATTTACTTGCAACGACATTCTATCAAATCCGTCCAGCGTACCAAATCAAACCATAAGCCTATTTCCCTTGGTTCAAGAGGACGAGGATAAATCGAAATTCGCCGTCGAACATTGTCAATGACTGTAAGAAAAATTGTTTGTCGGCATTCTCGGACGGGAAAAATGACCCGCGGGCGGCAAGGTGGCGAACACATGTGCGAATATGCTATCATCAACGTAAGCGAGGGTGGGATGACGGACATGGATTTGTTCACCTATCAAGACGAACAAACGCCCCGCGCCCGGCTGCTTGCGGACCGGATGCGTCCCGAGACGCTGGACGATTATGTCGGGCAAGAACATATTCTCGGTCCCGGCAAGCTGCTGCGCAGGGCGATCGAGGCTGACCAGGTGACGTCGATTCTGCTGTACGGCCCGCCGGGCTGCGGCAAAACGACGCTCGCCCATATCATTTCGAAGCGGACGCAGGGCGAGTTCGTCCGGCTGAACGCCGTGGACGCGTCGGTCAAGGACGTGCGGGACGTCATCGACCGGGCGCGGGAGCTGAAGGCGCTGTACGGGAAGAAGACGATCCTGTTCCTCGACGAGGTGCACCGGTTCAACACGGCTCGTCAGGACGCGCTCTTGCCCGCGGTGGAGCAGGGCATCATCGTGTTCATCGGCGCAACGACCGAGAATCCGTTTCACCATGTGAACGGCGCGCTGCTCTCGCGTTCGACGCTGTTCCGCCTTGAACCGCTGACGACGGAGCATGTGATGACGGCGCTGCGCCGCGCGCTGGCCGACCGCGAGCGCGGGCTCGGCTTCATGAAGCTTCAGGTCGACGATGAAGCGCTGGAGCATATCGCGCGGACGGCCGGAGGCGACATCCGGCGGGCGCTCAATGCGCTCGAACTGGCGGCGGTTACAACTTCGTCCCGGCCGGACGGCACCGTGCACATCACGCTCGAGGTGGCGGAAGAATCGATCCGCCAGCCGACGGTGAAGGCGGATCCTTCGACGCAGTACGATGTGCTCTCGGCGTTCCACAAAAGCATCCGCGGTTCGAGCGATGCCGCCTTGTTCTGGTTCCTGTACGCGGTGGAGAAGCTCGGCATGGATCCGATGGTGTTTCTCCGCCGGCTGATTGTGGCGTGCAGCGAGGACATCGGCCTGGCCAATCCGCAGGCGATGGTGCAGGCGGTGACGGCGATGGACGCCTACCACAAGATCGGCTGGCCGGAGGCGAAGTACAACATTGCGCAAGCGATTCTGTTCGCGGTCGAAAGTCCGAAGTCGAACGCAACCGCTGTAGCCATCAGCCGCGTCATGAACGCGATCGAATCGGCCGGAACGATGGAGGTGCCGCTGCACTTGCGCGACGCGCACTACAAGGGAGCGGAGAAACTCGGACACGTCGGCTACAAATATCCGCACGACTACCCGGGGCATTATGTCGAGCAGCAGTATCTGCCTGACCGGCTCGACGGCAAAATTTTCTATGAGGCGACAACCCAGGGTATGGAGGAAAAAATACACATCAACCAGCAGAAAAGGCGCAAATCGGGCAGATCGTGACTTCACGGCGGAAAATGGTCAATTCCGCCCGGCAAAGGTTCATAAAGGTCAACCTTAATCGAATAAGGATAACTAAAGCGCGGTCGCAGACATTTGACGCGCGGGGGCAATATGGCATAAACTTTTGATATAAGCATTCTTTATAAATAGGCTGTCGCAGGACGCCATCATTTTTCAGAGGAGGTGCACCTGTCCCGCACGGCTTCCGCCCGGCGGAACGGCGGGATCAGGGAATCGGTGGGCAGTGACCCGTTACCCATATGGCTAAGTCTTTTGCTGGTCGTATTCCTGGTGTTCATGAACGGATTCTTCGTGGCGGCGGAATTCGCGATGGTGAAAGTCCGCGGCAGCAGGATCGACACGCTCGTGCAGGAAGGACACAAGCGCGCCAAGCTGGCCGAGAATTTGACCAGTAATCTGGACGCATATTTGTCCGCGTGCCAGCTCGGGATTACGCTTGCGTCGCTGGGGCTCGGCTGGATCGGCGAGCCGGCGGTGGCCGATCTGCTGGAGCCGGTGCTGCACGCTGCGGGTGTGGAGAACGACGTCATCTTGCATACGATTTCATTCGCGATCGGGTTCTCGATCATCACGTTCTTGCATATCGTGCTGGGCGAATTGGCGCCGAAGACGCTGGCCATCCGCAAGGCGGAGGGCGTCACGCTGTGGGCGGCGGGGCCGATGATCGCGTTCCGCAAGCTGATGTACCCGTTCATCTGGTTCCTGAACGGCACCGCGAACCGCATGCTGCGCCTGATCGGCATCGCCCCGGCGTCGGAGCACGAGTCGGCGCACACGGAGGAAGAGATCCGGATTCTGATGAAGGAGTCCCACAAGAGCGGTCTGATCGACAACACCGAACTGACGCTCGTGGACAACATCTTCGAATTCGCGGAGACGACGGCCCGGGAGATCATGATTCCGCGCACCGAAATGAACGTCCTGTACGCGAACCTGTCGTTCGAGGAGAACAAGGCGATCGCGCTGCAGGAAATGCACACCCGGTATCCGGTCTGCGAGAACGACAAGGACAACATCATCGGTTTTGTCCACATCAAGGACATCCTGCGGGCTGACGGGAACAAGCCGCAGAGCATCCTGGAGATTCTGCGTCCGATTACGACCGTGCCGGAATCGATGCAGATCAGCCAATTGCTCAAATTGATGCAGAAGAAGAAGACGCAGATCGCGATTCTGATTGACGAGTACGGCGGAACGTCGGGACTTGTCACGCTTGAGGACATCATGGAAGAGATCGTCGGCGAGATTCAGGACGAGTTCGACGAGGAGCGGCCGGACATCGAGCGCAAGGACGAGACGACGTACTCGATCAACGGGCTTCTGCTCATCGAGGAAGTGAACAGCTTCTTCAACCTCGACATCGAGTCCGACGACTACGATACGATCGGCGGATGGATCTATTCGCAGATCGAGATTCCGCCGAAGCGCGGCCAAGGCGTATTCTACAAGGATACGCACAAGTTCGTGATCGAAGAGACGGATCATCTGCGCATCTCGCGCATCACCGTCCGGATCATCCGGGACAACGAGAACAGCGAGGGACTGCTGACGGCCGAGAAGACGGGCTGATGCGGCTCCCTCGTCAACGAGGAAACCTCCGGGACTGCGCCGCTGGCGCATGACCGGAGGTTTCTGTGCTTTGCGGATGGTCTCCGCGGATTATCGGACGGCGCCCGGGGCCAAAGCCGCCGGATCGTTCTTGTGCACGCGCTCGATCGTGCCGCCGCCGAGGCATTCGTCGCCGTCGTAGAAGACGACGGCCTGGCCGGGCGTGACCGCGCGCTGCGGCGAGTCGAAGACGACTTCGGCAGTGCCGTCCTCGTGCAGCGTCACCGTGACGCCCTGGTCCGGCTGGCGGTAGCGGAATTTCGCCGTGCAGCGGAACGGTCCCTCCGGCTTGTGCGGCGGAATCCAGTTCACGCCGCTCGCCGTCAGCCCGTTCGAGTACAGGGCGGGGTGACGGTCGCCCTGCACGACGAGCAGCTCGTTGCGCTCCAGATCCTTGTCCGCGACGAACCAGGGCTCGCCCGTGCCCGTGCCGCCGATGCCGAGTCCCTGCCGCTGGCCGAGCGTGTAGTACATCAGGCCGTCATGCCGGCCCATGACCTTGCCGGTCGTCAGATCGACGATGTTGCCCGGCCGGGCGGGCAGATAGTTGCTGAGGAACTCCCTGAAATTGCGCTCGCCGATGAAGCAGATGCCGGTGCTGTCCTTCTTGCCGGCCGTGGCCAGTCCGGCTTCCGCCGCAATGCGCCGCACTTCGGGCTTCTTCAGATGGCCGATCGGGAACATGGCCTTCCCGAGCTGCCGCTGGCTCAGCGCGTGGAGGAAGTAGGTCTGGTCCTTGTTCGGATCGGCGCCGCGCAGAAGGCGCACGCTTCCCCCGGCCCGGTCAATCTGCGCGTAGTGGCCCGTCGCCAGGAAGTCCGCGCCAAGCTCGAGCGCCTTCTCCAGAAACTCGCCGAATTTGATTTCGCGGTTGCACATGACGTCGGGATTCGGCGTCCGGCCGCGTTCGTATTCCGCGAGGAAATACGCGAATACTTTATCATAGTAAGGTTTCTCGAAATTGACCGTGTACATCGGAATGCCGATCTGGCTGCAGACGCGCCGCACGTCTTCCGCGTCCTCGTCCGCCGTGCAGCGGCCGAATTCGTCCGTGTCGTCCCAGTTTTTCATGAACACGCCGACGACGTCGTACCCCTGCTGCTTGAGCAGCAGCGCGGCGACGGACGAGTCGACGCCGCCCGACATGCCGACGACGACGCGCGTCTTGGATGGATCTTTCGTCATCATTTGTATCACCGCCTGTTTGCACATTGTAACACAAATGCGAAAATATTTTCACCGTTCCGGCAGCAATCTGGAACACAATCCGACCGAATTGTGATACCATATGGTGATGATAGGAATACCGCGAATTGATTTTGGGACAGAATGGTAAAGCGGGGTGCCAAAACAGTGAAAATTTCGACGAAAGGCCGCTACGGTCTGACGATCATGATGGAACTTGCAGCAAAATACGGCGAAGGGCCTCAGTCTTTGAAGAGCATTGCCGAACGCAACAGCTTGTCCGAACATTATCTGGAGCAGCTCGTCGCGCCGCTGCGCAACGCCGGTCTCGTCAAGAGCATTCGCGGCGCTTACGGCGGTTACGTGTTGTCGAAGGAACCGGAGCAGATCACGTCCGGAGACGTCATCCGCATTCTGGAAGGGCCGATCTCGCCCGTTGACTTCACGGAAGAAGACGATCCGGCAAAGCGGGACCTGTGGCTCCGCATCCGCGATGCGATCGCGAATGTGCTGGACTCCACGACGCTGGCCGATCTGATCGCGTATCAGGGCGAACGCGAACAGGACAGCTACATGTTCTACATTTGATTCGCTCAGGGCGCATCACCGGAGCAGGAAACGGAGCTTGACGGAATGAAAGGCATCTATCTGGACCACGCCGCATCCGCGCCGCTGCTGCCCGAGGTGGCCGAGGCCATGCTGGACGTCATGCGCGACGGACCGGGGAATCCTTCGAGTCTGCACGCATTCGGGCGCGCCGCGCGGGCGCGGCTGACCGATGCGAGGGACCGCATCGCCGCGAAGCTGAACTGCAAGCCGTCAGAAATCGTCTTTACTTCAGGGGGGACCGAGAGCGACAACGCCGCGGTCATCGGCGCTTCGCGCGCGCTCAGGCGCCGGGGGAAGACGCATATCGTCGTATCGGCGATCGAGCACCACGCCGTCCTCCACGCGGCGGATGCGCTCGAGCGCGAAGGATTCGCCGTGACGCGCGTTCTGCCGGATTCGACCGGCTACATCGATCCGGCGGCGGTGGAAGAGGCGCTCCGGCCGGAGACGGGGCTCGTCAGCGTCATGTGGGCGAACAACGAAGTCGGCACGATCCAGCCGATCCATCAGATCGGCGGGCGCCTCAAGGAACGCGGCATCGTCTTCCATGTCGACGCCGTGCAGGCGCTCGGCGCGGTGCCGATCGACCTTCAGGAGACGCCGGCCGGCCTCGTCAGCTTCTCGGCGCACAAGCTGGGCGGCCCGCAAGGGATCGGCGCCCTCTACATCGCCGCCGGTACGCCGTTCGAATCGCTGATCCACGGCGGTTCCCAGGAGCGGAAGCGCCGGGCCGGCACCGAGAACGTGGCCGCCGCCTGGGGATTCGCGCGCGCGGTCGAGCTGGCGGTCGAACGGATGGATCAGAAATCCCGGCGCCTGGCGGCGCTCCGGGACCGGCTCGAAGCGCTCCTGATCGGCAAGCTCGGCCCTGCGGGCGCCATCGTGAACGGCCGCATCGGAAGCCGGCTGCCGCATGTGACGAACATCAGCTTCGTCGGCGCGGATACGGAGACGCTGCTCATGGCGCTCGACCTCGAAGGCATCGCCGCGGCCAGCGGCTCCGCCTGCTCTTCCGGATCGCTCGAGCGGTCGCATGTGCTGAAAGCGATGGGGCTGCCGGAAGAGCGCCTGAAGTCGGCCGTTCGATTCAGCTTCGGCCCTTCGAACACGATGGAAGAAATCGAGACAGCCGCAGAAAAAATTGCAACCATAGCAGATCGCCTGCGTAATAAATGAAAGGGGCGCAATCCCCGTGCTAAGCGCGCAGCGTTTGATCGGTCTGCCGGTCATTGACGAGAAGACCGGCCATCGGACGGGCAAGGTGCTCGATCTGTGGTTTGACGAGCACTGGTCGCTCCGCGGATTTCTTCTGAAAGCCAGACGGTGGTGGTTCAAAAGGTATTACGACGCCGCGCTCTGGGAGAGCGTCACGGCCTGCGGCAGCGACGCGATCCTCATCTCGGACAAAAGCGCCGTCAAACGGCTGGAAGCGGCCGAGATCGGCCGAACCTTCCATACCGGGCAGATCCGGCTGAAAGATCTTCCGGTCATCACCGATGAAGGCAGGCAGCTCGGACGCGTATCGGATGTTTATTTTCAAGGATTTCAGGGTACACCAATTACAGGCTTTGAATTGACGGACGGCTTTGTCTCGGATCTGATCGAAGGGCGCAAGCGGCTCAAGATTCCCGCGGACCCCGACTTGTTGAAACTCGGGGAGAACGCGATACTCGTCCCCGCCCGATGCGAACATGACCTGGAGGCCTTCGTCACGGAATCGGGATAGCAGGGAGCAATGCAAGTATGAGATGTCCAAATTGCAATTCCAAAGACATCGGGAAGATCGGTTCGCACCAGTACTACTGCTGGGGATGCTTCATCGAACTGACGGTCAACGGCGACAAGATGTCGGTATTTCAGGTGGAAGAAGACGGCACGCTCAGCTCACTCGATGATCTGTTCTTCGATGAACCGACGGTCGAGCAGCAGATGCACGCCAATTAAAGGCCGGTTCCACAAGCCGGCGGCCAGAACGAGGCGGTCCGCGCAAGATGCGGGCCGCCTTGCTGTTTTGTGCGATGAGGGAGGCTGCCGGTCTGCCTGATCCGCCTGCGCTGTCCCGATTCGGACAAACCGCCCGCGGACAAGGAGGATGAATGTCCCATCCGCTACATATAATGTACTGTGTCTTGCGGTGGGCCCGTCCCCGCGGCGGGAAGGAGGTGGCCGGAATGAATCCATGGGCGGCCAGCCGGCTGTTCAGAGGGCTCGTCTATACGATCCTCATATTGGCCGTTCTGCTGCTGCTCCAGCAGCTCAAGCCCGTGCTGCTTCAGGTTTACGGATTTCTGAAGGCGGTTCTTGCGCCGTTCATCATCGCGATGATCATCTCTTACGTGCTCAATCCGGTCGTTACGCTGCTTGCCGAGCGGCGGGTGCCGCGTTCGGTTGCGGTGCTGCTCATCTATGCGGTGTTCGCCGCGGCGGTGACGGTCATTCTGCTCAACGCGATTCCGATGATCGCCGAGCAGGTCGAGCAGTTGAACCGGCACGCGCCCGAACTGACGATGCGGGCCCAGAATCTGATGGACCAGCTGAACAACCATTCGTTCCTGCCGGAGAGCGTGCGCAATGCGATCAACAAGTCGCTGATCGACCTCGAGAAAAGGATGGCCGAGGCGGCGCTGTCGTTCATGAACAACATCGGGTCGATGCTGAACGCCGTTTTCGTCGCGTTCATCATCCCGTTCCTCGCGTTCTACATTTTGAAAGATCTCGACGCGTTCGAGCGCGCGATCATCAATTACGTGCCGCGTTCGCGGCGGCAGGGGCTCATCCGGCTGTTCAAGGACATCGACGAGGCGCTCGGCAACTACATCCGCGGCCAGTTCATCGTCTGCGCGATCGTCGGCCTGCTGGCCTATACCGGCTACTGGCTGATCGGGCTGCCGTATCCGCTGCTGCTCGCCACATTCGTCGCGGTCACGAACGTGATTCCGTATCTCGGCCCGTTCATCGGAGCGGCGCCCGCGCTGCTGGTCGCCTCGACCGTATCGCTGAAAATGGTGCTCTTCACCGTGCTTGTCAACACGCTCTGCCAGATCATCGAGGGCAACGTCATTTCACCGCAGGTCGTCGGGCGTTCGCTGCACATGCATCCGCTCACGATTATCTTCGCGCTGCTCGTCGGCGGCGAGATCGCGGGGCTCATCGGCATGATTCTGGCCGTACCGGCGTTCGCCGCGGCGAAGGTCGTCCTGCAGCATCTGTTCGCCTATTACATCCGCAGGAGAACGATTTGACACAACGCGCGCGGCAATACTATAATACGTTGGGAATATGCCTATATCGGACAAAACCAGGATGAAACAGGAGTAAGCCGTGACCGGCCGGACAGAGAGGGAGCCCCGCGCGAAAGTCGAAAGGCGCGGCTGGAAGGGCCCCGGGCATCAGGGCGGCCGAAGCTCGTTTCGGAGTGCGGAGGGAAAATCCGCCGGCAGGACCCGTTATCGTCCGGCGAGGCGACCGGTGTGCCCGCGGGAAGGCGAGCCGGTAACCAGGGTGGTACCGCGAATCATGAATTCGTCCCTGCTTGATGCAAGGACGTTTTTTATTATCTTGAGAAACCGAAAGACGGAGGCGTAACGACAGTCATGAAAGCCAGTGAAATCCGTTCGAAATGGCTTGCGTTCTTCGCAAGCAAAGGCCACGCGATCGAGCCGAGCGCGTCGCTCGTGCCGCACAACGATCCTTCCCTGCTCTGGATCAACGCGGGGATGGCGCCGCTCAAGCCTTACTTCGACGGCCGCGTGAAGCCGGCCAACCCGCGCATCGCGAACGCGCAGAAATGCATCCGCACGAACGACATCGAGAACGTCGGCAAGACGCGTCGGCACCACACCTTTTTCGAAATGCTGGGCAACTTCTCGATCGGCGACTACTTCAAGGAAGAAGCGATCACCTGGGCGTGGGAATTCCTGACGAGCCCCGAGTGGATCGGCTTCGAACCGGACAGGCTGTCGGTGACCGTCCACCCGGAGGACACGGAAGCGTTCGAGCTGTGGAACAAGAAGATCGGCATTCCGGCGGAACGCATCTACAAGACGGAGGACAACTTCTGGGACATCGGCGAAGGGCCGTGCGGACCGTGTACGGAAATTTTCTACGACCGCGGGGAAAAATACGGCGACCTGTCCGATCCCGAGTGCTATCCGGGCGGGGAGAACGAGCGGTTCCTCGAAGTGTGGAACCTCGTGTTCTCGCAGTACAACCACAATCCGGACGGAAGCTACACGCCGCTGCCGAACAAGAACATCGACACCGGCGCGGGGCTTGAGCGGTTCGCGTCGATCCTGCAGGATGTCGACTCCAACTTCGACACCGACCTGTTCCGGCCGATCATCGACCGGACGTGCGAAATCGCCGGCGTCCGCTACCAGGAGCGGGAGGAAACGGACGTCGCGCTCAAGGTGATCGCCGACCATATCCGGACGGTCGTGTTCTCCGTCGGCGACGGCGTCCTGCCGTCCAACGAAGGACGGGGCTACGTTATCCGCCGGCTGCTCCGGCGCGCCGTCCGCTACGGCCGGAAGCTCGGCGTCGAGCGGCCGTTCCTGTATGAGCTGACAGCGGTCGTCGGTGACATCATGGGGTCGCACTACCCCGAAGTCGTCGAGAAGCGGGCGTTCATCGAGCGCGTCATCCGGACCGAGGAAGAGCGGTTCCACGAGACGCTCGAAGGCGGCCTCGCGAAGCTGGCCGAAGTCGCCGAAGCGGCGCGCGGACAAGGCGGCGTCATTCCGGGCGAGGATGCGTTCAAGCTGTATGACACGTTCGGTTTCCCGCTCGATCTGACGGAAGACTATGCGGCGGAGAACGGCCTCACCGTCGACCGCGAAGGATTCGAAGCCGCGATGGAACGGCAGCGGGAGCGGGCGCGCGCGGCGCGCCAGGAGACCGGCGGCATGCAGGTGCAGGGCGGACCGCTCGACGATTACGCCGAGCCGAGCGAATTCGTCGGTTATGACGCGGTCGCCGTGGAGGCGAAGGTGGCCGCGATCGTCGCAGACGGGCAAATGGTCGACCTGGCGGGCGAAGGCACCGAATGCCTCGTCATCCTCGACCGTACGCCGTTCTACGCGGAAAGCGGCGGCCAGGTGAGCGACCGGGGCGAAATCACGGGCAAACAGGTCCGCGCCGTGGTGCAGGACGTATCGAAGGCGCCGCGCGGCCAGCACGTTCACCACGTGAAGGTGCAAAGCGGTGTGCTGCGCGTCGGCGACGTCATCGAAGCGGCTGTCGCGAAGGCCGATCGCGAAGCGATCACGAAGAACCACACGGCGACGCACCTCCTGCACAAGGCGCTGAAGGAAGTGCTGGGCGGGCATGCGAACCAGGCCGGCTCGCTCGTCGAGGCGGATCGGCTGCGGTTCGACTTCACCCATTTCAGCGCGGTCACCCAGGAGGAACTGGACGACATCGAGCGCCGCGTCAACGAACAGATCTGGCTCGGCACGGACGTCGAGATTTCGTATCACGCGCTGGCCGAAGCGAAGGCGATGGGCGCGATGGCGCTGTTCGGCGAGAAATACGGCGAGATCGTGCGCGTCGTCAAGATCGGCGACTACAGCATCGAACTGTGCGGCGGCATCCACGTGCAGAATACGGCCCAGATCGGCCTGTTCAAGATCGTCTCGGAGAGCGGCATCGGCTCCGGCGTCCGCCGGATCGAAGCGGTGACGGGCCGGAAGGCGTACGAGTACATGGATCACCAGATCGCCGTGCTGCGCCAGTCGGCCGGGCTGCTTAAGGTCAGCGTCCAGGACGTGCCGAAGCGGATCGAGGGTCTGCAGGCGCAGATCAAGGACTTGTCGCGCGAGATCGAATCGCTGCAGGCGAAGCTCGGCCGGATCGAGGCAGGCTCGCTCGCGGGCGAGGCGCGCGAAGTGGGCGGCGTGAAGCTGATCGCGGCCCGGGTGAGCGCCGGCGGCATGGACGCGCTGCGCGGCATCGCCGACGAACTGAAGGCGAAGCTCGGCTCCGGCATCATCGTGCTGGGCGCGGAGCAGGACGGCAAGGTGAACTTCGTCATCGCCGTCTCGCCGGATCTGGTCGGTCAAGGGTTCCACGCCGGCAAGCTGATCAAGGAAGTGGCGGCGGTCTGCGGCGGCGGAGGCGGCGGCCGTCCGGATATGGCGCAGGCCGGCGGCAAGGATCCGTCGAAGCTTGACGAAGCGCTGAAGCGTGCGGAGGAACTGGTTCTGGCCCAAGCAAATGTGATATGATGGAAATATGAATCTGGTCTCACCCGAAAGGGAGGTGCCGGCGATGAGTTCATCCATGGACAAGACGATGAAATTCAACGTCAAGGCGGAAGAGGTCGAGACGAGTGCCGAAGACATTCTGCTGGCGGTGTACGACGCGCTGGTCGAGAAGGAGTACAACCCGATCAACCAGATCGTCGGATACCTGCTTTCCGGCGATCCGGCATACATCCCCCGGCACAAGAACGCAAGAAGCCTGATCCGCAAGAAGGAACGGGACGAATTGATCGAAGAGCTTGTCCGGTACTATCTGAGCCGGCGCAGGTAAGGACCATGGGAACGAACTGAGCCTCATCCTGCGGCGGATAAAGGAGTCAGCGGCGCATTGCGGATTATGGGATTGGACCTCGGCGACCGGAGAATCGGCGTCGCCGTGAGCGATGAGCTGGGATGGACGGCGCAGGGTGTCGGCGTCGTGGAAAGACATCGGGACGGCCGGGAACTGGAAGAAATCGAACGGCTCGTCCGCGAACGGGAGGTCAGCGAGATCGTCGTCGGCCTGCCGCGCAACATGGACGGATCGATCGGGCCGCGTGGCGAAATCTGCATCGCATTTGCGGATATGCTGCGCGGAAAACTACAGTTGCCCGTCCACCTATGGGATGAAAGGCTGACGACGGCAGCGGCCGAACGGACGCTGCTTGAAGCGGACGTCAGCCGCAGAAAACGCAGGCAGGTTGTGGACAAATTGGCGGCAACGCTGATTTTGCAGCATTATCTCGATTCCAAAGCGGGCAGGTGAGAAAACGATGGCCGATGACGGAAAGCTGACCGAAGAGCCGGAAATCATCTATATTCCGGATGAAGAAGGCAACGAGGAAGAGTTCGAAGTCATCATGAAGTTCGAACTCGACGATTCCGACAAGAAGTACATGATGCTCGTGCCGGTCGACGCGCCGGACGGCGAGGAAGCGGAAGTGTACGCCTTCCGGTACGAGGAAGACGGCGACGACCTGAAGCTGTACACGATCGAAGACGAGGAAGAATGGAACATGGTGGAAGAGACGTTCAATACGCTGCTGGCCGAGCTGGAAGAGGGCAAGACGGACGCATGATGCGGATCGAACGGCTGAACCGGCTCAAGGAGACTTACGGCAGGGAGATTGAACTGATCGACGGCGAAGGCGGGACGGAAACGTTCGAGCTGCTCGCCGAATACAGGGTCGGGGACGCGGTGTATGCCGCGCTGCAGACGCCTGAAATGCGCCGGGATGACGAGGTCGCCTTCTTCCGTGTCGAAACGCGGGATGACGGCTCGTTCGAGCTGGCGGACATCGAAGATGAAAACGAGTGGGAAGCGGCCGCGGAAGGTTACGACGAGCTGATATTCGAGGAAAGCGCAGGCGACCGCGGCTCGCTCGAATAGGGATGCCGAGGGACGGGGAAGCTCGTCCCTCTGCGCTGTTGAACAGGAGGATCGGGGTAAAGACATGTCGGATCACATCCAAGCCGAACCGACCGGCACGGACGGCCGCGTCCGGATGCCGATACCGAAATGGCGGATTACGATGTGGGTCATCCTGGCGCTGCTGTTGCTCATGGCGGCGGGGATCGGCGGCGCCGCGCTCTACGTTTGGAACGGTCTGAAGCCGACCGCCGCGGGAGAGCCGGTGCGGATCGAAATTCCGAGCGGCACGTCCGCTTTCCGGACGGCCGAATTGCTGGAGGACCACGGCATCATCCGCAGCGCATTTCTGTTCAAATATTATTTGCGCTACAAGGATCAGGGGGATCATTTTCAGGCCGGTGTGTACGAAATGACGCCGGGCATGACGAACGACGAGATCATCGCGATGCTGAACGAAGGGCGCACCGTGAAGCCCGAGACGTTCCGCTTCACGATTCCGGAAGGTTATACGATCGAGAAGATTGCGGACAAGCTGGCGGCCGAGGGACTGATCGACAAGTCCGCCTTCCTCGCGCTGGCCGATTCCGCCGAGGCGCGGGGCTGGTCGTCCGCGGCCGCGTCCGTGCCGGATGACAAGAAGCTGCTCCATCCGCTGGAAGGCTATCTGTTCCCCGAAACCTATGAGATGGAGGCGGGCAGCACCGAAGCCGACATTCTGAAGCGGATGATGGTCGAGCTCGACCGGAAGCTGGCCCAGCTGCCCGAAGACTGGCAGGACGTCCTGGACGAGCGGAACATGACGCTGCACGAGCTGCTGACCATCGCGTCGCTGATTGAACGCGAAGTCGCCGTTGCGGAGGAACAGCCGATCGTCGCCAGCGTCATCTACAACCGGCTGAAGGAAGGCATGCCGCTGCAGATCGACGCCACCGTGCAATACGCGCTCGGCGAGACGAAAGAACGGGTTCTCGAAGAGGATCTCGAGGTCGACAGCCCGTATAACACGTACAAAATTCCCGCCCTTCCGCCTGGACCGATCGCGAGCCCGAGCCTGTCGGCGATCCGCGCGGCACTCGAGCCGGAAGAGACGGATTACCTCTATTACGTGACGAAAAAAGACGGCTCGCGGACGCACCTGTTCGCCAGAACGTTCAAGGAGCACCAGGAGAACATCCGCAAAAGCAATGCAGCCGCGGCCCAAGGAGGCGGCGGGTGATGGCGGCTGCGGAAGCCCGAAAGCCGGAGCCGTCGGCGAAGGCGATCCAAGGGCAGAATTCGCTGGTGAAAGCGGAAGCCCGAAAGCCGGAGCCGTCGGCGAAGGCGATCCATGGGCAGAATTCGCTGATGAAAGCCCGAAAGCCGGAGCTGCTGGCAACGGCATCATCCCCGGCTGAGCTGGAGCGGCTGGCGAATGCCGGAGCGGACGCCCTGCTCGTCGGCGGACCGCCGTTCGCCGCCCGCGCCGCCGGTCCGTTCGACCTCGCGATGATCCGCGACGCTGCGCGGCTGCTTCATCCGCAGGGCAAACGGTTGTACGTGCTCGTGAACAATCTGCTGGACAACGCGGCGCTCGAGGCGCTGCCGAAATACATCCGCGGGCTGGCGGAAGCGGGGGTTGACGCCGTCGAATGCGGCGATCCCGCCGTGCTGATGACGGTCCGCGAAGAGGCGCCGGGGATCGGCGTTCACTGGAACGCCGAAATGACGGCGACGAACGCCCGCGCGGCGGAATTCTGGGGCAGGCGCGGCGCTTCCCGCGCCGTGCTCGCCCGGGAGCTGAACGGGGAAGAGATTCTGGCGTTCAAGGCGAAGACGTCGCTTGAAGTGCAGGTTCAGGTGCACGGCATGACGAACATCTACCACTCGAAGCGGCGGCTTGTGGAGAGCTACCTGGAGCACAGTGCGAATACCGGCCGCTCGTTCGTGCTGCGCGGAAGGGACGGATCGGACGCCGGGGGGAGCGCAGGCCTTCCCGGAGCGGCCGACGCGGCGCAGGGACTCTATCTGATCGAGACGGAGCGTCCGGACAGCCGGCTGCCGATCTTCGAGGACGAGGCCGGCACGCATATCATGAGTCCGGACGACATCTGCCTGCTCGAGGTCGTGCACGAACTGCTCGAAGGCGGCATCGACGCGTTCAAAATTGAAGGGCTGCTGAAGACGCCTGAATACAACGAGGCGGCTGTCCGGGCTTACCGCACCGCGATCGATGAATGGCTGCGCGATCCCGCGGGATACGAGTTCCGCGAGGAGTGGCTCGAGCCGGTCCGGGCGCTTCAGGATCCGCGGCGCGAGCTGACGTTCGGTTTTTACTACAAGGAACAGGTTTACTAGATCAAGAGCAAGGAGGCGGCGCTGATGGCTGCCATGACAATGCCGGCCGCCAAGGGCAGAAGGGTACGGCTGGAGCGACCGGAGCCGTTGGCGAAGGCGGACGGTCAAAAGCCGATGGCGGCGGCGAAAGTCCGGAAGCCGGAGCTGCTGGCGCCGGCCGGGAGTCTGGAGAAGCTGAAGTTCGCCGTGCATTACGGCGCGGATGCGGTCTATATCGGCGGACAGAAATACGGGCTGCGCTCGAACGCCGACAACTTCACGCTCGAACAGATGAAAGAGGGCGTTGCGTTCGCGCGGGGCTACGGCGCCAAAGTGTTCTGCGCGGTCAACATTTATGCGCACGATGAGGATCTGGACGGGTTGGAGGAATACTTAAGAGGGCTCGAGGAAGCGGGCATCGCCGCAATCATCGCCGCCGATCCGGTCGTCATCGAGACCGCGCAGCGCGTCGCGCCCGGCCTCGAGGTGCATCTCAGCACGCAGCAGTCGGTGCTGAACTGGCGCACCGTCCAGTTCTGGAAGGAGGAAGGGCTGCCGCGCGTCGTGCTGGCCCGGGAGACGAGCCTGGAGCAAATTCTGGAGATCAAGCGGCGCGTCGACATCGAGCTGGAAGTGTTCGTCCACGGCGCGATGTGCTCATCGTTCAGCGGCCGCTGCGTGCTGTCGAACCATTTCACCGACCGGGATTCGAACCGCGGCGGGTGCTGCCAGTCCTGCCGCTGGCAGTATGACCTGTACTTCGGCGAAGACGAGCCGGTCTTGTCCGGGGAAGGCGACCGGTTCACGATGGGCTCCAAAGATTTGTGCATGATCGCGCATTTGCCGGAGCTCATCGAAGCAGGCATCGACAGCTTCAAGATTGAAGGGCGGATGAAGAGCCTGCATTACGCGGCGACGGTCACGGGTGTCTACCGCCAAGCGATCGACGCCTATTTCGCCGATCCCGCCGGCTACCGGCTGAAGCCGGAATGGCTGGAAGAGATTTATAAGGCGGCGAACCGGCCGCTGACCACCGGCTTCTTCTTCGGCGAGCCCGACGCGGACGACCATATCTACGGGCCGGAGCCGAAGGGCGCGCCGTATGACTTTGCGGGGGTCGTCCTGGACTACGACGAACGGACCGGCATCGCGGTCGTCGAGCAGCGGAGCCCGTTCCGTCCGGGGCAGGAAGTCGAATTTTTCGGTCCAGGCGGCAGGCTGTTCCGGCAGACGCTCGTCGAATTGGAAGACGAGTCCGGCGCGCGGATCGACGTCGCCCGCCATCCGCTGCAGCGTGTGCGGATCCGCACGGAGCAGCCGGTTCGGGCGATGGATCTGATGCGCAAGCGGATCGCCGGCGCATGAGCGGGAGGAACCATAGGGAAAGACGGCATCCGGGCGGATAAGCCCGGATTTTTTTTGCGATCCGGGCCTAACGAAGGATGCCGTCCTTTCCGATAATAGAAATATATGCGTACAAATACATACGAAGCCGGAAGCATGACCGGCGGCAATCGTGTCATTCACGGCATAGGAAAGGCAAACGGCAGAGGGGAGGCGGCAGGACCAATCCGTTGGTGCTCCGAAGCATAAAGGAAGACGCATGAAAACACAGCGCGACTGAAAACGATTAAGGCGATTTGGGTGGTGGACATCATGAAATGGACATGGAAACCGAAAAAACGGAATGGTCAGAACGACGCATCCGATTCATCAACGAAAAGCCGGAATGCGGCCGATCTCACCAAGGTAACCGAAGCCGTATCGAAAATCGGCGCCGGCCTGAACAAGGCAAGACTGACCCGTTCCGTAGGCGTGAAGCTGTTCGCCATTATTTTTGTCAGCATTCTGGTCTGCGTCTACGCCGTCGGGCTCTATTCGTACAATACAGCGAAGGACATCATCAAGAACAAGGTGATGGACGCGTCGAAAACGGCGATCTCCCAGACGGCGGGCAAGCTGAATCTGCAGCTGTCCAGCATCGAGAACCTGGCCATGTCCGTCGTGCTTGACCAGACGCTTCAGTTGAATTCCCGGGAGCTCGCTTATGCGGCGAATCTGACCGACTTTGAGCGTTACCAGAATGTGCAGGGAATCGAGACGAGCTTCAACAACTTCCTGTTCGGCAACAGCAAATTTATAACGGGAGGCGCGCTGCTTCCGCTGAAGAAGGAGCTGTCTGCCATCCTGAGCGCAACGAGCCGTCTCGATGTCGAGAAGGCGATTGAATCCGACTGGTACAAGCGCGGGCTCGAGTTGGACGGCTCGACGTACTGGATTCCGACGATGAAGAACGGTCTGAACGGCAACGGCAGCAAGATGACGTTCGGCCTCGCCAAGGTGATCCGCTCCACGGCGACCAATGAGCCGATCTACCTGATGGTGCTGGAATATGACTATCAGGTGGTCATGGAGCAATTCGCCGACGTCTCGCTCGGCGACGGCAGCGAGGTTCGCATCGTCGATGCGGACGGGACGATTCTGTTCGGCCCGGATGAAGAAGTCGGCCAGAATCTGGGCATTGAGCTCGGCCAGTCTACGCAGGCGGATGCCGTCACCGCCGAACTGAACGGCGATGCGGTGCTCGCGCCCTATCAGACGCTCATCACCGGCTGGACGCTGGTCGGCACCGTGCCGGTCGGCGAGCTGGTCAAGGATGCCGGCAAGATCCGCAACGTCATGTACGGCATGCTGGGAATTGCGGCGCTTCTCGCCGCGGGCATCGGCCTGCTCGTCATCTGGATGATCGCGATGCCGCTGGCGAAATTGCGCAACCTGATGAACGAAGGGGAGAAAGGCAACCTGACCGTCCGCTCGAACATCAGGAAGCGCGACGAAATCGGCCAGCTCGCGCTCAGCTTCAACCAGATGATGGAGCAGATCACGGCGCTGGTGAACCGGACGAACGAGTCGGCGGCGCAGGTGCTGCGGACGGCGGAAACGCTGTCGGAAGCGTCGCGCAAGACGGCGCTCTCCGCCAAGGAAATCGCCGTCGCCACCGAGGAAATTGCGAACGGCGCCACGAGCCTCGCGGTCGAGGCGGAGCGCGGCAGCGAACTGACGGAGCAGATGGGCGCGAAGATGCAGGAGGTCAACGAAGCGCGCGACCAAATGGCCTCGTCGGCCGTCGAGGTCGAACGGGCGAGCGAACAGGGCACGCGCTATATGGCTTCGCTCATCGAGAAGACCGGCATGACCGAAGAAATGACGCGCAACATGGTCGAGAAGGTCGACAGGCTGAAAGAAAGCACGCGGTCGATCCGGCAAATTCTCGACGTGCTCAACAATATTACGAAGCAGACGAACATCCTGTCGCTCAACGCGACGATCGAAGCGGCGCGGGCCGGCGTTGCCGGCAAAGGCTTCATGGTCGTCGCGGACGAGATCCGCAAGCTGGCGGACCAGTCCCGCGAATCGATCGATGTCGTCGCCTCGATCACGGAGTCGATCCAGAGCGAGATCGAAGCCACCGTCGGCGTGCTGGGTGAAGCCTATCCGATCTTCCAGGAGCAGATCGAATCGGTCAAGGAAGCGAATCAGATCTTCCTGTCCGTTCAGGCGCAGATGAACGCCTTCACGGCGCATCTGGAAACGGTGAACGATTCGGTCGCCCAGCTCGGCCAGACGCAAAGCGTGCTCTCCGAAGCGATGAGCAACGTCAGCGCGGTGGCGCAGCAATCGTCGGCGACGAGCGAGGAAGTGGCATCGCTCAGCAACGAGCAGCTCAACATCAGCGAGAATCTGGTCACGCTGTCGAACGAGCTGGAGAAGGTGTCCAATCATCTGAAGGAGACGCTCTCCCATTTCCGGACAGACGATTGGAAGAATCAGAACGGCAATGCATAAGATGCGTCAAGGCCGGTTCCGCGGCATGTCCCGCGGAACCGGTTTTTTTCATGCAACAGCCGCCTCTGCAGGGCATAGGGAGCGTGCATGACGGCTACACTGGCGAATGGAAGGAGGCGGGGGATATGAAGCAAGATCGCACCGAACGCCGGATTCGCCGGATCGGCCTGCTGGGCGTCGCCGCGACGATCGCGGCCGCGGTTCTTGTCTGCAGGCTGGCGTGGCTGCAGGTGCTGCCCGGGGTGCTGCCCGCCGCCGCGGATGTGACCGAACGGGCCGTCGTGAGCCGGTTCGACCGGCTGGTCGCCGATACGGGACGCGGGCGCATCGTCGACAAGTCCGGCGTGTCGCTGGTCGGGCTGCCTTACCCCGCCCTGGCCGCGTTTCCGGTGAGCGGACCGCGGGGAGCGGCAGGACAATACGCGCAGCTGGCGAAAGCGGTCGGCATGCCGCCGGATGAGCTGCGGAGCTGGCTGGAAAGCCTGGCCGAGCCGGCGTTCCTCATGGACCGGGAAGGCCGCGCGCCGCTTCCGCTTCACGGGCAGTCGGCGAGCATGGCGGAGAAAGCGGGGCTCGCCGGCGTCTATGTGTTGCCCTATACGCCGCGGGATTCGTCCATTCTGGGAGCGCAGCATGTCGTCGGCTTCGTCAGCCAGGATCCCGGCCGGCTTGCCGAGCTTTACGCGGAGGAAGCGGCGCGGGGCGAAATGCCGCTGGACGCGAAGATCGGCGGCATGGGGCTCGAGCGTTCGCTGGAGAAGCTGCTGCGCGGTTCGGGGCCCGTCATCGCCCAGCGCAGACGGAACGCGGGCGGCGACCCGGTGCCGGGATCGCTGCGAATCGTGCAGGGGCGGAGCGGCTACTATCCGCTGACCGTCCGGACGACGCTGGACGGCCGGCTCCAGCGGGAGCTGTCCGCGCTGGCGGACCGGGCGGGCCTTGAGGAAGGCGCGATTGTCGTGCTGGACGCGGCGACCGGCGACATCGCGGCGATGGTCTCCCGGCCGGCATACGATCCGCTGCGGATCGCGCCCGGCCTGCCCGGTACGGAGAACCACGCGCTCCGCGCCGCCGCGCCGGGCTCGATCTTCAAGCTCGTCACGCTGGCGGCGGCGCTCGACGCGGGCGTCGTACATCCCAAGGAGCGTTTCCGCTGCGACGGCGAATACGGGCGCTACGGGCTCTCCTGCTGGAAGGAAGGCGGGCACGGCGTGCTGACGCTGGAAGAGGCGTTCGCCCAGTCGTGCAACGTCACGTTCGCGCAGATCGCCGAACGGCTTGCGCCGGAGCAGCTGGCGGCGGCGGCCGACCGGCTCGGCTTCGGCCGGCCGCTCGTCCGCCCGATCCGCTGGCCGGGGGCCGGCGGCGAGGTCCGGCCGCTCCCCGAGGAAGAGAGCGGCCGCGTGTTCGCCGGCCGGCCGGACGCGCGGGACGGCGGTCTGCTCGTCCAGACCGCCATCGGCCAGCGCGATGCGGCCGCCACGCCGCTGCAGGCGGCCGCGGCCGTCGTCGCCCTGCTGCACGGGGGCCGGGTGCCCGCGCCCCGCATCGTGGCGGACATCCGTTATGCTTCCGGCGGCCGGATGGCCGCGTTCGGAACCGCCGAATCGCCGTCGCGTTTCGGGCGCGTCTCGCCGCGCACGGCCGCCTTCCTGCTTCACGGCATGGAGGCGGTCGTCCGGGAGGGGACGGGGCGCGCCCTGCGGGATGCGGCGTGGCCGCTCGCGGGCAAGAGCGGAACGGCCCAGGCGATGAAGGACGGCCGGCCGGTCAACCATCAATGGTTCGCGGGCTTCGGGCCGGTCGGCCGGCCGCGGTACGCCGCCGCCGTCGTGGCGCTGAACCGCCCGGAAGGCAGCGAACATCAGGCGGTCCTGCTGTTCCGGCAAGTGATGGATATCCTCGCGGCGCATGAAGAAAGCTCCGCTTCCGTACGCTAACGGAGGCGGAGCTTTTTTGCCGGGTCAGGTTGCGTTGGGCGAGCCTGCGGGCGGATCCGCGGGCGGATTGTCGTAATCGAGCGGCGGCCGGATCCAGCGGCGCAGATAGCCCTGCGCGTGCAGCTGCTTGATCAGGATGACGAGCACCGGCGACAGGATGACGCCGGCCACGCCGAAGAGCGACAGCGAGACCAGCATGCAGACGAGCATCGTGTAGGCGGATACGCCGAGCGTTCCGCCCGTGATCTTCGGCTCGAGAATCTGGCGGGCCAGCAGAACGACGCCGAGGATGACGGTCAGCCAGATCGCAAGCTGCGTCTGCCCGACGATGAACAGGTAGATGATCCATGGCGCGAATACGGTCGTGACGCCGAGCAGCGGCAGAATGTCCGCGATGGCCGACAGCGCAGCGATCGTGAAGGCGTTGTTCACGCCGAGCAGCATCAGGGCGGTCAGAATGACCACGAAGGTGATCGAGACGAGGATGAGCTGCGATTTCAGATACCCGACGATGCCGGCCAGCACGTTGTCTTTCAGGAAGTAGAACGCCGTCTTGAACGTGTTGGGCGTTTTTTCGCGGGCCAGCTTCTTCCACATGTCGATCTCGATGCTCAGAAAATACGCGAGAATGATGCCGATGCCGAAATTGAACACGAACGTGCTGAGGGACGAGAGGAAGCCCACGAATCCGACCAGAATCTGCGTCGCGACCCGCTGCCCCCAGCCCGTAATCGAATTGATGATGCTCTGCGACTGCTGCACGACGCCTTCCGGGAGCAGGTCGATCCGGCTTTGGAGCCAGGCGATCCAGTAGGTCGCTTCTTCCGTGAAGATCGTCTGGTAATCGGGCAGCCGGTCGACGAATTCCATAATCTCGTAAGTGAGCAGCACGCCCGCGCCGATAAATGCCCCGAGGATGACCAATGTGAAGAACAGGACGCTGATGGCGGAAGCGATCGCTTTCTTGATGCCGATCCGGTTCAGCCGTTTCGCCAGCGGCTCGATGCAGGCGAAGATCAGGAAGGACATGAAGACGGGAGCGGCGATTTTGTACAGAAAACTGAAGACGTACATGATGAGCCATACGGTAAGCGCGATGAGTGCGATATCGAACGCCGTCCGCCAGTAGCGTTTGTAGAACGTGATCATATCGACTCCCCTTCGAAAGATTGGTGGCGCAAAAAAGGGACAACCTGATTTTACTATAGTTTTGGAGAAGCCGCCTATTTTTTTAGCAATTGTGATACAATAAACAAGATGAAGATGACGCCGGAAGCGAAACCGGCGCGGCGTTCATTTGGGATGGTGGGGAAACGTTCGCATGGAGAATGTGCTGCTGTGGGGATTCTACTTCCTGACGTTCTATGCTTTTCTGCCAGGGTTCATCAGCCGGACGTTCGGATTCCGCGTGTTCAAGCGCGGACGAGCCCGTGAAGAGATCGCGCTTACATTCGACGACGGGCCGGACCCGGTGTACACGCCGCGCCTTCTGGACCTGCTGCGCAAATACGGGGCCAAGGCCACGTTCTTCGTCGTCGGCGTCCACGCCGAGCAGCACCCCGAACTGCTCAGGCGGATGGCGGAGGAAGGACATGACATCGGCATTCATAATTATGTGCACAAGACGAACTGGCTCATGCGCCCCGGCACGGTGAAGAAACAGATCGCCCGCACGAGCGGAATTATCGAACAGGCGACGGGTGTGAAGCCGGTTTACTATCGTCCGCCGTGGGGCATCGTCAATCTGTTCGATTTCGCGAATCTCGGCTATCTGCAGATCATTCTGTGGTCGGCCATGTTCGGCGACTGGCGGAAGCGCGTCGGCGCCGAGCGGCTGACGGCGCGGATGATGAAGAAGCTGAGCCCGGGCGAAGTGCTGCTCCTGCACGACTGCGGCAGAACGTTCGGAGCGGACGAAGACGCGCCGGAACAGATGCTGCAGGCGCTGGAAGTGTATTTGCAGCGGGGAAGCGAGCGGGGCTATCGATTTGTGACGATCGGGGAGATGATCGCCGTGACGGATAAGAACAGCGCCCGCGAGAAGGCCGGGCGGAAGCCGGGATGGTTCAAACGGACGGTGACGGCATGCTGGATGGCATGGGAGCGCTGCTTCAACGTGCTGTTCCGGATTGTCGATGTCGGCGACGGCTCGCTGCTTCATTACCGCATCCGCCCGTATCGCGGCGGCGAGCTCGTGCTGGACGACGGCGCCGTCATCCGGCCGAACGACAAGATCGTCGAACTGCATTTCGACAATGCGAAGCTTCGGCAATTGCTGGAGAATTCGCGTTCGCTCATGAAAGTCGCGATCTTCCTGATCCGCGAGACGGAGAAGGCGCTGCCGGCGCTGGCGCGGCATCTGGAGAGCAGAGCGGATCTCCGCGACGTCAAGGGGCTGTACGGCATCAGCATGATCCACCGCGGCCCGGAGGCGTTCGGGTTCAGCGTGCTGGATCTGCCCCGGGGGGCGTTCCGGTTCTTCACGACCCGGTATCTCCGGCTGCTGATCCGGGTGCTGCACCCGAGCGGAGGGGAACTGCTGAGAGACAAGAATGCGCAGTTCTACCCGCGCATCATGGCGATATCTTTGACCGAGTTCCTGAGACGATACGGCAGCGCGTCCGGCCGTCCGCAGCCGGATGCGTCCGACGCGCTCGATCCGGCCGCGGCGAGCGCGTTGCCGGCCGACGGCCCGGCGGCAGCCGTCCTGACGGGCGGCAAGACGCTGCAGCAGTAATCGCGGCAAAAAGAAGGGGCTGTTCCCGGATCCCGCACCATGGGGGGTCTGACGGAACAGCCCTTTTCTCTGTTCATTAGATTTTGAGCACGGCGCCCATGCTGGCGTTCGTGACAAGATGCGAATACCGCGCGAGGTAGCCGCCCGAAATCTTCGACTGGAAGCCGGGCCATTCCTTGCGCCGCTTCTCCATCTCTTCGTCGCTGATCAGCACGTTCATCGTGCGGTTGTTCAGGTCAAGCTCGATGATGTCGCCGTCGCGGACGAACGCGATCGGGCCGCCCTCCGCCGCTTCCGGCGAGACGTGGCCGATGCTGATGCCGCGGGACGCGCCGGAGAACCGTCCGTCCGTCACGAGGCCGACCTTGGCGCCGAGGCCCATGCCGACGATCTGCGAAGTGGGCGCCAGCATCTCCGGCATGCCGGGGCCGCCCTTCGGCCCTTCGTAACGGATGATGACGACATGACCTTCCTTCACCTTGCCGGACGCGATGCCGGCGAGCGCTTCATCCTGCGAATCGAAGCAGATGGCCGGGCCTTTGTGGTAGCCGCCGACCGAAGGGTCGACCGCGCCGACTTTGATGACCGCGCCTTCCGGCGCCAGGTTGCCGAACAGGATGGCGAGGCCGCCGCGCTCGCTGTGGGGATTGTCCAGCGGACGGATCACGTTCTTGTCCTTGATCTCGCAGCCTTCGACGTTCTCGCGGAGCGTCTTGCCGGTGACCGTAATGCATTCTCCGTGGATCGCGCCGGGCTTCTTGAGCAGCTCGTTCAGGATGGCCGATACGCCGCCGGCTTCATGCACGTCTTCGATGTGGTAATCCGATGCGGGCGCGATCTTCGCGAGATGCGGCACGCGCTCCGCCACTTCGTTGATGCGCGAAATCGGGTAGTCGATGCCTGCTTCGCGCGCGATCGCGAGCGTGTGCAGCACGGTGTTCGTCGAGCCGCCCATCGCCATGTCGAGGGCGAACGCATTGTCGATCGCTTCCTTGGTGACGATGTCGCGAGGCTTGATGTCGCGCTTGATCAGCTCCATCAGCTGGCGCGCCGATTGCTTCACGAACTCTCGGCGTTCCGGCGAGACGGCCAGGATCGTGCCGTTGCCGGGCAGCGCGAGGCCGAGCGCTTCGGCGAGGCAGTTCATCGAGTTCGCGGTGAACATGCCGGAGCAGGAGCCGCACGACGGGCAGCCGTACATTTCGAGTTCCCGCAGGCCCTTCTCGTCGATCTTGCCGGATTGGTAGGCGCCGACGCCTTCGAACACGCTCGACAGCGAGATCGACCGGCCGTCGGACGTCTTGCCGGCCTTCATCGGACCGCCGCTGACGAAGATCGTCGGGATGTTGATGCGCAGCGCCGCCATCATCATGCCCGGCGTAATCTTGTCGCAGTTCGGAATGCACACCATGCCGTCGAACCAGTGGGCGTTCACGACCGTCTCGACCGAGTCGGCGATGAGCTCCCGGCTGGCGAGGGAGTAGCGCATGCCGATATGGCCCATCGCGATGCCGTCGTCCACGCCGATCGTGTTGAACTCGAACGGGACGCCGCCGGCTTCGCGGATCGCTTCCTTGACCAGCTTGCCGAATTCCTGCAGATGGACGTGGCCCGGAATGATGTCGATGTACGAGTTGCAGACCGCGATGAACGGCTTGTCGAAGTCTTCTTCCTTGACCCCCGCGGCGCGCAGCAAGCTACGGTGCGGGGCGCGGTCGAAGCCGCGCTTGATCATGTCGGATCTCATTTTGCCTGTGGTCAACTGCGATTTCTCCTTTCCGATTCTGAGACGGATCCGTGCAAAACGCCGGGAACTATCTAATTTAGTGTACCATATCCGCCGTTTGCTTGACCAGTAAAACAGGGCGGGCGGACGCGGGGCTGCGGCGGACTCGCGGATGCTGCACGAGTGGCGCGGGGGCAGATGTGGTGCAAAAATGCACCAGATTGGGCCGATTGGGCTCGAGGGTTGGCCGTTGTGGTGCAAAAATGCACCAGATTGAGCCCGTCGCCGCGCGGGCCGCAAACAAAACGAAGCGGGAACTCCTCGCCTCGTTTCGATGCCCATATCTTTTTTTAGAAGAAATCGATCAGATCCGTCGGTGTCATCGGGACGCGCGCTTCAAGCGCTTCCGCGGCCGCCGCTTCGCCGGTGAGCAAGCCGTCCTCGTACAGATGCACAGGGCGCAGGTCGCCGAGGAGCACCGCCGACAGCGCGCGGATGTGGCACGCCAGCGACGGCGCGTCCGCACCGTCAGAACCGGCATGCGCCGGCGTCAGGCTCCCGCGTCCGTCCGCGTCGATGGCGAGCAGGAATTCGCCGTCGTTCCAGGGTGCGGACTCGTCCGCGATGCGAAGCTTGATCCGGGTCGGACCGGCGCCCGGAAGGAACGCATATTCCCGGACGAATCGCTGCGCGTCGACGATGCGGCCCATGACGTGCGGCTTCCGCATCTGCGTGATCCGGGGATCGTTCAGGAGAAAAGGCAGCCGGTCGTTCGCCGAACGCTTCAGCTCCACCTTGTCCGCCATGGAATCGTGGTTTGCGATGAACGCGAGCATGCCGTCCCGCGCTTCGCGGCTCAGGCAAACCCACTCCGCGATGTGCATGAGCCGGTCCTTCAGCGTGAACAGCATGTATCCCTGCGGTTCCCCGGATACATCCACGTAGCAGTAGCAGAGGCGTTCGTGCGCGAGCACCCGATGCTCCCACCACTCCGCATCGCGGTCGAGCATGGTGTTGAACCGCGCGGCATACCGCCCGTACAGCCCCCTGAGCAGTTCCAGTTCCTCCATCGGCTGCTCGATCCGCCGCATGGCGCCGCGCATCGCAAATCCTTCGCACTTCGCCGGCGGAAACTCGAGCGTGACGGCGTCCGCGACGACTTCCCATCCGAACTTGCGGTAAAACGGGATGTAGAACGGGTGCAGGAACGATACGGCCACGCCTTCTTCGCGCATTGCGCCCAGGGCGTGCTGCAGCAGCTGCCGGATGAGCCCCTGCCTGCGGTATTCCGGCCATGTGGCGACGCCCGCAACGCCGCCCATCGGGATGCTGCGTCCGTTCAGCCAGATCCGCATCGGAAGGACGGCGGCCTTGGCGGCCAGCCGCCCGTCGATGAAATACCCCCAGACATGGTCCGGATTCAGCGTCCTGCGGCGCTGCTCCCATACTTCCGGCGTGAGGCTGAACTGAAACGCGAAAGCGGACAGCTTGATGCTCTCGTCCTTTTCTTCTGCCGTCAAACGGCGGATGCCCTGGTCCTTCATCCTTAACCTCCTCCTACTGCAGAACCTGCATATCAGCAACGTACCATGTTCTCCCAAGATAGGGCAAGACAATTAAATTAAATGTAATAAAAGCTAACATTAAATTGCGAAATCTAAGTTTTATCGTTATAATCATGTTAGGAAAACGAACATTTAACTGGATGGCAGGGAGAGATGTACGCATGCTGCTGACGGAGAGGGAGAAGGAGCGGCTGATGATCACCGTGGCCGCCGATCTCGCAAGGCGCAGACTGGCGCGCGGCGTCAAGCTGAACTATCCGGAAAGCGTGGCGCTCATCACGTCCGAAATCCTCGAGGGCGCACGCGACGGCAAGACGGTCGCCGAGCTGATGGCGTACGGCACTCGCATCCTGCGCCGGGATCAGGTGATGGAGGGCGTGCCGGAGATGATTCAGGAAGTGCAGATCGAGGCGACATTTCCGGACGGCACCAAGCTGGTCACCGTCCACCATCCGATCGCCGAATAACCCGGCCGGGCGGCGATCCGTCCGGCAAATGAGGAAGGAGAGATGCCGCACATGATACCAGGCGAATACCGGACGGCGGAAGGCGAAATCGAGCTGAACGCGGGAAGGCCGCGCAAGGAGATGATCGTCGTCAATACGGGCGACCGTCCCGTGCAGGTCGGTTCGCATTTTCATTTCTTCGAAGTGAACCGCGCCCTGGTCTTCGACCGCGAAGCGGCGTTCGGCATGCGGCTGGACATTCCGGCCGGAACGGCGGTCCGGTTCGAGCCGGGCGAAGAGAAGCCGGTCGTCCTGACCGTGATCGGCGGCGCCCGCATTGTCTTCGGCCTGAACGGGCTGACGCGGGGCGAGGCAGCTCCCGGCGCCGTGCCCTCAGAGGTGCGGGAGCGGCTTGAAGCGTGGAAGGGGGGACCGCGGTGAGCCGGATGGACCGCGAAAGCTACGCCGGCATGTTCGGCCCGACGACGGGCGATGCGATCCGGCTGGCGGATACGGAGCTGTGGGCCGAGATCGAACGGGACTACACCGTCTACGGCGACGAGTGCAAGTTCGGCGGCGGCAAGGTGATCCGCGACGGCATGGGGCAGTCGAGCCGGGCGCGGCGCGATGACAGCGTGCTCGACACGATCATCACGAACGCGGTCATCATCGACCATTGGGGCATCGTGAAAGCCGACATCGGCATCAAGGACGGCCTGATCGTCGGGATCGGCAAAGGCGGCAACCCCGACCTGATGGACGGCGTCGACCCGAACCTGATCGTCGGCGCTTCCACCGAAGTGATCGCGGGCGAAGGCCGCATCGTCACCGCGGGCGGCATCGATTCGCATGTGCATTTCATCAGCCCGCAGCAGATCGAGACGGCGCTCGCCTCCGGCATTACGACGATGATCGGCGGCGGCACCGGGCCGGCCACCGGCACGAACGCGACGACGTGCACGCCGGGCGTCTGGCACATCGCCCGCATGCTGGAGGCGGCCGAGGCGTTCCCGATGAACCTCGGCTTCACCGGCAAAGGGAACGCCTCGTTCGTCGAGCCGCTCATCGAGCAGATCGAAGCGGGCGCGATCGGGCTGAAGCTGCACGAGGACTGGGGGACGACGCCGGCGGCGATCGATGCGTGCCTGCGCGCGGCGGATCTGCACGATGTGCAGGTCGCGATCCACACCGACACGCTGAACGAATCGGGGTTCGTGGAGGATACGCTGGCCGCGATCGCCGGCCGTACGATCCACACGTACCATACGGAGGGCGCGGGCGGCGGCCATGCGCCGGACATCATCCGCGCGGCATCTTTCCCGAACGTGCTGCCGTCGTCGACGAATCCGACCCGGCCGTTCACGGTGAACACGATCGACGAGCATCTCGACATGCTGATGGTCTGCCACCATCTCGACAGCCGGATTCCCGAGGATGTCGCCTTCGCCGATTCGCGCATCCGGCCGGAGACGATCGCGGCGGAAGACATTCTCCACGACCTCGGCGTGTTCAGCATGATCAGCTCCGACTCGCAGGCGATGGGGCGGGTCGGGGAAGTCATCCTCCGCACCTGGCAGACCGCGGACAAAATGAAACGCCAGCGCGGACCGCTTGCCCCGGACACGGCGAGCGACAACTTCCGCATCCGGCGCTACATCGCGAAATACACGATCAATCCGGCGATCACGCACGGCATCGCGCATCTGGTCGGTTCCGTCGAGCCGGGCAAGTTCGCCGATCTCGTCATCTGGAATCCGATGTTCTTCGGCGTGAAGCCGGATCTCGTGCTGAAGGGCGGGGCCATCGCCTGGGCGCAGATGGGCGATCCGAACGCGTCGATTCCGACGCCGCAGCCGGTATTCGGCCGGCCGATGTTCGCCGCGTTCGGCAAGGCGCGCGCCGCGACATCGATCACGTTCGTGTCGCAGGCGGCCTATACCCAAGGCATCGCGGAGAAGCTGGGCCTGACGAAGCGGGTGGAGCCGGTGAAGGGCTGCCGGAACATCGGCAAGAAGGATATGGTGCTGAACGACGCGACGCCGCGGATCGAAGTCGATCCCGAGACGTACAAGGTGACCGTCGACGGGGAGCCGTGCACGTGCGAGCCGGCTGCCGTGCTGCCGATGGCGCAGCGGTATTTCCTGTTCTGAGACGGCAAGGAGGTGATGGCTGTGGCGGATGCTCCGGATCGTCCGGCAGGCGTCGGAGCGTTGCCGGCATCCGGGAAGACGCGGGCCCGGGCGGACGTGTCGTGGCTGATGCTGCAGCAGCTGCTCGATTCCGCGCTGCCGATCGGCGGGTTCTCGCATTCGTTCGGCCTGGAAACGATGGTGCAGGAAGGCCGGATCCGGACGCCGGACGATCTTGAGCGCTACGCGGAGACGATGCTGCTGCAGAGCTGGGCGACGCTCGACGCAATGGTCGTGAAGGCGGTGTATGCTTGCCCGCGGGACGACTGGGAGCGGGCGTGGCACATCGAGCGGCTCGTCCATCTCCAGCGGGCGGCGGCGGAGTCGCGGACGGCGGTCGAGAAGATGGGGCGCCGGCTGCTCCGCCTCGCGGCCAGCGTCCATCCGGGAATCGATCTGTCGCCGCTGGAAGAGGCCTTCCGGAGCGGCCGCTGCCTGGCCACGCATCCGCTCGTCTTCGGGTTTCTGTGCCGACGCCTCGGTTTTCCGCTTCATCAGGCGGTGCAGGGGTTTTTGTACGGCAGTCTTGTGACTTGCGTGAACAGCGCGCTGCGGCTCATGGCGATCGGCCAGACGGAAGGGCAGGCGATCATCGCCCGGCTCATCCCGCTTATCGCCGAAGCCGCGGAGCAAACTCATGATCTCGCGCCCGAAGACGCGTACGGCAATACGCCGCTCGCGGAGCTGATGGCGATGCGTCATGAGACGCTGTATTCCCGGCTGTTCATGTCGTAGCGATGGCGCCGAATCATCATTTACTGAGAGGAAGGGATTTCCATGTGTCAAGGACAGGGGCATCATCACCATCATGACTGGGAGACGCCGGCCGTGCCGGCGGACCGCCCGATGCGGATCGGCATCGGCGGGCCTGTAGGTTCGGGCAAGACGGCGCTCGTCGAGCGCATTGCGAAGGCGATGCGGGACCGCTACAGCATCGCCGTCATCACGAACGATATCTATACGGCGGAAGACGCGCGCATTCTCGTGAAAACCGGCTGCCTGCCGGAGGAGCGGATCATCGGCATCGAGACGGGCGGCTGCCCGCACACGGCGATCCGGGAGGACGCCTCGATGAACTTCGAGGCGATCGAGGATCTGGAAAGCCGGTTCCCGGACCTGGATTTCATCCTGATCGAGAGCGGCGGCGACAATCTGGCGGCGGCGTTCAGTCCGGAACTGGCGGACCGGTTCATCTATATCATCGACGTGGCGCAGGGCGAGAAAATTCCCCGCAAAGGCGGTCCGGGCATCATGCGTTCCGATCTGCTCGTCATCAACAAGATCGACCTTGCCGAGCATGTCGGCGCGAGCCTCAGGGTGATGGAGGAAGATACGCGGCGTATGCGGGGCGGACGGCCCTATGTGTTCACCAATCTGCTGTACGGCAGCGAAGGGCTCCAGACGGTCGTGAACTGGCTGGAACATGAGCTGCAGCATGCCCGCGGCATCCAGCATACGCATTGACGGCGCGGCGCTCGCTGCGGGGAGGCCGCATGCGGCGGGGGCGCCGGACGCCGGGCTGCCGCCGGAGCCGGCCTCCGTGCAGGCGCGCCTCGAGGCCGTCTTCGCCGTCCGGGGCGGACGCACCGCTCTTGTCTCGAGGATGCATACCGCGCCGCTCAAAATCGCGAAGGCGTTCGGCCGCCCGCACGAACTGGCCGTCATCGTCATGGACGCGTCGCCCGGCATGCTCGCCGGCGACCGTTACGAGATGGCGTGGACGGCGGAGACGGGCGCGCGCGTCTGCCTGACGAATCAGGGACACACGCGCATCCATCCGTCCGCGCCCGGCCGCGGCGCGGTGCTGACGCAGCGGTTCGCGCTGCATGAAGGCGCATGTATCCAGTCGATGATGGAACCGCTCATGCTGTACCGGGACGCCGAGTTCGCCTCGCGCACCGAGGTCGATCTTGCGCCGGGCGCCGTCTGGCTGTCTTCCGAGATCATCTGCCCGGGCCGCGCCGGGCGCGGGGAGAAGTTCGCGTTCCGCAGATACGATGCGGCGCTGTCCGTCCGTTACGGCGGGGAGCTGATCTTCCGCAGCCGGCAGCTCGTCGAGCCGGCGAAGCAGCGGATCGCCGCGCCGGGCGCCTGGGAAGACTGCACGCATGTCGGGATGCTGTACTGCTTCTCCGACCGTCTGGACGGCGGCCATCTGGATGCGGTGCGCGAGGCGGTCGAACGCGCGGCCGGGGCCATGCCCGGCGAGTGCATCGCCGGCGCCTCCCGCACCTGGCGGCACGGCATCGTCGTCATGGCCGCCGGAGGCGCGGCGTGGCGGCTGCAGCGGGTGCTGGAGGCGGCGTGGCGCGCGCTGCGGCGCACGCTCCTCGGTCTGCCCGAGGCGGTGTGGCGGGATAATTGAAACGGGCTTCCGCTTGAGGGCTAATCTTCAAGCGGAAGCCCGTTTGTGCGGAGGCAATGCGCGGAGCGCCTCCATTCTGGTGCAGAAATGCACCAGATGCTGGAGAGCATGCGCGGAGCGCCTCCATTCTGGTGCAGAAATGCACCAGATGCGGGAGGGCATGCATGGAGTACCCCCATTCTGGTGCAGAAATGCACCAGATGCTGGAGGGCATGCATGGAGTGCCCCCATTCTGGTGCAGAAATGCACCAGATGCTGGAGGGTTGGCGCGGAGCGCCTCCATTCTGGTGCAGAAATGCACCAGATACCGGGAAGGCAGGCATGGAGTGCCTTCATCTGGTGCAGAAATGCACCAGTTCCGTAGGGACGGCACGGTGGACCTCCGTCTGCGAACCCGTGCGCCGCAACCGACCACCCCAATTACAAGGAGCGGATGTGTGAACAGGCGTCAGGCCTGCGCATATTTTTCTCTGTACTCGTAAGGGCTCATGTTCTCGTGGTTTTTGAACACCCGGCTGAAATGCGCGGAATCGGCGTAGCCGACCCGGCTGCCGACCTCGTAAATTTTCAGCTTCGTCGTGCGGAGCAGCTCCTTCGCCTTTTCCATCCGGATGCGGAGCAGCGCCTGCGTGAATGTGGTGCCCGTCTCGTTCTTGAACAGGGTGCTGAGGTAGTTCGGATTGAGATACAATCGTTCGGCGAGGCCGGACAGCGTAATGTCCTGATCGTATTCCGTCTCCAGAATGTGAATCGTCTGGCGGATCAGATGGTGCATCTCGCCGCGCGGCTCAAGCATGCCGTCCGTTCCTTGTTCCGTCCCGTCGCCCGCGACCGGCACGGCCGGACGGTCGATGCCGAGCTGCTTCAGGCTGCGCCAGTAGAGGCCGCTCACTTCCGACAGCTGTTTCGCCACGCCGCCGATCCCGGCCCGGATCGTCCGCCTTAAGGTGGCGCGGACCGCGTCCGCGCAGCGCGAGGCGATGTCCTCCGGCGAAGCGTGGCCGTCCTTCAGGAACAGGACGCAGGTCAGATGGCTGCCTTCGACGAAGACGAGAGGAACGCCGTAGCCGCTCAGCACATCGCCCAGCACGTTCTTGACGGCGAAGCGGATCGTGCCGCCTTCTTCCGCGTCCTCGATGACGAAGCTGAGGACGCCGACGGCGTCGTATTCCGGGAACATCCACTCGTCGTAGTAGGGGAGGGGCAGTTCGTAGAGCAGATCCTGCACCCTTTTCTCCAGCAGGGCCATTTCCCGCAGCCGGCTGATCCGCTCCGCTTCCTTGCGTCCCCGTACCGTATCGGCGGCCTTGGCGATCGCTTCGCGAAGCGCCTGCACGGATACCGGCTTGAGCAAATATTCGGAGACGTTCGAGCGGATCGCCGCCCGGGCGTACTCGAATTCCGCGTAGCCGGTGAGCATGAAAATGATAATGTCGGGATAACGTTCGCGGATGCGGGACGCCAGCTCCACTCCGTCCATGCCGGGCATCCGGATGTCGGTGATGACCAGGTCGAACGATTCGTCCAGCATGCGCAGCGCCTCTTCGCCTTCTTCCGCTTCTTCCACTTCGTAACTGTCGTCGAATCGGCGCACCGTGTCCGCCATCATCTGACGGACGCCGGATTCGTCATCCACGATCAGAATCCGCATCGGTCAATCCTCCTTCTGTCGTCGTGCCGGCGGCTTATCGCGCCGCAAGTTCCGTGCGGATCTGCCGCATGGCGTCTTCCCACGCCCGGTCGCCGCTCAGCAGTCCGTTCTCGACTTTCTGCAGCGCCGATTCCATGATCTCCTCGACCAGCGGCTGTTGGGCGCCCGCGTAGACCGGCCGGACCGCAAGCGCAGCCTCGCTCAGCAGCTGGCCTACCGGAGCGCCCATGAAAAACCCGTCCCGTTTATTCCTAATATCGGTATAGTCGTACAAAGTTGTGAGCGACGGAAAAATATTTTGCTCCCGGAAAAGTTCGAGCTGCCGCTGTTCATCGGTCAGCCAGCGGATCAGTTCCCAGGCCTTGTCCGGATGGCGGCTCTCCCGCGGAACGGCGAAGAACCATCCGCCCCAGTTCGCCGCTCCGCCGGGCAGCCGCGTCATGTTCCATTGGCGGACCGCGCCGGGAGAGTTCTCCGTCACGTAGCTGAGCATCCAGGCGGGTGCGAGCAGCGTCGCGAAATGTCCCTGCTCCATGCCGACGGCCCACTCGGTCGAGCCCGTCTGCAGGCCGGCGGACAGGCCGTTCACCTTCGCGGCGACGGCGTAGTCCCAGGCTTCGCGCACCGCCGGGTTGGTGTCGCCGATGAAGGCGCCGGTCTCGGGGTCGAAGTACTGCACCTCGGCCTGGCCGAGGATGGCGCGGTAGAGCGTGCCGATGTTGTCGATCATCGGTTTGCCCGTCCGGTTGCGGAGTGAGATGCCGCTCTTCAGGAACGAATCCCAGTCCGGCAGCGATTCGGCCAGTTCGCCCCGGTCCAGCGGCAACCCGGCCTGCCCGTACAGGCTGACGCGGAACAGCATCGTCATCGGCCCGATGGACGCGGGCAGGGCGTAGATGAACGAGCCGTCCGGGCTGGCCGCCTGCTGCCAGTTCCACGCCAGATACTGCCCGTCGAGCGGTTCGGACGCGAGCTCCCGCAGATTGTAGAAGTAGGACGGGAACCGTTTGAAGCGCTCCATGTAGCTGAGGTCGATCATGACGACATCCGGCGCGCCGTAGCCGGCTGCAAACGCGGTCTGGAGATTGGCGTGCAGATCCTGGGAGTCGAACCGGACGACCTCGACCTGCACGTCGTCATGCTCCTCGTTATACTGTGAAATGAACGGCTCGTAGCCGGAACCGGGCCACAGCCAGATGACGAGCGAGTCCGGCCCCTGGTCCGCGCTGCGGGCGCCGTGGCTGACGATCATGCCGCCCTCCGCGCATGAGGCGAGGACGAGCAGCGCGGCCAGCGCGAGAAGCGGCCATGTCCGGCGCGGTCCGCCGCGTCTGGGTTGTCCATGCGGTGTCATCTCACGGCACCTCCTTGCCGCTGCCGGCGTCCGGATCGATCGGAATGCGGATCGTCACGCGCAGGCCGCCCCATTCGTTGCCGGACAAGGTGATCCCGTAGCTGCGGCCATAGATGTATTGGATTCTCTCCTGCAGATTCGGCAGACCGATGCCGGTGTGCAGCGGCTTGATCCGCTGCGGCGCGTCTTCGGACAGAATCTCCTTCATCTCGCGTTCGCTCATGCCGATGCCGTTGTCGTCCACGGTCAGCACCATGTCCCGCCCGTCGCGCTGAATGCGGATGCGGATTTTCCATTGATCCCGCTTGACGCCTTCCAGCCCGTGGGTCATCGCGTTCTCGACGATCGGCTGCAGGAGCAGCTTCATGCACCGGCAATCGAGCAGTTCCTCGTCGATATCCAGCTCGACATCGAGCCGCTCGCCGTAGCGGTATTTCTGCAGGGTGATGTACCGTCTGAGCTGGGCGACGTCCTCGCGGACCGTCGTCATCTCCGAGCCCGGCTGGATGCTGTAGCGCAAGAGCTCGCTGAGCAGCTGCACCATCTCGGCGGCCGCCGCGGCGTCGCGCTTGCCTTCCAGCGTCCAGTAGATCGTGTTCAGCGTATTGTACAGGAAGTGCGGGCGGAACTGGGCGCGCAGCGCGACGAACTGCGCCTGCCGCTCGCTGACCTGCTTGTCCGTCAGATCGCGGATCGTCTGCTGCAGCCGCGCGAGCATGCGGTTGAAGCTGTCATACAGCCCCGACACTTCCGCATTCCAGAGCTGGCGCTTCACCGGCAGCAGATGGCCTTCGTCGATCCGCTCGATCCGTTTCGCCAGGAAGCGGATCGGTCTGACGAGCGTCCAGGAATAGAAGGTGATGAACAGAATGCCGACGGACAGGCCGATGAAGCTGATCCAGAGGATGGTGCGCTGCAGGCGCGACACGCCCTCGTACACTTCGCTGCGGTCGATGTAGGCCAGCACCGTCCAGCCGCTGTATTCGGAATACGCATAGGAGATGTAGGCGGGCCCGTCTTCCGTGTTCAGCGTAATCATGTCGCTCGGCACTTTGCGCACCTGCTCCAGCAGCACGCTCGGCGCAGGCGTGCCCACGTCGTCCCATACGGTCGAATAGACGACGCGGCCGAACGAGTCGACGACCTGGACTTTGCCGTTCTTGCCGAGATTCATCTGGCCGATCGTCTTCTCCAGCGTGATCGCGGGATAGGCGAACACGATTATGCCGATGTTCTCGAGCGTCTCGATATTGTTGAGGCTCCGCGCACCGATCACGGCCGGCTGGGCGCCGCCCACCCAGACGAGTCCGGAGAACCAGAGCATGCGTCCCTTGTATTGCTCCATTTCGTCGTACCAGGGCTGTTTCTGTACGGTTTCCAGCGACCGCCAGAGGAAGTCCATCGAAGCGTTGGCCAGGTAGCTGGATCCGTAGCGGTCAAGGATCATGATATTCGATTCGTGTCCGCTCGTCCGGTTGCTCGCGTTCATGACGCGGATCAGCTCTTCGTTGTAGCTCCCCGGATTCGTGCGGGCGGACAAATGTTTCTGCACGACCTCGTTGAACGCCAGCACCTGCGTCATTTTGTCATATTCGATCAGATTGGCGTCCAGCTTGCCGCTCAGATGGGTGATGGAGTCCAGCAGCAGCCTGGCGGTCTGATTCAACGACGAGCGCGACGTCTGCACGTAGGTCACCGTTGCCGTCGCCGACATGACGAAGAGCAGAATCGCCGTGAAACCGATCGTGAGCTGCGCCAGAATGGACGGTTTGCGTTTCAATGCCATTCTCCCTTTCGGCTGCGGAAAGCCTGATGACAGGCGGGCCGGAGAATGCTTGCGGCTGTTGCATCACTTCCATTATAGTGAACCTGTATAAGGCTGCCAGACCATGGCGATTCGAAATCTTGGAGATTTTTCAGTTTTTTTGACGACATTTAAGGTTTTCAGCACCATCGTTGCCCGAATCTGCCCGGGATATTCGAGCGGCTTGACGGAAGGAATGAACACCATGCGACAGGATTCCTGGATTTCGGTTGATGTCAAACAAGTCGAACACCTGGAGCTTCCCGAAGGCTTCCTGCCGCTGCTTGTCGGCACGGTGCTCCGATTCTACGGCGAACGTCTCTGCTTCGGGGGCTATCCGGCCGACCGGCCGTTCTTCCTGGCGGCCTATTTCCTGCCGACGGCGACGATCTATACGTCCGTGCTGGTCGATCCGGAGCAGCTTCTCGGGGATATGCACGATGACGCGATCGAATACGGCCGGGATGAGCCGATGGTGGCGGACAGCGGCTTTGTGCTCAGCGCGACGGTGACGAACGAGATCGTCGCGGAGCCGGGAATGATCGGCTGCCGGACGATGGTCGTGCTGGACTCCCATTTCGAGGGCGCACAGGTGCTGCGGGGCGTCAGGCCCTAAGACCGGCGCGCCCGTCCGGGAAGCCGCCGGAGCGGGATCACGCCGGAGCGGCGACCGGATTCGTCAGCTCGCCGATGCCGTCGACCGCGCACGTGACGACATCGCCGTCGCCGACCCAGTCGGCGCCCGCCGGCGTGCCGGTCAGGATGACATCGCCGGGCTGCAGGGTCATGAAGCGGCTGATGTAAGCGATCTGCCGGTCGACCGGCATGATGATTTCGTCCATCGCGCCGTCCTGCTTCGGCACGCCGTTCACCGAGGCGCGGATGCGCGCCGTGCGCCAGTCGAACGCCGTGTCGATGACCGGCCCGAGGGGGCAGAACGAATCGAACGCCTTGCCGATCGTCCAATGGCCTTCGGGGTGGAAAAAGTCCAGCGCGCTGACATCGTTCGCGACGGTGCAGCCGAAGATGACGCCGTCCGCATCCTCCGGACGAATCCGGCGTGCGGTCCGCCCGATGACGACCGCCACCTCGGACTCGAACTTCACCCGATTCGCCCCGTCCGGCAGCATGATCGGATCGCCGGGACCGATCACGGTGCCGAGCGGTTTGAAGAACAGGATCGGCATGTCGGGTTCGGGCGGTTTCGGCTCGCCCGGCGCGGTGAAGTTTTTGCCGATGCCGATGATATGGCGCGGCATGACCGGCGCGAGCAGGCGGACGTCCGCAAGCCCGAAACGGCGGCCGGTGAACGCGGGCGGGTCGAACAGTCCGCCTGACAGTTCCCGCAGCCAGCCGTCTTCCAGAATGCCGCGGCGGGCGGGGGATTCCGGTTCCGCCAGCGGGATGAAGCGCGCGATTTTCATGATCAGTCCCTCTCCTTGTGCCTCGATTTTTCCGTCCGGATCAAAAATGCCTCCAAAATGCCGCCGTTTCGACAACTGTGAGTGATTCCGCCGCATCCGGCTCTCCTGTGAGCGCTTTCGCCCATGTCTCTACTCTACCAGAATGCGCGGCCGCAACCAAATCCGGACTTCCCGGCGGGAGGCCTTGATCCTGAAGGTTCGGGAACTGAGCGGCGCGGACAGAGATGGCGAGAGCGGTGCCGACGGCGGGACACGAGAGGCCCTCCGGATTTCTGCGCAATGAAACTCCGGAGAGCCGCTGAGCAGCCTATACGATTGCAAAAACCGCAGCCAATGCCAGACTTGCGGCCGCGGCCAACACCGTGCCGACGACAAAACCTCTGAAATGAAAACGATAGTTCCTGTATTCGGCCATGCCTTCCGTTCCCTCAATGACCAGAAACTTCGGCGTGACGGTGCAGAACAGCAGCCAGTCGATGACGAGCCAGTCGACCGCGTTGAACACGGTCATGATGCCGAACGCGTTGAGGAAGGCGGTCGGAAACGCGATGTCCCCGCCGAGCGACCGCTCGAGCAGCCAGGTGGAAACCGCCGGAACGCCGATGAGCACGAGCAGAAAGCAAGCGCCGATGATGCGGGTTGTCCGCTGTTCCGAAGCGGTCTTCGCGCCGGCCGCCCGCTGAATGCCCTCGGGGTACGACTGCAGCAGCAGCCGGGGATTGGCGTACAGCGTTCCCACGATCATCGCCGACAGCACGATCGACAACGCCAGCCCGTACAGGAGGATGGACATTCCCAGCGTCAAGGCAAGTCATCCCTTCCTTCGCGTACACAGCGCCCATGCTTAAACCGGTTTCCATATTCTTTCATCTTGTTTCAGTCGATTTCCTGCAAAGGCGTTCCATATCAGCCTTCAAGCTCCTCCCGCACCTCGGCCGCGGCTTGCACCATATGGCGCAGGCTGGCCCACGTTTCGTCCTCGCCGCGCGTCTTCAGCCCGCAGTCCGGATTGATCCACAGGCGTGCGGGGCCGATGGTGCGGACCATCTTTCGGATGGCCGCTTTCAGCTCCTCCACATCCGGTATGCGGGGGGAGTGGATATCGTAGACGCCCGGTCCTGCCCCCGGACGAAAACCGCTCGCCCGCAGCGTCTCGACGAGTTCAAGATCGGATCTCGATGCTTCGAAGGAGATGACATCCGCGTCCATCGCTTCGATCTCCCGGATCATGTCTTCGAACCGGCTGTAGCACATATGGGTGTGAATCTGTGTCTCGGACCGCACACCGCTGTGCACGAGCCGGAAGGCCGGGATCGCCCAGCTCAGGTATTGCGCGTGCCAGTCGGACCGCCTGAGCGGCAGTTTCTCCCGGAGCGCCGCTTCGTCGATCTGGATGATATCGATGCCATGGGCTTCGAGATCCAGCACTTCGTCGCGGATGGCGAGTGCGATCTGGAAGGCGATCTCCTTCGGCGGGAGATCCTCCCGCGGGAACGACCAGTTCAGCATCGTCACGGGCCCGGTCAGCATCCCCTTGACCGGCCGGTCCGTCAGCCCGTCGGCAAAGACGGCGTGCTCGACGGTAATCGGCCGGGACCGGCGGACGTCGCCCCAGATGATCGGCGGCTTGACGCACCGCGTGCCGTAGGACTGCACCCAGCCGTTTGTCGTGAAGACGAAGCCGTCCAGACACTCGCCGAAATATTCGACCATGTCGCTTCGCTCGAACTCGCCGTGGACGAGCACGTCGAGGCCGATCTCCTCCTGGCGTCTGACGCAGTCCGCGATCTTGTCGAAAATAAACCGCCTGTACGCCTCCTCCGGCACTTCTCCCTTCCGGTACGCCGCGCGAATCGCCCGCACATCCGGCGTCTGCGGGAACGACCCGATCGTGGTCGTCGGAAGCGGCGGCAGCTTCAGCTTGTTCCGCTGAATCGCTTCCCGTTCCGGCAAAGCGGGCAGACGGGTGAAGTCGCGCTCCGTCAGGGCGGCGACTCTCGCCCGGACCGCTTCGTCCGGCTTGCAGCGAGGACCCGCAAGCAGCGCCTCGTTGCGCTTGTACGCCTCTTCCTTCGTCGGATTCGGGCTGTCCAGGAGCCGCTTCAGTTCCGCCAGCTCCCGCAGCTTCTCCTCCGCGAAGGCAAAATGGCGCGTATAGTCCTGCGGCAACCGCGTCTCATGCTTGACCGAATACGGCACGTGCAGCAGCGAACAGGACGGGCCGATGACGACATCCCGCGCATAACGGCGGATTTCCCGCACCGTCCGCAGCGTGTCGGCATAACGGTTTCGCCAGATGTTCCGGCCGCTTACGACCCCTGCGAACAGCGTCTTGTTCTCCGGGAAACCGTGTTTCTGCAGGAGCGCCAGGCTTTGCACGCCTTCCACGAAGTCAAGCCCGATGCCGTCGAAGGGCAGCGACAGCAGCACATCGTAACAGTCGCGGACATCGCCGAAGTATGTCTGGACGAGCACCTTCACGCCGTGTTTCCCGGACAGGATCGGCCGGTACAGCTCCGCAAGCAGCCGGATGTCCTCCGGCGTCAAATCCGTCACCAGCGACGGCTCGTCGAACTGAATCCACCGCGCGCCCATCTCTCCCAACCGGGCAAGCACATCCCGATAAGCGTGGACAATGTCATCGGCGATATGCTCCGCCCGCTTGCGCCCGGTAAACCGCGCCAGCTTGAGCAGGGTGAAGGCGCCGACCAGCGCCGGCCGGGTCTCGATGCCGAGCCGCCTTGCTTCCTCGTATTCATCGAAGATTTTGCTTCCGGCGATCCGGATTTCCGCGGAATCTTCGATTTCGGGCACGAGATAATGATAGTTGGTGTTGAACCATTTCCTCATCGCCAGCGCCTTCACGTCGCCCCGCGGCCCCTGATAGCCCCTCGCCATCGCGAAGTACGTCTCGAGCTCATCAAGCCCCAGCGCCCGATAGCGCTCCGGAACGAGATTGAACAGGACGGCCGTGTCGAGCACATGGTCGTAGAAGGAGAAGTCCCCCGACGGGATGAAGTTGATCCCGCAAGCCTGCTGCGCGCGCCAATGCGCGCTCCGGAGTTCCGCGGCGGTCCGGCGAAGCTCTCCGGCGCCGATCTCACCCCTGAAATACTTCTCGACGGCAAATTTCAGCTCCCTCGCCGCGCCGATTCTCGGATATCCGATGACGGAAGTCCGCATTCCCATCACTCCCCGTTTCAGCTTCGCTTCCGATTATGGAAGACCGGACGGGCTATCGGGTAATACCCGGTTTCTATCGCATCCGATAGTTTTTTTCTATGGGGCCCCGGGGCGGCCGGAAATGACCGGAACGCCGCAAAATCAATATATTGGAGGTATAATGAAGGTTATACACAATATCTTGTGTCATGTTAAAAGTTGTGTTAGGATGGACTCATCTTCCACAACCACATCAACAGGTTTCGGACAGGTACCGCGAAGGCGGTTTAATAGGGAAGCCGGTGGGAATCCGGCGCTGTCCCCGCAACTGTAACGCCGACGAACGTTCACATCCACTGTGCGCGCCCGCGCATGGGAAGGGAACGGGAGGATGAAGCGAAGCCAGGAGACCTGCCTGACCGAGACATTGTTTCCTTTCTCCGGGGATTGAGAACAGGAACGGCCGGCGCATGCGGATGTTGGGTGAATCGGTTTCCGCTCACGCATCCATGCCATGCACTTGTCGTCAGCAGCATCCTCGGGGAGAGGGTGCTTTTTTTCATCGCCAAAGGAGGAACCCGCCATGAGACTGTACACGAGAACCGTCTGCCCGAAGTGCATCTGGATCAAATCCGAGGCGCAGCGATCCGGCAAGGACGTGGAGATCGTCAACATCGATCACGATGAAGCGGCCCGGGAGCGGCTGATCGGCGCCGGCATCATGACCGTGCCGGCGCTCGAAGAAGGCGGCGCGTTCTGGACGAACCCCGAGGAGATGCTGGAGCGGCTGGGAGGCGCGGACCGATGATCGCGTACGCGAGCCGGACGGGCAATGTCCGCTACATCGTCTCGCAGCTCGGGCTGCCGGGCATCGAGATCGGCGAGGAGACGGCGGTCGCGGAGCCGTTCCTGCTTATCACCTACACCGACGGGCTGGGGGAGGTGCCGCCGGTCGTGCAGCGGTTCATGGAGCGCAGCGGCGCCCATTGCCGGGGCGTGGCCGCGAGCGGCAACCGCAATTTCGGCCACGCCAATTTCGGCCGGGCCGGGGATCTGGTCGCGGCGCGGTGGAACGTCCCGCTCGTGCGCAAGCTGGAGCTGCGCGGATTCCGACAGGATTACGAAGCGATCCGGCAATTTTACATGGAACGGATCGGGGAGGGGAGCCGGCATGAGCATGAAATCGTACTTGCGCCTTAACAACGAGGTGCTGCACCACTACAACCGCACAGGGCGGCTCGATCTCGAGAAGGACCGGGAGGCGGCGAGGCGCTATTTTCTCGAGCATGTGAACGTCAAGATGCGTTACTTCATCGATGTGGACGAGAAGATCCGCTATCTCGTCGACGAGGGCTACTATGAGCGGGAATTTCTCGAGCAGTACGACAAGGCGTTCATCGAGCAGCTGTTCGAGCGGGCGTACGGCTATCATTTCCGCTTTCCATCGTTCATGAGCGCGAGCAAGTTCTACGACAGCTATGCGATGAAGAGCCGGGACGGCGCCGAGATTCTGGAGAAATACGAGGACCGCATCGTCATCATCGCCCTCTATCTCGCCCGCGGCGATCGCGAGCTGGCGGTGCGGGCGGTCGACGCGATGATGACCGCCTACCAGCCGGCGACGCCGACGGCGCTGAACAGCGGCAAACGGGCCCGCGGCGAGCTCGTCAGCTGTTTCAAGCTGTCGATGGACGACTCGATGAACAGCATCGCCGCCAATATCGGCTACTGCCTGGAGTTGTCCCGCCTGGGAGGGGGCGTGGGCGTCAATCTGACGGACATCCGGCCGCTCGGCGACCCGATCAAGGGCATCCTGAACCGTGCCAGCGGCGTCATGCCCGTCGCGAAGCTGCTCGAGAACGCCTTCTCCTATTCGAACCAGCTCGGCCAGCGGAACGGCTCGGGCGTCGTGTACCTGAACATTTTCCACGCCGACATCGAGAGCCTCATCTCCGCGAAGAAGCCGAACGCCGACGAGAAGATCCGCCTCGCGACGCTGTCCACCGGCGTCATCGTGCCGGACATTTTCTTCGAACTGATGAAGCGGGACAAGGACGTCGTCCTGTTCAGCCCGTACGACATTTACCGGGAGTATGGCAAGCGGATGTCGGAGATCAGCATGAGCGAGATGTACTACGAGCTGCTCGACAACCCGAACATCCGCAAGCTGAAGCGGGTGAGCGCCCGGAAGCTGTACACGGAGATCAAGAAGGCCCAGTTCGAATCCGGCTACCCGTTCGAAGTGTTCGACGACAACGTCAACGCGCGGCATCCGCTCCGCCGGATGGGCCGGGTGAAAATGTCCAACCTGTGCACGGAAATTTTGCAGGTGCAGCAGACGAGCGTCATCCGCGACCACGGCACGGAAAATGAATACGGCATGGACGTGTCCTGCAACCTCGGCTCGCTCGACATCCACAAGGCGACGCAGACGGATTTCGAAAAGCTCGTGGATACGGCCATGCGGCTGCTCACCAACGTGTCGCTCATGACCGACATCCGGAACGTGCCGTCCGTCAGCAAGGCGAACCGGCTCATGCATTCCGTCGGGCTCGGCGTGATGAATCTGCACGGCCATCTGGTGTCGCAAGGGCTGGAATACGGTTCGGACGAGTCGATCCTGTTCGTGGATGCGTTCATGGAGGCGCTGAACTACTACTCGCTGCTCGCTTCCATGCGGCTGGCCCGGGAGAAGGGGGAGACGTTCCACGGGTTTGAGCTGAGCGACTACGCGGACGGTTCCTATTTTGACCCGTATGTGGACAAGGAAGAGCGGGAACTGCCCGAGCCGGTGCGGCGCGCGCTGGGGACCGTGCCCGTCATCACGAGACAGATGTGGCAGGAACTGAAGGAGCAGGTGATGGCGCACGGGCTGTTTAACGCCTACCGGCTGGCGGTGGCGCCGACGGGCAGCATTTCGTACATCCGGAACTGCACCGCGTCCCTTGCCCCGATCACGGAGCGGGTGGAAATCCGCGACTACGCGGACAGCCGCACGATCTATCCGATGCCGTTCCTGAATGACGGGAACAAGCATCTGTACAAGGAAGCCTGGGAGATCGATCCGTTCCGCATGGTGGACCTGTACGCGGCGGCGCAGAAGCATGTCGACCAGGGCCTCTCGATGACGGTGTACGTGACCGACCAATGGACGACGGAGCGGCTCGCCCGGCTGTACATTTACGCGTGGATGAAGGGGATCAAGACGGTTTACTACGTGCGGCAGCGGCTGCAGACGATTGAGGAGTGTGTGGCATGCTCGGTCTGAATCGGTATGAAGCGGTGAACTGGAACCGGCAGGGCCGGGACCTCGTCCAGACGTTCTGGGATCAACAATGGCGGCAGATCTGGTTCCCCGAGGAGATTGCCGTGAGCAAGGACGTGAAGCAGTGGAGCCAGTTCGAGCATCAGGAGACGTACAAGCAGGTGCTCGGCGGGCTTACGCTGCTCGACACGATCCAGACGAACATCGGGATGAACGAGATCGCCCGCCATGCGCCGGATCTGCAGGAGAAGGCGCTCTATACGGTGTTCGCCGCGTTCGAGGCGATCCACGCGAAGTCGTACTCGTACATCTTCACCACGCTCTGCACGAACAGCGAGATCGAGGCGATCTTCGATTGGGTGAAGCGGAACGAGTATCTGCAATACAAGGCCGATCGGATCAGCGGCGTCTATCGGTCGATTGCGGACGGAGACCCCGTCACCTTGTGGAAAGCGATGTTCGCCTCGGTCATGCTGGAGTCGTTCCTGTTCTATTCCGGCTTCTTCTATCCGCTCTATTTGGGCGGGCAGGGGGTGCTGCGGAACAGCGCGGAGGTCATTTCGCTCATTCTGCGGGACGAGTCGATCCACGGGGTCGCCGTCGGCTACTTCGCGCAACAGCTGTTCAAGGCGTTCCCCGACAAGGTGAAGGAAGAACTGACGGTGTGGGGCTATGAATTTCTGCTCGACCTGTACCACAACGAGATCGCGTATACGAACGATGTGTACGCGGAGACCGGGCTCGGCCCGGAAGTGAAAGCCTATGTGCGCTACAACGCCAACAAGGCGCTCATGAACCTCGGGATGGATGTGATGTTCCCCGACGAGGAAGTGAATCCGATCGTCATGAACGGCATCCGGAACGAAGGCTCGACCTACGACTTCTTCTCGCAGAAGGGGTCGACGTACGCGGTGGCGAAAGTCGCGCCCATCACGGACGAGACGTTCGTGTTCTGACGATCCCAAGGGGGCGTTCGCATGACGCTGCAGCAGCTCAAATACATTCTCGCCATCGTGCATTGCGGCTCGATCAGCGAGGCGGCCAAGCAGCTGTATATTTCGCAGCCGAGCCTGTCGAGTGCGGTGAAGGAGATCGAAGAAGAGTTCGGCATCGAGATTTTCGTGCGCTCGCCGAAGGGGATCGCCCTGACGAGCGAAGGGATCGAGTTTCTGGCCTATGCCCGGCAGGTGGTGGAACAGGCGGAGCTGATGGAGCAGCGGTACCTGAACAAGCGGCCGTCCCGGAAGCTGTGCTCGATCTCCACCCAGCATTACGCCTTCGCCGTCCAGGCGTTCGTGGCGCTCATGAAGACGCTGGGCGAGACCGAGTACGAATGCACGCTGCGCGAGACGCGGACGCACGAAATCATCGAAGATGTGCGGAATCTGCGCAGCGAGATCGGCATTCTGTACCTGAGCGAGTTCAACCGGAAAGTGATCGCCAAGCTGCTGCGGGACCACGATTTGAAATTTCATCCGCTGTTCACCGCGAAGCCCCATGTGTTCATCAGCGTCCACCATCCGCTGGCGAACCGGGAGCTGCTCGAGATGGACGAGCTGGACGAATACCCGTGTCTCGTGTTCGAGCAGGGGGAGTACAACTCGTTCTATTTCGCGGAGGAAATTCTGAGCACGCGAAGCTACCGGAAGAAAATATTGGTGAGCGACAGGGCGACGCTGTTCAATCTGCTGATCGGCCTGAACGGGTACACGATCAGTTCCGGCGTGCTGAACCAGGACGTGTACGGCGGGTTGATCAAGCCCGTGCGGCTCAAGACGGACGAAGACATGCTCATCGGCTATATCACGAACCAGAAGACGTCCCTGAGCCGTCTCGGGCAGCTCTATGTGGAGAAGCTGAAAGAGGTGGTCGCCCGCGCCGGGCATGAGTTGTTGAGTTGAGTACGGAAGACGCTGGCACGTTGCGGCCGAGGCGAAACAGATGCGAACGGCCGGAGTCCCTGGGGGAGGCTCCGGCCGGCGTTATTTCTTCTGCTTGTAAAACTCGTGGTACAGCTTCATGAGCGCACGCTTCTCGATCCGGGACACGTAGGAGCGGCTGATGCCGAGCTCCTTCGCGATCTCCCGCTGCGTCCGCTCCTCGCCTCCGGCTTCCAGACCGAACCGGCCGACGACGACTTCGCGCTCGCGCTCGTCGAGGATGTCCAGATTTTTGTAGATCTTCGACTTCTCGATCTTTAGCTGCACCTTGTCGACCACTTCGTCCGTGTCCGAGCCGAGAATATCTATTAATGTGATTTCGTTGCCCTCCTTGTCCGTCCCGATCGGATCGTGCAGCGAAACGTCCTTGCGTGTCTTCTTGAGCGAGCGGAGATGCATCAGGATCTCGTTCTCGATGCAGCGCGCGGCGAAGGTGGCGAGCTTCGTCCCCTTGCCGGGCTGGAAGCTTTCGATTGCCTTGATCAGCCCGATCGTGCCGATCGAGATCAGGTCTTCGAGGTCTTCGCCGGTGTTGTCGAATTTTTTGACGATGTGGGCCACCAGGCGCAGATTGTGTTCGATCAGCAAGTTTCGGGAATGTTGATTCCCTTCTGCCATCAGCTGGAGATGCTTCGCTTCTTCTTCCTCCTGCAGCGGCTGCGGGAAGGCGTTGTTCTTGACGTAGGAAACCAGCAGCGAGAGCTGTTTGATGAACAAAGCGATGGCAGCGAACAATCCAGGCATGAATAAGGCCACCCCCAAGATGATTTACCGGAACGGCCCGCACGCCTCCGGCGGCGGAAGACTGTTTTACAGTCTATGTGGGCAGCGGCCTATATGTGCTTGTATTAGGGAAGAAACGATGCGCAGGATGCCGGAAAATGTTAACCGGCGCCTCGGATGCTCAAGTATTCATGCTGCAGAAGTCCCATTTGAATGATGTCGTGCCATTTCCCGTTTCGAAACAGACTTTGTCGGCTGATCCCTTCCTTTTGAAAACCGATTTTGCTGTACAAACGAATCGCCCGGTCATTAAATGAAAATACTCTGAGTGAAACGCGATGGAGGTTCATTTCCCGAAAGGCATAATCCAATATTAATTGCATTCCCTCGGCACCATAACCTTTTCCCCAATACTCCTTTTCTCCAATATCGATGATACATTCGGCGTTCCGATTTTTATAATCGATGTTGATTAACGATACTATGCCGATCGGCACGTCTTTTTCTTTGTCCATCATGATATAGCATTTGGCCGCGGATGATCCCAGCATGACATGATGGACGAAATCCATGGTGGCTTCCATTGAATAAACATCCAGTGAGGGGTTGGTTGAAACCATCACGTCCATATCATTTTGCCATTTGTTATAGAGACTCGCGTCTTCTTTTGTCATCTTTCGCAATTTGATTCTCGGGGATTCAAACAACATCACCATGATTCCTCCTTGGAAGCGGGATTGATTAATAGTTCCAGGGTGATAAGCAAAGTGGACAATTGTTCCTTTACGTTTGTTTGTTCGTGACCCAGTTGAAACGTGTCCAGCATTAAGCCGTTCAAAAATGAGACGAGGTACTGCGCGATCGCGCGCGGCGATTTTCGAGGTTTGAATTCGCCTCTGCTGATGCCCTCGTTAATGATTTCCTCCACTGCTTCAACGATTCGATTGTAGCGATCCGTAACGTAAGGAACATGATGTTTGTCCTTGGCATATTTGGATGACAACAAGAATTCTGCTCTTGCATAGAGCAGGGTCCGGTGAATGCGCTCGATATACGATTGCTGCTTTTCCACCCAGTTTTTGATTTGATGCCATATGGAAACTTCATCAAACGAGATAAAATATTGAACCTGAATTTCGAAAGTGCGATCCTATGAAAACATAAAAAAGTGCCCAAATCTTTGGTAGAATGGTGTTTATCGAGAACACTACACCCAAAGAGAGGAGCACCTTTTAGGTGAAGTCTACCACA